>WNFK01053298.1_pt1 | contig 10828 bp, 7 predicted proteins | sample 5400281 | NCBI WGS metagenome assembly WNFK01 (sample SAMN13153350, study PRJNA577476) | soil metagenome | isolation source: 20 cm soil on Douglas fir-dominated hillslope | place: USA:California | collected 2013-09-17
GCGCAACGAACTCTCGTCGCAGGGATGCACAACCACGGTCGACACCATAGGCACGCCCTTTGCGGCAGCGATCAGGCGGTCATATTTTGATCCCGGCTGCGCGCCGCTTGCACTGGCTGGATTGGCACTCATGGTTTTGCTCCGAATGACCGCAAAGGGGGCAGGCTGTGCTGGTCCAAACACCGGATCGAAGGAAGCCGCGCAAAGTCCGCGATGCGTTCGATCCCGTGAACGTGTCTTCGGCGAGTGCGGCACAGATAGCCTTGATCTAGGTCAACGCTGCCAATGCCTCGCGTGAGCCACGCCAATCGCGGCGGTTGGAACCAAATTCGTGACGACCTGGGGGATTCGCGCCTGGTTGACATAGATCAACGTTCTCGCGGGCAAGTCACCCCTAGCATGACCCAAACAGCTTGATGCGCGGCCAGGGCCTCAGTTGCCTAGCCCGAACGCGAGATCGGCACAAACTTTGGCAACGGGAGACGCACCATGACGAGCGGCGCAGCGCTGAAGAAGGACGTCGGCACAAGCGATAGCTGGAGGGGTTTCGAGCCGGGCGACTGGTCGTCTTCCATCAACGTGCGTGACTTTATCGTCCGTAACGTCACGCCCTATTCGGGCGATGAAAAATTTCTCGCCCCGGCATCGCAACGCACCAAGGCGGTGTGGGCCAAGCTGCAGCCGTACTTCGCCGACGAACGCAAGAAGGGCGTGCTCGCCGTCGACGCCAAGAACCCATCGACATTGCTGGCGCACGAGGCCGGCTACATCGACCGCGACAACGAGATTATCGTCGGTCTGCAGACCGACCAGCCGTTCAAGCGGGCGATCTTCCCGTACGGCGGCCTGCGCATGGTGGAATCCGGCCTGAAGGCCGCGGGCTTCGAGCCGGACGCCAAGGTCCACGAGGCATTCACGAAATACCGCAAGTCGCACAATGATGGCGTGTTCGACGCCTATACGCCCGAGATCATGAATTGCCGGCGCTCCGGCATCATCACCGGGCTTCCCGACTCCTACGGGCGTGGCCGCATCATCGGCGACTACCGCCGGGTTGCGCTCTATGGGACCGACCGTCTGCTGGAGGTCAAACGCCAGGAGCGGGCCCAGATCGACGACATGTGGCCGACGGATGAAATCATTCGCATGCGCGAGGAGCTCGCAGAACAAGTGCGCGCGTTGCAGGACCTCGCGTCGATGGCGAAGCTCTACGGACGCGATATCACGCAGCCTGCAATGAATGCGCAGGAGGCGTTCCAGTGGACGTACTTTGCCTACCTTGGCGCGATCAAGGAAGCCAATGGCGCGGCGATGTCGATCGGGCGCATCTCGAGCTTCCTCGACATCTACATTGAGCGCGATGTGAAGGAAGGCACGCTCGATGAAGCCGGAGCGCAGGAGCTCTGGGACCAGCTCGTGCAGAAGCTCCGCATCGTGCGCTTCCTCCGTACGCCCGACTACGACGCGCTGTTCAGCGGCGACCCCTACTGGGCAACCGAATGCGTCGGCGGCATGGACCTCGACGGCCGCGCGCTGGTGACCAAGAGCAGCTACCGCATGCTGCATACGCTCTACAACCTCGGCCCCGCCCCCGAGCCGAACATCACGGTGCTGTGGTCCAACCACATGCCGCAAGCCTTCAAGCGCTACTGCGTCAAGGTCAGCAAGGACACCTCGTCGCTGCAGTACGAGAACGACGACTTGATGCGGCCGTTCTGGGGCGACGACTATGCGATCGCCTGCTGCGTGTCAGCCATGCGACTTGGCAAGCAGATGCAGTTCTTCGGGGCCCGGGTGAACCTGGCAAAGGCTTTGCTCTACGCCATCAACGGCGGCCGCGACGAGGTTTCCGGCGATCAGGTTTCTCCTAAGACGATGCCGGTCACCGGCGACTTCCTCGACTACGACGACGTCATGGCAAAGTTCGACACGACCATGGAGTGGCTCGCGAAGACCTACGTGCATGCCATGAACTGCATCCACTACATGCATGACAAGTACTTCTATGAACGCCTGGAAATGGCGCTTCATGATCGCGACATCCTGCGCACCATGGCGTTCGGCATCGCCGGGTTGTCTGTTGTCTCCGACAGTCTCAGCGCGATCAAATTCGGCAAGATCCGCGTGACCCGCGATGCGACCGGTCTGGTGGTCGACTTCCAGAATGAAGGGAATGCTTCGACCCCGCAGTTCGGGAACAATGACGATCGCGTCGACCAGATCGCGTCAGACATCGTCACGGCGTTCATGGAGAAAATCCGCAAGCATCCGGCCTATCGAAACGCGACACACACCCAAAGCGTTCTCACTATCACTTCCAACGTCGTCTACGGTAAGGCGACGGGCAACACACCGGACGGTCGCCGGAAAGGCGAGCCGTTCGGGCCCGGCGCCAATCCGATGCATGGCCGGGATAGCCACGGCTGGCTCGCCTCCTGCCTCTCGGTAGCAAAACTTCCCTACAAGGACGCGCAGGACGGCATCAGCTACACCGTCTCGATCGCACCACAAAAGGCGCATCTGTCCGAAAACCAGCTGATCGACGAGGCAACCAAGGCCTTCGATCTCTATTTCGGCCGCGGCGGGTTCCACATGAACCTGAACGTGATCGATCGGGAGGTGTTGGAGGACGCCATCAAGAACCCGGACAAGTATCCGCAACTCACGATCCGCGTGTCAGGCTATGCCGTCAATTTCGTGCGCCTGACACCGGAGCAACAAAGGGATGTGATCAGCCGCACCTTCCACGGCCAGATTTGAGTCCGGAGGCCGCGATGTCGACGGTGAAAGCGCTCGAATCGGGAAATCGTCACGACCTCCGCACGGGCGCCTCGCCTGACGCTCCCGACGAAGACAAGTTCAAGGACGAGGAAGGCGCATTCGGATACTGCCATTCCTACGAGACCTCGTCGCGCTACGACGGTCCGGGCCTCCGTGTCGTGCTGTTCATGTCGGGTTGCCTCTTGCGCTGTACCTATTGTCACAACCCCGACACCTGGCATCTTAAGGACGGAACCTACGTTTCCGCCGAACAGGTGCTGAAGCGTCTCGGCGACTTCGCTCCCTCGCTGCGCAGCCTCGGTGGCGGGCTCACCATATCGGGCGGCGAAGCGATGGTGCAGCTCGCTTTCGTCAAGCGCATCTTCGCGGGCGCCAAGGCAATGGGCCTGCACACGGCGATCGAGACATCCGGCTTCCTTGGCGATCGCGTCGACGATACGTTCCTGTCCGTCGTCGACCTCATACTGCTCGACATCAAGAGTTCCGATCCCGACACCTATCGCCGGGTGACCGGCCGGGACATCAAACCAACCCTTCGTTTCGCGGAGCGCCTTGCGTCGATCGGCAAGCCCGTCTGGGTCCGCTTCACCCTGGTGCCCGGAGCTACCGACGATCCGGCAAATGTAGAGGGCATCGCGCGGTTTGTGGCCCCGATGAAGAACGTCGAATGGGTCGAGGTGCAGCCATTCCATCAGATGGGCGCGTTCAAGTGGAAGGCGATGAACCTCGAATACAAGCACCAGGATACGCCAAACCCTACTCGCGAGCTGGTGAGCAGGGTTATCGGTCAGTTTCGCGATGCGGGCTGTCGTGCCCGCTAAGTCGCCTTAGGTCGATTCGGAGAGAGAAATGTTGGATCTTGCGCGCGACATCATCGGTAGCCAGCCGATACTGACGGCATTCCTGGCCATCGGCGTCGGGTACCTGGTCGGCCAGATCAGCATCGGCGGCTTCTCGCTCGGTGTCGGCGCCGTTCTGTTTGTCGGTCTTGCAATCGGTGCGTTCGCACCGACAGCCCAGATCACAGGCCCCATCGGCCTCACTGGTCTGATCATGTTCCTCTACGGCATCGGCATTCTCTATGGCCGCCAGTTCTTCGAGGGCATGGTAGGATCAGGGCAAAAGTACAATTTGCTGGCACTTGTCGCCTGCCTTGCCGGCCTCGGCGTAGCGCTCGGGCTCGGGCACGTCTTCGGTGTAAAGATCGGGCATACGCTTGGCATCTATGCCGGATCGATGACGAGCACAGCAACACTTCAGGCGGCGCTCGATGTCACCAAGAGCAAAGACCCGTCGATCGGCTACTCGATTGCGTATCCGTTCGGCGTCATTGGACCAATCCTGTGCATCTATTTCATGACCCGGCTCGTGAAGCCGAAATTTCCCGCAAAAGTCCAGCGTTTCCACATGGGCGAGATTCTGATCGGCGCGAGCCTCTCGGGCCGTACACTTGATGAATTGACAAAGGAAGTTCTCAGCGACCTACAAGTAACGATGGTTCGTAAGGGAGGACAGAATTTTGTTCCGGCAGGAGATACCGTTCTGTCCGCCGGCGACGCGGTGCTGGTTGTTGCCGAGCGGGAAGACGTGATCGCGAATGCGGCCGCGAAAGTTGGAAGGCTGGTTCCTGGACGATTGGCCAGTGACAGGACCGATTTGGACTACATCCGGGTTTTTGTCGGCAAGGCCGGTGTAGTGGGGATTCCCCTATCCAATCTGCCGATGCCTTCCGGTTTTCCGACGCATCTCTTGCACGTACGACGCTACGACGCCGATCTGGTGCCTTCACCCGACCTGATGCTTGAATTCGGCGACCGCGTCGGCGTGCTGACGCCTCCCGATCGCAAGGAGGACGTCCGCAAACACTTTGGCGATACGGTCAAGGCTACCGCCGAATTCAGCTATGTGTCGCTCGGGCTCGGCATGGTGCTCGGCGTTCTGCTTGGCCTGATCCCGATCCCGATCCCGGGCGTCGGCGTCGTGACGCTCGGCATCGGCGGTGGACCGCTGATCGTTGCCCTCATCCTCGGCAAATTGCGCCGTACCGGACCGATGCTCTGGACCATGCCGTTGCCGGCAAACATTGTGTTACGGAATTTCGGCCTTGCGATATTCCTGGCGACCGTTGGCGTTAACGCCGGGCAACCCTTTGTCCGCACCGTCGCCGAATCCGGCTTTACCATGCTCTTCATTGGTGTGGCCGTCCTCCTCACCACTGTCGCGATCGTGCTTCTGGTCGGTCACTATCTGATGCGTATTCCGTATGACGATCTCGTCGGCGTCGCGTCGGGCGCGACGGGCAATCCCGCCATCCTTGTCTATTCGACCAAGATGGCGCCGACCGATCGCCCCGACATCGGCTACGCCATGATCTTCCCGTCGATGACACTAGTGAAGGTGATCGCCGCGCAGATCGTCGGTCTGCTGACGGTCGGCAACGCCGGTTAGCGCGTAAGCTTCCGCCGGGTTCGAAGCTTTCGAACATTCTTGGGCGACCGTCCATCAATAGTTGGAGCCTGTACGAGAGGAGATGCAGGATGGACGACCGACCACCCGTACCGCAGCCCCCGATCCTCAATCTGAACGCCTATAGCCCTGCCGAGATCAAAGAGGCAGTCGAAAAAGTCGGGGTCAAAAAGGCAAGATTGCCGCTTTTGGCCTCTTTCATGCTGGCGATGGTTGCTGGAGGCAGCGTCGGGTTCGGCGCGCTTTACTATACTATTGTTGCCAGCGACCAAGGGATGAGCTTTGCGGCGGTCCGCCTTCTCGGCGGGTTGACGTTCTCGCTCGGACTGGCGCTTGTAATCGTGGGCGGCGCCGAGCTCTTTACGGGTAACAACCTGATTGTAATGGCGTGGGCGAGTGGAAAAGTTTCCACGAGAGAGATGTTGCGCAATTGGGTCATCGTCTATTTCGGCAACTTCGTGGGTTCACTTGGACTTGTGTTCCTGGTTTTCTTTTCACATCACCTCGACATGAACGGCGGTCGAATCGGATTATCGATATTGAACACAAGTATTGCAAAGATTCAGCCCGATGTTGTGACACTGTTCTTCAAGGGAGTTCTATGCAACGTGCTGGTCTGTCTGGCGGTCTGGCTTGCGTATGCTGGCCGTACAGTCACCGACAAAATTCTCGCCCTCATATTGCCGGTCTCCGCCTTCATAGCGGCTGGCTTCGAGCACTGCGTTGCCAACATGTATTTTCTGCCGTTGGCCTGGCTGTTGGTTCAGACGGGTAACGTTCCGGCAAATTTCGACGCCTCACTAATTACGACAGCTGGCATCATCCATAATCTCATTCCCGTCACGCTCGGCAACATTGTGGGTGGCGCTGGCTTGGTTGGCGCTCTGTACTGGGCAATCTATCGGGCCGCCTTTGGCGCGGCGTCTCCTGGCGAGAATTGGTAGATTTAAGCTCGGCGGCGGCTCGGTGGGCCTTGTCGCCCCGAACACGGCAAACGCGAAGGCCGCGCCGCCGTTTGTTCCGGCTGTTGCGCCTGGCATCAGCCGCAATGCGCTCGTGTGCCTCGCGGTGCGGCCGACGGAAGCGAGCTTATGACGCCCTGCTCCCGAACCGCGTGACATTCGAGGTGTCTGCTGCATCCAGCCCGAATAGCCCGGCGACCTGCTTCAGGCGATTTGCCACCTCGCCTGAAATCTCTGCGCTTGCCGACAGCACTTCCTGAACGGCCGAAAACGCCTTTCGGCGGGCGTCCAGGCTTTCAGGAAGTAGTTTTGGGATGGCGGCAAGCGCTGTTTCCCGGTCGAGGAGCAGCATGAAGAACTGTTCGCGCACCAGCATCTTGAACTCTGCCAGCGTGATCCGCTCCGACTCGTCAGCCTGGCGAAGCCGCCGCAACGCCTCGAGGCTGCGCTCGTCTACCATGCCGCGGACCGACCCGACGTAGAGCAACGCACGGATGCCGGCTTCCCTCAGGCCGCCGGAGCCGATCTTCGACTTCAGCTCGGCGATGCGGGCCTGCAGAAGCTCGCGGTGTTTTGCGTCCATCTCGCGATGGCGCGACGGCGTCGACTGCGGATCGACGCCGACGGCCGACTGGAGCGCCGGCGAGCCATAGACGGCGAGGAACATCGCTTCGCTGAGCGCTTCCTGCGAGTCGCGCCATTGATCGAGCGAACTGACGATCTGCTTGGACATCCTTTCCTGGAAAGCGAGGAAGGGGTTGTCCTCGGCGGCCGGCTTGCGCTCTTCGCGCGCCTTGCCGGCCGCGTTCTCCACCGCCGTCATAAACGGGTTCTCGCTGGAAAACGCCTCGTATTGCATCCGCAGCGGATGCCAGTTCCGCATCATCTCCGCCATCTGCGGCGTCACCATCGACTTGACCCAGGGCTGCATGTATTTCCGGTAAGCCTCGAGGTTCATCTCCGAGACACGCTTGGCGGTCTCGAACCGGCGTTCGTCCTCGGGCGAATTGCCGCCCATCGCGCGAATGTCGTCCAGCGTGCGCGCCTCGCAGCGCATCACCCATTGCCCGACCGCAAGATCGGCGTTGGTGGTGTCGGCACCCCGCGCCTCGAAGGTGGCCTCATAGAGCCCGGGCGGCAGCACATCGATCAGGTCGATATTGCTGGAGAACTCGGCATGTTCCTTCTTGGCAACGCCGCCGGAGACGAAGATGCCGAGATGGCCGATCGTTTCATGCACGGTGTAGACAATGGTCTGCCCATAGGCCCTGATCTCGTCGACGTCGGCATAGAGGTCGAGGATCCAGTGCAGCGCCTGCTGCGGTGGAGTGACGTTGTCGCCCTTGGAGCAGAACACCACGATCGGCGAGCGGATATTGCGCAGGTCGACCGCTGTGCCGTCGGACATCTTGACGCGGCCGGCGGCGAGGTTATTGCCGATGAAGAGCTCATCGACGATGAACTGAATCTCCTCGGCATTCAGATTGACGTGGCCGCCCCACCAGCGCTCGAAATCGAGATAGCGATCGGCTTCGGTGTCGACCTTGGAAAAGACATTGTACTGCTTCGTCCACAGCGTGTTCGATGGATTCTGGCTCTCGAAATTCTGCACGAGCCACGCGCCGTCGAACTTGCCGCCGCCGAGGTCGCTCGTAAGCGCGGTCAGCCAACTTCCGCCGAGCAGACCGCCCGAATAGCGCATCGGGTATTTGCCATGCACACCCGCCCAGTAAGCGAGCGGAGCGCCGGCGATGATCAGGGGGCCGAACAGTTCCGGCCGCAGCGAAGCGAGAATCATCACCGCCCAGCCGGCCTGACAATTGCCGATCACGCAGGGTTTGCCGTCGGCATCGGGATGCCGCTCGATCACTTTCTCGATGAAGATCGCTTCGGCGCGCGCGATCCGTTCGATGGTCTGGCCCGGCATGGGCTCCGGCAGGAACCCGATGAAGTAGCAGGGATGGCCTGCCTTCATGGCGACACCGATCTCGCTGTCGGCCTTGAAGCCCCCGATGCCCGGGCCATGACCGGCGCGCGGGTCGACCACGACGAACGGCCGGCGCTTCTGGTCGATCTCGACGCCCTTTGGCGGGATGATGCGCACCAGCGCGTAGTTGACCGGCTGTTCCAGCTTGCGGCCGTCGATGATCAGTTCCGCCGCATAACTCAGGACGTGCGGGGCCGTCTGGGCGACGTGCTCGCGATACTGGTCGCCGCGCTGGCGCATGGTGTCAAGGAACAGCACGCTGCGCTGTCCGGCATCGACCATGTATTCCACCGCCTTGGCGACGAGTCCCGACATCGCGTCGCCCGACAAAGCCGGTTTGTCCATCGACATGTTTCTCGATCCTTCAGCTGTTTGCGCGATTGAAGCTGGATCGCCTCCTGCGGACCTTGATTTAGATCAATCCGCGATGCCCCGGAAACCGGCGTGCTGGCTCAGGTTCTTGCAGCCATTTCGGTATCGGGAGATAGCGAACCCGCCTGATCGTCGCGGATCCACGCCCGCATCAATTCCCACGCCACCGCCAGGATGATTGGTCCGATGAAGAGGCCGACGATGCCATGCGCTAGGGTTCCACCGATCACGCCGATGAAGATCACCAGCGCGGGCGTGTTCAGGCCACGCCCCATCACAATGGGCTTGAGCACGTTGTCGGCGAGCGAAGCCGGCACCAGAATCACGGTGATCAGCAGCGCCGTGCCGAAATCCCGCGTGGCCCACAGCCAGATCAGAACGGGAATCACGATGACGGCCGAGCCGATCTGCAGGATACCTAGCATCATCACTGCAAAGGCAAGCAGTCCGGCCCGGGGAACGTCGGCCAGTTTTAGGATCATCCCGATCACCAGCGCCTGGGCGACCGCAATGCCGATGACCCCCTGCGCTACCGAACGGATCGTCGCGCCCGCCAGCGCCATAAAATCCTCGCTTCGCTCGGCGACCACCCTGGACAGGAAGCTTCTGCCGGCCGCGACCAGCCGCGGGCCGGCAGGAAGCAGAAAGCCCGTCAGAGCGACCGCAATAAGGAACTTGAGGGTTCCGGCGCCGGCATCGCCGGCGAGACCAAGCATCGTCCCGGCCACCGGCTTCAGATGCGGGGCCACCGATTGCAGCAGCGTGCGCAGATTGGTCGAAGCCTGGTCCCACAAAGCGTACAATTGCGTGCCGATCACAGGCCAATCCTTGACGCCAGCGGGAGGCGACGGAACGGCCAGCGTGCCGGCGCCGAGCTGTGCAGCAAAGCCGCGAAGCCCGTCCACTGCGCCAAGCCCAAGCCAGGTCGCCGGTCCAATGATGATGGCAAGATTGATCACCGTTAGCACAGTCGCCGCCAGCTTCGGCCGATTGCCCAGGAGGCCCGAGAGCCAGCTGAACACTGGATATAGCGCAACCGCCAGCACCACGCTCCAGGCGAGGATCGGGACAAACGGCCGGATCACGACGAACGACCAGTAGATCAGGAGCGCCAGAAGGGCGAGCCGAATGGCGAGCTGGATCTCGTCTTCCCCGGCAAGGAGCTGTCGGATGGTTCGCAAGCGCCGCTCCCTCGTGTCTGTCGGGAACTGAGCATAGTCGCCACCGCCGCGCGCCGGGCTTGATTCAGATCAAGCCTGGCGGGCGGATCGTCATTCTTCCTCGAGGACCAGGAGGGATATCGATGCCCGCACCAGCCGACTACTCCGCGACCGAGCGCATGCGCGACGGCCGCGACATCGAAATCCGCGCGTTGCGGCCCGACGACAAGGACGACATGCTCGCCGCGGTCGGCCGTACAGGCACGGAGTCGTTGCGACGACGTTTCTTTACGTTCAAGCGCGGCTTCTCGGAGAAGGAGATCGGGCGCAAGTTCATCATCGGCGGCGGACGCTACGTCGTCGTCGAGCCCGGTAAGGCCGAGATCGCCTTTGTCGTGATCGACGACTATCAGGGGCAAGGCGTCGGCACGCTGCTGATGCGTCACCTCGCCGTCATCGCCCGCAAGGCGGGGCTGAGGGAGCTGATCGCCGAGGTGCTGCCGGAGAACACGGCCATGCGGAAAGTGTTCGACAAGTTCGGTTTCCGGCCCGGCTCCGGACGGGGGCCGCAATCGGTTCATCTCGTGATGAAGCTGGATTGATGGATAACGATTCTCAACGCACCTGACCGGCATTACAGGACCAGCGCGCCGCTGTTCACCTCGGCCTTCCAAACCGATCAAGGCACGTCACCCTTTCGCGGGCTGCCCGCTGGTGCGGCTGCCCGCTGGTCGCTACCCACCCAGCTCGACATAGGCCGCGATCAATATAAGACCGGCCACGCGCGGTTTCTGGTGCCGTCTGGAGTGCCACCCTCGACCAGAGGCGAAGACGGAGCCTCTCGCGGAAAATAAAAAAAATTTGCGAAGTGCGCGCGGATGGGACGTGGAGAGGATAAATAATACACGACGGCGGCCCGATTACGGCCCCCGCCACCGGCCGACCCCCTTTCACCAGTTCGTCCCAGGTCGCCAGAAGTTACTGCAGCGCCCGCCAGATCGTCGGCTCGCTGCAGGCGTATTCGCGCGCCAGCTCGGCCATCGTCTCGCCCTTGGCATAGCGCGCGGCGATCTTGCGACGCTCGCCCACATCGAGCTTTG
>WNFK01040959.1_pt1 | contig 10827 bp, 10 predicted proteins | sample 5400281 | NCBI WGS metagenome assembly WNFK01 (sample SAMN13153350, study PRJNA577476) | soil metagenome | isolation source: 20 cm soil on Douglas fir-dominated hillslope | place: USA:California | collected 2013-09-17
AGCCGCACCGGGTCGAGACGTTCAAGTTCTCGACCGACCCGGAGCTGGAGGCCAAGGTCCGCGATGTCGTGGGCCTGTACCTGGACCCGCCGGCGAACGCGGTCGTGGTCAGCATGGACGGGAAGTCGCAAATCCAGGCCCTGGACCGGACCGCGCCAATGCTGCCGCTGCGGCCCGGCCTGCCCGCACGCCAGACCTACGACTACAAGCGCGACGGCACCACCACGCTGTTCGCCGCGCTGGAAGTCGCCACCGGCAAGATCACCGCGGATGCGTGCTATCCCCGGCACCGCCACCAGGAGTTCCTGCGATTCCTGAAGAAGGTCGCCGCCGCCCACCCAGGCGTTGCCCTGCATATCGTGGCCGACAACTACGCCACCCACAAGCACCCCGAGGTCCGCACCTGGCTGGCCCGGCCGGAGAACCAGCGGATCACCCTGCACTTCACGCCGACCGGCTGCTCCTGGCTCAACATGGTCGAAATCTTCTTCGGGATCATCACCCGCCAGGCCATCCGCCGCGGCACCTTCCGCTCCGTCAAAGAACTCACCACCGCCATCGGCGCCTTCATCGACGCCTACAACACCCGCTGCCAGCCGTTTGCCTGGACCAAGACTTCCGAGGACATCCTCGCCAGAGCCGGCCGCCAGCGCCGCCAGCCAACATGACCAGCGACGGGCGCGGCCACACCGCAGACCCCGCCCGCCAGCAGGAGAGCAATGACAAAGCCGCCGCCGTCGCCACACTCCATCGATCTGCACTGGCAGCCAGGGCAAAGCCTGATCACCTGGACCTACGGCCACGCCCAGGCCAGCAAGCAATACCAGCAGCCACCACTGACGGTTACCGCCTGGCCCGACCCGCCGAGCGTCATCGTCGTCGAAGCGCAACAACAGCCGCACCCTCGCATCGACAATGCAGTCGTATTCGACCCGGACGGCAGCGAACGCCTGCGGCTGCAACCGCCGGCAGTCTCCCCGGAACCTTCGTGGGACATCGGCTTCTACCAGGTCTACGCGGACCCAGGCGGCCTCGTCGCCGTCTTCGCCACCCGGACCGGCGACTTCTGGGGCAGGCCAGACCTGAGCACCGGCGAGCTGAAGAACATCGCACAATGGCGATGACAAACGACTCCAAGCGTCAAATTACTTCAGACACGCGACACTAGGGCGGCTAGCCCGCGTATTCGGAGAAGGTCGGCTGCGACTGTTGCCTTGGCCCGCGACCATTTCGCCGCAGCGGTGTAACAGACCGGCCTCTCCCTCCATGGCCTGGTCATTTGAGTCGCGGCGATCGACCAATCTGGCAGCCCTCGCGCGTGCTGTGCTCGAAACATCATTCGATCAATCAGCGCTTTGTCAGTGGGCCTCGCTACAATGGTCGAAGACGGTTAAGCAATCGGGAAGACCCAGAGGCGAGCAAGGGGGGCGGAACCAGCCGAATCGTCCAGATCGCGAGCGAGCGGCGAGAGGAGCAACCATGGCAGGACCAGATGCCCAGGCACCGCGGCCGCAGCCGCTGGCCGCGGAGCAGGCGACCCCCGGCTCGCTCCCCGCTCAAGGCGCTGCTCCGGCACCCGCTCCGGAAGATGATGACCTGGACTTCTTCACCGCCCCCGACGATCCCGCTCTGGCTGATGATGTCGCTCTGGCCGAAGATCCCGCTCTGGCTGACGGTGGCGCTGTGTCTGGGGATGAGTGTCTGGCTGGGGCGCTGCGGGATGGCTTGCGGTGGTCGTGGGAGCTAGATTTCGAAACCCTGCTGGCGGCGCTGTCCGAGCCAGCACCGTGGAATCGCCTCGCCAGTCCCGCCCCCGCCCCCGATCAGGCTCCCGCCCTCGAGCCTGCCCTCGCCCCCGGGCCTGCCCCCGCTTCCGAGCCAGCCCTCGCCTCAGGCCCGGATGCCGCCGTCGAGCGGGATCTGTCTTGCGAGCCCGCGGCCGCCGGCTTCGGTTCCGGCTCGGTTCCTGACGTTGACCCTGGCTTGCCTGGTGATCATGACGCTAGTGCGGCCGGGGTCGATCCGGTGGAGGCTGAGTTCGCGGAGATCCTCGAGGCGATCGAGGCTGGCCGGTCGCGGGTGATGCCGCTGGCGGTGGCAGCGGGGCGGGTGGCGGAGTCGCTGCCGGCCGGCCCGGACCTGGCTGCATGGCTGTCTGGCGGCGACGCGGCGGGGCTGGAGTACGGGGCGCTGGCCGGGATGGCTGCCTCCTATCGGCGGCGGGCGGCCTGGGCCCAGGCCGGTGAACTGGCGGTGGTGGCCCATCTGGCGGCCCAGTCGGCGGCCGCCGACGACAAGGTCGGGGTGGCCGCGGACGGCCGCCCGGCCCAGCTGACCGACGACGCGTGCGCCCAGGTGTCCCTGGCCCTGACCATGTCCCAGGCCGCAGCCTCGTGGTGGAGCGACCTGGCGGTCACGCTGACCTGGCGGCTGGCCGCCACCGGGACGGCGCTGCGGGCCGGGCAGATCGACCTGGGCCGGGCCCGGCTGATCGCCGACGCCACCGCAGTCCTCGATGAGGACACCGCCCGGATGGTAGAAGCGAAGGTGCTGCCGGCCGCCGGGGACCAGACCACCGGCCAGCTCCGCGCCGCGCTGCGCCGCGCGGTGATCACCGCCGACCCAGACGGAGCCGACCGGCGCCGCGAAGAAGCCGAGCGGCGGGCCAAGGTCAGCCTGTACCCCGACCCGGACGGCACCGCTTCGCTCGCCGGGTACAGCCTGCCGTCCATCCGCGCCGCCGCCGCGATGGCCAGGATCAGCGCCCTGGCCAAGGCCATGAAAGCCGCCGGCGCGGGCGGCGGCACCGACCTGCTCCGCGCCCAGGTCTTCCTCGGCCTCCTCCTCGGCACCCTGCCCTACATCCCTCCACCCGAAGACGCACCACCCGACCAGCCCCCGGACGACGACCCCGGCCACGCACCGGGTGGCGAGTCCGGCGATCTCGCCACTGACGACTCCGGGGAGCCGTCAGACGGCGGGCCCGGTGGACAGTCCGCCCGGCTCCGCCCCAGCAGCCGGCCACCGGACAACCCGCCCCTCTCAGGCCGGCCGAGCCGTAGCCGTGACCCGGGCCGGCCAGAGCCGCAAGGACCAGCGCTCGGCCGCGACCGGCCCGGCGGCCAGCGAAGCACCGGTGAGCGGGGAAGCGCCAGTCGCGACGGGCCTCGGGCCGGAGCGCGAAGAACGAGTCATGACCGGCCCGGAGCCGACGACCCCGGTCTCGCACATCGACAAACCGGCGACCCCGATCGTGGCCGCCCGCCCGCGTCCTCTGCCGGACCCGGCCCGGGACCCGCACCGCCCGACCCTGGTCTTGGCCCCGCGCCACCAGAACCCGACGGCCTGCCACCCGATGAGCCAGATCAAGCCCGCAGCGGGGCTAGCTGCGCCGATGACGACTTCGGAACCGGGTCGCGGCCCCCACCGGCCTGGCCGCCCGTGCCGCCCTTGCTGCCGTCCGGCCCCGCAGCCATGGGTAGGCTCCAGCCTGCCGCCGGCGGCCTGCTCGACCTGACCGTGCCCTGGTCCACTCTCACCGGCGACTCCGGCGAACCCGGCCATCTCAGCCAGATCGGCCCCATCACTCCCAGCCAGGCCCGCGACCTCGCCGACCTCGCTAGCTACGACCCCGCCGTCTCCTGGCGCGTCATCATTACCAGCCCTGATGGCACCGCCACCGCCGTTCGCCGGGTACCGACCCTCCCGGGATCAAGCGGCCCGGCGGCCCGCTCGCCTGGAAGGGACCTGCCTGTCATCCTGCAACGCACCATGGCCGCCGCGGCCAAGGCAGCCGAGAGCGCCAGGCTGCAAGCTTTCGCCGACACGGCCGCGGGCGGCTGCGCCCACGCCCTGGCCAGCGCCGCCTACGCCCCGCCACCCAGGCTCCGCGACTTCATCACCGCCCGTGACGGAACCTGTCGCTTCCCCACCTGCCGCCAGCCCGTCTGGCGCTGCGACCTCGACCACTGCACCCCCTACCACCGGGGCGGGCGTACCTGCTCCTGCAACCTCGGCGGCCTCTGTCGCTTCCACCACATCCTTAAGCAACATCACCTCTGGCAACTCATCCAGCCCACGCCCGGCACCTTCGGATGGGTCACCCCCGCCGGACGCACCTACTACACCCAGCCCGACAGCCACGCCGCCTAACCGAAAGGCTGGAACAGTGACAGCGAGCACAGTGGGAGCGAGCACAGTGGGAGCAAGCACAGTGGGAGCAAGCAGATTGAGCGCAAGCAGCGTGAGAGCAACCGGGTCAGACTCCGATGCCGCGGCCGAGATACGCGGGCCGGTGGAGATCGGCGTGCGATATCAGGAGGGCCTCGAGCGCCTCCCACCGGTCAGCCGGCATCTCGGTCACCCGCCCCACGGCATCGTCAACATGCAGGTAGAGGTGCTCGCCTTAGGCTCGCTGCTTCGAGCCGGTCACCAAGCCTGCATTCAGCGAGATAGCGGATGTGGCTCTCGACCGTGTACATCGCCCGTCCGGTGCGTGCCCGGTAGTCCACGCTCAGACCGAGCTCAGCAAGCAGCAGTTCGTTGGCTTCGCTCAGCAGGATGGCGTAACCCGCATCGTTGAGGTGCCCGTTGTAATCGATCCATTCCTCGCGCACCTCGGTCTTGTATTGCGCGAAGAGGGCGGATGGCGGTCCATCTGGCGGCCGATCAGCGTCAGGCACGGCGGTGCTTGGCCAGCAGGAGCAGCAGGTCGGCCAGGAAGTCATCACGCTGCCGCTCGAGTTTCCGGACCGTGACATCCCCGACCTCCTCGTCCACGCCGGCGACGACCGTGTCACGCAGGCGCGGGGTGAGCTCCGGAGCGTTCAGCCTGGTCCACGGCTCAAGCAGCGCTGGACCGAAATGGTCGAGCATGTGCGCCATCCCGCCTTGTCCGCCGGCCAGGTGGAAGGTGAGCATCGGCCCCATTAGCGCCCACCGGAGACCGGGCCCGTAGGCGATCGAGTCATCGATCTGCTGGACGGTCGCCTGCCCCGAGTCGACCATGTGCAGCGCCTCGCGCCACAGTGCCTCCTGAAGCCGGTTGCCGATGAAGCCGGGCACTTCACGGTCCATCGTCAGGCACACCTTGCCGGTGTGGGTGTAGAACTTCTCCGCCCAGGTCACGGCGGCCGGATCGGTATCCCGGCCGCCGACGATCTCCACCAGCGGGATGAGGTACGGCGGATTGAACGGGTGGCCGACAACGAACCTGCCCGGGTTCTTCGTGTCCGCCGCCATGTCGCTCATCATGAAGCCTGACGTGCTCGACCCGACGACCACGCCGGCCGGCGTGACCGCGTCGATCTCCGCGAGCAGCGCCACCTTGGTGTCGAGCGACTCCGGCGCGGACTCCTGCACGAACTCCGCATCGGCGACCGCATCGGCCAGGCTGCCGGCGAACCGCAGCCGCTCCGGCGATGCACCGGGCCGCAGGCCGAGCCGCTCAAGAGGTCATAGCCCATCCGGAGGAAATGCGCAGCCCAGCCCGCGCCGATCACGCCGGCGCCGACGATGGCGACAGTCTGGACGTCCTCCGGTGATCGGCCCCAGCCCTCGCTCACCAGCCGACCTGATCGAGGCCCTTGAGCGCCAATATCTCGCGAGCCTCAGCGGGGGTCGCGATCTCAAGCGACAGCTCGCGCAGGATCCGGACGATCTTGGCGACTTGCTCGGCGTTGGACTCCGCGAGCCGACCCCTTCCGATAAACAGGCCGTCTTCGAGCCCGACTCGGACATGGGAGCCCATCACGGCGGAGACTGTGATCATCTCGAACTGGTGGCGGCCCGCGCCCAGCACTGACCACTCGATAGCATCGCCGAACAGCCGATCCGCGGTGGCCTTCATATGCGTGAGATGGTCGACCCCGGCGCCGATCCCGCCCATCACTCCAAGGATCGTCTGCAGGAAGATCGGCGGCTCTACCAGGCCCTCGTTGAGGTAATAGGCCAGCGTGTACAGGTGGCCGATGTCGTAGGCCTCATACTCGAAGCGGGCCCCGGTCGCCGCGCGCAGGTCCGTCAGCATGTACTCAATGTCGGCGAACGTGCTGACGAAGGGCTCGGTCCTGGTGCTCTCGAGGTATGGCTCTTCCCAGTCGAACTGCCACTTGCCCGCGTACTTGCCGATCATCGGGAAGCTGCCGTAGTTGAAGGTGCCGAGGTTCAGCGTGCACAGTTCTGGCTTGGTCTCGTAGATCACGCGGAGGCGATCAGCCACGGACATGCCCGTGCCGCCGCCGCTCGTGATGCTGATGACGGCGTCGGTCTCGGATTTGATCGCCTTGAGGTACTCCATGAACACCGCTGGATCGGCCGTCGGGCTTCCGTCCTTCGGGTCGCGGGCGTGCAGGTGAATTACGGATGCTCCGGCCTTGACCGCGGCCACTGACTGGGAGACCACGTCTTCGACGGTGTAGGGCAGGTGCGGCGACATGGTCGGCGTGTGCGCCGATCCCGTAACCGCGCAGGTGATGATGACCTTTCTGGACCGAGCCACGCGAACCTCCGGACGGCCGAGCCTAAATGACGAGCGCAGCGCGCATTATGAGCAGATGCCGCACCATGTGAAACGGTGCTCCGGATCCGATGCTCTTGTCAAGACCCCTGGCACTCAGCCGCGCGGCTGATTTCAGTCATGGAGCGACGCCTCCACCGCCGCCGCGGCGTCGATCGCCACGGAGCCGAGCGCCTCCAGCCGCGACCGCGGCACTCGGTCGGCCGGACCCCAGATGCTGAAGACCGCTAGTGGTCGCTCCTCGCCTGCACGCAGCACCGGAGCCGAGACACCGAACAGCGCAGGCTCAAGTTCGCCCGCCGACACGGCGTATCCCAGCTCGCGGATCTCAGCGAGCTCGCCGAACAGCCGCCCGAAGTCGGTGACGGTCGCATCGGTGAAACCATCGAGCACGGGCCCGAGAACTCCGCGGGCCTCGGGCTCGGGCAGCCACGCCAGCCAGGCCTTGCCGGTCGACGTGGCGTGCAGCGGGACGGGCCGGGCCAGCCAGTTGACGGTCAGCACCGATGGAGGCGCGACCTCGTCGACGTAAACGAGACCCGACCGCCGCGCGAGCGCCAGGATCGCGGCCTCACCGGTCTGCGCGCAGACCCGCTCCAGGACGTGATGAGCACGCCTGACCACTCCGTCCACGCCGGAGGCAGCAGCGAGCCTGGCGACGGTGTAGCCGACCTGGTACCGGCTCGTAACCGGGTCTCTTTCCACGATGCCGTGGTCTTCGAGCGTGGCGAGCAGCCGCCAGGCCGTGGCGCGGTTGATGCCGCACGCCAGCGCGAGCTCGGCGACGGTCCGGCCGCGCGGCGCGGCTATCGCGATGGCATCGAGGAGGGCGATGGCCCGCTGCACCGACTGCACGCGCCCCCGCTGGGCCTGGTCACCAGCGATTTCTAGTGCGCTCACGTCACATCCTGTCCGGTTGACGGCTATTGCCGCGCTTGCCTATCGTCGCATATTACGAATGCTCGTCGCGCTGATCGAATACAGCGACGCTCACGCACTGGGGGTAGCCGGGCCATGACCGCGCTGATGCTGGGGTGGCTGATCCTCGGGTGGCCTCGCGATGATTGACGCGCCGCTTGCGCTGCATCAGGCCACCGTTCCCGCTGACTGGCTTGATTACAACGGTCACGTGAGCGAATGGTGCTACCTGCTGCTGGTCGGCGATGCCGCCGATGCCTTCTTCCGGTACGTGGGCATCGATGAGGCCTACCGGGCGGCCGGGCACTCGCTCTACACCGCGGAGACCCACCTGCATCATCTCCGCGAGACCGGGGCCAGCGACCAGCTCGCGGTTCCCTTGCACCTGCTCGATGTCGGACCGAAGAGCCTGCACATTTTTCATACCGTCCGCGACGTGGCCACGCAGGAAGAAGTGGCGACGGTCGAACAGCTGCTCGTACACGTCAACACGGCCAGCGGCCGGGTCGTCCCGATGCCCGACGACCTGCGCGACCGGCTTGAGGCGATCAGGACGGCGCACGCCGTGCTGCCGGTACCCCCGGCGGTAGGCCACGTCATGGGCGTCCGCCGCAGAAGCTAGGCGAGCCGAAGCTAGGCCTGCCTGGAGAGCCAAAGAGGAGGACTGCCATGGATTTCGGGCTCAGTGACGAGCACCGCGCCATCGTCTCGACGGTCCGCGACTTCGTGCGCCGTGAGCTAGTCCCGCACGAAGATCTGGTGGAGCGCCTTGATGAGGTTCCGGCGGAGCTCGCCGCGCAGATCAGGGGCCGGGCCATCGCGGCCGGCCTGTACGCCGCGAACTTCCCGGAAGAGCTTGGCGGCGGCGGCTTGGATGAGCTGTCGCTCACGCTGGTCGAGCGGGAGCTCGGCTGGACGTCCTACGCGCTGCAGTGGCTTGTGGCCAGGCCGAGCAACATCCTGCGAGCCTGTGTGGGCAATCAGGTCGAGTCCTACCTGCTGCCCGCGATCCGCGGCGAGCGAATCGACTGCCTGGCGATGACCGAGCCGGGAGCCGGTTCCGATATCCGGTCGATGCAGACGAGGGCCATCCGCGATGGCGCCGACTGGGTGCTTAACGGCGCCAAGCAATTCATCAGCTACGCCGACATCGCCGATTTCGTGATCGTGTTCGCCGTGACCGGCACGGAACCGAGCGCCAGGGGCGAGCGCTCGGCAATCTCGGCGTTCCTCGTCGATCATGGCACTCCAGGTTTCACGGTTAGCCGTGGTGCGTCATCGGTCTCACACCGCGGTTACCACCACTGCGAGCTCTCTTTCGCTGACTGCCGGATACCGGGCTCGGCGCTGCTCGGCACCGAAGGACGGGGGTTCGACCTGCTGAGCGAGTGGCTCGGCGCCAGCAGGCTCACCGTCGCGGCGACCAGCGTCGGGCCGGTCAGCCGATCGGGCGCTTGCAGGGCGTCGGGTTCAGCCTGGCCGACATGGCGACCCAGCTCGAGGCCGCCGAACTGCTCACGCTCCGAGCCGCCTGGCTCCTGACGAAAGGCAAGATGAGCGACGCCGACGCGGCCATGGCCAAGCTCTACGCCTCAGAGATGCTCGGCAGGGTGACCGATCAGGCGGTGCAGATCTTCGGCGGCACGGGCCTGATGAGCGACCTGCCGATCGAGCGGTTCTGGCGGGACGCCCGGGTCGAGCGGATCTGGGACGGGACCAGTGAAATCCAGCGGCACATCATTTCGCGGTCCATGTTGCGCGAGCGGGGCGCCTGAGATGGCGGCGGGCCGTGACACGACGGGACCTGAGGCGGTAACGACCGGGGCGGCAGGCGACGGAACGACAGGACGTGATTCGGTCATGAGCGAGGCAGTGGCCGGCGTGCTCACGATCACGCTGGACCGGCCGCCGGCGAATGCCGTGGATGTGGCGTCCAGCCACGCATTGTATGAGGCCTTCGCCCGGCTGGAAAACGACACCAGCCTGCGGGTAGGCATTGTGACCGGGCACGGCGACCGGTTCTTCTGCGCCGGATGGGATCTCAAGGCTGCCGCGGCCGGCGAGGCAGTGGACGCCGACCACGGCCCTGGCGGATTCGCCGGGCTCACCGAGTTGCACGGGCGCACGAAGCCCGTCATTGCCGCGGTTAACGGTCTCGCAGCGGGCGGCGGGTTCGAGTTGGTGCTCGCGGCCGATCTGGTCGTGGCAGCCGAGCACGCCGAGTTCAGCCTGCCTGAGGCGACGCTTGGCATTATCCCGGACTCGGGCGGGGTGCTGCGGCTGCCGCGGCGGCTGCCCAGGCCGGTGGCCGTTGAGCTGTTGCTGACCGGGCGCAAGCTCGGGACGCGCGAGGCGCTCGGCCTCGGCCTCATCAACCAGGTCGTCCCCGGGGAGGAGGTCATGTCCGCTGCGCAGGCGCTCGCGGCCCGGATCGTCCGGTCTGCGCCGCTCGCCGTCGCCGCCATTCTTGAGGCGCTGGACGCAACTGAGGCGGAGTCCGTGCCCGCCGGTTACCAAACTCTCCGCTCAGGCCGGCTGGCCGGGTATGCCGCGATGCTCACCTCGCAGGACGCGGCCGAAGGGCCAGCCGCCTTTGCCGAGCGGCGGCCGCCGGTCTGGAAAGGCCGGTAGCCGGTAAGTCGCGCTCGCGCTCAGCCGCCTGCGCGGCGGTCGCGGCCGCATCGGCGATCGCCGGGAGCGCTAGGTAGCACAGGTCGCGGCACTGCCGGTCCCACCACGCGTCTTCGTACGGCCAGGCTGATGTCTTTACGACCACTACGCGCTGGCGACGGTCGACGTAGACGAACTGGCCTCGCATCCCGTCGGCAGTGACCCGCTCGCCCGCCGCGTCCAGCGGCCACCAGTGGTAGCCGAAGCCCGCGTGGGTCGTGATCGTGCTCGGCAGCCTGCCAGGAGCGAGGAAGTCCCGCTCAGGCCGGCTGCTGGCTTCCACCCACGAGCGGCTGACGACCTCGTGGCCTGCCCAGCGGCCATCGATCTGCAGCGACCCGATCCTGGCCCAGTCGCGGGCGGTCGCGGCGAGCGCGCCGCCCGCCATCGCGACGCCTCCACGCTCCGCAGGCTGGTCAAGGCCGACCACCGCAGGGCGCTCAGCTTCGATCGCGGCCCACAGGCGGGCCAGCGCGCCGGAGAACGACTCGGCGGTGGCCCGTTCCCGCGCCCAGTCAAGGACCAGCGAGTCCGGCGTGCAGTAGGCGAACCTGCTGCCTGGCGGGTCACCCAGCGGCACCCGCAGCAGCTCGTCCCGCATCCCGCCGGCGCCGCTCCGCCACCGGCCGAGCAGCTGCGAGGCCGGGCTGGCCGGGTCGTGGTAATCCTCGCGCCAGCCGACTCCTGTTGTCATGGTCAACAGCTGCCGCAGGGTCACCGTG
>WNFK01154021.1_pt1 | contig 10822 bp, 10 predicted proteins | sample 5400281 | NCBI WGS metagenome assembly WNFK01 (sample SAMN13153350, study PRJNA577476) | soil metagenome | isolation source: 20 cm soil on Douglas fir-dominated hillslope | place: USA:California | collected 2013-09-17
CTCCCCTTGGGAAAGCCACCGATCCGTTCGAGCGCGTCCGCGGTCAGGGCCTGCTTCGCCGCGAGCTGCGCCTCGTACGCCACCTGCTGGACGGGGCAGCCGCCGCAGCGCTCGACGATGGGGCACGGCGGATCCACCCGCGCCCCGCCGCGCTCCAGCACCCGCAGGGCCCGCGCCCGCTCGAAGCGGCCCTCGCCGGTGAGCTCGGCTTCCACCGTGTCGCCCGGAGCGGCGCCGCGCAGGAAGACCACGCGGCCTTCGTGTCGCGCCAGCGCTTCACCGCCGTGCACCAGAGCCTCGGCCTTCAGGGGGACCTTCACGCCGGCGCGCGGGAGAGGTCCTGCGACAGCTTTTCCACCATCTTGCCGACCAGCGCCCGCGTCTGCTCGTCCGTCTCGAGGAATTCGATGCCCATCCCGGGCTCGTCCACCCCGGGCCCGCTCGCTTGCGCCCAGGCGACGCGGCCCTTGAGCTTGCACTCGCCATGGCCGGGGAGCTCGAGAAGCACCTGTACGCGCGTGCCCACCTTGGGCGAGTGCTGCGAGTTCACGAACACACCGCCGACGGAGAGGTTCGTTCCCCAGCCGCTGAGGGTGCCGTCCGAAGAGGTGACGCCGACCATCACTTCGTGATGCACGCGCGCGCTGCGCCGCGTCGGAGTCCCCGGATGCGTAGGGTCCACCATCGCCCGGAGAATAACACGAGCAAGGCGCGCCCGGACCCTGCTTGTTGGGGCTGGCGCTGGTGGTCGGGGAGGCGGCCCCGGCCTACACCTTGACTGTCCGCAGCTCGGGCGAGATCCGCAGCTTGGGCTCGGTGACCTTCTGGACGTCCTCGGGCGTCACCCCCGGCGCGACTTCCCGGAGCACGAGCCCCTGTGGCGTGATGTCGATCACGGCCAGCTCGCTGATCACCATGTTCACGCACTTCTTGCCGGTGAGCGGGAGCCGGCATTGCTTGAGCAGCTTCTTCGATCCGTCCTTGGCCACCTGCTCCATCGCCACGATCACCCGCTTGGCCCCGGTGACCAGGTCCATCGCGCCGCCCATCCCCTTGAGCACCTTGCCGGGGATGGTCCAGTTGGCGATGTCGCCCTGCTCGCTCACTTCCATGGCGCCGAGGATGGCGACGTCGATGTGGCCTCCGCGGATCATCGCGAACGAATCGGCGCTGGAGAAGTAGGAGGTGCCCTTCATCTCCGTGACCGTCTCCTTGCCCGCGTTGATCAAGTCCGGATCGAGCTCGGCCTCGGTGGGGTACGGCCCGATGCCCAGCATCCCGTTCTCGGACTGGAGCACCACGTCCATGCCCTTCGGGACATAGTTCGAGACCAGGGTGGGAATGCCGATCCCGAGGTTGACGTAGTACCCGTCCCTCAGCTCCTGCGCGGCGCGCGCCGCAATCTGCTCGCGTGTCAGCGGCATGTCAGCCCTTCCTCAGCGTGCGCCGCTCGATCGGCTTCTCGTAGTTGGTCCCCTTGAAGATCCGGTTCACGTAGACGGAGGGGACGTGGATGAGGTCGCCGTCGAGCTCGCCCACCTCGACCAGGTTCTCCACCTCCGCGATGGTGACGCGGGCGGCGGTGCACATCATCGGGCTGAAGTTGCGGGCGGTCTTGCGGAAGACCAGGTTGCCCCATTTGTCCCCCTTCCAGGCGCGCACGATGGCGAAGTCGGCCTTGAGCGGCTTCTCGAAGATCATCTCCTTGCCTTCGAGGATGCGCGACTCCTTGCCTTCCGCGATCTGCGTGCCGGCGCCGGTGGGCGTGAAGAACCCGCCCAAGCCCGCCCCGCCGGCGCGGATGCGCTCGGCGAGCGTGCCCTGCGGGTTCAGCTCCACCTCCAGCTCGCCGCCCAGGAACTGCCGCTCGAACTCCTTGTTCTCCCCGACGTAGCTGGAGATCATCTTCTTGATCTGCCGGCTCTGCAGCAGGATCCCGAGGCCCTTGTCGGTGGTGCCGCAGTTGTTGGAGATCACCGTGAGGTTCTTGCTGCCCTTGCGGTGGATGGCGGCGATCAGGTTCTCCGGGTTTCCGCACAGCCCGAACCCGCCGGACATGATCACCGCGCCGTCCTGCAGGTCGCGGATCGCGTCGTCCGCGTTGGCGACCAGCTTGTTCATCGGGAGTCCCGCTCCACGATCAGGGCAATGCCCTCGCCGCCTCCGATGCAGAGCGAGGCGAGCCCCCGCTTCTTGTTCAGGTCCTTCATCGCGTAGAGGAGCGTGACCAGCAGCCGGCAGCCCGAGGCGCCGATGGGGTGGCCGAGCACCACCGCGCCGCCGCGCACGTTCACCTTGTCGTGGGTGATCCCGAGCAGCTTGTTGTTGGCCATCGCCACCACCGCGAAGGCCTCGTTGATCTCCCAGAGGTCGATGTCGCTGGCCTTGAGCTGGGCGCGCGCCAGCGCCTGGTTGATCGCGTCGGCCGGCGCGATGGTGAACTCCACCGGGTCGCGGGCGGCGTGGCCGAAGTCGCCCAGCCGCCCGAGCACGGTGCGGTTCTCGCGCTTCGCGCGCTCGGCGGACATGAGGACCACGGCCGCGGCCCCGTCGTTGATGGACGACGCGTTGGCGGCGGTGACCGTGCCGTCCTTCTTGAAGGCCGGCTTGAGCGAGGCGATCTTGTCGGGCCTGGCGAGCTTGGGGCCCTCGTCCTCGTCGACCACCGTCTTGTTGCCCTTCTTGTCGGTCAGCTCGACGGGCACGATCTCCGCCTTGAACGCCCCTTCCTTCTGGGCCTTCTGGGCGCGCAGCGTGGACTCGCGGGCGTACTCGTCCTGCGCGCTGCGCGAGAACTGGAAGTCGGCGGCGCATTTCTCGCCGCACATGCCCATGTGCATGTCGTTGTAGGGGTCCCACAAGCCGTCGTGGATCATCAGATCCTTGAGCTCCGTGTTCCCCATGCGGGCGCCGTTCCGGATCGCGTGGCTGAAGTACGGCGCGTTCGACATGCTCTCCATGCCGCCCGCGACCACCACGTCCGCCTCCCCCAGCGCGATCAGCCGGGAGCCCTCGATCACGGACTCCAGGCCCGACCCGCAGACCTTGTTCACCGTCACGCAGGGGGTGGTGTTGGGCAGGCCGGCGTAGAGGGCCGCCTGGCGCGCGGGGGCTTGGCCGACGCCGCCCTGGAGCACCTGGCCCATGAAGACGGTCTTGACCTCGTTCGGCTTGACGCCGGCGCGCTCCAGCGCGGCTTTGATGGCGATCGCCCCCAGCCGCGGGGCGGGCAGGCTCGAAAGGGATCCCTGGAAGGCGCCAATGGGCGTCCGGGCGGCGCCGACGATCACGACCTCGTGGATTTTGCGCTCTGCGGCCATATGGGTGCTCCTCGATTTGGGCGCTGCTGTCATAACCCAATCCGCGCTGTCAAGCGACGGAGCTTGTGCTATGTGGGCGCCCCCATGTCCCATGCCGGCGATCTGACGCGCGTTGAGTTCGATCGGCTGCTGGACCAGGCCGGCGGGCCGGCCGTGGTGGTGCATGGCGGCGCCGGGACGCCGCCCGATGCCGACCCGGCGCGGTACTTCGAAGGGACGCGCCGGGCCGCCGAGGCGGGCCTCCGGGTGCTGCTGCAGGGCGGGTCCGCCCTCGACGCGGCCCAGGCGGCGGCGGTCGTGCTGGAGGACGACCCCAACTTCAACGCCGGGACCGGCGCGGCGCTGACCAGCGCCGGCGAGGTCGAGCTGGACGCGAGCTGCATGGACGGGACCGCGCTGCGGGCGGGCGCGGTGGCCTGCGTGAAGACGGTGAAGAATCCCATCCTGGTGGCCCGCCGCATCTGCGACGACAGCCCGCACGTCCTCATGTGCGGGCCCGGGGCGGAGGCGTTCGCGCGCGAGTTCGGCATCGCGGAGGTCCCGAACGCTTCGCTGATCACGCAGCGCCAGCGTACGCGGTGGCAGGAGTTGCACGAGCTGGCCCAGAAGGAAGGCGCCGACAACGTCCGGCGGAAGATCGGCACCATCGGCGCGGTCGCGGTGGACGGCAGCGGCCACGTTGCCGCCTGCACGTCCACGGGCGGGACCATGTACAAGCGGCCCGGCCGGGTGGGCGATACGCCGATCATCGGCGCAGGCACCTACGCGGACGACCAAGAGGCGGCCGCCAGCTCCACCGGGCTGGGCGAGGCCATCCTCAAGGTCAGCCTGGCCCGGGCCGCCTGCGTGCGGGTGCGCGAGGGCGCATCGCCGCGGGCCGCCGCGATCGAGGCGGTGGGCCTCTTGCGCGAGCGTGCGCACGGCGAGGGCGGCATCATCGTCGCGGGGCCAGACGGCCGGCTGGGCTGGGCCTACAACACGGCCCGGATGTCGCGCGCGGTGATCCGTGCAGGGATGGGGGCGGCCAAGGCCGCCGTGTAGGGGCCTGCTGCCGGCAACGGGCGGGACGCGTATACTTTGCGCATGGCCCTTCCGGACCACTATGGCGTTCTGGGCGTCCCCGAAGACGCCAGCCTGGAGACCATCAAGGCGGTCTACCGCCAGCTCGCCCGCACCTTCCACCCCGACGTGAACGCGGACGACGGCGCCGTGGCGCACTTCCGCGAGATCACGGAGGCCTTCGTGGCTCTCGCCGATCCGGAGAAGCGCAAGGCCTACGACCGGCAGCGACAGCCCCGGCCGCGAAAGGCCGGGGACGAGACGGAGACGTATCTCGGGTTGCGCGTCGCCGGGATCGACCTGGGCGTGCTCCTGGGCGTCTCGGTGACCGTGCGGCACCGCACGCTCCTGCCGGACGACCCCGACCCGACAGAGCTTGGTTCACTTCGCCGTCGGGCAAGTGACCAGAGCTCACCAGCGGCGCCGGCAGGGCGGCCCGCGATCCGGGGGCGGCGCTGACCTACCGCGTGCGCTCGGCCAGCTCCCGCACCGCCTCGCGCATCCGCTCCGCGGGCAGGCGCAGGCTGCGGCCGTGGCCTGGCAGCACCCATTCGAAGCGGTAGTCGAGCAGCTTGCGCAGCGACTTCTTCTGTTCCGTCCAGGAATACCAGGACACGCTGCGGCCCATCTCCAGGCGCCCGTCCCAGGCCCAGAGATGGTCGCCGGTGAAGAGCCAGGTGTCGTCGACCAGGAGCGCGCAGCTTCCCCGCGTATGTCCCGGCAGGTAGATCGCGCGCAGGCCTGGCCCGAGATCGCGGTCGCCGTCGAGGAGGAGCTCCGCTTCGATCACGGCGTCGTCGCGGTGGATGATCCGCTCGCAGCCGAAGCGCTCTCGCCACCGCGCGTGGTCCGCCACGTCGTCCCGGTGGGTGAGGAACATCCGGGCGACACCGCCCAGCTCGGCGATGCGCCGCACGAGGGGCGCCGCGAAGCGCGGAGAGTCGATCAGGAGGTTCCCGCCGTCTCGCCGCAAGAGGTAACTCTGGGCCCCGTACGACGCTTCGCTCGAGTAGCCGCACCGGTAGACCGGCCCTTCGAGGAGGACCGGGAGATCGCGGGCCGCGTCGCGCGCGCTGCGGTCCGCGCCGATCGACGCGGTCGGGCAGCTCACCACCGCGTGCAGCGCGCGGCGCCAGGCCGAGCCGTCTGCGGGCTGCCGCTGCACGAACGACTGGCCGGACTCGAGGCTGCCGAAGACGTCGGGGGCGAGCTCCCGGCAAGTGTCGCACTCGATGCAAGTCTCGTCGACGAACAGCTCCCCCGGAGCGTTCTCGGCGACCGCCAGCTCGCGCCGCGCCATGGCGGGGTTTCTAACGCAGCGATTGCGGCCGCGCGCGGTTTCGGGGTAAGCGCGCCGCATGTCGATGTTGCAGAAGCGCCTCCTGCGCGACGCGGGTCGCGCCATCGCGGATTTCAAGCTGATCGAGCCGGGCGACCGGATCCTGGTGGGGGTCTCCGGCGGCAAGGCCTCGTTCACCCTCCTCCACCTGCTCCAGCAGCTGCAGCGCAGCGCGCCGATCGGGTTCTCCCTTCTGGCCTGCAACCTGGACCAGGGACACCCCGGCTTTCCAGCGCTGGAGCTGGAGCGCTACCTGCGCGGCACGGGCGCCGAGGTGCTGATGCTGCGCGAGGACACGTACAGTGTCGTGAAGCGTCTGGTCCCCGAGGGCCAGACCACCTGCTCCGTCTGCTCGCGCTTGCGCCGCGGGATCCTCTACAGCGCCGCGCAAGAGCTCGGCTGCAGCAAGATCGCGCTCGGCCACCACCGCGACGACCTGATCGAATCGCTCCTGATGTCGATGCTCTTCACCGGAAAGCTGCGCACCATGCCGCCACGCCTGCGCAGCGACGACGGACGCAACGTGGTCATCCGCCCGCTCTGCTACGCGGCCGAGACCGACATCGCGGCGTTCGCGGCCGAGAGGAAGTTTCCGCTCATCCCCTGCGACCTCTGCGGCTCGCAGGAGAACTTGCAGCGCAAGCGGGTCAAGAGGCTGCTCGAGGACCTGGAGCGCGAGCACCCCGCGGTCCGGTCGTCCATCCTCGGCGCGATGGGCAACGTCATGCCCGAGCACCTGCTCGACCGCCGGTTGCTGCGCGAGGAGCGCGGTCCCGATCCCTGGATCGACGGCGACGATTGCGATTCGACGCAGCCCGTCGCGTTGCGCAGTTGACGGTCTCGCGCTCTGCAAGCGGGCGTGCCAACACTTGCCGCTTGCCCGCCTCGTTCCCAGAGTTTCCTAAGTCCAGGGGACACGAATCGCGGCTCCGCCGCTGATCATGTCCCCTACTTGGGGGGTGGGCCATGAAGACGTGCGGGCGGTGCGAGCGGGAGCGGGTCGTGGCCATCACCATCGATGACAACATCGACGCCGGGGGCCATACCTTCACGGCGCAGCTTCCCGCGGAGAAGTGCGAGGTGTGCGGGCAGATCGTCATCCACGGGCATGACTTGAAGCTGTTCGAGCTGCGGGTGGCGGTGGAGCTGGCGAAGGCTGGGGCGCGAGAGAAGGGAGTGTTCCAGTTCCTGCGCAAGGCGATCTCGCTGGAGCCCGGGGGGCTGGCGCATATCCTCGATGTGCCCGAGGAGTTCATCGGGTACTGGGAGCGGGGGGACTGGCCGGTCGATCCGCGGGCGCATGCGGTCTTGTGCTCGTTGGTGCTGGGGAAGCTGGAGCATCGGCCGGCGACGCTGGACTGCCTGGGGGTGCTGCGGCAGCCCCGGGGGCTGGGGCGGAAGGTGAGAGTGAGCCTGGTGGATGCGATCGGGCAGGCGGCGAAGGCGCTGCAATTCGGGTCGGCGGCGCATACGGCGCCGGCGGTGGCCTGAGTTCCGGGCCAGACGGCCACGTTCACGTCGCCGTCGCCGTCAACGTTCACGTCAACGATCACGTTCAGTTCAGGTTCAGGCGATCGTGGCGCCGCCCAGGACTTCATTTCCACGTTCGGGCCGGAGGGATCCAGAACCGCCGGCAGCGGCTTGCCGCGGTGGCGGAGCTGCACTTCGCAGCGGGTGCCGGAGGCTGGGGCGGACGCCACCCAGGAAGCGTCCAGGGCGCTGAATGCGGTGCGCTGGACCTGGTCGCGGGTGCCCACCACCACGCGCTGGTGGGCGGCGTCCAGGGACGCCACGTAGAGAGGCAGCTTGAAGCCAGCGCCCAGGCCGCGGCGCTGGCCGACCGTGAACCGGTGCACGCCGTCGTGCGCGCCGACCACCGAACCGAGCACGTCCACGATCGCGCCCTGGGCCTTCGGCACGCCTTGCGCCTCGAGGAACTGCGGGAGCGGCGTGTCGCCGACGAAGCAGATATCCATGCTCTCCGGCTTGTCCGCGTTGGGGAGGCCCCGATCGCGGGCGATCGCGCGGACCTGGCTCTTGGTCAGCCCGCCCAGAGGAAAGCGCACCATCGCCAGCTCCTCCTGCGAGAGACCGTGCAGGAAGTAGCTCTGGTCCTTGGCGGCGTCCGCGGCGCGCAGGAGCCGGTAGCGGCCATCGCGGAGGTCGACGCGGGCGTAGTGGCCCGTGACCAGCTCGCGGGCGCCGAGCTTGCACGCCCGATCCAGAAGCCAGTCGAACTTGACGTGGTCGTTGCAGCGGACGCAGGGATTGGGGGTGGCGCCCTGCGCGTAGGCAGCGACGAACGGCAAGATCACCTGGTCGCGGAACCGCTCCTGCGCGTCGTAGACGAAGAAGCGGATCCCCAGCGCGGCGGCCGCCCGGCGCGCATCGTACAGATCGTCGGGCGCGCAGCAGGTCCTTCCCGTCCGGACGGCGTCCTCCGCCACCGAGTACAAGCGCATCGCCACGCCGACGCAGCCGTCGCGCCCGCGCAGATCCGCGGTCAGGCCCGCGGCGACGGAGGAGTCGACCCCTCCGGACATGGCCACCATCGAGAGCACGGCGGCGGATTCTACGAGGTCCCGCCCTCGGGCGCACTCTCGAGGAACGGCGTCGGTTGCGGTTCCTTCGGAGCGAGTGGACGCAGGGGGATCCAGAACGCCACCTTCGTCCCCGAAAAGTGGTGCTTGGAATCCGGCTGGAGCTTCGGCGGGCTCTCGGCGGAGATGTGGCCGCCGTGCGCCTCGACGATCTGCTTCGCTACCGGCAGCCCCAGGCCCGCTCCCGGCGCCCGCTCTTCGCCCACCCGGTCGGCATGGAAGAACGGGTCGAAGACCTTCTCGGCCTCGTCCGCCAGCATGCCCTCGCCCTGATCGTAGATCTCGAAGAGGAGCCGCTGCGCGTCGGCCATCACCCGCAAGAGGACGTTGCTGCCGTGCGGGCTGAACTTGATGGCGTTGTCGGTGATGTTCGCGAGCGCCTGCTTCACCTTCCGCTCGTCGCCCCATCCGGTGGCGGGAAGCGCGTCGGCCAGGAGCTCGAGCGTGATCCGCCGCGCTTTCGCCTTGGGCTTCTCGTCCTCGAGCACCGCCTTGGTGGCCGCGATCGGGTCGAAGGTCTCGCGGTAGATCGCGTACCCCCCGCTCTCCAGGGTAGCGAAGTCGACCAGGTTGTCGATGGTGCGCGAGAGCCGCTCGGAGGCGGTCTGCATCGACTCGAGGATCTTGCGCTGGGCGTCGCTGAGCGGACCGGTCTTCTCGGAGCGGAGGATCTTGAGGTAGCCGGTGATGGGCGTGAGCGGAGTGGCCAACTCGTGCGACAGGTTCTGCATGAACTCCGTCTTGCTGCGGGCCGCCGCGCGCAAGCGCGAGTTGGCGGCGGTCAGCTCGCGCACGGTCGCTTCCAGACGCTCGACCAGCGACTGCGAATACTCCCTCAGGTAGCGGCGCTCGTCGGTCGTTTTGACCTTCTCGCGCTTGCCCTTGAGGAACTCGCGCAGCTGGCCCGGGAACTTCTCCACGTCGATCGGCTTCTCGATGTACCCGTCGCAACCGATGCTCAAGGACAGCCCGCGATCGCCGTGCGAGGTGAGCACCACGATCGGGCAGCCGTCCAGGCCGCGGTACGAGCGCAGCCGGGTGGCGGTCTCGTATCCGTCGATCCCGGGCATCTCGATGTCGCAGAGGATCAGGTCCGGGTGCGCGGAGATGGCCAGGTCGATTCCGGCGATCCCGTCGGAGGCCTCGAGCACATCGAATCCCCGCGCTTCCAGCACATTCCGCACCAAGGCCCGGCTTTCCGGGTTGTCCTCGATGTAGAGGATGCGCGGTTGAGGCGGCGGTACCTGTTCGGCCATCGAGGAACGTCCCGGTTGCACTGGGGCCCGTGCGTCGCGCGGTCGCGACTGTACCACTCGATCGGCTGCCCGGAAAGCCGCTGCGCGCGCTCGTTCCCGCTTGACGCCGTGCGTTCGGATGCCCCGTCGGTCGTGCTGAGTCCACATGCTGTCCACAGGGTCGATCCTCCCGCGGCCGCAATCTTTCCATCGCTCCCAAGAGCCGCATGCACGGAGCGTCCGGCACCTATACCGCTCTCTACTGACCTGGACTTTCGACGAATTCTCGTGGCCACGCATTCAGACCCACATGTCGCATCGTCCCGAGTACCGAGGATCTCGGAGAAGGGCGCGACGTCACTGTGGATTTCCTGTGGATAACTCTCGGACCACGTCCGGCAGAAGTCTCAACAAGGATTCCCTGCTGTTCAGATTCGGGTCATCGAGCACCCGATCGAGGAGCCGCGCGAGCACTTGCCCGACCAGCCGGCTGGGAGGCAGGTCGAGCGCGCGCATGACGTCTTCACCGCGGATGGCGAGGTCGGTGACCTTCAGAGCCGACGCCCGATCGATCTCGCGCTGGAAGCGAGCCTCGGCCTCGGCCTGGTTTGCCAGGGCCTCTTCCACGAGCCGGCCCCGGGCCTTCAGATCGGCCCGGCGCAACGCCCAGAGCGCCGGGAGCTCTTCGGGTCCGATGCGGGCCAGCACCCGGCGCACGGTGGCGTCGTTCCACTCCGGCAGGTAGTGCCAGTTGTGCTCGGCCACGAGCAGCGTGACGCGCTCCACTTCGCGGCGGGAGAACTTCAGGCGCTGCAGGATCTCGGTGGTCATCCGCGCGCCGATCTTCTCGTGATCGTAGAAGGTGTTCTCGCCCGGAGCGGCCTCCTTGGGAGCGGCGCTGCGCGGCTTGGCCACGTCGTGCAGCAGCGCGCCGAGGCGGACGATCAAGTCCGGCGGAGAGGCGTCTACGGCGCGGAGCGTGTGCCGCCAGACGTCCCACTGGTGGTACCGGTTCTGCGCGAAGCCCACCGACTCGAGCAGCTCGGGGATGATGCGCTGCATGAGGCCGGTGCGCACCAGCAGGCGCAGTCCACGGCTCGGGGGCGCGCCGCGCACCAGCAGCTTGATCAGCTCCTCGCGGACGCGCTCCATGGCGACCTTGGCGAAGACGTCCAGCGTCTCGGGAATGGCGCGGAGCGTGGGCGGATCGATGGCGAGGCGCAGCGTGGCAGCGAACCGGACGGCGCGCAGCGGGCGCAGGCCGTCCTC
>WNFK01110148.1_pt1 | contig 10820 bp, 7 predicted proteins | sample 5400281 | NCBI WGS metagenome assembly WNFK01 (sample SAMN13153350, study PRJNA577476) | soil metagenome | isolation source: 20 cm soil on Douglas fir-dominated hillslope | place: USA:California | collected 2013-09-17
GCTGCACGAGACACCAGCGCCGTCGAGGGGATGACAAGCGGCGCGTCCACGCGTTGAACCGTGATGCGAAGTTGCGTGTACATGCCCGGAAGCAGCACACGTCCGGGGTTCGGCACGTCGACCTCCGCCAGCAGCGTGCGGGTGTTTGGGTCGACCGCACCCGCGGTGCGAACGATCGTGCCGCGGAATGATTGGTTGCCCAGATTCGCGACAATGAGGTCGGCCGCCAATCCCGGGCGGATCGACGCGACGTATGGCTGCGGAACGGTGACATACACGCGCATCGTGTCTGTCTGCGCGACCCGGTAGAGGCTGGCGGCGGAAACAGCGGTCGCTGTTGCGGACTGCGATCCGCCCGCGGTGAGCGGATCCGACGATGCACCGGCTGCGGTGATCAGCGCGCCGTACTCGACGTTCCGAGCCGTGACGATGCCACTAAACGGAGCCCTGACCTGCGTGTACTGCAGCATCGACACCAGGCCGCGCAGGTTGGCTTCGGCCGCGCGCACGCTTGCCGCCGCCGCGTCGTACGCCTGCTGCATCTGCTGAAGCTCCTGAGCCGTCACGGCGCTGTCGGCCGCGAGGAGGCGCCACCGCTCCAGATTGGAGCGTGCGAGCGCGAGCACACTCTGCATCTGCGCCAGCTGTGCGCGCGCCTGAAGCACACTTTGTTGCAGCTCGGGGACATCGATGTCGGCCAGGACCTGGCCGGCGCGAACGGGGACTCCAATATCGGCGTACCACCGGCGCACATAGCCTGACACGCGCGCATAGATGGCGGCCTCGTGTAAGGCTTCCATGGTCCCCGGAAGCAACACTGTGCTGGCGGCCGTCGGTCGCTGCGCCTTCGTCACCGCAACGATCGGGAGGGCGGCGGTCGCCGTCTTGACCTGGCTGGCGAGTTGACGCTGCACCTTGAGTCGGGGAAGGATGCCGACGAGGAAGAGGACAACGAGGGCGATCGCGAAGACGATAGCGATTCGCCTGACGCGCCGATTCTCCATCGGAGCAACCTCTGGCGCTGCTTCGACCTCGGACGTTGCGGGTGTCGTAGCAGGCGGAGTCGCACTCGTCGGCCTTGCGGTCGCCAGCGTTGCAGTTGGCGGTGTGGTAACTGGCGGCATCTCTGTTGGCGGCGTCGCTGTTGCCGTTGTCCCAGCATGGCCGTTACGGCCTGCGTCGGGAGGAGCTGACGTACTCATACGGCCTCCGGCGCCGCGTGGCGCCGCTCTCCTCGCAGAACGCTGTACAGCAGCGGCACGACGAACAGAGTGAAAATGGTGGCAACGAGGAGCCCGCCGATCACGGCGCGACCCAGTGGGGCGTACTGTTCTCCGCCGTCGCCGGATCCAAGGGCCATTGGCATCATGCCGATGATCATGGCAAGGGCGGTCATGCAAACGGGACGCAGTCGCGTGTAGCCCGCATCGATCGCCGCTTCAACGGCGGTCCGTCCGGCGCGGCGCTGCCCTTCGGCGAAGGTGATCAGGAGCACGCTGTTCGCGGTTGCTACGCCCATCGCCATGATCGCACCCATCAGCGATGGCACATTCAGCGTCGTCCCGGTCACGAACAACATCCAGACGATTCCCGTCGCCGCGCCGGGAAGCGCGACGATGATGATCAGCGGATCGAGCCAGCTCTGGAAGTTCACGACGAGGAGGATGTATACGAGCACCACTGCGAACACGATCCCGAGCTCGAGCCCGCTGAAAGACGTGCGCATGCTGTCCACCTGACCGCGCATCACCATCGTCGAGCCGCGCGGAAGCGATGACTTCACCTTGGCGAGCAATGCATCGACATCGCCCGCGACCCCACCCAGATCGCGCTGGTCGGCGCCGAGTAGGATGTCCACTACCGGTGTGATGTTGTAATGGTTGACGACGGCGGGAATCGTGGTGCGCGAGACAACCGTCAGGTTACGGAATAACTGCGGCTGCTCGACGCCGGGCACCGCTACCGGCGTTGCATCGAACTGGTCCATCGATGTGTTCTTGTATTGTGGCGTCATCACGTTTACCGGGTACTGAACCCCGTTTTGCGGATCGAGCCAGTAATTCGGCGCCGTCGAGCCGTTGGATGAGAGTGAGATGAGCAGATTCGACGCTACGTTGCTCTGTGTGAGCCCGAGCTGCGACAGGTTGGTTCTGTCCGTCGCGACCGTGAGCTGTGGAGCGTCCATCAATTGCTGAATACGAATGTCGGCAGCGCCGGGCACGCCGCGCAGCTGTGCAGCAATGTGCTGCGCGACGGCGAAATTCCCGTTCAGGTTTGCCCCCGAGATCTGCACGTCGATCGGGGCCGGAAGGCCGAGATTCAAGACCTCGTTCACGATGTCCGACGGCTGAAAGAAGAAGGTGAGCTCGGGGAACCGCTCGGGCAGCGCGGCTCGAAGCGCGCGCATGTATCCAAATGTCGAGGCGTGGGTGGGCGAGAGTTGCACGAGCACGTCCGCGTCGGCCGGACCCACCGCGCTCGATCCCTGGATAAGGTTCAGAGCGTTTGCGGCCGAGCCAATCGTGGACAGAACCAACGCGATCTCATTCGGCGGGATCGTGGCGCGTATCTCATTCTCCACATCGGCGACAAGCAGTTCGGTCTGCTCGACGCGGGTCCCCGTCGGTGCCCGCACGTGGAGCTGGAACTGGCCGGCGTCGACCTGGGGAAAGAAATCCTGTCCGAGCCGCGGCACCATCAAGGCCGTTCCAACAATCACCAGTGCCGTCACCGCCAGCACTCCACGCCGGTGGAGCACCGCCCACACCAGCGCGGATTGGTACCCACTCCGGAAGGAGTTGAACCGATGCTGAAAGCCGTCGGCCGCGCGGCGGAACCAACCCTTGTGAGCCGCCGCATGTGGGTCGGGTGCCTTGAGCATGTACTTCGCCATCGTCGGCACCAGCGTTCGCGACAGGAAGTACGAGGCGAGCATCGCGAAGATCACTGACATCGCGAGGGGCCGGAATAAGGCGGCCGCAGGTCCGGAAAGCGCGAAAATCGGCAAAAAGACTATGCAGATCGACAGCGTCGACACGAGAGCCGGGAGCGCGATCTGCTCGGACGCATCGACGATCGCGCGCACCAGCTCTTTGCCCTGCTGCAGGTTTCGAGAGATGTTCTCGATGGCTACCGTCGCGTCGTCTACGAGGATTCCCACGGCGAGCCCCAGACCCAAAAGGGTCATGACGTTGAGCGTCTGACCGAACAGCGAGAGGCAGATGATCGACGTCAGTATGGAAAGGGGGATCGACGTCGCGACGATGATCGTCGACCGTCCACTGCCGAGGAAGATCAGAATCATGAGCGCCGTCAGGCACGCCGCGATCACCGCCTCGCGGATCACGCCGGTCACCGCCGCGGTGACGAAGACGGATTGATCGGCCAGCAGCTGCACCTGGACATCAGGCGGCAGCGTGGCCTTCAATGACGGCAGCATCGCCTTCACCGCGTTCACGACACTGAGTGTCGAGACGCCGCCGTTCTTGATCATGGTCAGGTAGATGCCGCGCGATCCGTTGTTGCGCACGATGTTCGTCTGGATCCCGGAACCGTCGCGCACCTGCGCCACGTCGCGGATGTAGATCATCGTGCCGTTCACGTCACGGATCGGCATGTCACCCAGGATCTGGACCGAGTCGGGGGTCGAGTTCAGGCGCACGAAGTACTCGAGTGAGCCCATCTTCACTGTCCCCGACGGCAGGATCACGTTCTGCAACCCAAGAGCGGTGGTCACGTCCGTTGGTGAGAGTCCCTTGGCGTAGAGCAGGGCCGGGTCGATGTCGATGTTGATTACACGGTTTGCACCGCCGTTCGCCGGCGGGATGGTGAGCCCCTCGATCGTCGCCAGTGGGTTGCGAATAAAATTGGTCGCCAGGTCGTTGAGCTGAGCCTCCGTACGCTGCGGGCTGCTGATCCCAAGCGACAGGATCGAAACGTCGGTGGCGTTGAACCGAACGATGAGCGGCGGCGTGATACCAGGCGGCATCGAACGAATGACCTGCTGGGACACGGCGGCGATCTGCGCAACGCCGGCAGCGATGTCGGCGGTGGGCTGCAAATACACCTTGATCAGCGCAGTACCATTCAGCGATTCGGATTCGATGTGCTCGATGCCATTCACCGTCGCGGAGTACCCGCGCTCCGAGGTCGAGACGATGCGCTGCTCCATATCCCGCGGCGACAGGCCACCGTAATTCCAGATCACCGAGACGACCGGGATGTTGATGGTGGGGAAAATGTCCACCGCCATCGTCCGAATGGACATCACCCCGAAGGCAAGCATCAGGATCGCGACGCACACGAACGTGTACGGCCGGCGCAGAGCGAGGTGGACTATCCACATCAGAGCTTTCTCCCGACGAGGGCTTCGAGGGCGGCGCGCGTGGTGTGATACCGGTTCTGCGATTGTGCAAAACTGTATTCCGCTTGCAGCAGCGCTGCTTCCGACGTGAGCACGTCGAGCATTGTAGAGATCCCGGCGCGATAGCGTGCCGTCTGGACCCGCAGATCTTCGCGCGCAGAGCGAATCGCCTCTGCCCCGAGCGAAATGGCTGCCGTTGTCGTTGTCAGCGCGGCGAGGAGCTGTGCCGCGCTGGCGCGAACCGAACGGCGTGTATCGTTCAATGCCACCCGCGCGATATAGGCGGCGACTTCGGCTCGCGTCACGGCGTCCTCGCGCTGGAAACCGTTGAACACCGGATAGCTCGTGCCGACCGTGACCGTCCATCCGGGACGCGGTGCACCCGATACCACGGTGGAGCTATTCGCCCAGTTTCGGGCCCCGGTCGCGCTGATGGTCGGGACGTATTGCGTGCGCGCGGCGCGCAGAGCCGCTTTGGTGGCAGCTGCGACATCCTCCCCGACGGCGACGGTCGGGGATGCCTCGACAGCGAGACGAACGATGGAGCTGTCGTCGAGCGCCAGTGGTCGTATTGCCTCGGAAGCGCTGTCGGTCCTTGCACCGACCGCTCCGTCGGCACCCACGAGCCATCCCAGAGCGTATGATGCAGCGATCAATGTGTCAGTCGCCGCGAGGAGCTGCTCCTGCATCGTGGTCGACTGGAGTTGCGCGCGAAGGAGGTCAGATCGAGTGACGGTTCCTGCGCGGAACATCGAGGTTGTGAATTTCAGGAGCTGCTCGGCTTCCGCCAAGCCACCGCGCGCGACCTGCACCAGATCACTGGCGCGGACAACCTCGTAGAATCCCTGTTGAGCGGAGAGCATCACCAGGAAGCGGTCCGACACGAGCGTCGAGCCCGCTGCACGAAGGTCGGCGCGGGCCAGTGCGTCGTTCGCCTGGCGGCGTCCGCCTGTGAAGAGGTCCACCGCCGCCGCCAGACCATAAGTCTGGCTCCTCGTAGGACTCCCGATACCGCTACTGACACCGGATGCTGCTTGCGCCTGGCCTGCGTTGACGCGCGTAGCGGCTGATGTCGCAGTAACCGCGGGAAGGTAGGCGCCGAGTGTCGTCCTCTTATATGAACGGGCGATCTGGACGCCGCCCGTACCGGACGCGACGATTGGGCTGACTGCGAGTGCGCGCTCGATGACCTCGCCCATGGTCAGCTGCGGGTACGGTGTCGTGGAATCGCCCGACATCGCACTTGCCGGGAGTGGCGGCGTCATCGCAACGCCCTGCGCCGCAGCTTCGGCCGCGAAGCCCAGGCTGATGCACATCAAGAGCGCGACAATCGGCGCGGCGATGCAAATCCGTTGCGTATTCATCGTCCGAACTGTGCGTGTGAGAGGAAAGTCCTACAATCACACTTTGGTTCGTCGCACCTTAGTGCGACGCCGTGCGGATTGGTCCAACTCGGGTATGGCCGTTGCGGCTGACACCTCGAGCTCAGCAGACATCATGATTCGTCGACAAGCGACGCGCGGATGTTCGCCTCAACGAGGAGTGCGTTTATGAGAGCTGTATCGATGCTCTTTTTTGGTGGAATGCTCGCGTTCGGGTTGGTCAGGTGCGCCAGGACCCAGGAAGACTCGGCACCACCATCAGAGGAGACGCAGCAGGCCAATTCGCTGCAAGGTGCCGCGGACTGGCGCGTTCGGATGCAAAAGAACCACAACGCGGACTCGTCGACCGAGCAACAGGTCCGTCGCCTCACCCGGGATCTCGATCTTACGCCTGCGCAGCAAGACAAAGTACGGCAGCTGTCCAGGGACCATAACGACAGGATTCAAAGGATCCTCGACACCGCTCCTGCCACGCTCACCTACCCGGATTTCCAAACACAGGTGCACGCCACCAGCCAGCAGTTCCACGATTCGGTCAACGAAATCCTGACACCGCACCAGCTCGAGCTGATGAAAGGGATGGTGGGTCGTCTGGACAGCGGAACGGAAGCCCGCCACACACCCTGACTGACCTCCTGTTGGGCTTCAGGTGTGACTCAGCGACCAGACCTAAGCGGCGACAGCAGCCAGCTGCGCCGGCGACAGCTGTGCGCCGCCCATTGGCGGCATTGGTTCGGCGTGCTGCTTTGCCACCGACGCTGTCGGCGAATACCGTCGCGCAAAAGCCGTCGGGGAGCGTGAGCCCGCCGTTGTCGCTAGCGCAAGACTGCCTCGCCGAGGACGCCGTCTTGCGATCGGAGCTGCAACCGGCGGCTAGGACGAGGATGTTGAGGATGAGGAGGCTAGCGATGATAGTGATGAAGCCAGCTCCGGGACGAGTGCGAATGATATGACGTGTTGTCATGTGGTCTCCAGGCCAGTGGAAACAGCCGGCGCATTCCGGGAAAGTGGTGTGACTGGAGATGCGTTCACGGATTGCGGACGATCACGTCCGCGCACGAGCGCCGCTAAGGCGCCAACCGCCGCGAACCCGGCGCACGTGGCGAGCGCCGCATGGAACGCGCGGAGGAATTCGCCCTCCAGCGCTGCTCGCCCGGCAAAGCTCGGAGCTCCAAGCGACAATGCACTTCCAGCCGCGGCGCCCCCTAAGGTCGCGAACACCGCCCCCGCAATGGCGACACTCAGCGCCTGACCGGTGATGCGCGTTGTCGCGAATACGCCGGAGGCCATCCCTTGCTGCGACTGGGGAGCGGCGCCCATGAGCGAGCGCGCGTTCGGTGACTGGAACAGGCCGAGCCCGGCGCCGGCCAGAGCGAGGCGCCACCATATTTCCGACATCGGACTCGTCGCGTCGAGCTGCGTCAATAACAGAAGGGCGGCGGTAGTGATGGTCATTGCAAGCGGCGCGAGCAAGCGCGAGCCAAATCGATCAGAGAGCGCTCCGGCTACGGGCGACACCACAACCATTGCGAGCGGCCACGGAGTGAGGAGGAGACCCGTGCGCTCCGACGGGAATCCCCGAAGCTGCTCGAAGTAGAATGGAAAAAGAAACCCGATCGCGAACAGCGCGAGCATCGAGCAGAGGAGGCTGCCAACTGCCGAGGCGAAGACGCGATTACGAAACAGACGCAGATCGATGATCGGATGCGGTGTGCGCTTTTCTGTGACTGCACCCGCAATCAGGGAGGCGACACCGACCGCAAGAGTGCCGAGCACGCGCGCGGACGTCCAACCCCATTCCTGACCGAACGAGAGTCCAAGTGTGAGCGCCGCGAGAGCGATCGCTAGGAGCAGTGCTCCCCTCAGATCGAACTGCTGGTCGCTGCGCACGATGGTCGGTGGGATCAGCCATAGCGTCGCGACGATGGCGACGATTCCGACCGGGACGTTCACGTAAAATATCCAGCGCCACGTCCCGAGGGTAGTGAGGAACCCACCGATGGTGGGGCCGGCGCTGGCCCCCAACGCGATCGACGTAGCGCCCCAGCCGAGGGCGTGGCCACGCTGTGTAGGCGGCACCGCGTTGCTCAATATTGCCGTGCTCGTCGAGAGGATCAGCGCACTGCCTACTCCCTGGAGCGCGCGAGCGGCGATCAGCAATCCTAGCGAAGGCGCCGCGCCACATACGGCGGAGCCGGCCGTAAATACGACCAGCCCAGCAATCCAGATCGGCGAACGGCCGATCATGTCGGACAGGCGTCCGAACGTGAGCAGCAGCGCGCCGATCACTACCAGGTATCCGATGACGATCCATTCCAGGGTGCCGGTGAGCGGTGCATTGAACGCACGCGCGATGGATGGCAAGCCGATGTTGACGATCGAGGCGTCGAGCGTCGTCATGAAAATCCCGACGCACACGAGTGCAACGACCGGCGCGCCGGCGGCAGCCCGGCTTGTCGACACCGGCGTCACGCCGCCAGCGCGGTCGGGTTGTGCGTGTCGTGCCCCGCCTCCAGACGCGTGATCGCCGCGGCAATTTCGTCGAGGTCCGTAACACTCGGGCCGACCGTCGCGGCGTCGATCCAGGCCTCGATCTCGTCAGCCGAACGCGTGCGGACGATGACCCACGCGCCGAATATGACTCGACTGAGAAGGTCGGAAGTGTCGAGGTGCGGTGTACGAAGTAACGTGCGCATTATGCTGCCCTCCCTGTCGACCCTGCCTATGTTGCCCGGTCGCACACCTTGTGAGCTCGTTGGATCGTTCACGAAGAAGGGTGTGGAAGATGCTCCTCCCCAACAATCGCACCTTGGTGCATCGCACTTTAGTGCGACATCCGCCCGTGCCTGGCGCTTGCGTGACGCACCCTTTCGGAGTCCTGGAAGGGCAACTTGAAGGTCTAGCCGAAAAGCGCTACGATGGCGGAGGTCCGAGAATCTGGGGCAATCGCGATGGTCGTTACCGGAACTTACGATCCGTATCTCGTCGCTCTCTCCGTTCTGGTCGCCTCGTTCGCGTCTTACACCGCCCTGGATCTCGGCGGACACGTGGCGGGCACTCGGGGATTTGCGCGTCGCATCTGGCTAGCAGTCGCGGCGCTCACAATGGGAGGCGGAGTATGGTCGATGCACTTCATCGGCATGCTCGCCTTCGTCATGCCGATTCCGATGTCCTACAACATCGGATTGACCACCGTTTCGCTGCTGGTGGCAGTCTTCGTGACCGGCGTCGGCTTTTACGTCCTCGGTCGTCAGAACGAATCGCCGGCTCGCCTGGCTCTCAGTGGCATCTTCATGGGACTCGGCATTGCCGCCATGCACTACACCGGCATGGCGGCAATGCGAGGGGACGCCGAGATCACCTACGACCGACCATTCGTCGCTCTCTCTCTGGTCATAGCGATCGGCGCCTCGACGGCGGCTTTATGGCTGACATTCCGAACCACGGATCATTGGCAAAAGCTCGCCGCAGCGGTCGTGATGGGTCTGGCCATTTCCGGCATGCACTACACGGCGATGCGAGCGGCCATTTTTGCCGCCCACGGCGAGGCGGCGGCAAAGGCAAGTCTCGGTCAAACAAGTCTGGCGCTGGCGGTTGCCGGCACCACGTTTGTCATTCTGGTCCTGGCCTCGATCGCTTCCTCATCTGAGCAGAAGCGCGCCGAGGAAGCTCTGCGCCAGGCGCGAGCGGATCTTGCGCGCGTCAACCGGGTGAACACCGTGGCAGAGCTGACCGCGTCGCTGGCGCACGAAGTGAATCAACCAATTTCCGCCGCAGTCATCAACGCCCATGCGTGCCTGCGCTGGCTCGCCGGTGACAGCCCAAATCTCGAAGAGGCGCGCGCAGCTGCAATGAGAATGGTGACGGACGGAACGCGTGCGGCGGAAATCATCAGCCGGATCCGCCTGCTCTTTAACAGGGACACTCCTCCACGGGAGTTGTTGGATGTAAACGAAGTCATTCGCGAGATAATCGTCCTCCTGCGCGGCGAGCTTGCGCGGTACTCGATATCAGTCTGGCCCGAGCTGGCGACAGATATTCCCCACGTCATGGGAGATCGCGTGCAATTGCAGCAGGTGATGATGAACCTCATCAACAACAGCATCGATGCGATGAAGGACCTGGATGGATCGCGAGAACTAGCCATCAAGTCGGAGCGAGGGGATAACCAGCAACTCATGGTGTCCGTCAGCGATACCGGCGTGGGGTTGCCCGTGCAGCAGGCGGACCAGATTTTCAATGCGTTCTTTACCACGAAGTTTCACGGGACAGGAATGGGACTGTCCATCAGCCGCTCCATCGTAGAATCGCATAGCGGCCGCTTGTGGGCTGACGACAACTCTCCGCACGGCGCAAACTTTCACATCGTTCTACCCAGCGCCGAGTTCGAACGAGCATTTCCTCACGCCGCCAGCACTGCGGGTATCTGAGGCCAGCGGCGGGCACCCGTGCACAGTGCGACTAGATGCAAGCATTTGGTCCAAACCCGTTCAGCCCAAGCCGCCTAGTTTCTGAGTGATGATCTACGCCTGTTCCACAATGAAGGCGGCAGAGCAAAATACAAAGCGATAACCGCACTGAGCACTAGACACCACTCGGCGTCGAAGAGCGCAACGCCAACCAGCACGCCGTACAGTACCGGCCCAAGCGAATACTGCTTGGTGATTGCAGCAGCGTTCACTTGATCGTTCACGATCCCGGCACGGAGGGCGTAGTGCCACATCACGTTGAACACGATCGCCAAGCCGAAGAATGATCCCGAGTAAACGACGGCCGCCACTTTCTGGTCCGCGTGTGACCCGAGCAGGTGCTCCGCCAATAGCGCGGTCGGGAATGGAAGCCAGGTAACGCCAAGCAGCAGAAGCAGGTTGAACGCTATCAGCCCATCGTCTTTCTTGTTGATCAGAGTGAAGAGTCGATGGTGATTGAGCCACATCACGCCGATCGTCATGAAGCTCGCCAGAAAAGCGAGATACGACGGCCAGAGATTAAGGAGCGCTCTACGAAGCCCGCCGTGGGGCGTTTGCGGCGGAACTTGGATCTCCAGAATCAGCAGCGTAATCGCGATCGCGAAC
>WNFK01157414.1_pt1 | contig 10819 bp, 9 predicted proteins | sample 5400281 | NCBI WGS metagenome assembly WNFK01 (sample SAMN13153350, study PRJNA577476) | soil metagenome | isolation source: 20 cm soil on Douglas fir-dominated hillslope | place: USA:California | collected 2013-09-17
TGTGCTCCTGCTCGTGACCTTCGTGCCCTTCGCGAGCGCGGTTCTCGCGGCGCACCTCGGCCACGAGGGAGCTCGAAGCGCCGTCGCGTTCTACAACGGCACGTTCTTCCTCACGAGCCTCGCGTTCCAGGCGCTGTTCCAGTCGGTCGCGTGGAAGCGCCGGCTCGTCCGACCGGACGTCCCCGACGCGGTGATCGCGCGCATCCGCAGGGCCTACCGCACCGGACCGTTCGTGTACGGGCTCTCCGTGCTCGTCGCGCTGTGGAACGCGTGGGTCGGGCTCGCGCTGTGCACGTCGCTCTGGATCCTCTGGACGAATCTCTGCTACCGGTCCGAGAGACCGGGGGCGCGCGCGGGCTGATCGCCGATCGTCAGCTCGAGCGTCTCGGCTGGAGGCAGAGCTCTCCACCGCGCGGCGAGCGACACGATCCTGCCGCGGATGCGCGCGAGCTCCTCGTCCGAGAGCGCGCGCGGCGGGGAATGCCCGAGCTTCGCGGCCGCCTCAGCGATGCCCGCGTGGAAGACGCCGGCCTCGGAGAGCTCGCCGCTCATCCCCTCGGTGAGGAACGCATTGACGAGGAACTCGACCCAGATCGCTCCGGTCGGGATCTTCGCGCGCTCCTCGGCCGACGCGAAGTCCTCGAAGCTCCAGCCACTCGCGACGAGGCCGTAGAAGCCGTCGCCGACGCCCAGCTCGGTCTCGACGGCGAAGTGCGCGAGGTCGTGGACCGCGAGCCCGCGCTGGATGCGGCGCCACGTGCTCGTGCCGTCCGCGCGCACGCACGCGAGCGAGTCCGGTCCGTCGCGGCCCTTCTTGAGGCGGATCTGCATCGCGCGACCTAGCCTGGAACCAGGATCGCTCGCGACTGGCTCGTCGGAACGCGATCTCCGTCGGTCAGGACACCTTCGAGGTTCAGCGGGTCGGCGGGAGAGAGCGCGACGAACGTCTCGCCGGCCTTTCCGCGCGTGCGCCGCAGGAGCGCGACGGCCTCCGGGAGCGCGAACTGCTCGCCCGAGAATCGGTTCACGAAGCGTCCGCCGCGCACGTCGCCGCGCAATTCGAGCCGGCGGCACGCGCGCGCGAGATCGCGCCACGGCACGGGGATCCGCTCGCGGACGAGCAGCGCGCGGAAGACGACGCCCCAGCGGCGCAAGAGCGCGCGTGCGGCGAACTCGACGTCGGGTTCGGCGGCAGTGGCTCGTTCGATCGGACTCCAGCGTCCGACGCCCAGCGCCGGCTCCTTCCTCTGCCACGACGGCCGCAGCATCGAGCGAACCGACGCGAACGAGTCGCTCGTGACGAGCCCGGACGCGATCAGCTCCTGGAGACCGCGCTCCGCATCGGAAGGCAGGAGCTTCGCCGCCTTCTCGAGCTCGCGCGGGAACGTCGCGCCGCGGAGGGCGAGTGCCTCGCGGATGCGCTCGGCCGGCCACGCGAGGGTCTGCTCGCCGCCGGGCCCGAAGAGCGCGAGCCAGGCGTCCATCTCCTCGCGCGGCAAGAATGCGATCGGCGTCCTGCGGACGCTCGTCCTTCCGCCGGGTGCGAGGCGCGCCCAGGCGATCTCGCCGGCGAGCATCGCCTGGTCGAGCCACTCCGTCCGGTAGCCCACGACGCGCGCCGCGAAGATCTTCTTCTCCCAGGCTGCGATCGGCGCCTCGAAGCCGGCGAGCTGGAGCACGACTTCGCGCACGCCCGCCGGACCCTCGAGGCGGTGCCCCTCGGCGACGTGCTGCCACGCGGCGAGGAAGTGCAGGAAGTCCGCGGGGGAGACCGGCTGGATCTCGCGCCGCAGCCGGTCGAGCGTGTAGCGCCGGATGCGCGCGAGCAGGCGTCGATCGCACCAGGCTTCGCGGCCGTCGAGGCGCGTGCGCATCACGACTCCGTCGCGTTCGAGCTCCTCGAGAAGTTCGTCGGCGTCGATGACGACCGGTCCGAGTGCCTCCATTCGCCCGCGCAAGACGCTCTTCGGCTCTCGACTCGCCTCGGCTGCGAACCAGCGATCGCCTTCGAGGACGACGCGGCGTTCGGACGCGAGCGAGAGGATCCACTCCTTCCACGGAACGGCTTCGTCGACCGTGACGAATCCCATCCAGAGGAGCGCCTCGTGGACCTCCTCCGCGTTCCGCGGATCGGGCCAGGCTTCCTCGCGCACGCGCGCGACGGCCTCGGGAGCTAGCGCTCCGAGGTCGTCCGCCGTCCGCGCGTCGAGCGAGCGCCGCGCCATCACCGCCTGCGTGCGCCGCTCCTCGAGCGGAGCGTCGTCGAGGAATCCGTACGGCCGCACCGAGAGCACCGATCGCGCGAAGGCCGAGGGCTCCGAGACGTCGAGCGCGACGCGCTCGATGCTGCCGTCCTGCAGCCCGCGCAGCACTTCGGCGAGACCGTCGACGTCCATCGCCTCGCGCAGGCAGTCGTCGACGGTCTGCCGGACGATCGGGTGGTCGGGGATCGCGAGATCGCCGGGCGGAAGCGTTTCGCCGCACGCCGCGGCCGCGGGGAAACTCGCCGCGAGCAGGTCGTCGGCGCGCATGCGCTGGAGCTGCGGCGCGACGGGTCGTCCGCTCCGGAACCGCTCGAGGAGGAGCGACCGTCCGGTGTTCCAGCGCCAGCGCGCGCCGAACGTCGGCGTCGCGAGCACGGCCTGGACGAGCAGCTCCTCGACGGAATCTGCGCGCAGGTAGTCGAACACCTCGTCGAGCGGGAACGAGTGCTCCGGCGTCAGCGAGATCACGATCGCGTCCTCGTTCGCCGCGGCTTGCAGCTCGAACCCGAATCTCCGGCAGAAGCGCTTGCGCAATGCGAGGCCGAAGGCGCGGTTCACGCGGCCGCCGTACGGCGAATGGAGGACGAGCTGGCTGCCGCCGCTCTCGTCGAAGAAGCGCTCGAGGACGAGGCGCGTCTGCGTCGGCACGGTGCCGAGCGTGCGGCGTCCTTCCTCGAGGTACAGCGCGAGCTCGCGCGCCGCCTCGGAAGAGAGTCCGCACTCGGTCTCGAACCACTCGGCGCCCTGTTCGCGCACGAGTCCGACGAGCTCCGACAGCTCGCGCGTGCGCGCCGGCGCCTCCGCGACCCAGAACGGCAGCGAAGGCGGCGTCCCGTGCGCGTCGGCGACGCGGACGAGGCCGCGCTCGACCTTCAGGATGCGCCACGACGCGTTCCCGAGCTGAAACACGTCGCCCGCGTTCGATTCGACCGCGAAATCCTCGTCGACGGCGCCGACGTGCGTGCCTTCGGGCTCGAGCACGACGCGGTACTGGGTCGTGTCGGGGATCGCGCCGCCGGACGTGACCGCGGTCAGCCGCGCGCGCCGCGTCGCGCGCACGCGGCCGTTCACGCCGTCGCGGTGGAGGAGTGCCGAGCGACCCTCCGCGTGCATCGCGAGCACGGCGTCGAAGTCCGCGCGCGCGAGCTCGCGGAACGGCGAGGCGCGGCGCACCGCCGCGAAGAGCTCGCCCTCGTCCCACGTGTCGCTGACGCAGGCCGCGACGACCTGTTGCGCGAGGATGTCGAGCGGCGCGGAGGGCTGCGGCGTCTTGTCGAGCAGTCCGAGGCGCAGCGCGCGCAGGAGCGCCGCCGCCTCGACGAGCTCGTCGCGGGTCAGCGGGAAGAGGCGGCCCTTCGGCGTGCGGTCGACGCCGTGGCCCGATCGTCCGACGCGCTGGAGGAACGTCGCGATCGAACGCGGCGTCCCGATCTGGATCGCGAGGTCGACGTCGCCGACGTCGATCCCGAGCTCGAGGGACGCCGTCGCGACGAGCGCGCGCAGGTTTCCCGCCTTCAGTCGCTGCTCTGCGTCGAGGCGGCGTTCCTTCGATAGGCTCGAGTGGTGGCAGGCGACCGCCTCGTCGCCGAGGATCCTCGAGAGCTGCGCCGCCGCCCGTTCGGCGAGCTTGCGCGTCCCGACGAACACGAGCGTCGTCCGGTGCTCCTGCACGAGCGCCGCGACGCGCGCGTAGATCTCCGACCAGGTCTCGTGGGAGCACACGGGCTCGAGAGGGGAGGGCGGGATCTCGACGGCGACGTCGAGCGCGCGCCGGTGGCCCTCGTCGACGAGGGCGCACGCGCGACCCGAGCCGACCAGGAAGCGGCCGACGTCCTCGATCGGCTTCTGCGTCGCCGAGAGTCCGATGCGCTGCAGCCGGCCACCGCGCGCCGCGCACAGATGCTCGAGGCGTTCGAGCGAGAGCGCGAGGTGGCTCCCGCGCTTCGAGCCGAGGACGGCGTGGATCTCGTCGACGATCACCGTGCGGACCGTCGAGAGCATCGCCCGCCCGCCGTCGGTCGTCAGCAGGATGTAGAGGCTCTCCGGAGTCGTGACGAGCACGTGCGGCGGGCGCTTCTTCATCGCCGCGCGATCCTTCGCGGGCGTGTCGCCGCTGCGGACGACGACGCGGATCTCCGGGAGCGAAGGATCGATCGCGCGGATCTCCTCGAGGGGACGCGCGAGGTTCTTCTGCACGTCGTTCGCGAGGGCCTTGAGCGGCGAGACGTAGAGCACCTCTGTCTCGTCGCGCAGATCGTCGGCCTGGACGAGAAGCGAATCGATCGCCCACAGGAACGCCGCGAGCGTCTTCCCGGTCCCCGTCGGCGCGGCGACGAGGACGTGCGCGCCCGAACGTATCAGGGGCCAGCCGCGCTGCTGCGGTGCGGTCGGCTCGCCCAGTCGTTCGGAGAACCAGCGGCGGACGGCGGGGTGGAACGGGGAGAGGGACATGGCGCGGCTCCGACCATTCTAGAGCCGCCCGGCCGGTTCCCGGATCCGGCCGCGGTGATCCTTCACTTCTCTTTTGCCACGAGGTCGAGGACGACCTCGAGCGTCTTTCCCGGCTGGAGGTCCGCCTGCTGCGTGCGGTCCTCTGCGCCCATCTCGAGATCGAGCTCGCGGTGCGCGACGCCGTACCAGACCGTGCCGCAGGGGATGTTCGCCACGACGACCTCTCCGCGCGCGTCGCTCGTCGCGGACCAGCTCTGTCCGAGGAAGGTGCTCGAATAGCCGTTGAGCCACTGGACGTTCGGCCAGCAGCTCAGGAAGGCGCCCTCCACCGGCTTTCCCTGCGGGTCCCGCAGCGTCGCCTTCAACGACGCCGTCGGCTCCATCTTCAGGACGAAGATCCCGCCGCTGGCCGGATCCACTTTCTGTGCGATCCGCTCGTCGTCCGGCGTCCCTGGATCGCCGACGCGCTCCGACGCCCAGCCGTCGCACAGGGCGATGATCTGCCCGTCGCCCGGGGGCAGATCGGGGAGCGCGAAAGTCCCGTCGGCCCGGATCGGCGCGCGGAACTCGCGCATCATCGTTACCGGTCCGCCGGCGCGATCGACGACCAGGAGGTTCAGCAGCACCGTTCCATTCAGCACGGGCCGCGGAACCTCGTCCTCGAGCCGGCCCTCGAGACGCGTCGCGGGCAGGAGCTGGAGGTGGAGCTCCTTCTGCTCGGCCTCCGCGAGCGAGAACGGAGTCACCGCGCTGAACCAGAGCCCCTTCTCCGCGTCCGCGTGCCTCAGGTAGATCGCGTGCGCGCCGGTCTGGATGTTGGCCGTCGAGAGCCGTCCGTCGCGAATCCTCTGCCACGCGCCCCCGGGGAGCTTCACCTCCTCGGTCAACAGCGGCTCGACGTCGAGGATGCGCTCGCTGGCAGACTCGATCCAGCCCGAGACGATGACGAACGCCCCGCGCTCGAGCACGATCACGCGTCGCTCGGCGCCGACGTCGAAGTCGTCGACGATGCGCGTGACGAAATCGGGGTGGCTGACCTTGAAGGTCAGCTTGCCCGCCTCGTCGTCGGGCGTCACCCAGACCGGATACCAGATCCGCGCGGTTCCGTCGGCGGCGGTGCGGCCGAGCGAGGGCTCCGTCGGCCACGCGTAGTGCGCGCGCGGATCGCGCTTCGTCCGCATCCCGACCATGTTGATCTCCGCGTTCGGCACGGGCGCTCCCAATCGGTCCTGCACGATCAGGTTCACCCAATCCCGCGCGCGTTTGTCGACCACGACCGGCGCGGGAGCGGCGGACGCGATGGGCTGGGGCGCCTCCGTCGAGCTCTCCTTCTCGACCGGAACGCGCTGCTCCGCCGCGCCCGCGCGACCGGCCTCGATCGGGACGGGCTCGGCAGTCGGCGCATCCGCTTGCGCGCCGCGGACGAGTTCCGTCGTGTCCGTCCGCTTCGCTCGAGCGAGCAGAAGCCAGCCCGCGAGCCCGAGGCACGCGAGCATCAGCGCGAGGAGGGTCCTGCGGTTCATCGCTGCGAGCCGGCGGCTCCACCGGCTGCGTCAGAGCTTCTTGAACTCTACCAGCCGCTCTCCGCGCGTGTACGCGAGGCCGGTCGTGCCGTTCGGCATCGGCTCGTACATCGTCCCCTGACCGGGCCAGCGGAACTCGCCCTCGCTCGCGTCGTCGAAGTGCAGCGTGAAGAAGTAGGTCGTCGCCGCGCGGCCGCGCTCCTCGGAGGTCGAGCTGCGTCGGCTGACGACGAGCGCAGGGCGGCGGAGCAGCGGGTGGGACTCGGCCTTCCGCCGGATCCTTGCTGCGAGGACCGCGTTCCTGAACGCGACCAAGCACGCTCCGATGCCGAATCCGAGCACGAAGTGGTTTCCACGGGCGAGCGCGAACGCAACGGCGAGCGCGCCGACGACGAACAGGAATCCGGTGACCATCTTCCCCCGGCGCACGCGTTCATCGACTTCGGGCTCCCGCGGCGTCCACGCCATCGCCGAAGCGAATGCGGCATGCTCGCGCAGGCGCGCCAGGCGCTGCGCGGTTTCGTCCCCCGCGACCTCCACCTTCCCGCCGAGCGTCAGCGGCGTCGCGCAGTACGCGCACAGGGAGAGGTCCTGTCGGTGGAGCTTCGCTCCGCAGTTGGGGCAGTGCGTTCGAGCCGGGGCTTCCGGGGGCATGAATCGTCGAGGATCGAGCGCGAGAAGACTACACGCGCGGAGGAGGCGCGTCACGGGGTCATGGACTATGCTCTCCGCCCCACCCTCGCACGGACACGAGAAGCAGCATGACCCAGCAGAAAAAGGTCGTCGTCATCGGCGCCGGGCCGGCCGGCTACGTGTGCGCGATCCGCCTCGCGCAGCTCGGCCAGCAGGTCACGGTCGTCGAGAAGGAATTCCTCGGCGGAACCTGCCTGAACGTCGGTTGCATCCCGTCGAAGGCGTTGATCGCGGCGGGCGCGTTCTTCCACCGGATCGGCACGTGAAGAAGCTCGTCGAGTGGAAGGCGGGCATCGTCGGCAAGCTGACGGGCGGCGTCGGTTCCCTGCTCAAGAGCCACAAGGCGACGGTCGTGATGGGGTCAGCGAGCTTCGTCGACGCGAAGCGCCTGCAGGTGAAGACGAAGGAGGGCGTGCAGACGCTCGAAGCCGACGTCTTCGTGATCGCCACGGGCTCCGCGCCGATCGCGATCCCGGGTTTCGCCTTCGACGAGGACAAGGTGTGGTCGTCGACCGGCGCCCTCGCGCCGAAGCGGATCCCCGAGCACCTCGTCGTCATCGGCGCGGGCTACATCGGGCTCGAGCTCGGGATGATGTACCGGAAGCTCGGCAGCCGCGTGACGGTGCTCGAAGCGACGACCGGCGCGCTCCCGGGGCAGGAGAAGGACTGCGTCAAGGCGATCGAGCGCTCGATCAAGAAGATGGGGATCGATCTGCGCACGGAGACGTTCGCGCAGGGCTTCGAATCGAAGGACGGGAAGAGCACCGTCAAGGTCAAGGGCAAGGCGGGCGAGGGCACGGTCGTGTGCGATCAGATCCTCTCGACGGTCGGGCGCAGGCCGTACAGCGAAGGGCTCGCGCTCGAGAAGATCGGCCTCGCGGTCGACGCGAAGGGCTTCCTGAAGGTCGATCGGCAGATGCGGACGAGCGTTCCGAACGTCTACGCGATCGGGGACATCGCCGGCCAGCCGATGCTCGCGCACAAGGGGAGTCGCGAGGGGCTCGTCGCCGCGGCCGTGATCGCCGGACAGAAGGACGAGTACGACGCGCGCTGCGTGCCCGCGGTGATCTTCACGTCACCGGAAGTGGCCTCTGTCGGCTTGACGGAGGAGCAGTGCAAGGAGAAGGGGATCGAGTGCAAGGTCGGCTCGTTCCCGTTCGCCGCCTCGGGAAGGGCGATGAGCCTCATGGAGACCGAGGGCTTCGTGAAGATCGTCGCCGACGCGAAGAGCGACGAAGTGCTCGGCGTGCACATGGTCGGACCGGAAGTGACAGAGCTGATCGCCGAGGCCGCTCTCGCGATCGAGATGGGCGCGACTTCGGAGGACATCGCGCGGACGATCCACGCGCATCCGACGCTTCCGGAGGCCGTGATGGAAGCCGCGGAAGCGGTGCACGGGATGGCCGTGCACATCTATCAGAGGAAGTAGTTCCGGCGAGGCGATCGTCAGGACGGAAGGCGACGCCGATGCGCCGCCTCCCGATCCCGACGCGTGCCTACTTCTTCGTCTCCACGGGCACCATCCCGAACTTCTCGGACGACTCCTCGAGCATCAGGACGCCTTCCTTCGCATCGCCCGCGCTCGCGTGCTTCTGGCCGGCCGGGATGTGGAACGCACAACCCGGGCCGACGCGCGTCTCCTCGCCCTTCTCGTTCGTCTGGATGTACGCGCCCTTGAGCACGACGATCCAGATCTCGTTCGGGTGTGTGTGCATCGGATGCACGGTGCCCGGCGCGAACTTCGTGAATGCGCGGTAGGCGCCCTTGTCGGGGTCGCCCGAGATGATCGCCCGGGACACGCCGGGCACCGCTTCGGTGTACTTCGCGCTCTCCGACGACACGACCATGGATTCGTGCTTCGGCGCCTCCGGCTTCTCGCCCTTCTCGGTGCCTTTCTTTTCTTGTGCGGCCGCGGTCAGGATTCCGGCGGCGAGGATCGAGCCCAGGGCAAGAACAGCGAACGATGCCAGTTTCATCGAATTCTCCAGAAGGGTTGAGGGGTGACGGAACCGCGGACATCCTATGGAGGCCGCGCAAGCGGTGCACGGAATGGCCGTGCACATCGATCAGAGGAAGTGAGGCGCGTCAGGAGGATCGCGATGCAGCGCGTACAAAGGATTTCCCCGTGTCTGTGGTTCGACGGTCGTGCGGAGGAAGCCGCCGGTTTCTACACGTCGATCTTCAAGAACTCGAAGATCGGCGCCATCACCCGATACGGCGAAGCGGGATACGAGGTGCACCGTCAACGTGCCGGAACCGTGTTGACGGTCGCGTTCGAGCTCGACGGTCAGTCGTTCACCGCGTTGAACGGCGGTCCGCTGTTCCAGTTCACCGAGGCGATCTCCTTCCAGGTGAACTGCGACACGCAGGCGGAGATCGACGAGTTCTGGGAGAAGCTCTCCGCCGGCGGGGACGAGAACGCGCAGCAGTGCGGATGGCTCAAGGACAAGTTCGGCGTCTCGTGGCAGGTGAATCCCACCGTGCTCCCCGAGCTGATGAAGGATCCGGACTCCGAGAAGTCCGGGAGGGTCATGAAGGCGCTGCTGCAGATGAAGAAGCTCGACATCGCTGCGCTGAAGCGCGCGTATGCCGGATAGTTTGCTCGACGTCCGGCGCCTCGGCCGGACGAAGTACGAAGACGCGTACAAGCTCCAGCAGGAGCTCGTCGCGCAGCGCGTCGACGGAACGATCCGCGACACGCTCGTCCTGACCGAGCACGAGCCCGTGATCACGCTCGGGCGCGGATCGAAACGATCCGACGTCGAAGGTGTCCAGCTGCCGGTGTTCGAGGTCGAGCGCGGGGGAGAAGCGACCTGGCACGGGCCGGGGCAGGTCGTCGCGTACCCGATCCTCCTCCTGCCGGAGGACCGCCGCGACCTGCACCGCTACCTGCGCGATCTCGAGGAGGTCGTGATCCGCGTGCTCGCCGAGTTCCAGGTCGAAGGCCGGCGCGAGGCCGGCAAGACCGGCGTGTGGATCGGCGCGAAGAAGGGGTGCTCGATCGGCGTCGCCGTGCGTCGCTGGGTCACGTTCCACGGACTCGCGCTGAACGTGCACAACGATGCGTCGGCGTTCCTCGGGTTCAATCCCTGCGGTCTAGATCCGCAGGTGATGACGCGCCTCGCGGACCACGCCGACCTGCCGCCCGCGACCATCCTGATCGAAGTCCTGCTCATCCGTCACTTCACGGAAGTCTTCGGACTCGAGCTGCCTCCTCCGGCTCCTCCTCCGCAACTGGAGGGCGCCGATCCGCGTTTTCCGGACTTGCCGATCCTCGGATGAACGAGTCGACTTGTGTTCCACGACCCTCTGGTCGAAGAGGCAACGCGCCCCAAAGGAGCTCCACATGCACGTCAAGATTCTCTACTGCCAGGCTTGAGGGTTTCGTGATCGCGCGGCGAGTCTCGCCGCGCACCTGAAATCGGCGACGGGCATCGAGAGCGAGCTCGAAGTGGGACGTCCGGGACAGTTCGACGTGCTCGTCGACGGCGATCTCGTCGCGACGCGACGCAAGGGATTCTGGTCGCACTTCTTCGGCGGCGGGTGGCCCGATCCGGAGAGCGTGGTGCGGGAGTGCACTGCCCGAGGGGCCTCCGCGCGGCCTCCGGCGCCCGCGAATCGTTGAGAAACGGCAGCGGCTCCGTACACTCTCCCGCCAGTTCGACGCCGTTTCTCCCGGAAAACCGGAGCTTCGCCATGCTCTCGATGCCGTTCGCCCGTGCCGTCTTGATCACCACATCGCTCCTCGCCACCGCCGCCTGGGCCCACGCCGACGAAGGGATGTGGCTCTTCAGCCGTCCGCCGACGAAGCAGTTGAAGGAGAAGTACGGCTTCGACGTCGATGCGAAGTGGCTCGAGCACGTGCAGAAGTCCTGCGTGCGCATCTCG
>WNFK01108815.1_pt1 | contig 10818 bp, 9 predicted proteins | sample 5400281 | NCBI WGS metagenome assembly WNFK01 (sample SAMN13153350, study PRJNA577476) | soil metagenome | isolation source: 20 cm soil on Douglas fir-dominated hillslope | place: USA:California | collected 2013-09-17
GGGCCCGGGTGACGCCCTTCCGGTGGTCATCGAGCTCAGCGCCCAGCGCCCGCTCCAGCACCGTCCTGGTCAGCTGATTCAAAAGCCCGCCCGGGCCGTCCAAGGCCATCCCGGCCTGCTCGGCGTCGGCCAGCATCCGGTCGACCGCCTCCGGGCTGACCAGGTCCGCCAGCCGCTCGGCCGCTATCTCCTCCGGGCCGGGCACGACGGACTCGTCCGCGCCCTGGTCCGACAGGCCCTGCGCGACGATCTTCATCATTGCCGTCTTCTGGTTTGCGTTCACGATGAGTGACCTTTCCACCGGTGCAACATCTGTCACACCGATCCACTTAGGTCACCCCTTACACAGAAGATTCAACACCCTCGAGTACAGCTCGGTGAAGGCGCCCAGCACGTGCTCCTTCGTCCCGGCCGGCCCGGCCCGCAGGGTCGTCTCGTCGAACCCGACGACCCATGCGGCGGTGATCAGCGTCTTGATCAGCTTCACCACGTCGGTGATCACCTCGGCCGCCTTCGCCAGGCAGGAGTGGACGAACCCGTCCGAGACCTGCGCGCCAGTCACATCGGCGAGCAGCTGCCGGCACCGCTCCACCGGCACGTGCTGGAACACCAGCAGGTACACCACCAGCGCGCGCAGGTTCGGACCGACCGACACCGCCGCGCCCGGCGGGCGGGCCGCGACGTGCACCGTTCCGCAGGCGCACCGTGCCCGGTGCAGATCGTGCTGGACCCGCCGCCCGGCAGACTCGGGGATCTCCAGCTGCTGATACGAGCGGGTCACCCCCAGGCCGGCCGCGCCGGCCAGGTCCGCGCCGCAGCCGCACAGCCCTTGCGGATAGTGGCAGACCACCTCGTCAGGCTCGGCCCAGCTCATCGCCGCCCCTGGCGCGCCGGGCTGCTTGCCGCGCTTACGCGCCGTCCGCTCCGCCGCCCGCCGCTGCTGCCGTGACGGAGGTTTCCGCCCGGGCAGGTCATCACCGCTCGGCGGCAAGGAGGAGTTCCCGCTGTTGCGCGACGCCGCCCGTTCCAGCCGCGCCACCCGGTCCTGCAGTTCCCTGATCAGCCTCGCCTGCTCGGCGAGCACGCTGTCACGAGCAGCGCAGGCCGCGCAATCCGGCCCGGGAGGCGGCAGAGCGGTCACGACTGACCATGATCAGAGTCGGCCCAGGGCGCAGGGTGAATGTTTACCCCGTAACGGCCCAAGCATGCCATAATCAAAGGCCACATCATTGGTGGGACCGAAGTAACGCGCTATCGGGTATCCAAGCACGCGCTCAGAACTAAACAAGCTGCCCGTATGCGCGGTAGATGAACGCAGGTCATAAGCAAGACTGGCCAGATCCTTGACCTCCCGATTGGTCATAACGGTCTTGAGTGCCTTGCGGAACCTCCTCTGAGCTACAGGTTTCGGATGCGGACACTCCGGATGATTCTCGCATCCAACGTCAGCGGCGAAACGAACACCGAAGCCCTCGATCGCTGCCACACAGAGAGCGAACGCGGCAGACGGGTGCTCTTCATCGAGCTGCCTTGCCTCGTAATGAGCATTCAACGCCGTATCTAGTCCTTCATCGAGACTAAGGATCTCCCAGGTCGAGTCAAACGAGTCGGGAATATCAAGGCGAGTCGTGCCGGCGGGAATTGGGCCGTCCCAGGGAACGGGATTCTGCAGACCTGCGCCCGCCTCAACTGGCACGCGTGGTGGACTCTCCCCGTCAACAAGCTGCATCGGCTGACTGCGCGGAACCCAGAGCGCACCGGTGCTGACGGTCAACACCGCGTACGTCCGGCGCAGGCAGTATCTTGCGGCGACGCTGCCCCGTTCCCAGTCGTAGGTACGTACCTCGCCCCTGGCAATCACCGGGAAGGTGTACCGGAACCCACCGGACATTGAGAGTTTGCGCACTTCAAGGCTTTCTCCCTGTGCTATGCGAAGCACCCGATCCTCATCGAAGGAGACCCGCATCCGGTACATCTGAGCAGGTCACGGCCGTCAAGGACGCACAGTGAACCGCTCTGCCGCGTCGCAGCACTTCCTGGCCGCGGCTCTGAGCTGGGCCCGATGTGTGGATTGGTCGAGCCGCAAGCACGGCCGCCGCTTGGCTGGCTGGGGATCGCCGAAGATGACTACGGCCAAACGCGCCAGATCGCCGAAAGTACACGTCGATGACGGATGGCACACCCATGCCTTCCCGCTATCGGTTAACCGGATCGAAATCGTCGCTTCCCTAGTCGCCTGAGCTCGCAGTTCCGCCTCCCTGGCCGCTGTTCACCGTCTGTCACCAACGGTGGATTGAGGGTCTGCTGCTATCGCGACGTGCGTAGGCATGCGCGGAGTCAGATCATTCGCAGGCTGGAAGCGGACCCTACCAAACCGTCCCTCTCCAGCTCGCCAAGCACATCCTCGATCGTTACCGGTCGCCTGGTCCGGGAATCAACGATCTGCTGGACGCATGCCCACACAGCTTGGGCGTCGAGGCCGATGACGTCGCGAACGAAGTCGTCCGGCGACTTCGCCCTGATGCCCCACGCGGCCAACTTCCCGTTTGGGAAATGCCGCCGGTTCCGGGTCACGATGAGCTGCGCGTTCACCTTGATGGCGGCAGCGAGCACATGGCGGTCATCGGGGTCCGGAAGATCCAGGATATCGATCAGAGGCTCGTAGCCGATGACAAGGCAGTCCCGAACGGCTGCGTTCATCCGCTCGCGCAAGATGCTGGCCTTCTCGTCTGAGATATCTGGAAGGTTCTTCCTCAGCGCCCTAAGCATCTCGTCGAGGATCTCATCAGTCCATTTCGCTTGCACCAGGTGGGGCAGCTGGGCGATACGGATCAGCAGAGTCGTGCACCGCGATGAAGGCCATGATCAGTAGAGGTCCAGTTCCTCACTAAGCTCAGCAAGGTCGTCGGCCGCAGCACGCCGCTTAAGGTCATCGTGGCGCTTGTAGTCCATGAGATCCTCGAAGGTGATCCGTCGGTGCCTGCCGACCCTGCGGTACGGGATCTGCCTAGACTCCAGCAAGCTGATCAGGTACGGGCGAGACACGTTCAGCATGTCAGCGGCCTGCTGGGTCGTGAGTTCGGCGGCCTTCGGGATGATCTGCACGCCCTGACCCCTAGCCAGAGCATCGAGAATCTGTGCGAACAGGACCGCAGTTGGCCGTGGAATCACAAGAGCGTCGTCAACCCCAACTTCGCCCAGAACCTCGATCAGGTCTTCCTCAGGATGGCCTTCCAGGTAGTCCCTGATGCGCCCTGCGGCACGGTCTGCCACTCCCGCGTCGATGTCTCCGGGATCAATCGAGCCGATAGTCCTGGCAGCCATCCGTACCACCTCCTCCTTAGCCGCATTATCCGCAACAACCGCAGCATCCGCAACTATTCCCCGGCAGGAACCTAGCGAACCCCGCTCGCATACCTAGCACGCGCACCTCTACGGCAGAATCCTCAGAGGATCTCTTCGGTGCGCCGAGCCTTCTTGACACGGCTGCGACCGCCGATGGACTTACCCGCCAGCAGCTACCAGCCCACCGGACGACCACCCCGCCCAAAACCAAGAACACCGCGACCTGCGTAGGTTCGCGGTGTCCTGAGAAATCACACTGGTGGAGCTAAGGGGACTCGAACCCCTGGGCATCTTGCCTGCCATGCGGACGGCAGTTGGTTGTGAAGGCTGTGGCGAGCGAGTGGTTATGACCAGGCGACAGGGTCCGCCGACCCCGGCCAGGCGGAGTTCAAACTGGCTCGTCCCGCCCGGACTTGGATGCCTAGGACGCCCGATCCGTGATGGCCAGCGCCACCTCGTGACGGTCGATTCCGCCCCCATTTTGCCCTACAAACGATCAAGGCGCGACCGCCGCACCTGGCGATCAGGCCCTTGACCTGCTGCTGCATATGTAGCCCCGACCGGATTTGAACCGGCGCTACCGCCTTGAGAGGGCGGCGTCCTGGGCCGCTAGACGACGGGGCCAGGTACATCCGTGCTGGTCAACGCGCGGTCTTGATGCGGTCACCATGCCGGTACCCCGCTCTGTGCGCACGTCGCTGGGGTACCAGGACTCGAACCTAGACTAACGGGGCCAGAACCCGTCGGGCTGCCAATTACCCCATACCCCATGGGAACGAGCCCACCAGGGCCCGGTCGCCTGTGAAGTGTAGCCGAACCGCGCGGGTACCTCCAACCCGCGCCGGGCGACCTCGAACGACCCTCGGATCCGGTCATGCGCCGCCGCTAGTCGCGGTCGGTCACCGGGTTGGTGAGCGTGCCGATCCCCTCAATGGTGACGGAGACCTGGTCTCCCTTGCCCATCGGCCCGACCCCGGCAGGGGTTCCGGTCAGCAGCACGTCACCAGGGAGCAGCGTCATCACCTGGCTGACAGCCATGATCAGCTCGGCCACGCCGTGCAGCATCAGCGACGTTCGGGAATGCTGCTTGACCTCGCCGTTCAGGCTGGTCGACAGCTCCAGGTCCGCAGGGTCGACGTCGGTCTCCATCCACGGGCCGAGCGGGCAGAACGTGTCGAAGCCCTTGGCCCTGGTCCATTGGCCGTCTCTGGCCTGCAGGTCGCGCGCCGTGACGTCGTTGGCGCACGTATAGCCGAAGATCACCTCCGGGACGCGCCCGGCCGGAACCTGCCGGCAAAGGCGGCCGATCACCACGGCGAGCTCGCCCTCGTAGTCGACCCGCTCGCTGAGGTCGGTTGGCCGCACGATGGAGTCGCCGGGCCCCGAGACCGCCGTCGAGGGCTTGAGGAAAATGACCGGCTCTTCCGGCGGCTCGGTGCCCATTTCCCGCGCATGGTCCGCGTAGTTCTTGCCAACGCAGATCACTTTGCTCGGCAGGATCGGTGCCAGCAGGCGGACACTGGCCAGCGGGTAGCGGACGCCCGTCAGCTTGATGTCTTCTGCTCGCCCTCCGAACGGATGCCCAGCGAGCTGGGCCACCATGAGCTGATCTGCCGCGGGGCTCTCGTTAACAGCCGAGCCGTTGACACCGGAGCCGTTGATAGACCCGGTGCCGCTCGCCGTGCCCGTGCCATCCGCAGGCCCGCCCGTCTCACCCGCAGGCCCGTCGGGTCCCAGCACGAGCCCGTAGCTGACCTCGCCGCTGTGCGAGAACCTGGCGATCCGCATGGCCAAAGCGTAGCGACCAGGCCGCGGGGCGATCGTCCGGAGGCTACTGCAGGTACCCTTCGACCTCCTCGGCGGGACGCGGGGCGGCCTCGCTGACATCCTCGCCGAACTCGCGCCGTGCCCGCCGCTGCCGCAGCAGATCCCAGCACTGATCGAGAGCCTCCTCGACCGACCTCAGGGCCGCGTGCTCCTCCTCGGCCGTCAACTGGCCGACGGCCAGCTTGTCCCGAAGTTCGCGCTCGGTCTTGATGAGCTCATCGACGCGCCCGATTATCTCCTTGTCGTCCATCCAACCAACCCTAGCGATCGGCGGACGTCACTTGCGCGTCTCGGTGTTCACGCGGGACACCGTAGCCTGCGCCGGCGACGATGCCGAGCGCCAGCAGGGCTGGCAGTCCCAGGGCGGCGGTCAGGCCCGCAATGCTGGCGAGACCGCCGATCAGCACTGGACCGGTGAGCAGTCCCGCATACCCGGTCCCCGCAACCATGCCGATGGCACTACCGGGCCGATCCGGCCTGATGACCCCGGCCATGGCCAGCATCTGCGGGAACGTGCAGGACAGGCCGGCTCCGCAGACGGCGAATCCGGCCAGCGCGCCGGCCGGCGCCGCTGTCACCAGCACCAGGACCATGCCAGCCGCCGCGAGCACGCCGCCGGATCGCAGCAGCGCGACCGGGCCGAAACGGTCGGCCAGCCGGTCGCCGGCCAGCCTGCCTGCGGCCATGGTGAGCGCGAAGGCCGCGTAACCCATGGCCGCGAACCCAGCCGACGTGCCGAGGTTGTCGCGCAGGTAGACGGCGCTCCAGCCCTCGGCCGCGCCCTCGCCGAGCAGCGAGCAGAGTGCCAACATGCTGAGCACGACCAGGGGAGAAATCCGGCGGCCACGGAGGCCACGACGACGACCAAGGCCACCACGGGCACCAGGGCAGTCACTGCGGCTGGTCGTCGCCCGCACCGCGGCCTTCGCGGACCGCTCCGGCGGGGCTGGTGCCGGACCGCCCCGCGCGAGCAGGAACCGCCCGGACAGCGCGGCCAGCACGGCCAGCGGGATGGCGACGGCCGCGAAGTCGGCGGCGGTTCCGACGTTGCGCCAGGCGAACGCGCCGCCGACCAGGCCTCCGGCGAGGGTTCCGAAGCTGTAGCAGGCGTGAAACGAGGTCATGAGCTGGCGGCCGACCGCCTGCTGCAGTTGAACCGCCTGGGCGTTCATGGAGACGTCTAGCAGGCCGGCGGCGACCCCGAACGCGAACATTGCGGTCATGAGCGCGACCTGGCCTGGCGCCAGCCCGAACGAGATCGGCAGGAGCGCGACCGCGAATCCGCCCACGATCGCGGGGGCCCGGCTGCCGAACCGGTCCACGAGCGCCCCGGCGACCGGCGCTACGGCGAACGAGCCGGCCGGCCCCGCGAGCAGCACGAGCCCCAGCATGCCGTTGGACAAGTTCAGGCCGTGCGCCAGCGCAGGGATTCGCGCCAGCCAGTCGCCGTTGGTGATGCCGAGCAGAGCGAAAAATGCGAGCAGGGCCAGGCGTGCGTGCCGCAGCCTGCCGGTAACCTGACGCGCCTCACGTGCCCCCGGTGCCCGACCGGGCGATTTGACCGCTCCGAGTACGGGCTCGTCAAGGATGGCGTCGTCTCCGTTAGGCGATCTTGTGCACCCAGCCGTACGGGTCGGGCAGCCGGCCGAACTGGATGCCGAGCAGCTGCTCGCGCAGCCGCATCGCGACCGGGCCCGGCTGACCGTCGCCGATCGTCCAGCTGCCCGTCGCGCCCTTCACCTCGCCGACTGGCGTGATCACGGCCGCGGTGCCGCACGCGAACACCTCCGTGATCTCTCCGGACTCGCAGCCTGCTCGCCACTGTTCCACCGAGATCGTCCCCTCGCTCGCCGGTATCCCGAGGTCGGGGGCCAGCGTCAGCAGGGAGTCCCTGGTAATGCCGGGCAGCAGCGAGCCCGTCAGCGGCGGAGTCATGATCCGCGCGTCCTTCCCCGAGCCGTAGACGAAGAACAGGTTCATTCCGCCCATCTCCTCGACCCAGCGGTGCTCCACGGCATCGAGCCAGACGACCTGGTCACAGCCGTTGTCCACGGCTTGCTGCTGACCGAGGAAGGATGCGGCGTAGTTACCGCCCGTCTTCGCCTCGCCGGTGCCGCCCGGTGCCGCCCGCGTGTAGCCCTCGGCCAGCCAGACCGAGACCGTGCGCTGCCCGCCGCCCGTGAACACGCTCCCGACTGGCGATGCGATCGCCAGGAACAGGTACGAACTTGCCGGCCGGCCGACGCCGAGTGCCACCGTCGTCGCGATCATGAAGGGCCGCAGGTACAGGCTGTGATCGGGGTTGGCCGGGACCCAGTCCCTGTCGTGGGAGACCAGTAGCTCGATCGCCTGCACGAAGGCGTCATCCGGCAGTTCGGGCATCGCCATCCTGGCCGCCGAGCGCCGGAAGCGAGCCGCGTTGGCGTGCGGGCGGAAGGCCACGATCGGGCCGCCATCCTGCCGGTAAGCCTTGAGCCCCTCAAAGATCTCCTGACTGTAATGCAGGACGGCCGTCGCCGGATCGAGGACGAGCGGGCCATACGGCTCAAGCTTGCCGTCGTGCCAGCCCTGGTCGGCCGAATAGCGGAGCGAGATCATGTGGTCGGTAAACACCTGGCCGAAGCCGGGCGACTCGAGCGCGCGTGCCCGGACCTCGTCGGGCACGCGCTGCGCGGATGCGTGCAGATCAAAATTGATCGTGGAATTCGGGCTGGCATTCATCGCAGATCCTCCCTCGCACGGCCCGGGTGCCGTTGCCCGGCCCGACGCGGTCCCCGTCCCTGCCGACGGCCCGCATCTAACCATCTTGACCACCTACCCGCGGCCGGCCTGCCGGCAGGCAGGCACCGGCGAGTCCAGTCGCTCGACGTCGCCGACCGGGCTCCCCGAATGGCGGCGTCTAGCCGGATACTCGCTCGGCTATGTCGTCGCCGACCTCTGCCGTGCTCCTGGCGGCCCATTCGCCCTGCCGCTCAAGCAGATCGTCGGCCACCGCCTGCTCGATCCTAGATGCCTCGGAGGTCATGCCGAGATGGTCGCACAGCATGGCCGCCGACAAGATCGCTGCTGTCGGATCAGCCTGCTGCTTTCCCGCGATATCTGGCGCGCTACCGTGCACAGGCTCAAAGGTACTCGGTGCGGTCCGATCCGGGTTGATGCTTGCGCTCGCTGCCAGGCCAATGCCGCCCGCGATCGCCGCGCCCAGCGCGGTCAGCACGTCCCCGAACAGGTTGTCAGTGACGATTACATCGAACAGATCGGGCTGGGTGACCAGGTACATGAGCGCCGCGTCGACATGGCAGTAGTCGGCGCTCACGCCAGGGAAGTCAGCGGCGGTGGCCTCAAAGATCCGCCGCCACAGGTCACCGGCATGGGCAAGGATGTTCGTCTTGTGCACCAGGGTCAGCTTGTGCCGCGGCCTGGCGGCAGCGCAGCCGAAGGCGTGCCTGGTGACCCGGCCGACGCCGAAGGCCGTGTTAATGCTTTCCTGCATCGCGACCTCGGCCGGAGTGCCCTTGCGCAGGATCCCGCCCGCCTCGATGTATGCGCCCTCCGTGCCCTCCCTGACCACCAGGATGTCGATGGGGGCAGCCGTGGTGGCCGCGAGCGGCGAGCCGACTCCGGGGAAGAGCCTGACCGGCCGCAGGTTGACGTACTGGTCGAACTCGAACCGCAGCCGCAGGACGAGGCCGCGCTCCAGGATGCCGCTGGGAACGTTGGGGTCGCCGACCGCGCCGAGCAAGATCGCGTCGTGGGTGGCGATCTCGGCCAGGACCGAGGCGGGCAGGGTTTCGCCCGTGCGAAGGTATTGCTGCGCGCCGAGGTCGTAGCTCGTGGTCTCGATTACATCGTCGGGAGCGGCAGCCTTGAGCACCTTGACGGCTTCAGCGATCACCTCAGGGCCGATGCCATCGCCGCCGATGACCGCAATTCGAGTGCTTTGCCGCATGCGCGGGATCTTAGCGGATCTTCATCGTTCGATAGCCAAGTCAGCTGGCCGCCTTGCACGGGGCGTCCTCGGCCTGGCCGGCGGTCGCGGACTCAAGCTCGGTCTCCGCTATCGGCGCGGCAACGCCCGGTCCCTGGCCAAGTAGGCAGCCCATGGACTCGAGCCGCCAGCGCTGCTCAGGCCGCTCGATCCCGTCGGCTATCACCTCGATACCCAGGTCATGACCGAGCTGGATAATCGTCTTCGTCAGCACCGCAAGGGCCGGGTCGCTGTCCAGGCCCGCGATGGCTGACGGGTCGATCCTGATCACGTCGACAGCGGACTGACGCAGGCCGGCCAGCGACATCAGGCCGGTGCCGAAGGCGGCTAGAGCGATCCTGACGCCCTTCCCGCGCAGTCCCGCCAGGTCGGCGGCGACGGGCGGGGGGCTGTCGGTCAGCATTCGCTCGCTTACTTCCAGCGTCAGAAGTTCGGGCGGCAGCTCGGCTTCTTCAAGCGCGTTGAGCACGGTGCCGACGAAGCCCGGCCCGCTCGCCTGCCTTGCGGTGCAGGTCACCGATAGCCCGATCGTCGTGCCCGCGGTCCGCCTGGCAGCCATCTCGCGGCAGGCCCGCCTCAGCATCCACTCTCCGAGCGGGACGATCAGCCCGGATTCCTCGGCCACGGCCAGGAACTCAGCGGCCGGGACCACCTCGCCGTCGCGAGTCCAGCGGACAGCCGCGGTGACTCCGCGGATCTGGGAGTTCCGGAGGTCGATGACCGGCAGGTACTCGACCTCCAGCCGCCGCTCGGCGATCGCCAGGCCCAGGTCGGCGGCGAGTTCGATCCGGCGCTCGGCTGCGGCGTGCATATCAGGCGCGAATATCTCTACCCGGCCGATCCCCGCTTCCTGAGCCTTCGCCAGCGCGGTTCCGGCATGGCCGAGTACCTGGCCCGCCTGGTCGGCGGTGCTCACGGCGGCGCCGACACTGGCGGTTAGCGCGATCTGTTTGGCCGCGACGGTGAACGGCTCGGCCGTGATCACGCCGGCGAGCCGTTCGGCCAGCTCGATGACCTCCTGGTCGGTGGTATCCGAGCCGAGGAGTACCGCGAACTCATCGCCACCCCAGCGCGCGACCGTGGCGGTCGGCGGAACGGCCGCGCGGAGCCTGCGGCCCGCCTGCGCCAGCACTAGATCGCCGCCCGCGTGCCCGGCGATCTCGTTGACGGCCGCGTATCCGTCGAAGTCAACGAGGATGGCGGCGACCAGGATCGGCCCGGCCGGCTCGCGCCTGTCGCCATCGTTCGAGCGACCGAGCCCGTCAGGTTCGGGGTCCGGCCCCCTGGTCAGGTCTTTCACCCGCTCCTCGACGTAGGCACGGTTCGGCAGGCCGGTAAGTCCGTCGTGGAACGTCAGCTGAGTGAGCTGACGACGCAGCGCGACCTGGTCGCTCACGTCCCGTGATGTGATGAGCAGCCTGGCCGGCTCGCCGGCTGCGCCGTAACGCGACATGGTGGACTCCACATGCCGCCAGGAGCCATCGGCTCCCCGCACCCGCCCAGCGAAGGACGCAGTCCCGGCCGCGTCAGGCAACGTGGCGATCGCGGCCCTGATCCCGGCCGGCCGGTCCTCCGGGTGGACGATATCGGCGAGGCGCCTTCCGATCAGGTCATCGGGAACATAACCGAACTCAGCGACGGTACGGCTCGCGTACACG
>WNFK01168473.1_pt1 | contig 10816 bp, 11 predicted proteins | sample 5400281 | NCBI WGS metagenome assembly WNFK01 (sample SAMN13153350, study PRJNA577476) | soil metagenome | isolation source: 20 cm soil on Douglas fir-dominated hillslope | place: USA:California | collected 2013-09-17
GAGACGCCGGCGAGGGCCTCCGCCCCCAGCCAGCCCACGAACACGGCGTCCATGGTGCCGACGCCCGCCTGCAGCAGCATCACCGCCACCCCGGGCGCGGCGAGGCGCAGGAGCGTGGCGGCGATGGGTCCCTCGAGCAGCGCCCGGGTGCGCGGATCGGGCGCGTCCGACGCCGCCGGCCTTGCCGGCGCGGCGCCGGCGTCGGTGGTGGCGGCGGCGAGGGAGGTAGTCGCCATGTCACTATTAAAATAATAGTGACTTGCGGAATTGTCAACGCGCCATTCGTGGCCTATACTCTGGACATGCCGAAGCGCTACGGCCAGTCCTGCCCCGTCGCCAAGTCACTCGAGGTGCTCGGCGACCGGTGGACCCTCCTCATCGTCCGCGATCTCCTGCGGGGCACGCGGCGCTTCCAGGATCTCCAGACGGGGCTGCCCGGCATCGCGCCCAATATCCTCTCGGACCGGCTCAAGCTGATGGAAAGCCATGGCCTGGTCTCGCGGGCGTTCTACTCGGATCACCCGCCGCGGGCCCAGTACACCCTCACCGAGCGCGGAGCGGGGCTGGGCGTAGTGGTAGGCGCGCTCGCGGACTGGGGCTCGCGCCACGTGTACAAGCGGGCGCGACTGGTCCACGCGGACTGCGGCAAGGAGGTCCGGCTGGGCTATCACTGCGCCGATTGCGGCACGCGGGTGCGCGGAGCCTCGGTCGAGCTCCGGCGCGTGGGCGGCCGGCGCCGGGCTCGGGTCGCGCCGAGGGCCGCCGCCAGGCGCGCCTCCTGACCACCCGCCCCGCGGCCGGGCGAGCCGGGGTGGTATGATCCGTCACTGAGCCCCCATGTTCGACATCGGCCTTCAAGAGCTGGTTCTCATCTTCGTGATCGCCCTGCTGGTTTTCGGGCCGAAGAATCTGCCCCAGCTGGGTCGCTCGATGGGGCGCGCCATGCGGGAGTTCCGGCGGGCCAGCGACGAGTTCCGGAGCACGATCGAGACCAATCTCCAGATGAACGAGCTGGACCCTCCGACGTCGACCACGACCACCTCCGCCCCCGAGACCGCTCCCGCTCCCAGCCCGCTCGCCCAGGCCGAGGCGCTGCCCGACACCGTGTTGGACCCGCTGGCTCCATCAGATGGCGCGGGGGCGGTCGAGCCGCCGCCCGGCGAGCCTTATCTCGCGCAGCGGGGTGGACGGCTCTTCCATGGCCGCGACTGCGGCTGGGTGCGCAAGATTCCCGAGGCGGAGCGCGTGTACTTCAAGCGGGTGAGCGAGGCCAAGGAAGCAGGGTTCATGACCTGCCCCTCCTGCGAGCCCTGGGAGCCGGCCTGAGATTTTTTTTGACTTGTGCTACTCAACTGTTGTGTACTACTGACCTGTTGAGCGGAAGCCCCCCTCCAACCCAGGAGACTGCGCATGAAAGAGATGACGGCCCGGCAACGCGAGGTCCTGGGTTTCATCCGCGGCTTCACGGAGCGCCACGGCGCGCCGCCCACCGTGCGCGAGATCGGCGAGCGCTTCGGCTTCACCGCGCGCGCCGCCTTCGATCACCTGCGCGCCCTGGAGCGCAAGGGCATGCTCCAGCGCCGGGTCACCGACAAGCGCGTGTCGCGCACGCTCGTGCTCACCCAGCGCTCGGGGGCGGGCCGCCGTAGCAATGTCCGCGAGGTGCCGGTGCTGGGGCGCATCGCCGCCGGCTCGCCCATCTACGCGGACCAGAACCTGGAGGGCACCATCCCGTTGAGCGCGGACTGGGTGGACCGCAAGGGGGCGGACGTGTTCGCCCTGCGCGTGCGGGGCGAAAGCATGATCGAGGCCCACATCATGGACGGCGATCTCGTCCTCGTGCGCGCCCAGACCGGCGCGCAGCCCGGCGACATCGTGGCTGCCCTGGTGGACGACGAGGCCACGGTGAAGCGCTTCACGCGCGACGGCGAGCGCGTGGTGCTCAAGCCGGAGCATCCGACCATGAAGCCGATCATCGTCGAGCCGGGGCGGGCGGACTTCCGCATCCTCGGCAAGGTGATGGGCCTGGTTCGCGGATTCTAGACGTCGAGGAGGCGCGGCATGGTGATCAGGGAAAGGCGAATCGGCAGCCGATACGGCAGGACCCGCTCCGGACCCCGCGCGGGCTTCCGCTCGGTGTCTCCTTCCTCGGGCGGTCCGGGGGCGTGGCCGCCGCGGCGGCTCTACGCCGGGCGGCGGAACGCGCTCGTGGCCCAGCGCGCTTTTTTTTCGGCCGCCCGCACTCGTCAGACGCTCCTGGCGTGCGCGGTCACGTGGGGGGTACTGCTGGCGCTGATGGCGGCGTGAGGGGGGAGGCGCGCGCCGGCCGCGACCGCCGATGTCAGGCGGGCCGCTTCTCCCAGGGCTTGACGGCGATGAACAGCTCGAGCAGGTCCGCGTCCACCGCGCCGGCCTTGCGCTCGACGCCCAGGATGTCCAGCGCCCGGGCCACCGGCACCGCCGCCTTGTAGGGGCGGTCGCTCGCGGTGAGGGCGTCGAAGATGTCCGAGATGGTCATCATCTTCGACTGGACGGGAATCTCGGCGGCGCCGAGGCGGTTCGGGGAGCCGGAGCCGTTGAGTTTCTCGGGATGGGAGCGCGCGATCTCGGGCACGCCCCGCAGCTCCTTGGTCCAGGGGATCTGGATGAGGAACTGATACGTGTGCACCACGTGCGACTGGATCTGCTTGAATTCCTCGGCGGTGAGGCTCCCACGGGGAATGGACAGGATCTGGGCCTCCTCGGGAGTGATCACCGTCTGGAGCTCGCCCAGGTGGTCGAGGAAGGTGGCCACCGCGAGGGGCTGGATCATCGAGGCCACGTCCTCCGCCATCACGGTGGGCTCGTTGGCGGATACGATGGCCTTCATGTGCTCGTCCAGCTCCCCCAGCACGACCTCGAGCTCGGCGTCCCACGCGCCCACGCGCTCGGCAGCCCGCGCGCGGTCCTCGCGGAGGAGGGCGTCCAGCTTCTGCCGTCCGAAGCGTAACGCGACGCCGCGCTTGATCAGCTCCAGCCGCTGCTTGATCAGCTCCAGGTGGCTCGGGTAGAGCTTCTTGGCCTTGATCAGCACCTCCTCGCGCACACCGACCTTGCCGAAGTCGTGAAGCAGCGAGGCGTAGCGGATCTCCCGCATCTGCTCGGCGGTGAACCGGAGGGTGCGAAACGGGCCGGCGTCGGCCCGGGCGACCCGGAACGAGTGGCCGGAGGTGGTGGGGTCGCGCGACTCGATCGCGGTGACGGAGGCGTTGACGAACCCCTCGAACAGCGTCTGGATGTTCTCCAGCAGGCGGCTGTTCTGCAGCGCCACCGCGGCCTGGGAGGCCAGGGACGCCGCGAAGCCCATGAAGCGCTCGGGATAGGGAATAGTCTCGCGCTCGATGGCCTCCACGGAGGGAAAGTGCCGCGAGGCCACGCGCTTGCAGTTGATCAGCTGGAGCACGCCGATGGTCTCGCCCGCCGGCGTCCGCATGGGGACCACCAGCATCGACTTCGTGCGGTAGCCCGCCTGCTGGTCGAAGGACCGGTTGATCTTGAAGGGCGCGCCCGTGGGCGGCGCGTACGCGTCCTCGAGGTGCAGGATCGCCCCGGACTTGGCCACGTGCCCGGCCACGCTCTCGTCGCTGATGGGGATGGTGAATTCGGCGAAGGGCACCGTGACGAAGTCGTTCTGGGTGAGCTTGAACCGCAGGCGGGGCTGGCCTTCCTCCCCTTCGTCCACGAGGTAGATGGACCCCGCGTCGCTGTGCGTGATCTCGCGCGCCTTGGTGAGGATGAGCCCGAGCAGGGTGTCGGGGTCGCGCTCGGCGGACAGGCGCACCCCGATGGCGTTGAGCTCGCTCAGCTCCATCCGCGTGCGCTCGGCCTCCGCGGTGAGGCGGAGGTGCTCGAAGGCGTGCTCGAGCGTGGCGGCCAGGATGAACGGGGTAGCCGACTTCGGCAGATAAGTGTACCGGGTGGCGGGCCAGCCGCGCGGAGCCGCCGCCCCACTCAGGAGACCGATCACGGGGACGAGGCGGGGCCGCGCCAGCGCGGGGCGAACGGCATCCGGGGAGTCCACCTCGAGGTCCACCACGAGCACCTCGGGATCGTCGGCGCGGCGCCGCAGGCTCTCGATCTCGGACAGGGGATGCGCCTCGTACTCCGCGGGCAGTGCGCGCGCCAGCGCCGCGGCCGGGGAGCCGTCGGGAAACCAGACGAGCTGGCGAGGGGCGCTTGCCCCGCCCGGGGGCCCCTCGTTACAATCCGGACCCATGGAGACGCGCGTGTCTACGGGACTTCCACGGCTCGACACCATGCTGGGGGGTGGCCTCGTCCCCGGCACGCTCACCGTGGCCTACGGGGCCACCGGCATCGGCAAGACCCACCTCGGCCTCACGTATGCCAGCCACGGGCGCCGCACCGACGGCCGCCCCGGCATCCTCTTCGACATGAACGTGCGAGGCGACTCGCAGCAGCACCATGCGTATGCACAGCGCCTGTTCGACTGGCCGCTCAGGCGCTGGACGCACACCGTCACGCCCATGGCGGATCCCTATCCACCGCCGGGGGAGCTGGACGCCTACTACTGCGACGCCTTTCCCTGGGTGGGCAAGCGGCGCGAATACCAGCTGCCCTCACCGGACGGGTTCGAGTTCGACTGGAACTGGAAGGCCGCTTACAATGCCGCGCTCTACACCGTCCGGCCGTTCGTGTACTTCCATCTCGGCGCGGGCTCGCGGCGGATCGTGGTGGACGGGATCGAGCCGATGGACGTGCCGGCGGACTACATCCAGCCCTACATCTTCGACGAGCTGTACCGGAAGACCATACACCGCGAGGCCGAGACGCTGGGCATGGAGATCTGCCTGCCGGTGTGGAAGCACCGGGACTTCATCGACCGCCATCTCTACGACCACCGGGCGGTGACCACGCTCCTGCTCGTGACCACCGAGGAGACCCAGCTCGAGCACCTGCTCGCGCGGAAGGTCGCCAGCGGCGACATCGGCGCGGTGGCGAACACCATCCTGCTGTTGGGGAGCGAGCGGGTGGGCCAGCGGCTCGCGCGCTATCTCGCCGTGGTCAAGCACCGCGGGAGCGCCATGAGCGACGAGTTCGCCGAGTTCCGCGTGACCGAGCAAGGACTCCAGTTCGTCTAGCCCCATGCTCCAGGGCGCTGATCTCGAAGCCCAGCGCCGCCATCGCTTCCGTCAGTCGCCGGCCCGGCGCGTCCGGTCCGCGCGGGCGGCCCTCGCCTTCGTCCAGGACGTGGGCGTGTGCTCCACCTTCTACCGATTCCCCGACGGGCTGGCCTGCCTGTGGGAGGCGGTGGCGGGCCGGGCGAAGCCGCGCTGGCCGCGCCGCTCCCATCACGACGCGGCCATCGGCCTCACCTGGGAGCTCAAGGACACGCTCCCCGCGCGACGCGAGGTCTACTACGGGAAGCTGCTCAAGGGCCGGCCGGTCCTGGTCGCCCTCGACCTGTTCCCGGCCTTCTATGCGTTGAAGCGCGGTCGCCAGCGGGCGCACGACTATCGCGTCGAGTACGAGGCGGGCCGGCTCTCCGTCACCGCGAAGCGCGTGATGGACGCCCTCGCGCGCGAGACCCCGCAGTACACGCGCGGCCTGCGCGCGGAGTGCTTCATGCTGGAGCCGGCGAAGACGCGGGAGTTCGAGCGCGCCCTCGCGGAGCTGCAGGGGGGGCTCTGGGTGATCAAGACCGAGGAGCGCTACGAGCCCTCCTTCTCGTATCGGTGGGATCTGGTCGAGCGCTGGCTGCCGGAGGCGGTGGCGGAGGGCCGGCGGCTGTCGCGAGCCGCCGCGCTGCGGGAGCTCGTGTCCCGCTATTTGCTCGGCGCGCGGTACACCACGCCGCGGCGGGTGGCCCGGCTCCTCGGAGTGCCGGGGGCGGAGGCCGAGGACGCGGTGGCGGCGCTGGCCCGGTCCGGCGCCGCCCGCGCGGACGAGACGGTGGCGGGCTGGCCGGGGCGCTGGGTGGTGAGCGCGCGGTGAGCGGGCCCACGCTGGACCGTGAGCTCGCCCTCGACCGGTTTCCCGGGGCGCTGCGCGAGGTCATCGGGCTCCTGTCCGTGGAAGACCGCGACGATGCCCCCGCCTGGCTGGTGGGCGGGGCGGTGCGGGACGTCTTCGAGGGCGAGACGCCGACCGAGCTGGACCTGGCAGTGCCCGCGGGCGCGCTCGAGTGGGGGCGTCGGCTCGCTGACCGCCTGCGAGCAGCCTATATCGTCCTTGACCAAGCGCGCGGCGTCTGCCGGCTGGCGGGGCCGGTGCAGATCGACCTCGCGGACTTCCGCGCGCCGACCATCGAGGCGGATCTCGGCGCGCGGGACTTCACCGTCAACGCGCTGGCCGTGCCGCTTCGGGCCCTCGCGACCAGGGGCCGCGCCCCGGCGACCGATCCCACCGGCGGCCTGGCCGACCTCGCCGCGCGGCGCGTCCGGCTCTGCGCGCCCGGCGCGCTCGCCGACGATCCCGTGCGTATCCTGCGCGCGGTGCGGCTTGCCCTCCGGCCCGGGTGGCGGCTCGACGCCGACGTCGCGCCCGCCGCCCGCGCCGCCGCGCCCGCTCTGGCCGGCGTGGCGGCGGAGCGGGTGCGCGACGAGCTGGGGGCCATGCTGGAGGGGCCCCGGACCGGGCAGGGGCTGCGTCTCCTCGACGACCTCGGCGCCCTCGCGGTGCTGCTGCCGGAGAGCCGCGCGATGCGCGCCACGGCTCAGCCCGAGCCCCATCACTTCGACGTCTGGGAGCATTCCCTGCGGACGGTGGAGGGCGCCGACGCGGTGCTGGCGGCGCCCTCCGCGGACTTCGCCCCGGACCTGCTCGCGCATCTTGCCGAGGACCTCGGCGACGGACTCACCCGGCGGGCCACGCTCAAGCTCGCCGCCCTCCTCCACGACGTGGCCAAGCCCGAGACGCGAACGGAGACGGGAGGGCGCGTGCGATTCATCGGCCACGACGTCATCGGGGCCGCGCGCGCCCTCGCGGTGGCGGAGCGCCTGCGGCTGTCGCGCCGCGCCGCCGCGGTGGTCGAGCGCCTGGTCCGCCATCACCTGCGCCCCATGCATCTGGCCCAGGCCGGCGAGATCACCCGCCGCGCGCGCCATCGCTTCTTCCGCGACCTCGACGCCGAGTGGCCCGACCTGCTGCTCCTCGCCTTGGTGGACGCCGCCGCCCTCCGGGGCGATCCGCCGCTCGACCTCTGGGGCGACGCGCGCGGAGGGGTGCTCCGCGCGCTGATGTCCGGCGCCGCCGAGGAGCAGGCGCTGGCCGTGCCGCTCCGGGCCCTCGCGACCAGGGGACGCGCCCCGGTGACCGATCCCACCGGCGGCCTGGCCGACCTCGCCGCGCGGCGCGTCCGGCTCTGCGCGCCCGGCGCGCTCGCCGACGATCCCGTGCGTATCCTGCGCGCAGCGCCACTAGAGTCGCGCCACGCACTCGACGGGCCCTTCCACGCCGGGCCGCGCTCCTCAGGAGGAATCTATGCGCCGGATCTCGATTGTCGCTCTCGTCGCCCTCGCTCTCGCCTGGCCCGGTAGCGCGTCCGCCGCGCCACAGGGCAGCGTGGTGATCGCGCAGGGGGTGGACCCCACGACGCTCGATCCCATGAACCACCAGGAGTCGCCGGCGGCGAACCTCGCGCGGAACATGTTCGACACGCTCCTCGAGCGCGACCTGAACCTCGTGATCCAGCCCGCCCTCGCCGCCGACCTGCCCAAGCTGGTGTCGCCGACGGTGTGGGAGTTCAAGCTCCGGCCAGGCGTGAAGTTCCACAACGGCGAGCCGCTCGACGCGGAGGCCGTGAAGTTCAGCCTGGAGCGCCTGGTGGATCCCAAGCTCAAGCTCCGCGGCGCCACCCCCTTCGCGCCCATCAGCCACGTGGAGGTGGTGGATCCGCTCACGGTGCGGGTGCACACCAAGGCGCCGTGGCCCATCCTGGATACGCTGGTGGCCGGCAGCGGCGCGTCCATCCTGCCGCCCAAGTATTACCGGGAGAAGGAGCCCACCTTCGTGGCGCGGAACCCGGTGGGCTCGGGCCCCTTCAAGTTCGTGCGCTGGGTGAAGGACGACCGCATCGAGCTCGAGGCCAACGAGGGGTACTGGCGGGGCGCGCCCCGGATCAAGCGGCTCATCTTCAAGCCCATTCCCGACGACGCGGTGCGGGTGGCCGCGCTCCAGAACGGCGAGATCGACGTGGCGGTCAACCAGCTCATGTACTACACGCACCAGTTCGACGCCCAGCACAAGCTGGTCGGTCCCTACAACGGCCCGGTGGCCGACCGCCGGGTGCGGCTGGCCATGAACTACGCGGTGGACGGCGACGAGGTGATCCGCACCGTGCTCGACGGCAAGGGCATCCGCGTGGCCACCATGCTCACCGACAAGCACTTCGGCTTCGACCCCGCGCTCAAGCCCATCAAGCCCGACCTCGCCCGCTCGAAGCAGCTCCTCACCGAGGCGGGCTTTCCGGGCGGCGTGGACATCGTCCTCAACGCGCCCCAGGGCCGTTACGTCCGCGACAAGGAAGTGGCGGAGGCCATCACCGGCCAGCTCAACAAGGCGGGCATCCGCACCACGCTTCGCGTCCACGAGTGGGGCAACTACCTCAACAACATGGCCTACGTGCACAAGGCGGGGCCGGTGTGGCTGATCGGCTGGGGCACGGGCACGTACGACGCGGAGACGGTGTATGTGCCGCTGTTCCGCTCCGGCAAGATCCTCTCGAATTACTACAACGCCGACCTCGACGGCATGGTCGACCAGGCCCAGACCATCATGGAGCCCAAGCGCCGGTTCGAGCTCTATCAGCGCATCAACAAGCTCTGGATCGACGACGCGGCGGCGATGCCGCTCTATCAGCAGCTCGACCTCTACGGCGCCACCCGGCGCACGTCCTGGAAGGCCCGGGGCGACGAGGTCATCAAAGGCTTCGACATCGCGGTCAAGGACGCACGCTAGGCGGTAACGTAAGGTCCGCGGACTGGGAGAGCGGAGGCAGAGCATCGAGTGCCAACCGGCGACACGTATCGAGTGCCGACGGGGGGAGAGCGGGGGCCATGTCGAGGCCCCCGCTGATGGCGAACCGGGGCCATCTCGAGGCCCCCGCTGATGGTTAGTCATGGCGCAAGCCAAGCCCTCGCGTTAGAATTGGCCTGAATCGCGGCCGTAATTCAGTGGCAGAATGCCAGCTTCCCAAGCTGGACGTCGCCGGTTCGAATCCGGTCGGCCGCTCCAATGACAAGGGGCTACGGGTCCCCCCGTAGCCCCTTCGGCATTCACTCGGCGGGCGGCCCGCGTTAGCGCTCGGTCTCAAACCTCTGGCGCACGCGGTCGAGGGCCTTCCGAATGGACGAGAGCGAGATCCCCGCCACCGGCGTCAACGCGGTCGACTGGGTGCGCGGGTCCGTCACGGTGGCGAAGCGCCCTCCGGGGGTCTCCCAGATTCCATTGAAGACGCCCCCGGCCTTGGTTACCAGATCCCGGATCTCCTCGAGCAGGTCCATGCGCCCTCCCCCGGGAAGACACGGGTGCAAACATCGAACCGATTCGCAGTCCCTGCGCAAGGGCTTGAATTGTCTTCACATACTGAAACAAGACCCAGAGGGCACTGGTAAGCTTTTCTAGGGCATTCCTACCCAGGGTCGGCCAAAACGACTCACCCGCCAGTGGCGGATCCGCCTCGGCATCACCCGGAGCAGCGCCCGGATCGCCCGCGCGGAAGTGCCCAGGGCGGCTTCGTGTCGCGTCGACCACGCGAGGCCGTAGTCGGCGCGAAGTCCCGCGGGTAGGAGCCCGACGGTCGGGAGGCGCGCCAGCATCGTCAGCGGGAACGCGATCCGCGGAACCGGCGTGAGCAGCTCTCGCGCGAGCCGGCGGGCGAATTGGTTCACCGCGAGGTCCCCTCCGGTAAGCATGGCCTGCATGTAGCCCTCGAGCGCCCGCGTGCTCCGAGGCAGAAAACCCTCCGGGATCCCGAGAAGCGGCTCGATGCCGGCCGACTCCGCGCAGTACTGCTCCTTCTCGGCCGGGGTCAGGGGCGCCACGTAGAGCTCGTAAGCGAGCATGAAGCTGTCGACGAGGGTGGCGTGCACCCAGCGGAGCAGCTCGGGGTCGTGGGCGGAGTATTCGGCCCCGGGGCCCGTCGCCAGGGGAGACGCGATTCGTCCGTGCACTCGATCGTGGATGGCATTGATGCCCCGGGCAACGCCCGCCGCCTCGTCGGGCGTGCCGAAGGTCATGACCAGCATCGCGTCCAGGGTCCGCCGGAGGCGGCGCCAGCGGCCGCGCCGGTGGCGGAGGAAGCCGCTGTGCTCGGCGATGCCCTGGGCGACGACCGGGTGGGCGAACTGCAGCAGCAGCGCGCGCCCCCACCCGAGGAGAAGGACCCGCTCGGCGTGGATCTTCCGGCTGACCGGGTTCGGCGGCGGTGCGTGGAGACTCGTGGTCAGGCTCGCTTGCCTCCGGATGCACGCATTGTACTGCGCTTGCCCCGCGGCCGCGGCTGCGGTATGAGGGGCTGGCTGGAGGCGGGGGCGCCCTCGGACGGCCGAATCCATCAGCCGCACGCCGGACATCCCAATCGTGGAGGTGAACCATGACCATTCGCCTGGATCACACCATCGTGCCCTCGAAGGACAAGGTCGCCTCGGCGCGGTTTTTCGCCGAGATGCTCGGCCTGACGGTGACGCCGGGCTCCGGTTACTTCGCGCAGGTGCGGGTAAACGAGAGCCTCACGTTTGATTTCGCCGGTGAGTCGGATCCGTTCCAGGGCCTCCACTACGCCTTCCACGTCAGCGACCCGGAGTTCGACGCCATCTTC
>WNFK01247705.1_pt1 | contig 10816 bp, 7 predicted proteins | sample 5400281 | NCBI WGS metagenome assembly WNFK01 (sample SAMN13153350, study PRJNA577476) | soil metagenome | isolation source: 20 cm soil on Douglas fir-dominated hillslope | place: USA:California | collected 2013-09-17
AAGCTCGATGGAGGACAGGGCAGCGACCGGGGCGCGGAGCGGCTGATCCGGCAGACGCGGTTCTTCGCCGCCGCGTTCCGCGAGTTCGAACGGCTGTGCGCCGCGTCGGGCGGCGTTGACGAGCACGCGATGCGCGACCAGTCGCTTGCAAATGCCGCCGTGCAACCCTGGCGGCACGTGATCGTTGCCGTTCGCGATCGCGCCGGGGATCGCTACGGCTTGTATTCCGGTGACTGGGATCTCCTCGCCCGCGTCCCCGGCCTCGAACGTCTGGACGTTGTGGTCACCGACACGATGCTCGCCGGCTCGTTTCACGAGCGCATTCATCAGTGGCTGCCCGGCATCGAGGAGGTGCGAACTCAGGGGGCAGGGAGCAATGGGCAGTCGGCAGAAGAGCAGGCGCCCGCCGCCCCCGGTGAGTCTCCACGGGCCACGTATTACGTGGCTCGCGACCGGGAAGAGGAGGTCGCCGCGTTTGCCAGGCGCGTCCGTGCGCGGGCGCGCGGGCCGGAGCCGCCCGTTCTCGATCGCATCGCGATCGTCGTCCGCCAACGGTTGCCGTATGTCTACCTGGCGCGGGACGTCTTCCGCTCGTCGGGCATCCCGTGCCAGATGTTCGATGCGCTTCCGCTCGCGGCGGAGCCGTACGCCGCGGCCGTCGATCTGCTGTTCTCGTTGGTCAGCGCCAACTTCGCGCGGGTTCCGGCAATCGCGCTGCTGCGATCGCCGCATCTGCGGATGACCTCGTCGGATGGCGCTCAGATTCGCCCCGGTGATGTCGCTGCACTCGACCGCGCGTTGAGCGAGGCCGGTTACCTCGGGGGAATCGAGACGCTTGACCGGCTGGTCGAATCGTGGCGCGCCGACCCGCCTCCGCGCCAGGACGATTCTCCGCGCTTCGGCGAGGTCTCGCCGAAGCCTTCGGCGAAGGCGGACGGGTCGCGCGTGTCGAAGGCCGCGGTGGCCGGCGCGTCGGTGCTGCAGGCGGTGGCGCACGAGGCGGCGGCGTTGCGCTGCGAGGCCACGATTGCGGAGCATCTCGATCGCGTGCTCGGCTTTCTCGCGATGCACGACCATCTGCCAGGACCCGAGGATCACCTGCGCGCGCGTCAGCTTCGGGCGCGGGGTGCCGTCCTCGGGTTGATCCGATCGCTGCGCGCTGCCTACGGTCGCTTCGATTCGAGACCGGTGCCCTTCGACGAGGTCGCGGCGATGGTACGCCGGGCGATCGACGCGCACACGTTCGCGTCGCACAGCGGCGACTCGGGGGTGCACCTGGTCGATGCCGACAGCGCGCCGTTCGGCGAGTTCGACTCCGTGCAGCTTGCAGGCCTCGTTGACGGCGAGTGGCCGGATCGGCCGCGCCGCAACATCTTCTATTCGCCCGCGATTCTGCGCGACCTTGGCTGGCCTGCGGAGGCGGATCGTGTGGAGGCGGTTCGCGCGGCGTTTGCCGACCTGCTGCGCCTGCCGGCCAGGGAACTTGCCATCTCGACGTTCTCGCTCGAGCACGACTCGCTCGTCTCGCCTTCCGTGCTGCTCGATGACGTTGCGGTAGCCGAGGCGGTGGCAGACGCGCCGGAGGAGGATGGCGTCGTGCTGTCCGGCGCGGCACGCGCGTGGGCGGAGCAGCGTGTCGCGCGGCCTGCCGACTCGATCACCGGCGGCCAGACCGCGGCCCACGTGCGAAAGGCGTACTCCCTCAGCGCGCTGGAGCGCTACCAGGACTGTCCATTCAAGTTCTTCGCCGCCGACGTCCTCGAGCTCGACGAGCTGCCGGAAGACGACGCCGCGCTCTCTCCGCGCGCCCGCGGCAGATTCATTCACGAAGTGTTTCAGCGCTTCTTCGAAGCATGGGACAGGCGGCGCGAGGGAGGGATTACGTCGGACACGCTCGATGCGGCGCGTGCGGTGTTTGCCGACGTTGCCGAGCCGCTGCTCGCGAACCTTCCGGACGCGGACGCCGCGCTCGAACGGGCGCGCCTGTTCGGGTCCGCCATTTCCGTCGGCATGGTTGACGTCGTGCTCGGCATCGAGGCCGCGCGTCCCGTGGACGTAATCGATCGGTGGCTCGAGTACCGGCTCGAAGGCGAGTTCACGCTCGGCGCGGCGGACGGCCGCGCGGTGCCGCTTCGCGGCGTCGCGGACCGCATCGACCTGCTCGCGCACAACCGGCTTCGCGTCATCGACTACAAGTCGGGCTCGGTTTCTCAACCGAAGCGCGCGCTGCAGGTCCCCATCTATGCGCTCTGCGCGCAGGAGCGGCTGGCCGGGGAGCGAGGCGGCACGTGGCACGTCGACGAAGCCGCATACGTGGCGTTCAGCGGCAAGCGGTCGCTCGTGCCGATCATCAAGGCCGGAAAGGACGATCAGGATTCGGTGCTCGCGGACGCACGCACGCGGCTGCTCGACCTCGTGGGCGCCATCGAGCGAGGCGAGTTTCCGCCCCGCCCGTACGAGCCGCGCATCTGTTCGTATTGCGCGTATCCATCGGTGTGCCGGAAGGACTATGTCGGTGACGAGTAGCCCCCGGCTGCCGTTCGACGTCGTCGACGAGGCGGTCGACAAGGACCGGGACGCGCGCGCTCGTGCCGTCGACCCACGCCACAACGTCGCGCTCGAGGCGTCGGCGGGCACCGGGAAGACACGCGTGCTCGTCGATCGCTATATCAACCTGCTGCGCGCCGGCGTGGACCCGTCGAACATCCTCGCCATCACGTTCACGCGCAAGGCCGCAACCGAGATGCGCGAGCGAATCATTGCCACGCTTCGCGGCGCCGCCGCTCGAGGAGAGCTTCCGGCCGCGCGCTGGCGCGAGCTGCGCGATCGGATCGACGACATCGCCATCAGCACCATCGACGCGTTCTGCCTGTCGCTGCTCCGCGAATTCCCGCTCGAGGCCGACCTTGATCCGGGCTTCGACGTCGCGGACGAAACCGAGGTGCCGCGGCTCGTTGACGAATCGCTCGATCGGGCGCTGCGCACCTGCCGGAGCCTCGCGCGCGAGGACGAGAACATCGCGCTCGTGTTCGCCCAGCTTGGCGACCGGCGAGCGCGCCGCGGGCTCGCGGCGCTGCTGAACCGGAGGCTCGTCGCGCCACGCGTGCTCCAGCGTTATCTCGAGACCGGCCCGCGCGATCTCGACGTGCGCGTGGCCACGCGCCGTGCCGTTGCGGGACTGCTCGACGTGTTCACGTCGATGCCGGGCGGCATGTCGCGGTTTCTCGAGTGCGGTCCGCCGGAACCCCTGTTCGTCCTGCTCGCGAGGGAGCTTCGCCGGCTCGAGGCCATCCTCGAGACGAGCGTGGCGCCCGATCCTGCCAGCGTGCAGGCGGCCTACGCGCGCGCCCGCGACTATTTCCTGACGCAGGAAGGCGAGCCGCGCAGGCAGAGCCTGTTCAGCAAGGCGCAGTTTGTGACGCCCTCCGCGTGGGCGACCCACCGCGATCTCGTCGTTGGCCATGCCGCCGCGGTCAAGGAGGCGATCACCCGCTACAAGCGGGATCTGAACGTCCTCGTCTCGCGCGGCATCCTGCGGATGTACCGCGTCGCCGAGACGGAGTACCGCCGGACGCTCGATGCGCACGCGGTGCTCGACTTCGCGGACCTGCTCCTCCGCGCGCTCGACCTGCTGCGGCAGATGGAGGAGTTCGCGCAAAGCCGCTATCGCCTCGAATCGCGGTACCACCACGTGCTCGTGGACGAGTTCCAGGACACGAGCCGCGCGCAGTGGGAGCTCGTGTCGTTGCTCGTGCAATCGTGGGGTGAAGGCGCCGGCCTCGCCTCCATCGGCCCTCTCGCCCCTTCCATCTTCATCGTCGGCGACCGCAAGCAGTCGATCTACGCCTTCCGTGATGCCGATGTCTCGATCCTGGACGATGCCAGGAGGTACATCGAGGCGCTTCGCCCTGACGGCGACGCGCGGCGCTCGATCTCACGCAGCTTCCGGTCGGTCCCGGCGCTGCTCGCGTTTGTCAACGACGTCTCGCGCGACATGCCGAAGTCGGAGGGACGCCGCGACGCGTTCCGCTACGGTGACGATGATCGTTTCCCGCTGGATGGCGCGGACGCGACGGCTGACCATCCGCTCGGTCTGATTACCGGCGACACCCCTGAAGCCTGCGCCGACACGACGGCCGCGGAAATCGCGCGGCTGCTGACCGGCGGCGCGATCGTGCGCGACAAGACGACCGGCGTCCGGCGGCCCGTCATGGCGGCGGACATCGCCATCCTGTTCCGCACCCGGGACTCGCACCGCGAGTTCGAGGCCGCGCTCGAGCGCCACGGCATCGGCTCGTACGTCTACAAAGGCCTCGGATTCTTCGATGCCGACGAGATCAAGGACGTGCTCGCGCTGCTCTGGTACCTCGCGGATCCGATCTCGGACCTTCGCGCCGCGGCGCTGCTCCGCTCGCGGTTCTTCCGGCTGTCTGACGAGACGATCCGCCTGCTGGCGCCGAACCTGGCGGCGGCGCTTGCGGGACCGGATCCCGGCTCCCGGATCCCAGAGCCCGGCCTGGATCCCGCAGACGCGTCAACGCTGGCGCACGCGCGCGAGGTGACGGCGCGATGGCGGGCGCTCGTCGATCGGATGCCACCCGGCGAGCTCCTGGATGCGGTGCTCGCGGAGTCGGCGTACTTCGTCGAGATGCTCGGCCCGCGGTTTCCGCAGGCGCGGGAGAACCTGAAGAAGATTCGCGCGCTCATCCGCCGCATCCAGAACCGCGGCTACGCGACGCTCGGCCGCATTGCCGCGCACCTCGACCGGCTGGCCATCGGCGACGAATCGAACGCCGTCATCGACGCGCTCGACGCCGTGAGCCTGATGACCGTGCACGCGTCGAAAGGGCTCGAGTTCCCGGTCGTCTTCCTCGTCAACCTCGCGCGCGGAACCGGCAACTTCCGCGATCCGATTCGCGTGGTCGCCGGCGCCGGCGGAGAGGACGTCTCGGTGGCCGTCGGCGATTTCAGGTCCGACGCCGACGAAGACGACGCGGCGAAGGAGAAGGAGGAGACCAAGCGCCTGCTCTATGTCGCGATGACGCGTGCGCGCGATCGGCTGTACCTCGGGAGCGTGCTGAAGGAAGGACGGCTGCAGCCGGGACGCGGCAGCCTGGCGGAAGTGTTGCCGCAAACGCTCATCGACCTGTTTGCAGGTCCGGGTGGCGAAGGCGAATGGCGCGCCTCATCAGGCGCCGTGCACCGGTTGCGCCTGACTCGGGATTCGGGACTCGGGAATCGGGATTCGGGTCCGCCGGAGCGCGAACCCGCGAACCTCGAACCCGCGAACCCCGAACCGGCGAACCTCGAACCGGCGAACCGCGAACCGGCGAACCGCGAACCGGCGAACCGCGAACCGGCGAACCCCGAACCGCCCGGCTCCCGCCTCCCGGGCCTCGTCGGCACGCTCGTGCATCGATTGCTGCAGCGGATTGGCTTCAGCGCGCTCGCGAGCGACGGGGTTCGCGACCTCGCGGCGCGGCTCGTGCGACCGGGCGACATCGACGACGGGGAAGACCTGGAGGAGATGCTCGACGCCGCCGCCGCGTCGTACGCCTCGATCTGCGCGCACGGCGAGGTGCAGGTGCTCTATTCAGCAGGCCGGCGGCTGCACGAGGTGCCGTTCACGATGGCCGTGGAGGGGCGAGTACTGCGTGGAACGGTGGATTGTCTCGTCGAAACCGCGCCGGACCGCCTGACCGTGCTCGAATTCAAGACCGGCCGGAGGCGTCCCGAGCATCAGGCGCAGCTCGAACTGTACCTGCAGGCCATGCAGCAGGTATTTCCAAACGCCTCGATCGACACCCTTTTGATCTATGCTGATGCCCATTCTTCCGCGATTTAGCACGAAAAAAGGTGAATTCCAGCTCTACTACGTGAAAGGGCGCACTTCTGCGTTGCGGTTGCAGATCCCATCTCCTACAATCAGATTCTAGGAGCGTTTCTAATTGGCAATTAACGAGGATACCCGAGTGGCGCTGACGTGTCCGAGCTGCGGGAACGACCAGAATTTTCTGGTGAAGACACTGCAGATGCACGTCGTCCACTTCGACGACTCGCGCGTGGAAGTGTCGGAAGAAGGACGTCCTGCGGTTCTGGAAGTGCTGTGCGATGAGTGCGAGACCGCGCTCAACATTGACGAGATTGACGAAGTCCTGCGCAAAGAGCTGCTGCTGACGCTCGGCGCGCGCTGACCGGCGCCCGCTTCACGTTTTCTCAGCCCGCCTGTTCCTCGGCTTCCTCGAAGTAGTCGCATTCAGGGCAGACCCATTCACGAAACTTCGCGGTCCTGGTCTGTGTCGAGCCGGGTACGCGATCCGTGACTTCGCGTTCGCGCAGCTTCATCGGCTCGCCGCACATCGGACACTCCTTTGCGGCCATTGACTTCTCCCTGGACGGCCCCTATCGTAACAGCAGTTCATGGCGGGGAACGCGTTCGGCGGATTCGGCGGACATGCGATCGCGGTGCGTGGCCGTCGGTGGCGCCGGCCGTCGACCGCATTCGCAGCGCGTTTGTCGCCGAGGAGCACGCGAAGACGCTGACAGCCGCGCTCGAGATTTCGCCGCGCGAGGCGAGCGAGGGCGCGACGGTGCCGCTCGACGTTCCGGTGCGCTGCACATGCCGCGCGTGCGGCGGCCGCGGCGAGACCTGGACGCAGCCGTGCGGCAGCTGTGCCGGCAGCGGCATCGAGCTCCGGCATCACCAGGTGCACATCAGCGTGCCCGCCGGCGTGGAAGACGGCGCCTGTTTCCATTTCTCCATTTCACCGCGACACGATCTCTCCACGCGCATCGAGTTGCGCGTCCTCATCAGCCCGCCCGCCCGCGGCTGAGGCTCGGTGGAGCGGCACGTCAACATCCTCGCCATTCTGTGTACGCTCTGGGGCGCGCTCGCGATGCTCGTCGGTATCTCGCTGCTGCTGCTCTCCGCGGGGGCGCTTGCGATTCTCTTCGGTCCTGACGGCTCGGCTGTTGGCTTCGCGGCGGGCGTGACCGCGACGGCATTTGCCGTCATGGGTGTCGTCGCGCTCATCTGGGGCGGTGCGCACGTCGGCGCCAGCGTCCTGCTGCGGCGGCGCCAGCCCGCCGGCCGCGTCCTGACGCTCGGCCTCGCGCTCGTCAACCTGCTCGTCCTTCCGTTCGGCACCGCGTTCGGCGCATACGCGCTCTGGATTCTGCTGACCAACGAAGGCCGGCGGTTGTTCGAGCCAATCACTACCGCGGCCCCGTAGGCCACGTAGACGTTTTCGCCACAAAGCACACGAAGATTCGTCTTCGTGGCTTTCGTGGCACCGAAGGGCGCGATTAAGATAGGGGGATGGCTTCCACGCCGGACCGCGACGCCGTGCTCCAAGCGCTGCGAGTCGTCCAGGATCCCGACCTGCGGCGGGACATCGTGTCGCTCGGCTTCATCAAGGACCTTTCGGTCAAGGACGGTCACGTCTCGTTCGCGATCGAGCTGACGACGCCGGCGTGCCCGGTGAAGGACCAGATGCGCGAGCAGGCGAGCGCCGCCGTCCGCGCGGTGCCGGGTGTCTCGTCCGTTGACGTCCGCATGACCGCGAACGTCCGCTCGGTGTCGGCGCCGGAACAGGGCCGCCCTCCGCTGCCTGGCGTGAAGAACATCATCGCGGTCGGCGCTGGAAAGGGAGGCGTCGGCAAGACGACGGTCGCCGTGAACCTGGCGCTCGCGCTTGCCCGCTGCGGCAGCCGCGTCGGCATTCTCGACGGCGACATCTACGGCCCCAACGTCCCCATCATGCTCGGACTGTCGGCGACGCAGCTGACGACGGACGGGAAGCAGATCGTTCCGGCCGAAAAGCACGGCATCCAGGTCGTGTCGATGGGGTTCCTCACGTCTGATGATGCGCCCGTCATCTGGCGCGGGCCGATGCTTCACGGCGCGATCCAGCAGTTCTTCCGCGACGTGGCGTGGAGAGATCTCGACTATCTGATCGTGGACATGCCGCCGGGCACCGGCGACGTCGCGCTCAGCCTGAGCCAGACCGTTCCGGTCGTCGGGTCCATCGTCGTGACGACGCCGCAGAAGGTGTCGCTGGCCGACACCCTGCGCGCCATCCGCATGTATCAGAAGCTCAACATCACGCCGATGGGGCTCGTGGAGAACATGAGCTACTACGCGTGCCCGAACTGCCATCACGAGGCCGACATCTTCGGTCATGGCGGCGGCGAAACGCTCGCCGCGCAGGTCGGGATTCCGTTCCTCGGGCGTCTCCCGGTGTACCAACCGATACGCGAGGGGAGCGACACGGGCGTGCCGATCGTCGTGAGCGAACCCGGCTCGACGGCGGGCCGCGCGTTCATCCACGCGGCGGAACGCACCGCGGCGCAGGTGTCGATCCTCGCGCACAAGGCCGCCGAAGCCAACAAGGGCAAGATTCCACTCATTCCCGTTCGCTGAATCCGGTGTCGACCGTCATCGAGCTGCCACACGCCAAACGCACTCTCGCCAACGGCCTGGATGTCGTCGTCCACGAGGATCGGCGTGTGCCCATCGTCGCGGTCAATCTCTGGTACCACGTCGGCTCGAAGAACGAGCGCACCGGGCGCACGGGCTTCGCGCACCTGTTCGAGCACCTGATGTTCGAGGGGTCGGAGCACCACAACGGCAGCTTCTTTCAGCCGCTGCAGCAGGCTGGTGCGCTGCTCAACGGATCCACGAACACCGACCGGACCAATTACTGGGAAGTCGTGCCGACCAGCGCGCTGGAGCTTGCGCTCTGGATGGAATCGGATCGCATGGGGTACCTGCTGCCGGCGCTGACGCGCGAACGGTTCGAGACGCAGCGCGACGTCGTGCTCAACGAGCGGCGGCAGAACTACGAGAACCGGCCGTACGGGATGGCGTTGATGGCGTTGAGCGAGGCACTCTTTCCGCCGGACCATCCGTACCACTGGCTGACGATCGGCGCCGTGGACGATTTGCGCGCGATGCAGTTCGAGGACGTGCGCGCGTTCTTCCGCACGTACTATCACCCGGCGAACGCGTCGCTCGCGCTGGCCGGAGACATCGACAGCGAACAGGCGTTCGCGCTCGCGGAAAAGTATTTCGGCGATATTCCAGCGGGCGACCGGCCGCGTCCCGTCGAGGCCGACGCGTCGCTGCCCCGCGAGGTGCGCATCGTGCTCGAGGACCGCGTCGAGCTGCCGCGCGTGTACATGGCCTGGCATTCGCCGGCGATGTTCGGCAAGGGCGACGCGGAGGCGGATCTGCTGGCGGACCTGCTCGCCAACGGAAAGACGTCACGCCTCTATCGCACGCTCGTCTACGACAAGCGCCTCGCTCTCGACGTCTCCGCCTACCAGCATTCACGTGAAATCAGCAGCTTCTTCCTGCTGGCATCCACCGCGGCGCCAGGCCAGTCGTTGACGGAGATCACGGCGCTCATCGACGAGCGCATTCAGCAGCTTGCGGACGATGGTCCCGTCGAGCAGGAAATGGAGCGCGGGCTCGCGCAGGCCGAGGCGCACTTCATGTACCGCCTGCAGACGGTCGGCGGCTTCGGCGGCAAGTCCGACCAGCTGAACGCGTACAACGTATTCAAGGGCGATCCCGATTTCTTCACCGGCGATCTCGAGCGCTATCGCGGGGCGACTCGCGAAACGGTCCGCCACGCCGCGCGCCAGTACCTCGCCTTCGATCGGCGAGTCCTTCTCAGCATTGTTCCGCGCGGCCAGGCCGCGCTTGCACTGCCGGGCTCGGAGCCGGTCGCCGTTTCCTGATGGGTGTCGATCGCTCCCGTCTGCCTGCGCCCGGTCCGGATCCGCAGTTTCACTTTCCGCAGATCACGCGCTACACGCTTCGCAACGGCCTGAAGGTGCGGACCGTCGAGCATCCGGGCGTGCCGATTGTCACCTTCGCGATGCAGATCAACGGGGGCCTCGGCGCCGATCCGCGGGGCCGCGAAGGGCTCGCGTCCATCACCGCCGACATGGTTGACGAAGGGACGGGGTCGCTCTCAGCCATCGACGTGTCGGACGCGCTCGCGCGAATCGGCGCCGAGTACGACGTCGAGGTCGGCGCCGACCTCACGATGTTCACGCTCACGACGCTGGCGCGGTTCGCCGGCCGCGGCGCGGAGCTGCTCTCGGACCTCCTGACGGCGCCGTCGATGCGCGCATCGGACTTCGAGCGTATCCGGCAGCTGCGCCTCGATCGTCTGCGCCAGCTCAAGGACCTGCCGCCGGCCGTGGCCGAGCGTGCGTTTCTGAAGCTGCTCTATCCGTCGCATCCCTACGGTCATCTCGCCATCGGCAGCGACGCGTCGCTGCGCGAGCTCACGCTCGAAGAGGTCGTCCGGTTCCACAGGGCGACGTTCCTCCCGTGGCGGGCGACGCTGGTGATGACCGGCGCGCTGTCGCACGCCGACCTGCTCACGCTCGCCGAGGATGCATTCGAAAAGTGGAACGGCGAGGAACACGTGATGGACGTGCCGAGCACCGCCGCGGACTTCACGGCCGAGCCGGCGCCATCCGGACAGCTCGCCATGGTCCCGCGGGAAGGCGCGGCCCAGTCCGAGCTTCGCATCGGTCATCTCTCCGCGCGGCGCGATACGCCGGACTACGCGTCGCTGCTCGTCATGAACGCCATTCTGGGCGGCCAGTTCGTCAGCCGGATCAACCTGAAGCTGCGTGAGGAGAAGGCGTTCACCTACGGTGTCCGTACTGGCTTCGACTGGCGCCGTGGGCTGGGGCCGTTCTCGGTGCAGACGAGCGTCTACACCGCCGCGACCGCGGAATCGATCGCCGACACGCTGCAGGAAATCTCTGCGCTGCGCGGCGAACGTCCCGCCAC
>WNFK01167904.1_pt1 | contig 10815 bp, 9 predicted proteins | sample 5400281 | NCBI WGS metagenome assembly WNFK01 (sample SAMN13153350, study PRJNA577476) | soil metagenome | isolation source: 20 cm soil on Douglas fir-dominated hillslope | place: USA:California | collected 2013-09-17
GGGCTGGGGCACGATGTAGTCCCATCCGCCCTCGCCGCCGAGGTCATAGGTTTTTATCACGTGATAGCCGACCGCTTGCGCGGCGAGCGTCGCCGCCAGACACAGGATGAACGCCACGGTCATGCGATGCATAAGGCCCTCCTTGCTTTGCGCCGCTTATACACCCTGCCGTTATCGAGGGCGTGCGGAAAATTATGAACGGTGGATGAACGTCGATTTCTGCGATGATGTAGCGCATGAACCGCATGTCTCTGTTCGCCGTGACGTTGCCTGCGCTCGCCGTCGCGGTCACGTTGTCAGCAGCGGGAGCAGCCTCGTTCTACGAACTCAAGACCCAGACGCTGCTTGGCAAGCCTGCCGACCTCGGCGACTACCGCGGCAGGGTAACGCTCGTCGTGAACGTTGCCAGCTACTGCGGCTACACGCCGCAGTACAAAGGTCTCGAGGCGCTGCACCGGGAGCTGAAGGACAAGGGGTTCGCCGTGCTCGGCTTCCCGAGCAACGATTTCGGCGAACAGGAGCCGGGGACAGCCGAAGAGATCGCCACGTTCTGCAAGCGCACCTACGACGTGACGTTCCCGATGTTCTCGAAGGTCGTCACCAAAGCCGGCCGTGATCAATCGCCGGTCTATTCCTACCTGGGCGCAACCGGCCATCTGCCGGCCTGGAACTTCGCGAAGTACCTGGTTGGCAAGGACGGGCGCGTGCGCGCCTTCTTCCCGAGTGACGTGACGCCCGAGGATCCGGCGCTGCGCCGCGCGATCGCTGACGCCTTGAAGATGAATTGACCGAGGGTTCCCCCCATGGCCACAGATAAAGCACAGGCCGTCGAACGGCGGATCCTGGCACTTGCCGAGCAACTCGGCCGACTGATCGGAACCGCGGAAAGCAAGGCCGAAGGCTGGTTCGATCAGAAGGCGTTGAACCGCCAGGTCGAACAGATTCGGGACAGCGCGTCCGAACTGCTGGAGCATCTCGGCGGCGCAATCGAGTCCGGCAGGGCCGCGACCAAGCCTGCCGCGGCCAGGCCTGCTGCCACGCCAGCGACGCCGCCTCCCGCGGGTCGCAGCGGCGGGGCCGTCGATGCGCCCCGCAAGGCCCACCGGCAGCGGACGCAGAGCGTGCGCGGCGCCAGGCACTCCGACGAGACGGTTGCGAAAGTCAAGGGCGCGAAGACGATGCGCCGCGGTCACCGTCGCGGGTGACGCGCGTCAGCCCTTGACCGTGAAGCCCTTCTGAGCCAGCGCGTCGCGTACGCGATCGCGCAGATCGCCGTGCAGCTCGATGCCCCCGTCGACAACCGTGCCGCCGGTGCCGCACGTCCGTTTCAACTCCTGCGCGAGCTCTTTCAGGAACGCGTCGTTCCGCGGCAGGCCGTCGATGACGGTCACGACCTTGCCGCCTCGTCCCTTTTTCTCCATGCGCAGCTTCGCGACGATGCGCGAGGGGATGGCCTCGCTGGCTTGCCGGCTGCTGCACTGGCAGTTGGTTTCGGGCCAGCCACACCCCGGACATATCCGGCCCTTGCCGGTTGAATACACCGTGCGCGACGTCATGGCCACATTGTCGCGTCGTGGGCGCGATCGAGCGAAGTAATCCGTCCGTAGTTCCGTCCGCATTGCCAAGCTCAACATTGAATTGCGTACGGATCTCGCCTGTACGACGCGTTATAGTGAAACGCCCTTCGACGGTCCTGCGGTGGGCGTCGCTCCGATGAACCAAATCCTGATTGTCGATGATTCGCCGACCATTCGGCGCATGGTGAAGGCGTCGCTCGCGGCGCTGTCCGGGCCGTGTGAGTTTGTCGAGGCAGCCTCGGGACTCGAAGCGATCGAGCGGCTGGCGATTGGGCCGGTGGAGCTGATGGTGCTCGATCTGAACATGCCGGACATGCACGGCCTCGAGGTGCTCGGCTTCGTGCGCTCGCATTCGAAATACCGCCAGGTGCCGGTGATCATCCTCACCACGCGCGGCGACGAGGCGAGCCGGGCCGCCGCGCTTCAGGCGGGCGCCACCGCGTACATGACCAAGCCGTTCGCGCCGGGCAGCCTCGCCACCACGGCCCGCGAGCTTCTCGAAGCGGCGGCGTCGTGACGGAGTTTCTCGACACCTTTCTCGACGACTACTTCGCCGAATGCGACGAGCACCTGACGGCAATCCGCCGTACGCTGCTCGCGCTCGAGTCGTCTGTCGGCCAGCCTCGTCCCGATCCGGCGGTCACCGAAGAGCTCTTCAGGGCCTTCCATTCGCTGAAGGGCATCGCGGGGATGGTGGAACACCGCGAAATCGAACTGCTCGCCCACGAGATGGAAACCTACCTGCGCGCGGTTCGCGAAGGAGACGTTCGTCTCACGACGGCGGGCGTGGACACGCTCATCGACGGCGCGCGTCTGCTCGAGCATGCCATCGCCGCGCGCCGCAACCGCCAGCCGGCTGTCGACGTCGAACCCATCGTCGCTGACCTGCGCCAGATTGCGCCGGCAGCCGACGCCGCGCCTCGAGCGATCCCGGCCGCGCCGCTGACCGATGCCGGTTCGTGGCAGTGCCTCTTCACGCCTTCTCCGGAGCGGATCGCCCGCGGCGTGAACGTGGACTTCGTGCGCGCCAGGCTCCGCGCGGTCGGCGAGATCGTCACCGCGGTGCCGGTGGTGGGCGAGGGAGGCGCGATCGCGTTCCGCTTCGTCGTGCTGGGAGAGCCGGGCGAGACGGATGTGGACGCGTGGCGCGCCGACGGCATGGTCTGCTCGAAGATCGAGCAGGAGACCGTGGCCGCCGCGGTGGCTGCTGCATCCGCTGACCGCGGGGCCTCGACGCTCTCGAGCGCCCACTACGTCCGCGTCGATCTCGCGCGTCTCGACGATCTCATGCGGATGATCGGCGATCTCGTCATCCGCCGCGCGCGGCTTGGAGACGCCATTGCGCGTGTCGAGCCGCACGTGCCGTCCGCGGACTGGCGCGCCATCCAGGAAAACACGTCCGCGCTCGAACGGCAGCTTCGCGAGCTGCGCGAGGGCGTGATGCGCGTGCGCCTGGTCCCGGTGGGCGAGATCTTCCGGCGCGTCCCGTTCGTGGTGCGCGACCTCGGGCGCGAGACCGGCAAGCGCGTCTCGGTGGACATCTCGGGCCAGGCGACCGAGATCGACAAGTTCCTGGTCGAGCGGATGCTCGATCCGGTGCTCCATGTCGTGCGCAACGCGGTCAGTCACGGTCTCGAAACCGTTGACGAGCGCCTCGCCGCCGGCAAATCGCCCGAAGGAACGATCACGCTCGCCGCGAGCGCCGCCGGGGAGATCGTCACGATCCAGATCGCCGACGACGGCCGGGGCGTCGACGTGGATCGCGTGATCGCGCGCGCCCGCGTCGCCGGGCTGCCGGTGCCCGCGCATGTCGACGCAGCGGCGCTGCTGGAACTGATCTCGTCGCCAGGGTTCTCGACCCGCGACGCGTCCGATCGCGTCAGCGGCCGCGGCTTCGGCATGGCCGTCGTCCGCACGACCGTGCAGGAGCTTGGCGGGTCGATGCGCCTGGCGTCCACGCCCGGCCAGGGCACGCGGTTCACGTTCGAGCTGCCGCTGACGCTGGCGATTACCGACGCGCTGCTCGCGCGCGTGGGCGCGCAGACCTTCGCGGTCCCGCAGGCCGCCGTGCGCGAGGTCATCGAGCTCGACGCGGCGTCGATTCAGGCGCTCGAGGGCGGCGAAATCATTCAGTATCGCGCCGCGCCGGCGCCGGTCGTCCGCCTGTCGGGCGTGCTCGGCATTCCCGTGCCCGCGGCGCAGGGACGGCTGCACGCGTTCGTTGTTGGAGCGGGCGCGGCCGCCGTCATCCTCGTGGTGGATCGCATCGTCGGTCAGCGCGAGATCGTGGTGCGCTCGACATCCGATCCGCTCATCCGCGTGGACGGCATCGCCGGCGCGACCGACCTCGGAGACGGCCGGGCGGTGCTCATCCTCGATGCCGTCGCGCTCGCGCGACACGCGCGCGGGGGCTGGGGAGCCGCGCCCCGCGTGAGGGAGACAGCATGAGCGACCAGCGGTCCGATCAGTACATCCTGTTCACGGTCGCGGGCACGACCTACGCGGTGCCGAGCAGCCAGATCGCGCACGTCGATCTCGTCGAGGAGATCACGCGAGTGCCCAACGCGGCGCCGTTCGTGGACGGCGTGGTGTTCTCACGCGGCCAGATTATCCCGGCGATCAACATGCGGGCGCGGTTCGGCTTCGAGCGTGCGCCGAACGACCTGCGAACGAGGTTCCTCGTGGTCAACACGGGCGGCCGAAGCGTCGGCCTGCTCGTGGACGCGTGCCGCGAGTTCCTCCGCATCGACCCGTCCTCAATCCACCCGCCGGCCGATGCGCTCGGCGGAGGCAGCGAATCCTACGTCGCGGGGATCGCGACGACGAGCAGCCGGATGATCATCATCCTCAACCTCGAGCAATTACTGGCTTCGAAAGACCCGATATTGGCGGCCTGAACGGCCGCCTGGAGAAGTGGTTATGGCAGTGCGACGACGCAACGCGAACGGCAACGGACACGGTACGGTGCATGCGAGCCTGGATCCACGGCTCGTCGCCGGCCAGGCCGCGCAATTGACGGCCTCCGCCAACGGCATCGCGCGCATGGCAGACGAGGTGCAGGACGGCGCCGAGGCGCAGGTGAAATCGCTCGACGGTGCCCTCGCGGGACTCGAGTCGATGGCGACCACGCTGGGCGAGACCGCGACGCAGGCGGAGAGCATCGCCACCGCCAGCGAGGAGCTCGTCTCGGGCGTCAACGAAATGGCCGCGTCGATCGAGCAGGTGGCGGCCAACACGGCAAGCCTTGCCGCCTCGGTCGGCCAGAATGCCAGCTCGATCGAGGAGACGGCTGCATCGATCAAGCAGGTCGCCCACACGGCCTCCGGCATGGCGAGCTCCTCGGAGCAGGTGAACGTCGCCATGACGCAGATCAGCTCCAGCATCAGGAGCCTCAAGGACGATGCGGGCGCGCTCGCCTCGGCGGTCGAGCAGACGTCGGCGTCGCTGATCCAGATGGGCACGTCGGTGCGCAGCGTCGCGGGCAATGCGGACGATCTCGCCGCGGCGGCGGAGGAGACCGCGACGTCGATCAACGAGATGGCCGCGTCGATCGAAGAGGTCGGCGCCATGACCGAGAACCTCGGCACGATGGTCGAGCAGAACGGCACCGCGATCGAAGAGACGGCGCGGTCGATCCAGAGCGTCGCGCAGAGCGGCCGGCAGATCACCGACAGCGCCGCCGGCGCGGCCACGAGCGCCGAGGAGATGCAGCGTTCGATCGAAGCCGTCAGCGTCATGGCCGGCCGCGCCAGCGACCTCACGCGGCGCACGTCGAGCGAAGCGGACGAAGGCGGCGCCGCCGTCCAGCGGTCCATCCAGGGCATCGGGCGGCTGCGCGAGACGATGAGCCAGTCCTCGTCGGTGATGCGCGAGATGGGGAAGCGCGCCAACGAGATCAGCTCCATCGTCGACACCATCAACCTGATTGCCGAGCGCACGAACCTGCTGTCGCTCAATGCGTCGATCGAAGCCGCGAGGGCGGGCGATGCGGGCCGCGGGTTTGCCGTCGTCGCCGAAGAAATCCGGAACCTGGCCGATCGATCCGCGAAGGCGACGTCCGACATCGCGTCGATCGTCAAGGGCCTCCAGGACGTCGCACACGAGGCGATGGCCGCGTCGAACGAAAGCCTTCGGGTCGCCGACGAAAGCAGCACCATCGCGGAAGCAGGCGCGGCGGGGCTGCGGAAGATTCTCGCCGGCATCGGCGAAACGACGGAGCTCGTCGGGCAGATTGCGCGCGCGACCGAGGAGCAGCGCACCGCCGGAAGGACGGTGGCATCGGCCATCTCGTCAACCGCCGAACAGGCGAAGACCGTTGCCGTGTCCACGGCCGAGCAGGCGACGGCGATCGGCGGGATATCGCAGGCCACGGGCCGGATGCGCAAGATCGCCCAGGAGGTCACCAAGGCGGTCGGCGAACAGGGCCGCGCGTCGCGCGACATCATGAAAGCCGCCCAGAGCGCCGCGAAGCTGGCGGTGGACGTACGGAGGGCCACGACGGAGCAGACCACGGCGACGATGCAGCTCACGCAGGCCACCGAGTCGATTCGAAAGGGAGCCGCGACCACGTCGCGGGCGCTCGCGGAGCAGGCCGTATCGGTTGGCCAGGTGTCGACGGCGGTCGCCGACCTGACCCGGCAGATCACGTCGGTGAGCAAGGCGATGGTGGAGCAGTCCGCGGCGGCCACGCAGATTGCGACGGCCACCGAGTCGATGAAGGGCCAGTCCGAGCAGGCCGCGCGCGCCTCCGCCGAACAGACGCGCACGATGAGAGAGATGGCCAAGGCCGCGGCGTCCACCGCGCGCGAGATCAAGACCATCACGCAGGCCAACAAGGGCCAGAGCGCCGCCGCGGTGCGGCTGGTGTCGCAGCTGTCGGAGATCCGTCGCATCACCGAGCGCAACGCCGACGGCGTGCGTCAGGCCCGCGGCGGCACGGCGGATCTGCTGAAGCAGGCGGAAACGCTCACGGGACTCATGGACTCGGCCGTCGCGGCCACGTCCGCCAACGGCCGCAGCCGCGCACGCTGATCGCGTGATGAACGGGTCCGGGGAGCTCGGCATCGTCACGATTGACCGGGCGGCAACGATCCAGAGCTGGAACGCCTGGCTCGCCGTTGTCACGCGTCTGTCCGAAGACGACGTGCGCGGCCGCCCGCTGTTGTCGCTCGTCGCTCCAGCGCGAAGGGAGATCGTCGGCGCGTTTCTCGACGAAGTGCTGTCGTCCGGCACCTCGCGCGTGCTGGCGCCCGCCTTTCATCACTATTTGTTCGCCTGCCCGCCGCGCGAACCGTCGACGCACTTCACGGAGATGCAGCAGTTCGTGACGATGGCGCCGCTCACCTCGGGCGAGGGCATCCGCGGCGCGATGATTACCATTGAAGACGTCACGCCGCAGCTCGATCGGCAGCGCGATCTGATGGCGCAGCTCGAAGACGCCGCGCCAGGTCTGGCGCCCGGGGCGGCGATGGAAGCCGTCGGCGCCGGCGACTGGCGGCTGCGCGGCCGGGCCGTCCGCAACCTGCGCGAGCGTGCGTCGGCCGCCGAGGTCACGCACCTGCTGGACACGCTGCGGCGCGAGTACAACGACCTCAACGTCGTCAGCAGCGCCCTGCAGGTGCTGGCGGCCAACCGCGATGTCACGTCGCCGCTGATCGAGCTGCTCTCCGACGGCCAGGCCGACCTGCGCATGCACGCGGCGCTGGCGCTCGGCAATGTCCGCGATCCGGTCGCCGTGCCCGCGCTGCTCACCGCGCTCGACGACGAGGAGCCGAACGTCAGGTTTCATGCGATCGAGGCGCTCGGCTCGATCGGCGCGGGCGACGCCGTCGATCGGCTCGCCGACATCGCCCGGTCCGGCGACTTCTTCCTGTCGTTCCCCGCGATCGCCGCGCTCGCGAAGGCCGACGATCCGCGCGTCGGACCGGCGTTGACGTCGCTCCTCGACAACGACCTGCTTCGGCCGGCGGTCGTCGAGACGCTCGCCTCGATTGGCGACGAGGACGCGGTGGCACCGCTCGTCGCGGTCCTCAACGGCGGAACCGACGTCGATGGCGCGGCGGCGATCGCTGCCGCGCTCGAGCGCATTCGCACACGCGAGGAGGGGACGTTCGGCGCCGGCGGCCACATCGTCGACCTCGCGCGCGCGGCGCTGCGTCCGTCCGGTGTCGCCGCGCTCACCGCGGCGGTGGACCAGAAGCGTGCGCCGCTTGCGTCGCTCATATCCGTCCTCGGCTGGAGCGGCGCCGCAGGTGTACAGGCGATTGTCCGCGCGGTTGGCAATCCGGACGTCGAAACGGCGGTGGCCGGCGCAGTCAGGGAGATCGGCCGCGAGTCGGTCGAGCCGCTCATCCGAACGCTGTCGGAAGACGACCGCACCGCGCGGATATCCGCGGCGATTCTCCTCGGTGGTCTCGACGATCCCCGTGCCGTTCCGCCGCTCGTCGCGGCGCTCGATGGCGCCGACGCGGAGTTCACGGCGGCCTCCGCCGCGTCGCTCGCGCGTCTCGGCGATGCGGCCGCACTCGACCCTCTCGTTGGCCTCTTCGGCCACGAACAGGCCATCGTCAGGCAGGCGGCGATCGCGGCCGTCAATTCGATTGGGGCCGACGCGACCGCGAGCCGTATCCGGCCCAGGCTCGAGGACCCGGATCCGCGCGTCCGAGGCTGCGCCGTTCGCGTCGCCGGGTACTTCGGGTTTCAGGAGTGTCTTCCCGGCCTCCTACGCTGCCTCGAGGACGATGACGACGATGTGCGGCGTGCCGCCATCGAACAGCTTCCCGTCGTGGACGATCCCCGTGCGGTGTCGCGGCTCGTCGAGGCGCTTGGCCGCGAGAAGCCGCGCAATCGCGCGGCGGCGGCCCACGCGCTCCGGCAGGTCGCGGAAGATGTGGCGACCCTCGCGCTCATCGGCGCGCTCGACGACGAGGACGCCTGGGTGCGGTATTTCGCGGCCGGTGCGCTGGCGCCCCGTGGCGACATCGAAGCGGTGAAGGGGCTCACGCGTCTCGCGCAGTCCGATCCCGCTCCCCACGTGCGCATCGCCGCGCTGCAGGCACTGTCGTCGATCGACCCGTACATCGCCGGCGAAATCGCCGTTCCATTGGCCAGGGATTCCGACCCCGAAGTCGCCGCCGCCGCCCTCACGGCCGTCGCGGCCGGTGCGCACCCGGGTGCGGACGATTTGCTCGACGCTGCCGTGAAGTCGGGCGATGCGTTCCTGCGGCGTGCGGCGGTGCGTGCGCTGCCATCGCGCTCGACGGCCAGGGCGGCCGACGTGCTGGCGTGGGCCTCGTGTCTCGCCGACCCGCCCGACCTGCCGCGGCTGCTGATCGAGTCGCTTGCCCGCCTTGCGGCCGCTGACGACGCGACGGCACGGACCGCCGCCGTATCCGCGCTGATCAACCTCGCGTCGGCGGAAGAGACGCGGGAGGCAGCACTCCATGCCATCGCGGTACTTCCCGAGACCGTCGTGGGCGATCTCGCGCGCAAGCTCGACTCGACGCGGGTTGCCACGAAGCTGACGGCGATCGAGGCGCTCGCGCGCATGCGTCATCCGCGAGCGTCGCAGGCGTTGCTGCGTGCGCTCCACGACGAGGATGCGGCAGCGCGGCGCGCCGCCGTCGCGGCGTTCGGCCGCCTGGGGACCAGGTCGGCTGCCGAGGCGATCGGCGCGCTGGGCACGTCCGATCCCGACGAGCGCGTCCAGCGGCTTGCCGCGGCCATGTGCCGGCGTCACGGCTGGCCAGGCGGGCCGGAACGGTGACCGAGGTCTCCGCCCGCCGTTCGGTCGCCCCGGACGTGAGGGGGCTGAGGGCCCCCGAGCGCACGCTCGAGCTGCTGCGCGATCTCGTGCTCGCCCACACGGGGATGTTCTACGACGACGCGCGGCTCGATTTCCTGCGCGATCGGCTCACGCCTCTGGCGCTCGACCGGGGGTTCGATTCGTTCCTCGACTACTACTATCTTCTCAAGTACGACCAAGACGCCGCCGACGAATGGGTGAGGGCGATTGACGCGCTCTCGGTCCAGGAAACGTACTTCTGGCGCGAGTTCGATCAGATAAAGGCGCTCGTGGACGCGATCGTCCCGCGCCTGGTCGAACACCGCCGCGCGCCGCTGCGCATCGTCAGCATCCCCTGCGCGTCGGGCGAGGAACCGCTGTCGATGGCGATGGCGCTCGACGCGGCGGGCTGGTTCTCGCGCGCGGCCATCGACATCCGGGCCGGCGATGCGAGCGAAGCCGCGCTGACGCGCGCGCGGAAGGGCCGCTATGCCGGCCGCGCCTTCAGGCAGATTCCCGGCGCGTTCCACGAGAAATATTTTCGTCCGACCGGATCACCCGGCGAATGGGACATCAGCCCGGACATCCAGCGCCGCGTCACGTCGTGGACGCGCACCAACGTGGTCGTGCGCGACGACCTGCTGCGGATGGGCCCGTGCGACGTCATCTTCTGCCGCAATCTCTTCATCTACTTCACGCCCGCGACGGTGGCCCAGGTCGTCGAGACCTTCGCCGAGATGCTGCCGTCTCCGGGTTTCCTCTGCATTGGCGCGGCGGAATCGCTGCTCCGAACAGCGAGCCGGTTCGAGCTGCGCGAGATGGCCGGCGCGTACGTGTACGTGAAGCCATGAGCGCGGCTGCTGGTGTGCCTGTGAACAGAATGGTCAAGGTGCTCATCATCGACGACTCCGCCTACGTGCGGAAGATAGTGACGCAGATGCTGTCGCGGAGCCCCTTCATCGACATTGTCGGGACGGCGCGTGACGGACGCGATGGGCTGGCCATCGCGGAGGACACGAACCCTGACGTGATCACGTGCGACCTGAACATGCCGGAGATGGACGGCGTGGCGTTTGTCCGCGAACAGATGGCGCGGCGTCCGATCCCGATCGTGAAGCCGACCGCGCTCGCCAGCGACCGGCTGCTCGAGGTCAGCGACGAGTTGCTCGAAAAAGTGAAGGCTGCCGCGCTGGCGCCGATGCGCCGGGTGTTTGCCGGCGCCGGAGCGCCGTCGGCGGCCGCCACTGCAACGCCGGCGCCCGCACGTGTTCCTGCGGGTAAGGGTGCGGTAGACATCGTGGTCATCGGCATCTCGACGGGCGGTCCGCAGGGCCTCAAGGTGATGATGCCGCGTCTGCCCGCTGATGTGCCCGTGGCCATTGCGATTGTGTTGCACATGCCCGTCGGGTATACAGAGATGTATGCGCAGAAGCTCAATGAGCTGACCGCGCTGCC
>WNFK01091163.1_pt1 | contig 10814 bp, 12 predicted proteins | sample 5400281 | NCBI WGS metagenome assembly WNFK01 (sample SAMN13153350, study PRJNA577476) | soil metagenome | isolation source: 20 cm soil on Douglas fir-dominated hillslope | place: USA:California | collected 2013-09-17
CTTGATCGCTCGCAGAAGTCCGACGGTCGCGAGCGAGATCCCGATCGTCGGCGCGAACACCGGGAAGAACGTGTCGACGCTGTCCATGAGGACGTTGAGGTACAGCACGATCACAAACGCGAGCCACACGCGGCTGTCCAGTCGCAGGCCGGCCGCGAGAAGACCGCGGATGCCGCTGCCCCGATCAGATGGAAAGGGCGCCGCCTCGATCGCCGGAAGGGTAAGGACCGCGAGCGCAGCCACGAGCGGCAGGAAACCGATGAGACCGAGCGTCGCCGGGATCCCGATCGAGTCCGCGAGCGACCCGCCGATCAGCGCGCCCGCTGCGTATCCGGTGGAGTTCGCGGCCGTGTACCACGCCATCGAAACGCCGGCGCGCCGGCCGCCGCTCACGTCGATCGCAAGAGCGAGTCCCAGCGTCCCGAGGCTTCCGAAGGCGAAGCCGTGGAGCACGCTCAGCGCGGCGACGACGAGCGGTTGCCCGGCGGCCAATGCGAATCCGCTCGTCGACACCGCGAACGCCACGCACGCGAGCGCGAACTGCCACTTCACGCGATCGGCGTGGTACGCGACGCCAACAGGAAGCCGCGAGATCAGCTGGAGCACGGCGATCAGCGCCGTGAGGAAGCCGATGAGCGAGAGCGTGTACCCATAGCCCGCGAGATATGGCGGGTACGCGATCTCGACGGTCCCTTTCGTCGTCGTGATCGCTGCCGCGATCAGCAGGACAGCGAGGAAGGGCCGAGCGATGGTGGGCACGGTCGCGCATTATGTGTGCGTGCGGACCGAGACCGTTCACTTCTTCAGCGAGGGCGCGCGACTTCGTGGATTCCTGCACCGCCCCGACCGAGAGGCGGATCGACTTCCTTTCATCGTGCAAGGGCCCGGTTGGCTCGGCCTCGCGGACGCGAATCTGTACGTGCCGTACCACCAGGCGTTCACCGACGCGGGCTTCGCCGTTCTCATCTTCGATTACCGCGGCTTCGGCGATAGCGAAGGCGATCGGGGGTTCATTTCACCGACGTGGCAGCTCGAGGACTGGCGCAATGCGATCGCCTACCTGCGCTCTCGGTCGGACATCGACGCCGAACGCGGTGCGATCTTCGGCAGCGGCGGCACGGGCGGCGGCAACGCGGTGCTCGCGGCGGCGACTGAACCAGGCATTCTCGCGACGATCAGCCAGGTGCCGGTATCGGATGGCCGAGACTGGCTGCGCCGCATGCGCACCACCGAGGCGGAGTGGAACTCCTTCCTCGCGCGCGTCGAGGCGGATCGCCGCCAGCGGGCTGCGACGGGCACCGGCGCGCTCGTCCACCCGCGCGACGAGATCATGATCCAGAGCGCCGAACGCAAGACGACCAGCGTCAAGGCAGATGTCGACTCACGCATTCCGAACGCGGTGCCGCTGACATGCGCGCAGGGAGTCCTCGACTACCGCCCGATCGACGTCGCGCGCCGAGTCCGCGGACTGATGATCGTCGCGGTCGAAGACGACCTTGTGACGCCGACTGATCACGCGACCGCGCTCTTCGAGGAGAGCGGTACGCCGAAGAAGCTGGTGATGCAGCGTGGGACGACGCACTACGCCGCGTACAAGCAGTACGCGAGCGAGGTCATTCCGATGATGGTCGACTGGCTCACGCGACTCGTCATCGAGCGGGGGACGCCCGCGCGAGACACCGAGCGGATCACCGTGGGTCACTCGGAGGTCGCCGCTCGGACCTAGGCCGACCCGCCCTTTCGCGGCATCCTCTCGCCCACTCGGATCGCGACCTTCAGCGCATTCTCCGGCGGCGGGATCGGGCAGTTGTAATGCGGTGAGTACGTACAAGCGGGGTTGTACGCGCGGTTGAGGTCGAGGATGTAGCGCTCGTCGCCTGCGGGCGGAACTTCGACGTAGCGCATTCGGTATGACTCGCGACCGCTCGTCGCGTCGGTGAAGTACACATCAAGCGCGTCTGGCGAGGCACCCGGCTCATTGAGCCGCAGAGCCATCAGTCGGCACGGAACGCCGGCTATGTCGAACGAGAACCACCCGGCACGCGTCGCGGATCGGTCATGTTCGCGCGTGGACCCGATCGTCAGATCGGCCCGGTCCCGTTGGAGCGGGACGATGAAGCGATATGCCCCGTCGTACGGAAACCAGTCGGGCAGGACGACATCGCGAGACGCCTCGGCATCCAGGACGACGACGGCCGGCATGTTCTGATGCGATAAGCGCAGCCGGTATCGACCGGCGTCGATCGTCCGCGGCCCGCTTACATCGCCATCGACGCGGAAGGCATCGTCCAGCGCCTCGATGAGATGACCGTGCAGACGAACGGCCTCCCCGATCGGCAGCTCATGCCGCGCCACGGCAGCGAGATACGACGAAGGTCCGCGGAGCCATTCGCGGAATTCGTCCCGCGCCTTCTCCGCCGCGCGCGCCTCGTCGCTCAGTGCTCGAGGCGTGCGCCGCTCACGCTCGGCGGCGCTGAGTGCGGACCAACCGCGGGGCGGGGAGCGTGGCCGCCCGCTGTGGCTCGGCGCGCTCCGCGAGACGTCGACGAAGTCGCTTCTCGAAGTCCGAAAGGTGCACGATCATGATCTCGCGTGCTCCCTCGCTGTCGCGCCGGCGCACCGCCTCGACGAGCTCCTCGTGCGCGCGTTGCGTCGCCCGCCCGGACTTCTCGTCGCGCACGTCGCGGATGCTGGGGACCAACAGCTCGCGGTACGCCGCGACAGTCGCGTAGAGCACTTCGTTTCCGGCAGCGCGCGCGAGCTCGACGTGAAAGTCCATGCTCGCGTCCGCGTGCGTGATCGGCTCGCGGAGCAGCGGGCGCGCGCGCTCGACGTTCTGCTGGAGCCGGCTCACCGCCGCTGCGTCCGCGCGCTGCGCAGCGAGCTCGGCGGTCGCGGCTTCCACGATCTTGCGTGCCTCGGCGAGCTCCGACAGCGTCATGCGCTTCAGCTTGATGAGCGTCGAGATGGACTCCGCCACACGGTCCGTGTTCGCTTCCTCGACGAACGCGCCACCGGTCGCGCCGACCTTCACCCGGATCAGACCGCGGGCCTCGAGCACGCGAAGTGCGTCGCGGACCGTGATCCGGGAAACGCCGAACTGCTCCGCGAGCTCGCGCTCTGACTGGAGACGGTCGCCAGGCGAGAGCTCGGTCGCGAAGATGGCGCGCTCTATCTGGGAGACGATCTCGCCGGAAACACGCGCCTGGCGCACTGGGGTGAACACGAACGGAATGGTATGACCACTCTTGGCGTCGAGTCGCTCAGTCAAGGTCGTCGAGGCGACCGGCGACGCGTGCGCGCTCGACCGCGTCGTTCCAGGTCTTGAGACTCACCGACCGCTGCGCGAGTCCAGCGCGGACGCGCGCGATCTCGTCGGCGGTGTATTCGCGGGGTTCGCCGACCGAGGCGGCGAGGATGAGCCGCTCGGCGCTCTCCTCAAGGAACAGTGCGGCGGTGACGCAGTCCGGAATGTCCTCGCCCAGCACGACCGCTCCATGGCCGCGGAGGAGCGCGGCGCGCGATGCGCCGAGTTCACGCGCGAGCGCCTGACCGAGCGAATCCGTCCGCACGAGCTCGGGATCGTCGAAGACCGGGATGGTGCCGCCGAACCACGCACCCGCGTTGGACGCGACGATCAGCGGCCGGCCTGCCACCGCGAGGGCGGTCGCTGCGCGCGGATGGAAGTGCGCGACGCTGCCGGCCTCACGTCGGGCGCGATAGATCGCGAGGTGCAGCGGTGTCTCGGACGGCGGCTCGCGATCGCCGATTGGTCGCCCGTCCCCGAGCCCGACCGCGGCGATCTGATCGGGCCGCGTCGCGATGCGACTCGACCCGCGGTCGTTGATGTAGATGGTGTCGCCGTCGCGTACCGAGATGTGGCCGTGCATATCGAAAAGCCCGGCGACCGCGAGCGCTCGCGCGGCGGTCGCGAGGAGGGTGCGGAGATCGCCCGGGTCGGCGCTCAGGTCGGGTATCCCTCCGGGGACTCCTCGCTCGTCCAGTGACCGCTGCGCATATAGCGTCGGCGGTAGCGCAGTAGTGGGTACACCCTCCGGTCGTCGATCTGATGCGCGACGACCTCGCCAACGTAGAGCTGGTGGTCACCGGTCTCGACCGAGTGCACCACACGGCACCACATGATCGCGATGCTGCCGCCGACCGCGGGAGCGAGCAGACCCTCGGGCGGCTCGACCACCGGGATGCGAAGCGTCGCGAATTTGTCCGGGCCGGGTGCCGACTTCCCCGCGGCCGCGGCGAGATCCTGCTGCGAGTCGTGGAGGAGCGAGACGCTGAATTCGCGGCTGTCGCGGATGAGGCGGCTGGTCCGCGAGCCGGGGTGCTCTGCGATCGCGATCATCGCAGGGGAGTGCGACACGTACATCAGCGTGCTCGTACCGCATGAGCGCTCGCCCCCATGGGCCGCGGCCGTAATGGAGACGGGGTGCGCGATGCGCGAGAGCACCAGCTTCGCGATCGCGTAGATGTCGTCCTTCGTCTCGGCAGTCATCGGGCGGTCAGCGCTGCGGGCGCCATGCGTCGAAATGACGTTCGAGTCGCTGCAATGCGTAGGTCAGCAGCATGCCCGCGGCCGCGATGAAGAACCGTCCGATCCCGTGCTGCGCCGCTACGAGCTCGCCGACGACGACGCCAATGAGAGCGTGGCCGATGCCGAGACGCAGCCCGGTGAGGATGAACGGCACGGATCCCGGTAGCGCGATCGTCTTGAAGATGACGAGGGCCCCCGCCCCGAGCGAGCGCGCGACCTTGATGAGGTGCGCGTCGAGGTTCCGCACGCCCGCAGTGGTGTTGATGAGGATCGCGAAGAACGCGCCGAGGAAGATCACCGCGACCTTCGACTCCATGCCGATCCCGAACCAGATGATGAACAGCGGCAAGAGGACGATACGCGGTGTGGCATACAGGAACGTCACGAACGGATCGAGGGCGTACCGGAACCGCGGATACCAGCCGAGGAGAAGGCCGAGCGGGATCGCGACGACGGCGGCGAGCACGTAGCCGATACCGAACTCAGCGCCCGAGTACCCGAGATCCTGCGCGAGCTCGCCGTCCTTCACGAGCTCGGTGAAGGCCTCGATGACGTCTGTCGGCGCCGGCAGGAACAGCCGCGACACGATCCGCGCCGACCCGACCGCCTGCCAAACAGCGAAGAAGATGACGACCGCAGCCGTCCCGATGATCAGCGCCTCGTGCTTTTGGAACCAGTTCTGAGGCGGCAGCGGGGTCGTCCGCAGCGGCGATTCGTGAGGAACGCGCGTCGCGACCAAGTCGCCGGGCAGAGCCCTTTGGCCGGTCCCGATCAGGTCTCCGGGATAGCTCGGGACCGTGTCGTACTTGATGGGTTCCTCGACACGCTCCGCCATCTACGCGGTCGCGGCCAGCGTGTCACGGGCCGCCTCCTCCCGGATGCTCTCCCAGATGCGCGTCTCGATCTCGACGAAGCGCGCGTCGCGCTTTACGCGGAGGTCGCGCGGGCGCGGGATGTCGACCTTCAGGATCTCCTTCACGCGTCCGGGTCGCGCGGTGAACACGATGACGCGATCCGCGAGGTACACGGCTTCGACGATGTCGTGCGTGATGAAGACCGCTGTCTTGCGCGTCTGATTCCAGATGCGCAGCAGCTCGTGCTGCATCGTCTCGCGCGTCTGAGCGTCCAGTGCGGCGAACGGCTCGTCGAGGAGAAGGACTTCCGGATCGACCGCGAGAGCGCGCGCGAGGTTCACGCGCTGCTGCATCCCGCCGCTGAGCTCGAGCGGATAGGACTCGGCGAACCCCTCGAGGCCGACCATCTCGACGAATCGCTTCGCGCGGCCGCGCACTTCTTCCTTGGGCAGACCGAGCAGCTCGACCCCGTACATGACGTTCCCCATGACCGTGCGCCAGGGAAGGAGGCTCGGCTGCTGGAAGACCATGCCGCGGTCGTGTCCGGGACGGTCGATCTGCCGCCCGTTGAGCGTCAGGGTGCCCGATGTGATCGGAAGCAGTCCGTCGACCGCATTCAGGAACGTCGTCTTCCCGCAGCCGGAGGGCCCCACGATCGCGACGAACTCGCCTTCGCCGATGTCCATCGTCGCGCCGTCGACGGCGAGCAGCATGTCGCCGTAGCGCTGGCGGCGGTGGTGGATGATGACGTCCCGCGCCTGGAGCTTCATCCGACAGAAGTGTGGCCCCGGCGTCGTCTTTGGTCCAATGGTATTAACATTCCGCGCCGAACCGGGGCGTCCCCTGGTGCGTATACGAAAGGGCCGCGCGACCGCGGCCTCTGGAGGTGCGGGGTGGAGCGCAAGCTCGTCGTAGCCCTAGCGATCTTTGGACTCATGTTCGCGGCCTGTGGCGGGACCACGCCAAGCACGCAAGCAAGTCCGACGGTGACGGCGGCCGCGTCGGCCGCACCGACGGCCACGGAATCGCCGGACGCGGTCATGGCGCGGCTCTATGAGGCCGCAAAAGCGGAGAAGGAAGTCCAGATCTATTCGTCGATGAACGCGGACGACGGAAAGAAGGTCTTCCCGAAATTCGAGGAGAAGTTCCCCGGCCTGAAGGTCGTCCACACCCGAGCGTCTGGTGAGGTGCTGACGACCAAGGTCGTGACGGAAAAGAAGGCGGGACAGGACCTGTTCGATCTGGTGGAGTCGAACCTGTTCGAGGTCGGCTACATCATCGACCAGGGCTACACCCAGAAGTACATCGTCGCGTCCGCGGGCGATTACCCCGCGGAGGTGAAGGACGCGAGCGGCGCGTTCATCGCCGCGCGGCTGAACAACGACATCCCAGGCATCAACACGACGAAGCTCCCCGCCGGAGTCACGATCAAGACCTGGAAGGACCTCTGCAATCCGGCGCTCTCCGGAAAGATCGCGGTCGAGCAGGGGGACGTCGTCGTGTACTCGGCCATGCGCAAGATCCTCGGCGATGCCGAGGCGCAGAGCGTCCTCAAGTGCATCGCGGCGAACAAGCCCTCCCTGCGCAGCGGACACACGGACATGGCGAACCTGCTCGCGGCCGGAGAGTTTGCAGCGACGCTCTCTTCGAACGGACACCGCCTCGCGCAGCTCAAGAACGAAGAGAACAAGCCGATCACGTGGGGTCAGACGAACCCGATCATCACGGACGTGCAGGGCATCGCGCTCGCGAACAAGCCGCCGCACCCGAACGCGGCCAAGCTGCTCATGGAATGGATGACGTCGCTGGACGGACAGAAGGCGATCCAGTCCACCGGGCGCGTTCCGGCGAACCCGAAGGTCCCACCGAAGTACCCGGATCTCAACAACTTCGCGCCGATCTTCTACGTGAGCCTCGCGCTGCGTGCCGACTTCGACAAGGACCAGGCGTTCTGGAACAGCACGCTCGGCGTGAAATAGCGACCACCTCGGTCTGATGGCGACGACGACCGCCGCGCGCCGCGCCGGGATACGGTTCCCGGCGTGGCGCGCCGACGTCGCGATCGTCGGGATCGCCGCTCTCCTCCTCGCCTATCTCACCGTCGTGCCGCTCGCGATGCTCGTGCTCGGCGCCCTATCCGCCTCCGGCAGCGCGCTCGACTTCCAGTTCACGACGCGGTACCTCGAGCGCGTCCTCACCGATCAGGCGTCGCTCGAGCTCCTCGCGAATTCGCTCATGTACGCCAGTGGCTCCGCCGCGCTCGCGTTCGCGATCGGGACGGGCGTCGCATGGGCGGTCGAGCGCACCAACGTTCCCGCGCGCAGCCTCTGGTACGGGATCGCGCTCGTGCCGCTCATCGTCCCGGGGATCGTGCACACCATCGCGTGGCTTTTCCTGCTGAGTCCGGAGATCGGATGGATCAACGCGCCGCTCAAAGCGCTCTTTGGTTTTTCGATGTCCGTCTACAGCCTGCCCGGGATGATCTGGATCGAGGGCCTGCACACCGCTCCCCTCGCGTTCATCCTGATGAGCGCGGCCTTCCGCGCGATGGATCCGAGCCTGGAGGAGGCGGCGGCCGCGAGCCGCGCGAACGCGTGGAAGACATTCAGCCGCGTGACACTGCCGCTGCTCCTTCCGAGCGTCGCCTCGGTGCTGCTCATCCTCTTCGTCCGCGCGCTCGAGGGCTTCGAGGTGCCGGCGATCATCGGAATCCCCGGCCGCATCTTCGTCTACACGTCGCGCATCTACCTCTCGCTCAAGCTCTACCCGCCAAGCTTCGGGCTCGCGGCAGCGTATGGCCTGGTGCTCCTCGCGATCTCCGTCGTCGGCCTCGTGCTCCATCGCCGCGCCACGCGGCGCATCGAGCGGTACACCACGGTCACCGGCAAGGCGTATCGGCCACGACGCCTCGAGCTCGGACGATTCCGCTACGTCGCGCTCGCCGGGCTCGGCCTCTACGCCTTCCTCGCGATCGTGCTGCCGTTCCTCGTCCTGCTCTACGCGAGCTTCGTGCGCGTGTATCGCGTTCATCCTGAACGACGACCTCACGCGTACCGCCGTGTTCAACAGCCTGCTGCTGGGCGTCGGAGCTGCGACCATCGTCGTCGCGCTCACCGCGGTCATCGCCTGGGTCACCGTCCGCACGAGACTTCCCGGGCGCGGGCTGCTCGACTTCCTCGCGTTCGTGCCGATCACGATCCCCGGCATCGTCCTCGGCATCAGCCTGATCTGGGTGTACTTCACGATCCCGATCCGCATCTACGGGTTGCTCTGGATCCTGCTCGTCGCGTACGTGACGCGCTACCTTCCCTACGGCATCCGTGGCGCGAGCTCGGCGATCATTCAGGTGCACCGCGAGCTCGAGGAGGCAGCGGCCGCCGCCGGCGCGCGCTGGTGGCCGACCTTCCGGCTCGTGCTGCTGCCGCTTCTCCGGCCGGCGCTCGTCGGCACGTGGATCTACATCTTCATCGTGTCGCTGCGCGAGCTCGGGAGCAGCGTGCTGCTGTATTCGACCCAGAGCGTCGTTCTCGCCGTTCGCATCTTCGACCTGCGCGACTCCGGTAACTACACGAGCATCGCCGCGCTCTCGATCTTCCTCATCGTGATCCTGGTGATCCTCGTGACCGTTCTGCAGCGGCTCGGCGGCCGCACGATCCGCGAGGCCTAGCCGTGCTCTATGTCGAAGGGCTGCGCAAGACCTTCGTCACGGACCGCGGCGGGGTCCGCGCCGTGGAGGACATCTCGTTCAGCGTCGAGGAGGGACGCTTCTTCACGCTGCTGGGTCCGTCGGGATGCGGCAAGACGACGACGCTTCGCTGCGTCGCGGGTCTCGAGCGGCCCGAGTCCGGGACGATCCGCCTGGACGACACCGTGCTCTCAGGGCCCGGCCGCTTCGTCCCACATGACCGTGTTCGAGAATGTCGCGTTCCCTCTACGCGTTACCGAGCACCCGCCGTCGAAGTCCGAAACGACGCGGATGGTCGCAGAGGCGCTGGCCCTCGTCGGCCTCGAGGGCCTCGAGGAGCGACCGGCGCCGCAGCTGTCCGGCGGGCAGCAGCAGCGGCTCGCGCTGGCGCGCGCTCTGGTGCGCCGTCCGAAAGTGCTTCTGCTCGACGAACCGCTGTCGAATCTCGACGCGAAGCTCCGCGAGCGCATGCGCATCGAGCTGCGGCAGCTGCAGCGGCGCCTCGCCATCACGACGATCTACGTCACGCACGACCAGGGCGAGGCCCTCTTCCTCTCTCACCGCATCGCGGTCATGCAGGCCGGCAAGATCGTGCAGGAGGGCGCGCCGCGCGACCTCTACCGCGCGCCGGCATCGGGTTTCGTCGCCGACTTCGTGGGAGAGGCGACGTTCCTGCCCGGAGTCGTCACCGCCGCTGGCATCCGAGCGCTCGGCGGCACCGTCACGTGCACGCTCGCAGACGGGCTCGCGCCCGGCGAGAACGGCCTGCTCGTGCTGCGGCCGGAGAACATCGTCGTGCGCGCACAACCGGCCGGGCAACCGAACGAATTCGCGGGCACGCTTCGGGTCGCCGCGTTCCTCGGCGATCGCCTCGACTGCGTGGTCGAGATCGGCGACCTGCTCGTCCGCGCACGCGCACATCCGACGACACAGCTCCGCCGCGACCAGAAGGTCTGGGTGGAGTTCCCGGTCGAACACTGCACGGCGATCCCTGACGACGGTTGGAGACCACGAGCCCTGGCGCGTACATTCGACGACGACGAGACGTAGGAGGCAGCCAAATGGCCACCACGATCAGCACCCAGACCAAGACCCCGACCGATCTTCGCGATTGGCTGAAGAAGGTGGAGGAGATCGGCGAGCTGCAGGTCGTCACGGGAGCGAACGCCGAAGAGGACATCGGCATGGCGACCGAGCTTCTCGGCCGCACGCGACCGTCGAAAGCCACGCTCTTCGACGAGATCCCGGGCTACAAGAAGGGCTTCCGCGTGCTCTCGAACGGCCTCGGCTCGTTCGCACGCATCGCGATCACGCTTGGCCTCCCGATCGACGTATCGCCACACGAGCTCGTGAAGCAGTGGCAGGAGCGCGTGCGCAAGGGCATCCCGACGGTCGCAGCCGAGGTCGTGAAGGACGGTCCGGTCTTCGAGAACGTCCTGCGCGGCGACGACATCGACTGCACGATCTTCCCCACGCCCAAGTGGCACGAGTTCGACGGTGGCCGCTACCTCGGCACCGGCAGCTTCGACGTCACGATCGACCCCGACGAGCACTGGGTGAACCTCGGCACGTACCGCGTGATGGTCCACGACAAGACGCGCCTCGGTTTCTACATCTCACCCGGCAAGCACGGGCGCCAGCACCGCGATAAGTGGTTCGCGCGCGGCGAGAAGATGCCGGTCGCGTTCGTGCCGGGCGGCGACCCGCTGCTGTTCCTCGCGGCGTG
>WNFK01249126.1_pt1 | contig 10810 bp, 13 predicted proteins | sample 5400281 | NCBI WGS metagenome assembly WNFK01 (sample SAMN13153350, study PRJNA577476) | soil metagenome | isolation source: 20 cm soil on Douglas fir-dominated hillslope | place: USA:California | collected 2013-09-17
TAGCGAACCCCGACCGAGCCCGATCCGCCGTGGACGCCCATCATCCCGCCCTTGGCCGCGAGGCTCACGATCAGATCGTCGGGGAGTCCTCCAGCGCCGGACACCGCCGCCGCGGCGACGTGGCTCGCCACCACCGGCATCTGGCTCGCGGCGACGATCTGGCGCTGGGCGTCGGTGGACGCGTGCGTGATGTCGATCAGGATGCCGAGGGCGTTCATCTCGTCGATCAGAGCGCGGCCGCGGTCGTTGATCCCGCCCCAGTGGGGCCCGCCGCTGGGCAGGCCGTTCTGCACGTCCGAGTACGCGTTGAAGCCGCTCTGCGAGGAGAACTGCACCGCCCGCAGGCCGAGGCGATAGAAGGCGCGCAACACATCCAGGTCGCCCTCCTGGTCCCAGCCCGACTCGCAGCTGAGGAAGACGGCCATCCGGCCGCTCTCGGCGATCTCCCGGGCCTTCCGGACGCTGAGCGCGACGGCCATCCGGTCGCTGTGATCCTCGGCGAAGCGGTGGAAGACCTCGAACATCCTCAGCATCTGCTTGGGGGTGATGTCGTAGCTCCAGTACCCGTAGGTCCCGAAGTTCTCGATGATGACGTTGACGCCGGCCTCGTGCGCCCGGAGGTAGTCCCAACCGGTGCTCGCCGGCGTCGGCTTCCAGGTGTCGGTGCCCAGCCAGAACGTCCGGTTCGTGACGTGGACGTGGCCGTCCATCAGGATCCGGCCGTTGCGCCGCGACGGCCTGGAGTGGCCGTGATCCTCGGTCTCCGCCGCGGCCGGAGCGGACAAAAGCGAGCTGCCGGCGGTGGCCAGCGCGCCGGCGCCCAGGCCGCGAAGCGCATCGCGCCGCGTGATCTTCGAGTCGCCCATTTCGAGTCCCCCTTTTTTTGGATGCTTCAGTGCGGAATGGCGCGCGCGACCGTGACCGGCGCCGCGGCGTCGAAGGTGTCGATCAGCACCTTGCGCGCGGCGCGGATGTGGCGCTGCGCGGCGTTGATGGCCGGGGCCACCCTGTGCGCGTGGATGGCCTCCACGATGGCCGTGTGCTCGTCCCAGATCTGCTGCCGGTAGGCGGCTCCCTGCTGGAGCAACATCGACATGATCCGGCGGATCTGGCTCCACTGGCCGCGCATCACCTCGACCACGACCCGGTTGCCAGCCGCCTCGTACAGACCGGTGTGGAAGGACATGTCGAGATCGACCAGCGACCGGAAATCGCGTTGCCGGACTGCGGTCCGGCCCCGGGCGATCAGGGCCCGGAACGGCCGGACGTCGAAGAAGCGCGCGGATCGCGCCAGGGTCTCGACCACCGAGGTCTCCAGCGCCTCCCGCAGCCCGTAGACGTCGGTGATCAGCTGCCGGTCGAGGGGAGCGACCGTGGCGCCCCGATTGGGCTGCGCGTGCACCAGGCCTTCGCGCTGGAGGAGGAGCAGGGCCTGCCGCACCGGCTCCCGCGAGACGCCGAGCTGCGCGGCCAGGTGCTCCTGCTTGATCCGGCTGCCCGGAGCCAGGTCGCCGCGCAGGATCGCGATCCGGAGCTCCTGCGCGACCCTGGCCCGGAGGACGTCGACGGGGATGCGGTTGAGCGCTTCTGCCTGCACGAGCACCCCTAACGGTTTCGCAGCCGGTATTTTGGATCCAGGATCCAAGTCAAGTCGCGCCGCGCCAGCGGATTGCGATCCTGCGGTCGCGTTCCAGCGCTGCCGGAGGCGGGATTGCGTGAAGGAACAGCGGAACCTTCCGCTGCGGCCGCCATCGAGCCCTGCCCTCGCAGCGGACGTAGAATGCGAAAGAATGGACGAGAAGACCCTGCGACGGCTTCGCGAGCAGAGCGGCCTGCGGCTGGACAAGGAGGGCCGCTTCTGGCACCGGGGCGGCCTGGTCGAGCACGCGCGCACGCGGGCCGTGTTGCACCAGGGGATCCATCGCGCGCCGGACGGGCGCTGGGCAACGCGGATCGGGAAGGAGTGGGGGTACCTGGACGTGGAGGACGCGGCGCTCTTCGTCCGGCGCTTCGAGCTGACGGACGCGGTGCTGCGCGCCCAGCTCGCCTCGGGCGATTGGGTGGAGGTGGACCCTTCGACGCTGGTGGCGGGAGCGGACGACGCGCTCTACCTCCGGGTCGGCGGGGAGCGCGCCAGGCTGACGCGGGACGCACAGCTCTCGCTCAGCGATCAGTTGCGCGAGGACGGCGACGGCTTCCTGCTCCAGATCGGCGCGGGGAGCCATCGGATCGGACGGGACGCGGGGCCGGAGCCGGTCCGGAAGCCGTGCTAACTTCGCCCGCGGCGGCGCGCGAGCAACGAGCCGGCGCGCACGCCGGACCATCCGGCGACCGCGCAGAGGGCCAGCACCGAGAGGAGCCCGAGCAGAGGAGCCCAGAGCAGATCGCGCAGGCCGGGCCGCATCGCGCCGGGGCCCAGCGGCGCCGACGCGATGGTCGCCGCGAGCACGACGGCGACAAGCAGCCCGCCGAAGAGCCCGCCCGCCGCTCCCACCGCCGGCGCGATCCCCGCGAGCCAGGCCAGCAGGCCCGCAACGAGCCCTACGCACCAGATCAGGAGCAAGACGAACACCGCCCCCTGCGCGTGGAGCAGGCGGAAGACTCCCGTGGCCAGAAGGACGCTGAGCACACCGAGGCTGATCGCCCAGAGCGCTTTACTCATCCTCGAGCTCCTGCCGGGGATCCGCGTTTCCCGGCAGATAGAAGACCTCGTCGAGCACGAGCCCGTGGGCGGGCGCGGTGGGCCCGGCGCGCGTGCGATCGCGCCCCAGAAGGAGCGCAGCGAGCGAATCCGGATCGCGCCGGCCGTGCCCGATCTCCACCAGCGTTCCGACGATGTTCCGCACCATGTGCTTGAGGAACGCGGTCGCCTCGACGACCACGTCGACGCGCGGACCCTCCTGCCGGATCTCCAGCTTTCGGATCTCGCGCACCGTGGTGCGCGCCGGGCAGTCCGCGGCGCGCAGGGCGGAGAAGTCGTGCGCCCCGAGCAGCGCGGGCGCGGCGCGGCGCATGGAGGTGAGGTCGAGTGGCCGGCGGATCTCCCAGGCGTGCCCCCGCAGCAGCGGCGCGCGGACCGGCGACTGGAGGATCGCGTAGACGTAGCGCTTTCCGCGCGCCCAACGCCGCGCGTCGAATCCATCCGGCGCGATCTCGGCCCGCACGCAGGCGACGTCCTCGGGCAAGAGCGCGTTCAGACCCGCGGTCCAGGCCCGTAGCGGCATCGCGCGCGAGACGTGGACCGAGGCGACCTGGGCGCGCGCGTGCACGCCGGCGTCCGTCCTGCCGGCGCCGGTCGCGTGGACCGGCTCCGCCTCGCCCAGCAGGCGGGCGATCCCCTTCTCCAGCTCCTCCTGCACGCTGCGTCCGTTGGGCTGGATCTGCCAGCCGACGAATCCGCCGCCGTCGTATTCGAGCGTGAGCTTGAGCGAGGTCACTTCGAGTCGTCTTGCACCTTCACCGCTGGCTTCGCGGCGGACGAGGACTCCGCGAACACGTACCGCGCCAGCAGGTCGTTCAGGTTCATCGTCTGCAGGCTCCCGCCCTTGCCGCCCGAGGGGAGGAAGAGGATCTGCTTGCCCTTGAGCGCCTCCGCCACGCTCAGCTTCACCATCGCGCGCCCGCCCGCCCCGCTCAGCGCCTGGTTGGTCTTCTCCACGCCCTTGGCGCGCGCCTTCTTCTCCGCCAGGATCGCCTCCGCCTCGCGCTGTGCCCGGAAGTAATCCGCGTCCGCGTGCAGCTTCACCTGGTCCAGCGAGCCGCGGGCGGTGGCAATCTTCTGCGAGACCTGGCCCTTGGCGGTCTCGAGATTCCGCAGCGCCTCCTGCAGCGCGGCGTGACCCTCGCTCACCATCCGCTCGGCGGTCTGCTCCGCCAGCTTCTTGTCGTGGATCACCTTCTCGTAGTCGGGATGGAAGTGGTGCTCGCCCAGGATCACCCGCTCCACGATCACGCCCTCCGGCGAGAGCACCTTGGCCAGCTTCTCCCGCGCCTCCTCCGCCTTGAGGAACCGCTTCTCCGAGACGTAGAACTCCTCGCTGGTCATGGTGTTGAGCACGTCGCGCACGATGCTGCGGCAGGCGGGGCGGACCAGGTTGTCCTTCACCTCCTGGGTCGACCCGCCCACGTGCTCGAGGATCCAGGGAGTCTTGGCCGTGTCGATGCGCCAGGCCACCGTGATGTCGACCGCGATGTCGTTGCCGTCATGCGTCTTGAACTCGAGGTCGTCCACCCCCTTCCGATCGCCCCGGCTGGCAGCGCGGACCATCTCTAGATTTTGCAGGGCGACGTTGAAGACGTTCCAGTCGGTGACGAACGCCAGGAACGTGTAGGTCGCGCCCGGAGGGTACGTCTCCTGCTGCACGCCCGATTTGCCGAAGAAAGCGATCTTGCGGGTGAGCACCCCCACCTCGGTGGAGTCGGTGCCGTGGAGGGTGCAGCCGGCCGTGAGCAGGAGCAACGCGAGCTTGCGCATGGTCACTCCTTCACGTCGAATCGCTTGAGCAGCGTCTTGAGATCGAGCGGGTTCATTGCGCCTTCGCCGTCGGTGGGAAGCACGATCAGCTGGGTCCCCCGCAGCGCCTCGGCCATGCGCAGCCCCACCATGTTTCCGCTGCCCACGCCGCGCAGCGCCTGGTTCTCCAGCTCGGTGCCCTGCGCCTCGGCGAGCTTGACCAACAGATCCCCGTCGGCCGCCTTCTTGCGCCGGTAGAGGTCCGCGTCGGCCTCCAGCTTCTTCACCTCGGCCTCGCCGCGCGCCAGCTCCACCAGCGTGGCCGCGGCGCCCTCGGCCACGATCTTGTTCTTCGCCGCCGCGGCGGACGCGGACTTCGCCTCCGCTTCGTTCTTGTAGACGGTCTGGTCCTGGATCTTCCGCTGCTCGATCGCCTGCTGGTAGCGCTGATCGTAGGTGTAGCGACGGATCAGGACCTGGACGACCTCGATGCCCTTGTCCTTCAGCTCCACCTCCAGCGCCGCCTGGGCCACGTGCGCCTTCTGCACGCGCTTGTCGCCGCGGTAGAAGTCCTCGGCATCCAGCTCTCCCAGCGCGCGGCGCAAAACTTGTTGGGCGCGCGGGATCACGGCGCTGTCCTCGAACAGGCGCCCGGGCCCGATGGTCTGCATCACCTTGAGCGGATCCGCGATGCGGTAGAGCACGGTGAGATCCACCTGCACCGCGTACCCTTCGCTGGTCTGGATGTTCACGCCCGGGGCGACGCGGTGCCCTTCCAGATCCTCGCTGGCCTCGCTGCGGGTATTGCTCAGCTCGAGGACCTGCACCCGCATGGGGAAGCGGTGCATCGTCTCGCCCGCGCCGACGTAATGCAGGCCGGTGCCGTAGACGAACGGCTCCATGCCCTTGCCCATTCCGAACTTGATCTGCTTGACGCCCGCCTCGCCCGGCTTCACGTAGGTGGTGCAGGAGCTGTACCCGAGCAGCAGCACCAGCAGCGACGCGCCCAGGACCCAGAGCAAGCGAGCCCTCTTGCCCAACGGCACGTTCACGCGGGGGACGTTCAGGTCGAAAGCCACTTCAGCTCCTCTCTCGCACCGCGCGCGGCGGCGCCTCCTCGATCGCGGGCGCCTCCGAAGGCAGGCCCAAGGCGTGGGTCAGCTCGGAGAGCGGCCGGTAGGTCTCCAGGGTCGCGCTGGCGTGGTGCATGTCGGCCACCAGCGCCTCGAGCTTCCTCCGCCACCTCCGGCGGTGCAGCCACATCAAGGCGTCGGGGAACAGCGGCCCCAGCACCAGGAGCAGCGCGGGGAACCACTTGGCCTGGATGGGGATGTAGGGGACCTCGACGCAGATGATCCCGAGGACGAATCCGGCCAGGGCGAAGGTGGCGCGCGCGATCAGGTCGCCGCCGCGCCAGATGCCGTAATCGCGCTTCGCCAGCGCGATCTCCTCGGTGGCGAGCGCCGCGTAGCGCGGCAGGAGGATCTCGTCGAGCGCGCGGCGGACCCGCAGCCAGTACTGGGGATCGTCGATGCCCAGCTCGCGCGCCTGCTTCTCCATCCCCTGCAGCTCGCCTTCCGCGTCCTTGCGCAGCGAGGCCTCGATCTGCGGGGTCCACTCCCGGATGCCCGGCCGCCGCAACTCGAACTGCTCGAGGAGGAAACGCCCCACGGCAGCAAGGCGGTACTTCTCCGGCACCATGGATCCGGTTCTAGCATGCACCCCAGGGTACGGTCCGGTTCGTGCGCCGGGCGGAACCCTGACATATGCTTCGAGCATGCTGGTAGTGGTGTACGACGCCGACTGCGGCGTATGCCAGGCCTCGGTCGGATGGGTGGCGAAACGCGATCGCCGCGGCCTGTTCAAGTTCGTCGGCAACGACGTCGAGCCGCTCCCGCCGGGCGTCTCGCGCGAGGAGACCGAGCACACCATGGTGGTGCTGGACGGCGCGCGGAAGTCCGTCCGCGGGGACGGAGTGGCGCGGATCCTGCGCGAGCTGCCAGGATGGTCGCTTTTGGGGGCGCTGCTGCGCGTTCCCGGCATCCGGCAGGTCGCGAACTGGGGCTACGATCGGTTCGCGCGGAACCGGCACCGGGTGTCGGCGGCGCTGGGAATGCGCGCCTGCGCGCTGCCGGACCGGAAGCAATAAGGTTCCTCAGCGAAAACCGCAGGCCGATTTCTTGAACGACCGTGCTGGCGGAGGTGCACGTGCCGGTGCAGGGGCATGGTGCGTGGATTCGAGCTCGTGCCCGTCCTCGTTTTGGTGGCCGGGACCGGTGCCCGTGCTGGTGCCGGTGCTGGTGACGACCACCGGCACCCGGACGGCCACCCGCACCGGCACCAGTCCCCGGGCACACCAACGAGGACGACGCCCCCCGCACCGGCACGGGTCCCGGGCACGCAAACGAGGACGGGCACGCGCACCAATCCCCGGCAGCAAAACTGGCACCGGCACCTGCACGGGCACGGCTTTTTCAGGAAGCCGTTTTGGGAGGTCTTGCGGAAGTCGTTTCAGGGAATCCGCGCGGCACACGCGCTGGATAGCTCCCCCTTGTGCTGCTGCAGGCATTCCAGCACGCGGCCCTCCCCCGGCTTCACGTCCTTGCAGAGCTTCTTCGCGTCGCCCTGGCAGTCGTGCATCGCCGCCCGCATTTCCGCGCGGGAGTCCATCGCCTTGGCAAAGAACTCCTGGCACTCGGGCGAGACCTGGTCCTTGTGCTCCCGCATGCAGGCGCTGCGCTCCTTGCCGGGCTTGGTCCCCGGGCAGAGCTTCTGCACGTCCGCCTCGCAGGCCTGCGCCCCTTCGCGGAACTCGGCGATCCGCGCCTTGCACTCGGCGGACATCTCCGCCTTGTGCTCCTTCAGGCAGGCGGCGATCCGCCCCTGGCCGGGCTGCACCCCGGGACAGAGCCTCTTCGCGTCCTCCACGCAGGGATGCTGCGCGGCCTGCGCCAACAGCAGAGCAAGCAGAAACGTCACGGATCGGTCCTCGCTAGAGAGCGGATGCTCTCGGTGATCGACGGCAGCTGGGGCACCGTCGCCATCTCCAGGCTGTCCGCCAGCCCGATGCCGGGCAGGTGCGCGCCCGCCAGCAGCCGGGGTGGCGCCACCAACTCGTAGAACAGCTCCTCCACCGTCCGCCGGATCAGGTGCTCGCAGAAATTGGTGATCTCGGTGTCCTCGTTCACGTACAAGACCCGGCCGGTGCGGCGCACCGACTCGGCGATCCGCGGCCAGTCGTAGGGATGCAGCGAACGCAGGTCGATGACCTCGGCGTCCACGCCTTCGGGAGCGAGCGCCTCCGCCGCCTTCACGCACAGAGGCAGCGTGCGCCCGTAGCTGACCACGGTCAGGTCGCGTCCGGGCCGCACCGTCCGCCCTTCGCCGAACGGCACGAAGTCGTCCGGGGTGTCCGGCCATTGCGGCTTCCAGCTGACGCGATCCCCGACCGGCGCGTCGATCAGCTTGGAGAGGGCGCGGTCGTCGCCGGGCTCCCCGGGGATCTCCTCGCCGGGCAGCGAGCGCACCCGCATCAGCGCCTTGGGCACCAGGAAGAAGCAGGGGTTCGGATCGACGATGCAGGAGAGGAGCAGCCCGTAGGCGTCCTTCGGCGTGGAGGGGATGGCGATCTTGAAGCCGGGGATGTGCGTCGCGGTCGCGTCGAACGAATGCGAATGGTAGATGCTCCCGCGGATCCCGGATCCCACCGGCGTCATGATGGTGATCGGGCAGTTCCAGTCGCCGTTCGACGCCCAGTGCTGCATGCCCGCCAGCTTGAGCAGGTCGATGGTGTTGTAGGCGTAGTCGCAGAACTGGATCTCGGCCACGTTCCGGCAGCCCGCCAGGCCGAGCCCGATGCTGGTGCCGACCACCCCGCGCTCGTCGAGCGGGGAGTTCCAGGCCGTCTTCAAGCCCTGCGTGGCGGTGAAGGCCCCGCCCAGCGGGGGGCCGACGTCCTCGCCGAAGATGTCGGTGACGCCCAGGCGCTCCTCGCCCACGTGCAGCGCCATCCGGATGGCCTGGACCATGTTGCTCATTCGCCCCTCACCCGGTCCCGATCCGCGAATACGTGATCGAAGATGCTCTTGGGGTCGGGCTGCGGCTCCTCCTTCACCTGCTTGTGCGCCGCCAGGAGCTCGGCGGTGAGCTTCGCCCGCATCTCGTCCATCTGCTGCCGGGTGAGGAGGCCGCGCTCTTCCAGGCGCCGCTCGAATCCGGTGATGCAATCCGCCTCGTCGTTGATGCGGTTCGCGCCCGACGCCGAACTGTGGCCGTAGAGGCGGCTCAGCACCGCCTCGAGCAGGAAGGGCTTGCGCTCTTCTCGCACGTACTCCATCGCGGCTGACAGCTCACGGTAGCAGACCTCGGGGTCGTTGCCGTCGATGGTCTTGGTCTCGATCCCGAACGCCTTGCCGCGGTCGCTGATCCGCTTCTCGCCGTGCTGGCCCTGGTAGTTGGTGGAGATGCCCCACTTGTTGTTGGTGACGACGATCAGGACCGGCAGCGGGTTGGCGGGCCTCGACGACCAGACCAGGCAGGTGGCGAAGTCCCCCTCGGCCGTGCCCGCGTCCCCGCCGGTGACGATGGTGATCCCGCGCCCTCCGGCGCGCTTGTTCGCGATCGCGGTCCCCGGCGCCATCGAGTACTGCACTTCAATCGGGCTGGAGACCGGGACCACGTTCCACTCGAACTTGGAGAAGTGGCTGACGAAGTTGCGGCCGCCGGAGTAGGGGTCGGTGGCGGTGTTCTTCATCTGGCGCATGGCGTCGATGGGCTCCGCCCCCATCGCCAGGAACGTCCCGGACTGGCGGTAATGGAAGTGACAATAGTCGTGCTGCGGCCCCTGACCCTTGTAGATGAGGAGCCCGAGGGGCACGTTGAAGGCCTCCTCGCCAGGGCCCCCGATCCAGAAGTAGCCGTCGCCTTGCTTGTACATCTGGATCAGGCGCTCCTCGAGGACGCGCGCCTTCACCATCAGCGAGTGCATCTTCAAGAGCAGATCCGGCGAGAGCTCCGAGGCGGGAGGCGAGCGGACGGGCCGCAGGCTGGTGCTCACGAGGCCTCCTTTTGCGGGCGCCTTTCTTAGCGCAAGCGCCGTCAGAACGCCACGTGGGCGCGCCCGGTAAAGATGTGCACGGGACCTCGGTCCCGGTTGTAGGCGGGATTGAACAGCGGCTGATAGTTCACTCCCAGCGAGATCTGCGGCGTGAGCGCCGCCCGGTAGAAGATTTCCCCGAGGATCTCGGCGCCGTAGCTCAGGGCCCCATCGCCGATCAAGAACCCGAACCCACCCTGCTCGAGGTAGCGGCGGTGCGGCGAGGAAAGTCCCGAGACGACCAGGGCCAGCCCGGCTTCGTCGCCGTCGCGGCTCCAGCGCGACCCCGACTGTACCGCCCCGACCGCGAGCGCGCGGTCGATCTCGGTGAAGGCCCAGCTCTCGTTCTGGCCGTCGTTGAAGCTGAGCCGCGCGAAGGCCCCGAGCCCACCGCCCAGGTCGCAGTTGGCGCTGGCGGCGAACCCAGCCTTGGTGCGCCCGTCCGCCCGCGTCTGCGAGACGTCCAGGTGGGACTCGATGGCCTGGTCGTAACTGCCCATGTGGGCGGTGTTGAGGAAACCGAGCAGCCGCACCGCCCACTTCTGGAAGCGCGCCTCGACCTCTCCGACAAGCCCATGCGCCTTCGTGACGTCGAGCTCGAGGTCGGCTCCGTTGGCCTCTTTGGGCTCGAGGAAGATCCCGCCGCGGGCGGTGAACCACTCGCGCGACCACTCCAGGGCGAGGCCCACGGTGTATCCGCGTACGTCGGCGGGATAGTCGTATGCCGCCGACGCCCAGAGGCCCCAGCTCATGAAGCGCGTGTGCGGATCGTTCGAAAGGGGAACACTGTCGAACACGTCCGGGGTGCTGAACTTGCCCAGCGTCACCGTCCAGTCCCCGAGCCCCTGCCGCAGCGCGACCCGGCCGAGGATGATGGTGGGCTCCGGATCGCCCACCCGGTAGACTTCGCCGCTGGGGAAGGCAGCCACGCCCAGCGTCGAGCTCAAGCCGCGGCCGCCGGCCAGCTCAGGCTGGATGGTGATCTCGGCCCCCGGCCAGGGATGGAGGAGCGCGGTGAGGTCCATCACCACGGAGGTGGCCGACTCCGATTCGGAACGGAGGCTGTTCTTCCCCGAGTACGCCGAGGTGAACTTGTTGTGCGCCTGGGTGGCGACGGTCGCCTGGAAGTGGAAGGCGATCGGCTCGTCGGCGCGAGGCACTTCCTCGGCGTGGAGCGGAAGAGAAGCGGCCACCGCCGTCGCTGCGGCGGCGAGGACGCGCATCAGGCGCTACCTGGCTCCGGGCCGGCGACCTGCTCTTCC
>WNFK01216880.1_pt1 | contig 10809 bp, 8 predicted proteins | sample 5400281 | NCBI WGS metagenome assembly WNFK01 (sample SAMN13153350, study PRJNA577476) | soil metagenome | isolation source: 20 cm soil on Douglas fir-dominated hillslope | place: USA:California | collected 2013-09-17
TGAGCGAGCGCGGTTGCCGCGGACGGGAAGATCATGGCCGACTGGGGTTCTGGTTACGTCACCGATACCGCCTATGTGCATGACTTCTGTCGCGTTCAGACGCCGCCGATGCTTGCGCTGGCGGCTCTGGCGAGCGGGGTCGGCGCGCCCGGCGGTTCGGGCGATCCGCTGGTCTATGGCGATCTCGGCTGCGGGCAGGGATACACCGCCAACCTCGTCGCCGCCGCAAACCCGGCCGCGCGCGTCTTCGGCTTCGATTTCAACCCGAGTCACATCGCCAATGCGCGGGCGCTCGCCGGATCGTCAGGTCTGGCCAATGTCCAGTTCCGCGAGGCGAGCTTCGAGGAGCTGGTCGACGACGCCCAGCTGCCGGAATTCGACCTCATGTGCATGCATGGCATCTACAGCTGGGTCAGCCCGCATAACCGCCGCGTGCTGGTTTCGCTGATCCGCAAGAAGCTCAAGCCCGGCGGCCTGTTGTATATTTCCTATGATTGCATGCCGGGCTGGGCCGGCATTGCGCCGCTGCGGCGCATCCTGGTGCAGGGCTTCGCGCCCCGGCCCGGGCTGTCGTCCACCGCCGCGCTCGACCAAGCGCTCGCCTATTCGGATGCGCTGCGCAAGGCGGATGCGCGATTCAATCACATGTATCCCCTGGTCGAGGCGCAGATGGAGCGCCTCAAGACCACGCCGCGCGCCTACCTGGCGCATGAATTGCTGACGCGCGACTGGGAGGCATTCTCGTTCGGCGACGTGGTGACGGAGCTCGCCGAGGCGAAGGTCGCCTATCTGGGCTCCGCCCATCTGACGGACGGCGTCCCGCGGGTGAATTTCACCGAGGCGCAGCAGGCCTTTCTGGCGACCATCGGCGATCCCGTCATCGCCGAAGCCACCCGCGACATGATCCTGGGGCGGCAATTCCGCCGCGACGTTTTCGCCAAAGGCCCCGTGCCGCTGGCCGAGACCGATGCGAGCGCGCGCTGGCTCAACACGCGCTTTGCGCTCACCACGCCCGCCACCCTGTTCGACATGACCTTCGAAACGGCGCTCGGCAAACTGCAATTGCGGCCGGACGTCTACGGGCCATTGGTCGAGCTGCTGGGCGGGGGGCCGGTCACGCTGCAGGGTCTGATCGAGCGCCTGCCGATGCCGCGGCCGAGCTGGGTCTCGCTCACCGACGCCATCAAGGTTCTGGTCGGGCGCGGCGACCTGCAACCCGCCCTGCCGGAAGACGGCGATGCGAAGCGCGAGGCCTCGACGCGCGGCTTCAACGCGGCGGTGCTGGCGCGCGCCACCCAGAGCGCGGAATTCGGCTACCTCGCGTCGCCCGTCACGGGCGGCGGCGTGCGGGTAGACCGGATTGCCCAGATCTACTTGCGGTCGCGTCGCGAGGGCGCCGATCCCGCCACGTTGCTGGCAAAGCTCCTGGAAGGTGCGGCGTCGCCGGACGGGAAAGTGCTGTCGCCCGACCAGGCAGGCGCCGCCGTCAAGAAGGAATCGGCGCGGATCGAGAACGACGTCCTGCCGCTGTTGAAGCGTCTCGGGATCGATTGACGGGCTACGGGTCGCTCGTGTGCGTCAGTGGCCCGATCCGTGATTCACGCCGAGCAGGGACGGCGTGTCATGCATGTCGTCGCCATGCGGCTTTCCGCTTTGATCCAGCAAGGCGTCGATCGCCTTCGCGGTGCCCGGGAAAGCGCCGCCGATCGCCTGGCTGAGCAGCAGGAAATCCTGGTCGAGCTTGAGGAAGTCCGTGCCGAGCGGGCCCGGCTGGGAATTCGACGATGAGGCCACGAGCGCGGTGTCGCGTCCGCCGGCCAGGATCTCGAAGTCCTGGCTCAGCTTCAGGAAGTCGCTCGCCACGGCGTCGAAGGCCGATCCGATCTTGTGCAGCTCGCCGCCGAGCAGCTTGTAGGCGGCGTCCAGTTCCTGGTTCGGGCCGTTGCTCAGCTTGATGAAGTCGTCGCCGAGCGTCGCGAATGTCTGCCCGGTGCTGGTCATATCCACATTCAGCTTCAGGAAGTCCTGGCCCACCAGGGCCTCGGCCTGCGCCAGCACGTTGCCTTTGATCGTGCCGTCAAAACCTTTGAAATCCGCGCCCAGAACCCCGAGGTCGGCTCCGGCGATCTTGAGCGCGGTGTCGAGCTTGAGAAAGTCGGCCTGGGGATTGGGAGGGCCGCCTTCCACCACCGCGCCACCGATCGAGTCCACGATGATGTCGCCCAGCTTGATGGTGAAATGGATCGGGTCCGATTTAATGAGGAAATTGTCGAACTTGATCGCGACGTCGCTGAGCTTGATGAAGTCCTGGCCGAGCTTGAGGAATGAATCGCCGATGACGGCGATGTCATGCTTGATCTGACCGTCGATCTTCAGGAAGCCGTCGGGGTTGGCGCTCGCAAGCTTGAGGAAATCCCCATCGATTCTCAGGAGCGTCTCGTTATGCTTGTGGTCAAGGGACTCGCCCTTGATGTCGCCCAGCTTGAGAAAGATCGCCATCCGAGATCTCCCGCATTCGAAACGCGCCAGAAACGAAAGTTACGCAGGGGCAGATCGGGGGTCAAGGCAAAATGGCGTCCGAAACGACGGGCCAGAACCTCGTCCGATACCGAAAGTCCCGCGCAGCCGCGGGACCGGCGCCGCGATTGTGGGCGGCCCGGTTCGCCGGTAGAGTTTTGTTGTCCGGTCGATCCGCTGCATCAAGCAGGCGGGCAGGACGGGAGGGGACATGACGACGCGCAGAGCATTTCTCAACGGCGCCGCCGGAGCCATGGCGGGCGCCGTTTTCACCGGCTGCGATCTCCTGGGGACGCCGCATGTCCACGCGCAGCCCGCCGGAGCGGCGCGGCGCCGCGAGGTGGTGGTGAACGGCCGGCGCGTGAAGACGGTCGACGTCCATGCGCATTGCGCCTTCCCGGAGGCGATGGCCCTGATGGGACTGCAGGTGAAGCCCGACAGGCTCATCATGGGTGCCGAGCGTATCGAGGCGATGGACCGCCAGGGCATCGACATCGAGGCGCTCAGCATCAATCCCTACTGGTACAAGGCCGACCGCGACGTCGCGCAGGCCCTCATCAAGATGCAGAACGAGAAGCTCGCGGAGCTGTGCGCGGCGCAGCCCGATCGCTTCGTCGCCTTCGCCACCATGGCGCTGCAGCACCCGGACCTTGCGGTCCAGCAGCTCGAAGAGGGCGTCAAGAAGCTCGGCCTGCGCGGCGTCTCGGTCGGCGGCAGCGTCGAGGGCCGCGAGCTCGCCGACCCGAAATTTCACCCTGTGTGGGCGAAGGCCGAAGAGCTCGGATGCCTGATCTTCATCCATCCGGTGGGAACGCCGGAGCTCGAGCCGCGGCTCGGCGGCAATGGCGGGCTCACCAACACCATCGGCAATCCGCTCGAAACCACGCTCGCGCTCTCGCATCTGATCTACGAGGGCACGCTCGATCGCTTTCCCGGCTTGAAGATCTGCGCGGCGCATGGCGGCGGCTATCTGCCGTCCTACGCCGACCGGTCGGACGCCGTCTGCGTCACCTTTCCGGATCGGTGCAAATCCGTGCCGCTCAAGAAGAAGCCGACCGAATACCTGCGGCAGATGTTCTACGATTCGATCGTCTTCTCGCCCGAGGCGCTGCGGCATCTGGCGGCCCAGGTGGGATCGAGCCAGATCGTCATGGGGACCGACTATCCGTTTCCCTGGACCGACACCTCGGTCGATCACATCCTCAAAACGCCGGGCCTGAGCGATGCCGAGCACGCCGCCATGCTGGGCGAGACAGCGGCGAAGCTGCTCCGGATCGCATGACAGCGCAGTCGATTCAACCTGGACCGATCTAGCGGGCCGGGCCGGCGATCTCCACATTCGTCCGCGAGAGCAGCAGCGAATCCCCCATGGCGGACGACATCCCGTTCAACAAGACCCTCGATCTGGCTCCCGGCCATGTCGAGGAGGTGGCGCCGGGCGTGCGGCGCATCCTGTGCGACAACCCGAGTCCGTTCACCTTCAAGGGCACCATGAGCTATATCGTCGGGCGCGGCGATGTCGCGATCATCGACCCGGGCCCGGACGACGCCCAGCACATCGCGGCGCTGCTCGACGCCGTGCGCAACGAGACCGTTACCCATATCGTCGTCACGCATACCCACCGCGACCACTCGCCCGGCGCCGCGCGCGTGAAGGCTGCGACCGGTGCAACGACCTATGGGGAGGGGCCGCACCGGGCGGCGCGGCCGCTGCATATCGGCGAGGCGCCGCGCCTCGACGCCAGCAACGACACCGATTTCCGCCCCGACCGGCAGCTCGCCGACGGCGACGTGGTGAGCGGCCGCGGCTTCACGCTCGAAGCGATCGCGACGCCCGGCCACACCGCCAACCACATGGCTTATGCGCTGCGCGAGCAGAACCTGGTTTTTTCGGGCGACCACGTGATGGGCTGGTCGACCTCGATCGTCGCGCCGCCCGACGGGGCGATGAGCGACTACATGGCTTCGCTCGGCAAGCTCGCGTCCCGCAGCGAGAGCGTCTACCTGCCGGGCCATGGCGACCTCATCCAGGACGCGCCGCGCTTCGTCGAATCCTATATCCGCCACCGCCAGGGCCGCGAGGCGTCGATTCTGCACCGGCTGGGCAAGGGCGCGGCCGACATCCCGACCCTGGTGCGCGCGATCTATATCGGGCTCGACCCGCGTCTCGCCCGCGCCGCCGGCCTGTCGGTGCTCGCCCATCTCGAGGACATGGTGGCGCGCGGCGTGGTCGCGACCGAGGGCGTGCCGTCGGTCGCCGGCACCTACCGCTTGGCCGGCTGATTGGCCTTGTTGGCCGGCTGGTTGGTCTTCTGCACCGGCCGGACCGCCTTTTCGGGCTTCTCGACATTGGCGATGTCGTCGATGTCGTCGAGCAGCACGCGCACGCGCGCCGCGTTGGTGCCGAAATCGTGGCGGCCGTAACGCGAGGCCGAGCGGACGTCGACCCGCGCGCCCTGGCCGATCGCCCGGATGCGCACCGCGACGTCGTCGCGGAAGCCCATGATGGGAGTGCGCGCCACTGCCTCGATATAGCCGTCGCGGCGGCCGGGCTGCGGGGGGCGCTCGTTGATCACCTGCCAGCGGCGCTTGGTGATGACGGCCCGCGCCGCATCATAGGCGGTCTGCGCGCTCGTCGTGGTCTCGAGCGGAACGATGTCGGGATAGGCGGTCTTCTGCAGCTCGGCCGCGTAGAGGCCCGCATAGACGATCGGGTTGGCCTCGCGCGAGCGCAGGCGGCCGACGGTCTCGAAGCGCGGCGGATCGATCGGGTCGGTGGTGATGTCGGCGATCGCCGGCAGACGGAACGCCTTGGTGCCGAGATAGGCCGGGTAGGCGAGCAGCGCGATGCCGATCAGGATCGCGGTGATTGCCGCGCCGAGGCCCTCGATGCCGTGCCGCCAGACCGACCCCAGGGCGACGAGCGCCATCAGGATGGCGATGACCGCCATGGCGAGTGCGGCCGCGAAGGTCGCGAGCACGGGCTGTATCTCCAGCAGGCCGGCGCGCGCGATGATGATCGCCAGCATCACGACCGGAAGCGAGAACACCGCCAGCCGGCGGGCCCAGATGGCCAGCCGGGACGCGGGTTCTTCGGCAATGCGGCGTCTGGCCATCACTGTTTTCCCAGCACGCCTTGTTGCGGCGCTGTGGTGCAGATCCGTTTCAGGGCCGCCCATTCGGAGTCATCGAGCAGCGTGGCGGCATCGGTCCCGCCGGGACGCGGCGGGGCCGCGCGCGCCAGGGCATCGATCGCGGCGGCGCGTTCCTCGGCTTCGGGATGGTCGAGCAGGATCTTCGCCATCGGGCCGGGCGTGCCGGCGATCCGGATCAGGATCGTGCCGAGCGCGTGCGGGTCGCGGCCGAGCCGGCCGAGCAAGGCCGCCCCGTAGCCGTCCGCCGCCGCTTCGGTCTCGCGCGAATAGGAGGATTGCAGAACCGTTCTCATCGCTATCACCGCGACCCCGCCGCCGCTGAAGTCGCCAATCAACATGCCGAACAGGAAGGACAGTCCCGCCGCCTGCATGAGCACCCGCACGCCGTCGCGGTGAGCGACGTGTCCCATCTCATGCGCAATGGCGCCGGCCAGCTCATCCGGATTGTTCGCCTTCGCCACGAGACCCTGGAACACGTAGACGCGGCCGCCCGGAAGCGCAATGGCATTCGCTTCCGGCCGGCGGATCACGCTGGCGCGCACCGGGAAGGGCAGGGCGGCCGCCGCCTCCAATTCATGCACGAGCTTGTCGAACGCAACGCGGCCGGCGTGCGCCGCGGTTCCGCACTCGAACGGGCGTGTGCCGGGGTCGAGCAACAGGCGCACCTGCTGATCCACGCTCGCGCCCAGGCGCTGCTCCAATCGGGCCGGAACGAGCGGCGTCAGGCGCGCCACGATGGCCGGCACGCCGAAGATCGCCACCAGCACCGCCGAAACCAGGGCCGCAAAACTCCAGCCGACGACCTTGACGCGGCTGCGGCGGTCGACCTCGCCGACGCGCCTGACCGCGCCGGCCCGCTGGCCGAACCCGATCGCGAGGCCGCTGTCGCGAATCTCGAGGCGGGCGGCGTCCGGGCTCCTGGGGCGGCCGAGGCGCAAGACGCCCTCGGGGGCGGAAAAGATCCCGAGCTCCGGATAGGGCCATTCCGCCAGCAGATCGCCGGACGGCGATCGGATCTGCACCGACTGCGCGCCGAGCTCGGCCGTGGCCGCCAGCCGGGCGCTGGTGCGGCCGTCGAAATACAATGCCGGGCCGGAGGTCGTCATCGCTCAGAGATATCCCGGCAGGACGCCGAATCAAATACCGCCGGTGCCGAGCGCCGCCGCCAACCGACCGCAGAGCTCGGCCGGGTGCCGTCGGCGCGTACGCGCTCGATCGCATCGAACCCCGCGAGCTCGACCGAATTGACCGCCATGCGCCAGATGCCGAACTTGATGGTCAGCTGGTAGATGACCCAGAAGCCGACCGCAAAGGAAAAATACAGGCAGATCACGAGAATGGCGCCCATGATCTCTTTGGCCTCCTTGGTGACGGCCACGCCGAGGCTGAGCAGGGCCGCGAGCGCGCCGACGACAAGGGACACGACGATCAACAGCAACAGCCCATACAGAAAGCAACGCAAATAGGCACCAAAGACCTGGCGCTTCTTCAGCGTGGTCGCGACCACGACCGGACCAAAGCGCAGGCCGGCAAGCCACCAGCGCGTGATGATCCCTTGCAGGATGGCGTAGACGACGGCAGCGACGACGAACAGGCCGGTCCCGAGAAAGACGATGAGAAACATGACCATCTGGCTGGGCGCGTTCTCGCCGCCGGTCGGTGCAGCGCGATCAAACGTTCCTTTGTTGATGAACTGAAGGGCAAGGCCGTACGCCACGAAAGAGGCGATCATTATCAGCCAAAGCCCGATGCCGCGGAGGAACAGCCGTGTTCCGCTGCCGGCGAATTTGCCCTGCCACTCGCCGTAATGGGTGTGCGCGAGCTTGTAGCGTTCGAGACTCGCCTGCGCCCACGGATAGGCCAGACCGAGCGTGATTCCGGTCGCGATCCACCATGCGAGGGCGCGCAGCGCATAGGACAAGGCCGACCCGCTCTGGTGAAAGCGCAAGCCGCGAAACACGGTGCGGGTCAGGCGATAGCGGCGGGCGCGGAAATAGGCGTATTGACCGAACACGGCCAGGAACACGAAAGCGGCGGCGCTGGAGAGCTGGCTCACCAGGCCGAGCTCGAGCGTCCCGAAGAACAACAACACATAGAAAGGCACCAGCAACGCGACCGCGATCAGGAAACCGAGGAACAGCTCTATCGCGGTCCCGGTGTATTCGAGGCTGTCGCCCGCGATTTCCGTATTGACCCACAGGAAGCGGCGCGCATCGGTGGTGAGCCAGAACCGATAGATGCCGAGCGTCACCACCTGCAGGAGGGCGCCGCGGATCATGAGATTGCGGAACGCCCGCGGGTCGCCCGTGAATCGCGCCTTCGCGACGTTGCCGGCGGCCGGCGCCGCCGCGGCGGTAAGTTCAGACGACGCGATGTCGCTCACGTTTGCCCCCAACGCCGGCGACGCCACAACCCAAAGAGGCGAGCGGCGGCCCGTGCTCGCATCTTGCGCCGCGCCGCTTGTCGCTATCAATGGGTTCGCGTCGGGCCGGCCCCTATGAGGCCGCCGCGCTCGGCAGGACGTAGTCCTTCATCTGCTCGCGCAGCGCGGTCTTGAGGATTTTTCCCGTGGCGGTGTGGGGGATTTCCGGCACGAACACCACGTCGTCGGGCATCCACCAGTTGGCGATCTTCCCCCGCATGAAGCCGAGGATCTCCTCCCGGGTCGCGCCCTGGCCCTGCTTCAAGACGACCACGAGAAGCGGACGTTCGTCCCATTTGGGATGCTTGACGCCGATCACCGCTGCCTCGGCGACGGCGGGGTGGCCGATTGCAAGATTCTCCAGGTCGATCGACGAGATCCACTCGCCGCCCGACTTGATCACGTCCTTGGCGCGATCGGTGATCTGCATGTAGCCGTGCGGGTCCATGGTGGCGACGTCGCCGGTGTCGAAGAATCCGTCGGGGTCGAGCACGTTGCCGCCATCGCCCTTGAAGTAGGACTTGGCGACCGCCGGTCCGCGCACCTTGAGGCGGCCGAAGGTCTTGCCGTCCCATGGCAGCTCGCGCCCGGCATCGTCGGTGATCTTCATCTCGACCGTGAAGGGCGGAAGTCCCTGCTTCTGCTGGATGTCGAGCCGCGCGTCGCCCGCGAGGCCGGCATATTCCGGGATGAGCGTGCAGGCGCTGCCGAGCGGGCTCATCTCGGTCATGCCCCAGGCGTGAATCACCTTGACGCCGTAGGTGTCCTGGAACGTCTGGGTCATGGCGCGGGGGCAGGCGGAGCCGCCGATCACCACCCGCTTGAGGAAAGGCAGCGTGCCGCCGGTGCGCTCGAGATGCTGCAGCAGCGCCAGCCACACGGTCGGGACCCCGGCCGTGCAGGTGACCTTGTGGGCGTTCAACAGCTCGTGGATCGAGGGGCCGTCGAGCTTCATGCCGGGCAACACCAGGGTCACGCCCGAGATCGGCGCCGCGAAAGCGAGCGACCATCCGTTGGCATGGAACAAGGGCACCACCGGCAGCACCACGTCGGTCGACGACAGCCCCAGAACGGACGCGCTGCTGTGCGCGAGCGCGTGCAACACGTTCGAGCGGTGCGAGTAGAGCACGCCCTTGGGATTGCCGGTGGTGCCGGAGGTGTAGCACATGCCCGCCGCGGTGTTCTCGTCGAACTGCGCCCAGGCGAAATCGCCGTCGACCTCGGCGATCCATTGCTCGTAAGGAACCGCGTTCTTGAGCGAGGTCGCCGGCATATGGGCCGCGTCGGTGTAGATGACGTAGCGCTCGATGCTCGGAAGCCTGTCGCTGAGCTTTTCCAGCAGCGGCACGAAAGTGAGGTCCGCCATCATCACGCGGTCCTCGGCGTGGTTGACGATCCAGGCGATCTGGTCGGGGAAGAGACGCGGATTGACCGTGTGATAGACCGCGCCGGTGCCGACGATGCCGTACCAGGATTCGAGATGCCGCCAGGTGTTCCAGGCGAGCGTCGCCACCCGGTCGCCGCGCTTGATGCCGTCGCGGGCGAGGCGCTGCGCGACCTTCTTGGCGCGGGCGCGGATCTCCGCATAGGTGGTGGTGTGGATGGGTCCTTCGATCGCGCGCGAGATGACGCGCCGCCCGCCATGATAGGTCGCCGCATGATCGATGATGCGGTGAAGCAGCAGAGGCCAATCCTGCATCAGGCCGAGCATCTCGTCCCCTCCGGTCGGCTGTTCGTTGGGCCACGCAACGGCGGCCGGGTCCGAGGTTACCGCCCCGTCGGCCGGGCGCAACCTCCCCGCAGCTACGGGCCGATGTCGCAATGGGTTCAGCCGAACCGGGCCAGCCGGAACCGCGAGATGTCGTGGCGCGTCGCCCCGGTGATGGCGAGGTCGGCCAGGATTTCCCCGATCACGGGCGCGAATTTGAAGCCATGGCCCGAGCAGGGCGAGGCCACAATGATGTCGGGGCTCCCGGGCAGGCGATCGAGGATGAAGTCGCCGTCGGGGGCCATCGTGTAGAGGCAGGTCGTTGCATCGAGCAGGCGGACGCGCGCGGCCGGATCGGCCGTCTCGTCCTCGTGGTGATGCTTGGCGAATTTGATGCCCGGCTTGGGGCCGGCCGGGAAGCTGTAGAAAATGCCGTCCGCATTCTCGATCATGAAGACCGGGCAGCGGTCGCGCCCGAATATCGCCGGGTCGACCGGCTCGAACCAGCCGAGCACCTGGCGGGTCACCCGCACCGGCACGGGAAAATCAGGCAGCAGCTTCTTCAGCCAAGGCCCGGCCGCCACGATCGCCTGCCCGGCCTCGATCAGCCCGGTGTCGGTGACGATGCGCACGCCGCCGGCCTTGGGTTCGATCGCGCGCACGGTCTCGCTGGTTCGCGTCTCCGCCCCGGCCGCCTTGGCGAGCGCGAGTTGCGCGTGGATCGCGGGCTCCGCCGCCAGGATTCCTCCCTCGGGCTGGAACACGCCGATGAACCCCGCCGGCGTCCGCAGGGCGGGAAAGCGGCGCGTGATGCCGGGGGCGTCGAGCACCTCGTGGACCAAGCCATGCGCGCGCGCGGATCGCAGCGTGCCGGCGACGAGCGTGCCGTCGGGCGCACCCAGCTCGATGATGCCGGTGATGTGGAGCAGCGACTGTCCGGACTGTCGTTCGAGCGCGCGCCACAGCGGATAGGCGGCGCGCACCAGCGGCACATAGGAGGGGTGCTC
>WNFK01249460.1_pt1 | contig 10804 bp, 10 predicted proteins | sample 5400281 | NCBI WGS metagenome assembly WNFK01 (sample SAMN13153350, study PRJNA577476) | soil metagenome | isolation source: 20 cm soil on Douglas fir-dominated hillslope | place: USA:California | collected 2013-09-17
TCGAACCAGAGGAAGTGCGTGATCTTCTGCATACGAATTCTCCTTGAATCGTCAAGTTACGCGGTGAACAGCTCATCCAGTCGAACGTAGCTCGCCTCCAACCCTTTCGTCGCGCCCATTTTCAGCGCGGCGTCCCGTGCTTCGCGCGTTGCGTAACGGACCGTCGTGCTGACGGTCGTCTTGCCGCGCGTCTCGACGAGCTCGGTGGTGACAACCGTTTCGCCGCCGGTCCAGTGGTCGTCATACGATTCCGTGGCGACGAGGCGCGAGGGCCGCACCATCTCCTTGAACGTCCCTCCCATGCCCATTTCCCGACCATCGGCGTTGCGCCAGACGTAGCGGTATTTCCCGCCGACGCGCAGCTCGATGTCGCAGACCGGCATCGTCCACCCGGGCGGTCCGAGGAGCCACCGCTGCACCAGCTCGGGTTTGGTCAGGGCGTCGAACACCATACCCCGGGGCGCGTCGAATTCCCGGGTCATGACGAGCTCGCGCTCGGATGGAGTCGTAACCGTGAGAGCCGTCTTCATCGCGTTCTCCTCTTCTTGGTCGGCTTGGGCTTATCCTCATCCAATAGCGCGTCGATTGTTTTCTTCTGCTTGTGCTTGAGCTCCAGGAGCACGGCGTCGAGGCGTTTGAAGTTCGCCTCCCAGATCTTGCGGTAGCGCTCGATCCAGTCGGTCGCCTCGGCGAGCGGCCGCGGCTCGAGCTTGCGGGGGCGGCGCTGCGCCACCCGGCCGCGCGAGACCAGGCCGGCGCGCTCCAGCACCTTGAGATGCTTCGAGATCGCCGGCTGACTCATGGCGAATGGCGCCGCGAGCTCCGTGACCGTCGCTTCGCCGTCCGCCAGCCGGGCCAGGATCGCCCGGCGGGTGGGATCGGCCAGGGCGGCGAAGGTGGCATCCAATGTATAACCCGATGGTTTCATAACTAACTGGTAATATATATCATACTCCCGCCCCGTCAAGGCCTTATCATTCCGGGCGTGAAAATCGCGACCTGGAATGTGAACGGGATCCGCGCCCGCGCGGCCCAGCTATCCGAGTGGCTGGCGCGGGGCCGGCCCGATGTGGTGTGCCTCCAGGAGTTGAAAGCGACGGCGGCGCAGATCCCCGCCGAATCCAAAGTCGAGGGCTACCACGCCTACTGGCACACCTTGAAGGGATATTCGGGCGTTTCCCTGCACGTTCGCAAAGATCTGTTCGCGGTCGATCCGGTCTTCAGCCATCCGCCCTTCGACATGGAGTCGCGCATCGTGCAGGTGGAGCACGGCGAACTGGTGATCGCATCGGTCTACGTTCCCAACGGCGGCAAGGACTACCCCGCCAAGCTCGCCTTCGTGAAAAGCCTGATCGATTGGGCCGCGCGGCTGACGGCAGACGGCAGACAGCTGATTGTGTGCGGCGACATGAACATCGCGCGAAGCGAGATGGACGTGCACCCCAAGGAGCGAAAGCCGAACGCCGTGGGGCAGCGCCCCGAGGAGCGCGCCCTGTTCGAGGCACTGCTCGGCACCCAGCTTGTGGACATGAGCCGCCAATTCGATCCGGACAATCAGGATTTGTTCACCTGGTGGGCGCCGTGGCGCAATCTGCGCGCGCGCAACATCGGCTGGCGTCTCGATTACCTCCTCGCCTCGCCTGCCATCGCCGCCCGGGCCACGAGCTGTGTCGTGCAATCGGACGTCGGGACCAGCGACCACGCACCGGTGATGATGACGACCACCTGAGCCGTACCGCCCCAAACGACATAATCAGTCGTGCAAACCGGAACGTCGGTCGCTATCGTATCGCCCATGGCCAACGTGCGGGTCTACGGAAAGGCCGCGCCGCAGCGCGCCGATGGATCGCCGCTCCTGGCGGGTCTGCTCGCCGCGATCGGGATCATCGTCGCATGGGTGGGCCTCGTGTACGTGACGCACCAGGCCGTCGGCGTCGCCGCATGGGGTGTGGGAGGACTGCTGGGCATCGTGGTCGCCAAAGCCGCCAAGCCACCTACCAGGGCGACCGGCGCGCTGGCGATGGTGCTGACCCTCGTCACCGTTTTCCTGGCGAAAGTGGTCCTCGTGGTCGTGGCGTTGCAGCCGATTCTGCGGCAGGAGCTCGCCAACGATCCTGCGTCGCTGACGCTGATATTCCTGGCCGAAAAAACCCGGCAGAAGTCCTTCTCGCCGGAATTACAGGCGACCATCGATACGCGTCCGGACCTCGTCGCCGATACGACGCTCCTCGGCCCCGGGCGGGAATTGCGGGAACAGATGATCCACGAGGCGATGACAGCCGCGAAGGCCTCATCATTTGCCGAGCGAAAGCGCCTCGTGCACCTACACTTCGACCAGTTCTTGGCGAAGCTCGGATTCTGGGTACTGCTGCTGGGGACGTTCCAGCTGCTGGACGTGCTGTGGATTGGGCTGGGGATGTCGACGGCCTGGACGCTGGGCCAAGGCCGGATCTGAGCTAGGTTCCGGTTCCCTTCCCCATCTCGCGCTCCTCGCGCTCGCGCTCTTCTCGCGCCAGCCGGACCCGCTCCTGGCGCTCTTTCAGCGCGGCGGCAGCGGCCGCCTCCCGCTCACGCTCGTGCGCAACAAAATCGGTATTGGCAGCGGTTTCTTCCCTGGCCCGGCTGACCCGCTGCTGGCGCTCGCGCACGCTGTCCTTCTGCCGCTGGTCGCGTTCGACATCACGCTGGGCCTGATTCTTGGTATGCGCCCACCACAACACCAAGAAGAGCCCGAATTGGGCGGGCAGCACGAAAATGAAGGACCCCGGGAATAAACCCTTGACCGCGCTCGTGACTGCGGCACTCGCCAAGGCCCATTTCCACCCCGACATGTGCTCGTATTCTGCGGCAAAGTAGAACAACCCCGCGAACCCAAAGAGACCACCGCCGACCCCAAGCATGCGTTAATATGTGAGACGATGTTTTGGGATGCAATATTTTTCGTCAAAATTCGTGTTCAGGAGGATGACAGAATGCCCCGTATTGTCTGGATCATCCTGATTATTGTGATCTTTGGCGCGGCAACGTTTTTCTTGCGACGGTACATGGAGCGGTAGTGTGCTGACGGTATTTCTGCTGTCCCCCGCGAGCTGCGCCGGGACCCGCGCGCAGCTGCTGCTCAAGAGTCAGACGAGTCCGCTGACCGCGCGGCTCACGAACGGCGGCGCGCCGCTCGGCGAGGTTTTCAGCTTCATGAGCAGCCTCTATTTTCGCGGCAAGCTCGCGTATGCGAATGCCTTCGGCCGGGCGTTCGTGATCACGCCCGGGCGCGGGCTGCTTCCGGCCGATGTGCTGATTCGAGTCGAAGATTTGCGACAGATGGCCACGGTGCCGGTGGATGAAGCCGAGCCCGCGTTCACCGGCCCGCTCGTTCGTGACGCCACCGCGCTCAACCGCGGCATTGCTCCCGACGACCGCGTCGTCCTGCTCGGCAGCGTCGCCACGGACAAATACGTCGGCCCGCTGCTCGATGTCTTCGGTGACCGACTGCTCTTCCCTCCCACCTTCGCCGGCCGTGGCGACATGAGCCGCGGCGGGCTGCTATTGCGCTGCGCGCGAACGGGGACGCCGCTCGACTATAAGCCCGTGCGCGGCGCCGTCCGGCACGGCCCCAAGCCGCCCAGGCTCCCCCGGCTGAAGTAGGCTGCTCCGGGCGGGGGCCCTGTTGCGGTCGGGGCGCAGGCGGGCATCAGGCCGTAAGTTCAAGGCCGGACCCACCAATGACGATCGATCCCGCTTTCGATCCGCTCAAGGAACGCCTGCAACGGGCGGTCGCGCCTGATTATCGGGTGGAGCACCGGATCGGCGAGGGCGGGATGGGAGTCGTCTACCGGGCGCACGAGGTACTGATGAACCGCGCCGTGGCGATCAAGGTCCTCCGGCCTGAGCTCGCGAGCGCCGACGCCAGCGACACGTTCCTGCGCGAGGCGCCGATGATGGGCAACGTCCGGCACAAGAACGTCGTCGTGATCCTTCGCTCCGGCGAAGGCCATGGCCTCCAGTACTACGTCATGGAGTTGGTCAACGGACCCACGCTCGAGCGTCGCCTCGAATCGGGTCCGATCCCAGCTGAGGAAGTGGTACGGATCGGCGCCGATATACTCCGCGGCCTCGAGGCGATGCACCGGTTGGGGTTTGTGCATCGCGACATCAAGCCGAGCAACGTGTTTCTGTTGTCGGATGGGGCGTTGGTCGGCGACTTCGGGATCGCGCGACCGCCGTCCCAGGAGGAAGGCGATTCACACGGTAGCGACGGCACACCGGATTACATGGCGCCCGAGCAGGTGGAGCGGAAACCGATCACGCCTCGGACCGACATCTACTCCACCGGGGTCGCCCTGTACGAGGCGGCATCAGGGCGACGGTTCCACGAGCAGGGCGAGCGCATCGACTGGAGCGGCATTCCGCACGATCTCGCAGGCGTGCTGCGGCACGCGACTGCGAAGAACCCCGCGGAGCGCTGGCGCGACGCGAGGTCATTTCGGAAAGCCTTGGAGCAAACCCAGGGCCCAGATCTCGGGAGATTGATCGAGGCAATCGGAGGAAGAGAGGCCGTCATTGGCGCGGCTCTCGTTGCGCTGCGCATCCTCTTGCATCCTGCACCGACGCACGCCAATCCAAGCAATCCGCGAGTCGCGTTTGGCGCGATCGACTACCTCGGGCCGGCCGCCCAACGCGCCAATGCCAATTCGCTGGCTCGGCTGGTCCGCTCCGACCTGCGCGACCATGTCAACTTCGTAGACTCGGCGTCGCTCATCGTTCAGGCGCGCATGACGGTGACGGGCGGCGACGTCGCTCTGCGACTCAGCGGTGGGATTCCGGCGTCAGAATTTCACGTCCCATTCGAGAATTGGCCCACGCTCAGTGACTCCATCAGTTATCAGATCGTGCTCGGCGTCTGGAAGGATCGAAGCGCACTGCTTCCGTCGCTGCCGCGACGCGCATTGCCCCGCACATCGGAGGGACTCGCGCAGTTCATGGAGGCGGAGCAGCTGGTCGCCCAGACCGAGTGGAAGGAAGCGTACGAGGCCTACAAGAAAGCCGTGGCGACCGACCCCAGCTGCTGGATCTGCCTGTGGCGCATGACCGAGGTCGAGCGCTGGCTCGGCGTCGTGCCAGACCCTGAGCGCGTGCGTCAGTATCTCGCGCATGCTGATTCGCTCGGGCCTTCCTACGCCGGCCTGATGCGCGCCGCACAGTTGCCCCCCAACGCTCGACTCGACACGCTGCGCGCAGTCACCGATCGCGACCCCACGTTTTTCCTCGGATGGTTTCAGCTGGGCGACGAGCTGTTTCATCGTGGCCCGCTCCTGGGCCACCGCCGCGCCGAAGCGATCCCCGCGTTCGAACGAGCGGCCGGCTTGCGGCGGGACTTCGGACCAGCATGGGAGCACCTCGCGTGGGTCGCCACCGCAGAGGGAGACTCGGCGAGCGCAGCGAGTGCACTCGATTCGCTGCGGGCTCATAGTGGCGTGCCCGACCCCTTCTCAGCCGTGCTCCGGGCGCTGCTGCACCTCGGGTTCGAATGGCGCTTCGTCTCGCCCGACGAAGCACAAGGCATCACCGTGCAAATCGTGAAGTCACCGGACGCCCAGAGCAGTCCCATCCTGGGCGCAGGGCCGCGGATGCTCCCGACGTTCGACGCGCCCCGCGGGGCCATCGCGTTAGGCCGGATCCTGGAGAAGAATCAGCAGTGGGACGTGCGCCGCTCCGCGCTCATCGCCGAGGCAATGGGCTCGCTCACGCTCGGCCGGCTGGAGGATGCGCGGAGCCTGGCGGGCAAGGCCGCTGACGTGTCGTCCGACGCGGAGCTCGATCTGTTTACGGCGGAGTTGCAGGCAACGCTCGTGCTGCTCGACACCGGAAGCGAGGGGACTGCGGACGTTCTCAAGGACCTTGGTCCGTGGTCCCAGAGCAAAGACGCCAAGCTCCGCGATCGGGCAACATGGCTGAGCGCGCTGCTCGAGCATCGCTGGCAGTTGCGCCCCGGGGCGCCCCACGAGCTGGGGGTCTTGCTCACCGCCGATTCACTGGCGGCGGCGGGCCAGCCACGTGCTGCGCTCAAGAAGCTCGATTCGATCAACGTTGACTCCGTCGCGCGATCGGGCGATCCGTTTTTCCGAGCCATCGTGCATTTCCGGCGAGCCGCCTGGCGCACGCGGATCGGCGATATCGCAGGCGCGAGGAATGAGCTGGTCTGGCACGAGCATTTGGACGTGGTCGGCGTGCCGACCGGCCTCCCCCAGGCGGCGGACGTCGACTGGGCGTTCGGGACGCTGGCCCGCTGGCGCCTCGCGCGGCTGGTCGATCGCGCCGGGCACGCCGACCGCGGATGGGCGTGTGGAGCGTACGCGGCGGTCGCGCGGCATTGGTCCGATGCACCGAGCCCCTACGGCGCGCGCGCCGATACCGCTCGCGTGCGCGCGCGCGCGCTCAATTGCGCAACGCGATGATTCGTCTGCAGACGCTGGGCACCCTCGAAGTCACCATGAACGGCGCGCCGCCCCCCGCCGAGCTGCTGTGGAAAAAGAACATCGCGCTGCTCCTGTATCTCGCGCGCGCCCCCAAACACCGCTGCACCCGCGAGCAGCTGATCGGTTTGTTCTGGCCGGACAAGGACGACGACGACGCCCGCGGATCCGTGCGCGAGGCCATCCGCATGCTGCGCCAGTTCGTGGGAGACGACCACATCACGGCCGCGGGCGACGTCATTCATCTCGTAGACGGCGCGGTGGAGCTGGACACCGACGAATTCGAGCGGCTGGTCAAACAACGCGACTGGGCACGCGCGACGCCCTTGATCAATGGCGACTTCCTGCACGGGTTCAAGATCCCGGACGCATCCGGCTTCGAAGACTGGCTGACGGTGGAACGGTCGCACTGGCGCGGGCTCTCGATGCACGCGCTCCAGTCCCACGCCGAGGAGCGCCTCGATGCCGGCGACGAGCTCGGCGCCGCTGAGCCGATTACCACGGCCCGCAAGCTGGACCCACTCTCGCAGCGCGGGCTCCGTGCGGAGATGCGCCGCCTGGCAAACGTCGGCGATCGGACCGGCGCGTTGCAGGTGTTCGAGCAGTTCGAGAAAGACGCCCGCCGCGAAGGAATCACCTCGGAGCCGGAAACGAAAGCGCTGGAGGAGCGCGTGCGCAGCGGCCGGGCTCGGCACCTGCCCAGAGAGGCTCTGTCCCCCGACCACTGCGTGTCATGGCGGCGCGCGCCGCTGCTGGGCTGCGCCGCCGAGCTCGGCACCGCGCTCGCGCAGTGGCGGAACGCGCGGGGCGGACGACTCACCCTGCTCGTGGTGGAAGCCGAATCGGGCGGCGGCAAAACGCGCTTCGTGCAGGAGCTCGCGACGCGCGCGGGGGTGGAGGGCGGCGCGATCGTCGCCATGCGTGCCGTTCCGGCGGATCTCGACCATCCGGCGAGCGGCATCCTCAGTCTCGCACACGGCTTGCTGGATTTGCCCGGTGTGGTCGGCGCGAACCCCGCGGCGCTGCGGGCGCTCGCACACCATGCTCCTGACTGGGCGGAGCGTTTTCCGCACCAGGGACCCGAATCGAGCAGCTGGGATCTGGATGCCGCCATCGCCGAAGTGCTCCACGTGACGAGCGCCGATCGACCGCATGTATTGGTTTTCGACGACGCGCAATGGATCGACCCGGCCTCGTATCAGACGATCGAACGGCTCGCGCGCGATCTGTCCCGCGCGCCCTTGCTCATCGTGCTCGCGACGACGCCGGAGCCGGCGCCACCCAAGCTGGCGGAGCTCAGAAGCCGGATCGGACGTGACGTGCCCGGCGCCGCGATCTCGCTCGGCAAGCTGAGCCTCGAAGCGATCCAGGAACTGGTTCACTGGGCGGTGCCATCGTACACGGGCGACGCCGTGGACCGTTTGGCGCGGCGCGTCGCGGCTGACTCCGGCGGCCTGCCGCTGCTCGCCGTCGAGATCTGCCACGCGATCGCACATGGTCTCGATCTCGAGACAAAAAACGGCGCGTGGCCGCACCCGCTGCGCACGCTCGATGCAACCTTCCCCGGTGACCTGCCCGACACGATCGTCGCATCGATTCGCGTGGGGTTTCGCTGCCTCTCCAAGCCGGCGCAACAAGTGCTGATCGCCGCGGCGGTCCTCGGGGAGCGCGTGAAAGCGAAACGCATTGCGTGCGCGACCGAGCTCGAGGGCGAGGCGCTGCACGCGGCACTCGATGAGCTGGAATGGTGCCGCTGGCTCGTCGCCGAGTCTCGCGGGTATACATTTGTCGCCCGCATCGTGCGTGACGTCGTCGCGCGCGACATGGTCACTCAGGGAGAACGGCAGCGTATCCTCGCCAAGAAGTGCTAACCTCTTTCAAAGGCTGGTCATGAAACTCTCGGTGTCAAATGCGTTACTCGCCGCAACGCTGCTGCTCGCATCGACGGCATGGGGACAGGGAGGGTATGGCCGGCCGCCCAGCATCGTGCAGTATGGGCCGCCCGCGCCGAGGCTTCCGGGCGTCGAGCTGACGGGCCCGCTCGATACCGCGCTCGCGCGCGTGACGCTCAGCCTCACGCCGGATCAGATCAAACGCTACGCGCAGGTCTACGACTCGTTCATGGTCGCGACGCGTCCTCAGCGCGACAGCGCGCAGAACGCGCTCGCCAAGATGAACGAGCAACTCGACGGCGGCGATCGCGCGGCCGCGACGCTCTACGTCGAGCAGCTTCAGGACCTCGGCAAGTTCTTAAAGGACCGGCAGGACCGTTTTGAAAGCGATCTCCGCCGGTTCTTGAGCGGGGATCAGGTGAAGGCCTACAAGAAGTGGCGCGAGGGCGAAGACCAGGCGGCCGAACGCAAGCGCCGCCAGGACGAGGTGCGCTGGCAGGAGGCGGGCTTCCGCGGCCAGCTCAACGCCGGGGGCGCGACGACTCCCGAGATCAAGACGGCCCTCCCTTCGCCGGCCGGCGTCGCCGCTCCCGCGCTCGGCTCCCAGGCCGTCCGGGTGGGACGCAATCTCTTCATCGCGGGCCAGCTCGGCGTGGACAGCAGCGGCGTCGTCGCCGGATCCGACCTCCGCACTCAAGCGGAGCGCGCGTTCCTGAATCTCACAGCCGTGCTGCAGGGAGCGAACGCGTCACGGCGCGACGTCATGGCGCTCACGATCTACGTCGTCAACTATCATCCCGCCGATCTCGAGACGATTCGCAACGCTGGCGCTGCGTTTTTCGGGACGAACGCGCCGGTCGTCACGGTGCTGGGGGTTCAGTCGCTCAGTCGTGACGGTGCACTCATCGCGATCGACGCGACGGCGATGCCCGCGCGCTAAATGATTATGCGCAGTTATCATTCTGCGCATGCGCAAAGCGTTCCTCGCGGCTCTCGTCTCCGTCGTCCTCTGGGCTGCCGCGTTCGTCGGCATCCGGGCCGCGGGGCGCTCATTCTCCCCAGGCCCGCTCGCGCTGGGCCGGCTCGCCCTTGGCACCGTGCTGCTGGGCGCGCTCGTCCTGTCCCGTCCGACCGTTCGTCCCACGCGACGCGAGCTCGCGCTCCTCGCGCTCGCCGGCGTGCTGTGGTTCGGCGTCTACCAGGTCCTGCTGAACGACGCCGAGCGGCGTGTCGATGCCGGCACGGCGGCGATGCTCGTGCTGATCGCGCCGATTTTCATCGTCGCGCTGGCGGCGGTGTTCTTGCAGGAGCGCACCACGCCGAATCTGCTGCTGGGCGGCGCGCTCGCGTTCGGCGGCGTCGTCGTGATCGGGCTCGCGACGTCGTCCCGCAGCGCGTCGCTCGTGGGGGTCATGCTCTGTCTGCTGGCGGCGCTGTCGTCTGCCGTCGGGATGGTTGCGGAGAAGCCGGTGTTGCATCGGATCTCGGCGCTGCAAGCGACCTGGATCTGTTGCGCGGTGGGAGCGCTCTTCTGCCTGCCCTACGCGCCACAGCTGGTGCGCGAGTGGCGGGCCGCTCCCGCCGGCGCCGTCGGCTGGCTCCTCTTTCTGGGCGTTTTTCCGACGTCGATCGCCTTCACGACCTGGGCCTACGCCCTCGCGCGGGGTTCGGCGGGCCGGCTCGCGGCGACCGCCTATCTCGTCCCGCCACTCACCATCGTGATGAGCGCGCTCGTTCTCGGCGAGGCGCCGAGCCTGATCGCCGTGCTGGGTGGCGCGCTGTGCCTCGTCGGCGTTGCCATCGCGCGCCGGGTGCCGGCCGCTAGCGATCCCGGTCCCGCTCCTCCCGCTCTTCGTCGGTAAGATCGACCGCCATCGGGAAGAACAAGGAGTGCTTCACTTCCGGATACGGCACGCCCCACCCCCGCGCGTCGTGCCACAAGATCCGGTTCAACAACTCCGACGGCGCGGCATCCGGCTCCCGAAAATTCATCCGCGCCGACTGGGCCGCGGCGCGCCGCCGCTCGGCGGCATGCGGTCCGGTGATTGACCCTACCTGTTGATTCACCTCGAACAGCGACTGGCGCGGTTCGATCGCCGTGTAGGGGGCAAGGTTGGGCGTTTCGTCCGGCCCGATGAAGCTCGAGCGCATGTCGGTCGCGACAAGATCGAAGAGGCTGAGCGCCGGCAGGCCCAACATGAGCTCGATGGTCTTCACCATGCTCACCTGACTGTAGAACGTCGGATCGATGATCCCCCGCCGGGCGTAAGGGCCGGCGACCAGGGCGACCGTGCGATGCCCGTCGATGTGATCCACGCCATAGTGTGCATCGTCTTCGACGGTGACAATCGCCATCGACTTCCAGAACGAGCTGTGCGACAGCCCCTCGACGATCCGGCCCAGGGCCAGATCGTTATCCGCGACGCAGGCCTTGGGCGTACA
>WNFK01027882.1_pt1 | contig 10803 bp, 8 predicted proteins | sample 5400281 | NCBI WGS metagenome assembly WNFK01 (sample SAMN13153350, study PRJNA577476) | soil metagenome | isolation source: 20 cm soil on Douglas fir-dominated hillslope | place: USA:California | collected 2013-09-17
GCGCAACTCATAAAAGTTTCCGCCCGTGGCCAGTGCCTGGCCGCCATCCATCGCGATGGTCTCGCCGTTGATCCAGTCGCAGCCGCCCGAAATCAGGAACACCGCGAGGTTCTGCAGTTCCTCCATTTTGCCGACGCGACCCATCGGGTTTCTGGCAATGGTGCGCGCGCCGGGTTCATCGCCGGGATTGAGGCGCTTGCTCATGCCCTCGGTCGGGATTTCGCCGGGCGCAATGGTGTTGAGCCGAATGCCATAGCGTCCCCATTCCATCGCCAGCGACATGGTCATGGCGTGGATCGCGGATTTGCTCATCGCCGAGGGCACCACATAGGGGCTGCCGTTGCGGACCCACGTCACGGTGATCGACACCACATTGCCGGGATGCTTGCCGGCGATCCAGCGCCGGCCCACCGCGTGCGTCACATAGAATGTGCCATGCATGACGATGTTGGCGATCGCATCGAAGCCGCGCGGCGTGAGGTCCTGGGTGCGCGAGACGAAATTTCCGGCGGCGTTGTTGATGAGGTCGGTGAGCGGGCCTTCGGTGAAGATGGTCTCGATCATCTCGTCGACCGCGAGCGGGTTTCTGATGTCGACGCCGTGGCTCGTCACCCTGCCGCCATAGAGGTCCATCAATTCGGTCGCGGTTTCGTCGCAGACGCCCTTTCGGCGGCCGCAGATATGAACCTCGGCGCCTAGCTCGAGGAAGCGCCCGGCCATCGATTTGCCGAGCCCGGTTCCGCCGCCGGTGACCAGAATGCGCCGCCCGGCAAGAAGCTGTTCGTTGAACATCTGCTGTTTCCACCCTGGAAAATTGTCTGTTAATTGGTTGATTGACTAAATCCGCACAACGCCTTTCTGTAAAGCGGCAACAACGAAGAAGAGCAGGGGAGACTCATCATGGATGATCGCGTCAAGGTCACGATGTCGGATGGTATCGCCGACGTCCGGCTGGTGCGGGCGGACAAGATGAACGCGCTCGATGCCGCGATGTTCGACGCACTGGTCGCAACCAGCGGCCGGCTCGCCCACGAAAAAGGACTGCGGGCGGTGGTGTTATCGGGGGAGGGGCGGGCTTTTTGCGCCGGCCTCGACATGGATCGCTTTGCGGCGATGAAGAAGGGGGGTAACGGGGTAGCGGGTGGCGAAAGCCGCGATCTGACCGCGCGAAGCCATGGACTGACCAATTTCCCGCAGCAGGCGGTATGGGGATGGCGGCAGCTGCCGGTGCCGGTGATTGCCGCGATCCAGGGCGTGGCGTTCGGCGGCGGCTTTCAACTTGCGCTCGGCGCCGACATGCGGTTTCTCGCGCCCGACGCGCGGATGTCGATCATGGAGATCAAATGGGGGCTAGTGCCGGACATGGCGGGGACGCCGATCCTGGCCAATCTCGTGCGTGACGATATCCTGCGCGAGCTGACCTATACGGGGCGGATCTTCTCCGCGCAGGAAGCCCTGAGCTACGGCCTTGCGACACGCATCTGCGACGACCCGCGCGCCGCTGCGTTTGAGGTGGCGCGCGAAATCGCCGGCAAGAGTCCCGAGGCGATCCGCGCCGCCAAGCGCATGCTGAACAATCTGGCCATCGATCCCGGTCCGGCGCTATTGGCTGAATCTGTCGAGCAGATGAAACTGATGGGTGGCGCCAATCAGCTCGAGGCGGTCCGCGCCAATATCGACAAGCGCGCGCCACGCTTCGCCGATGTTTGAGCCCACACACACCGTCATCACCGGGCTCGTCCCGGTGATCCACGTCTTGCTCTTGCGAAAGCAAAGACGTGGATGGCCGGAACAAGTCCGGCCATGACGGCTAGAAATGGGGCGATGTTTCTCCAACAACGAAGAAGAAAATGACCGAAACATCCCAGCTCTTCCTCGGCATCGTCAGCGGTCTGCGAAAGCGAACTCACGCCGAAGTCGCCGATCGCGCCGCCCGCATTGCCGGCGGTCTGCAGAAGCTTGGCGTCAAGCAGGGCGACAGCGTCTGCATACTGATGCGCAACGACATCGCCTTCATTGAGGCGGCCTATGCGGCGATGCGGCTCGGTGCCTATGCGGTGCCGGTCAACTGGCACTTCAAGCCGGATGAGGTCAACTACGTCCTGAAGGATTCCGGAACCTCTGTCCTGATCGGCCATGCCGACATGCTGCATGGGCTTGTTGGCGCGATTGCCGCTGGCGTCACCGTGCTCAGCGCCCCAACGCCGCTCGAAATTCTAGGGTCTTACAAGATCGACTCCGACCATCTCGCCACGCCGGATTTCACCACCGACCTTGAAGCCTGGCTTGAGCAGCAACGGCCCTACGACGGCCCGGCGCTGCCGCAGCCGCAGAACATGATCTACACCTCAGGCACGACGGGACATCCCAAGGGGGTACGACGCAACGCGCCGACACCGGAGCAGACCATCGCGTCGGAACGGCTGCGCGCGCTGATCTATGGCCTGAAGCCGGGCGTGCGGGCGCTGCTGCCGGGGCCGCTCTACCATTCCGCGCCGAATTCGTTCGGCCTGCGCTCCGGCCGTCTCGGCGGCGCGCTGGTGCTGATGCCGCGGTTCGAGCCGGAGGAGTTCCTGCGCCTGATCCAGGATCAGAAGATCGACACCATCTTCATGGTGCCGACCATGTTCATCCGGTTGCTGAAGCTGCCGCAACAGGTGCGCAAGAAGTATGACACCTCATCGCTGCGCCACATCGTTCATGCCGCCGCACCTTGCCCTGCCGAGGCCAAGCGCGCGATGATCGAATGGTGGGGCCCGGTGATCCATGAATATTACGGCAGCACCGAATCCAGCGCGCTGACTTTCGCCAATTCCGACGACGCGCTGCGGAAACCGGGCAGCGTCGGCAAGATCCTCGATGGCGTCGAACTGCGCTTTCTCGGCGAGAACGGCGATTGCCTGCCGCAAGGTGAGATCGGCGAGATCTATTCGCGGGTCGCGGACAATCCGGATTTCACCTATCATAACAAGCCGGAAAAGCGCGCCGAGATCGAGCGCGACGGGTTCATCACCTCGGGCGACGTCGGTTACATCGACGAGGACGGCGATGTCTTCATTTGCGACCGCAAGCGCGACATGGTGATCTCGGGCGGCGTCAACATCTATCCCGCCGAAATCGAGGCCGCGCTGCATGCGGTACTTGGGGTGCATGACTGCGCGGTGTTCGGGATTCCCGACGACGAATTCGGCGAGGCGCTGATGGCCGTGGTGGAACCGCAAGCAGGGGCGAAGCTCGATGTCGCGGCGATCCGTGCGCAACTCAAGGCCTCGCTTGCCGGCTACAAGGTGCCCAAGCACGTCGAAATCCTCAAACATCTGCCGCGCGAGGATTCCGGCAAGATCTTCAAGCGGCGCCTGCGCGATCCCTATTGGGAGCGGGCGGGGCGCAGGATTTGAGACTCGTAAATTGGCAACCGTCGTCCCGGCCAAGCCAGCGGGTCGGCGCGAAGCGTCGCCCGATGACAGGCTCCGCGTGCCCCCGGGCCCATAACCCCGGCCGCTTTTTTTGCAAAGAGCTGAAGCCACTATCCGGTCACTAATAAACGGTAGGGTTGTGGGTCCCCGCTTTTCGCGGGGACGATAGGATCGCCCTTTTCTTGGACTTGCACCGGGCTTGAAAAATTGCGACTCAAGAGCGGCCGGGCAAGTTTCTGGAGTAGCCAGCTATGTCTTCCCAGATCATGCCTTCCGATACTGAGGTGCGTTCCAACCGGGGCGATGATATCGCCGCCATCGAAGCGGACGCGCGGCTGCGTGAAGACATCCGGCTGCTCGGACGCATCCTCGGCGACACCGTGCGCGATCAGGAAGGCGCCGACGTGTTCGAACTGGTCGAACGCATTCGGCAGACCTCGATCCGGTTCCACCGGGATGAGGACAAGCTGGCGCGGCATGAACTGGAAATCATCCTCGATGGCATGTCGATCAGCCAAACCGTGCGCATCGTCCGTGCCTTCAGCTATTTCTCGCACCTCGCCAATATCGCCGAAGATCAGAACCACATCCGGCAGATGCGGGCACGCTCCACCGCCGCCGGATCGCCGCGCTCGGGGACGCTGGCGCTGGTTCTGTCACATGCGCACGCGGCCGGCTTTTCCGCGGCCGATCTGCGCCGGTTTTTTGCGGAAGCACAGGTCAGCCCGGTGCTGACCGCGCACCCCACGGAAGTCCGCCGCAAGAGCACGATGGACCGCGAGATGGAGATCGCCGCGCTGTTGGACCGGCGCGAGCGCGTCCAGGTCACGCCGGAGGAATTTGAGGCAGACGCCGAGCAGTTGCGCCGCGCGGTGCTGACGTTGTGGCAGACCAATCTGTTGCGCCGTACCAAGCTCACCGTGCTCGACGAGGTCGCCAACGGCCTCTCTTTTTATGATTATACCTTCCTGCATGAAGTGCCGCGGCTGCATTGTGCGCTGGAGGACCGGTTGAACCAGGTGGGTGATGGCCCGCGCGGCGAACTGGCGTCGTTCCTGCGGATGGGAAGCTGGATTGGCGGCGATCGCGACGGCAACCCGTTCGTGACGGCGGAAGTGATGCGCGGAACCTTGCGCCTGCAGAGCAGCCGCGTATTGCGCTGTTACCTCGAGGAGCTGCACGTCCTCGGCGGCGAACTGTCGCTCGCGGCGCATCTTGCCGATGTCTCGAAGGATTTGCGTGCGCTCGCCGGGCGCTCGCCCGACACTTCGCCGCATCGAAGCGGCGAGCTTTACCGGCTGGCGGTGTCCGGCATTTATGCCCGGCTGACGGCGACGGCGTTGAAGCTGGATGTGGAAACCATCCGGCGGCCGGTCGGAGCAGCGGCTCCCTATGACAGTGTGAAGGAACTCAAAGCCGACCTCGATGTGCTTCATCGATCGCTGGTTTCAAACAATTCGGGCGTGATCGCGCGCGGACGGCTGCGGCACTTGCGCCGGGCGGTGGATTGTTTCGGGTTTCACCTCGCAAACCTCGACATGCGGCAAAACTCCGCGGTGCACGAACGCACGGTCGCAGAATTGCTCGACGCCGCGACACCCGGCATGTCCTATCTGGCGCTGAGCGAAGAGGCGCGCATCGCGCTGCTCTCGAATGAGTTGCGCAACGCGCGGCCGCTGACCTCGGCATTCGTCAAATACTCCGACGAGACGCTGGGCGAACTCGCGGTATTTCATGCCGCTGCCGAAGCGCATTCGAAATTCGGCGCCGACGTGATCCCGCATTGCATCATCTCGATGTGCAAGGGCATGTCGGACATGCTGGAGGTCGCGCTGCTGTTGAAAGAGGCCGGCCTCGTCGATCCCTCCGGCCGCAGCGTGATCAACATCGTGCCGCTGTTCGAGACCATCGAGGATTTGCAGGCGTCCGCCGGCATCATGGACCGGCTGTTGTCGCTGCACGATTACCGCAAGCTGGTGGACAGCCGCGGCGGCGTGCAGGAGGTGATGCTTGGCTATTCCGACAGCAACAAGGATGGCGGTTTTGTCACGTCGGGCTGGGAACTCTACAAGGCCGAGATTGGCCTGATCGAAGTGTTCGAGCGTCACCATGTTCGCCTGCGGCTGTTCCATGGCCGCGGCGGCTCGGTCGGGCGCGGCGGCGGGCCGAGCTATGACGCCATCATCGCCCAGCCCGGCGGCGCGGTGAACGGCCAGATCAGGATCACCGAGCAGGGCGAAATCATCTCCAGCAAATATTCCAACGCCGAAGTCGGCCGCAACAATCTGGAAATTCTTGCCGCCGCCACCCTCGAGGCGAGCCTGCTGCAGCCAAAGCACAGCGCGCCGCGCAGCGAATATTTGGAAGCGATGGAGCAATTATCGGCGCTGGCCTTCAAGGCCTATCGCGGGCTGGTCTACGAGACCGACGGTTTTGCGGATTATTTCTGGGCTTCCACCGTCATCGCCGAAATCTCCACGCTGAACATCGGCAGCCGTCCGGCGTCGCGCAAGAAAACCCGTGAGATCGAGGACCTCCGCGCCATTCCCTGGGTGTTCAGCTGGGCGCAATGCCGGCTGATGCTGCCGGGCTGGTATGGCTTCGGCAGCGCGGTCGAGGCCTGGATAGTGGAGCATCCCGACAAGGGCATGCCGTTCCTGAAAGAGCTTTATCGCGAGTGGCCGTTCTTCCGCACGCTGTTGTCGAACATGGACATGGTGCTGGCCAAGAGCTCGATTGCGATCGCCTCGCGCTATGCCGAACTGGTGCCGGACACGAACTTGCGCGAAAATATCTTCGGACGCATCCGCAGGGAATGGCATCTCTCGATCGAGACGCTATTGGACATCATGGGGCAGGACCGCTTGCTGCAGAGCAATCCGCTGCTGGAGCGCTCAATCCGCAACCGCTTTCCCTATCTCGATCCGCTCAACCATGTGCAGGTGGAACTCTTGAAGGAGCATCGTGCGCAGAATCCCGACGAACAGGTGCTGCGTGGGATTCAGATCACCATCAACGGGATTTCGGCGGGGTTGAGGAACAGCGGGTAGCTTGCGGTCATTCCGGGGCGCGCGAAAGCGCGAACCTCAGATGTGCAATTGCACATCGGGGAATCTCGAGATTCCGGGTCCACGCGAAGACGCGTGTCCCGGAATGACGAGGATAGATGTGCTTCAGCAGATATGTGCGCCCTGGGTTTCGGAGCTGGTCATGGCTTCAAAGCACCCTGCACACTCGTGTAGACTGCGTAGAGCGATGACGAGCCGCAGATGTAAAGTCGATTTCGTTGCTGACCGCCGAAGCACAGGTTGGCGACGGTTTCGGGTATGTGGATCTTGCCGAGCAGATCGCCGTCAGCAGTGTAGCAGCGCACGCCGTCCTCGTTGGGATCGCCCCAACCCACGGAGCACCAAAGACGCCCGGCGGTGTCACAGCGCAGCCCGTCGGTAATGCTGGGCTTGGGCATGTCCGCAAAGACTTTGCCGTTCGACACCTTTCCGGCCGCCACATCCAGGTCGAACACGCGGATATGCGACGGGTTGTCCGGCCCGTCCGGCAAAGGCCGTTGGGCTCCACGAAGTCATCGACGACGACCTTGATGTCACCAGATTTCGGATCCACCCGGTAGACGTTTTTCTTTTCCTGCTCAGGGTCGGCTTTGATGCCCTCATAATAGCCGCCGATGCCGTAGGCTGGATCGCAGAACCAGATCGAATCATCGGCAGCGACAACCAGGTCGTTCGGCGAGTTCAGTTTCTTGCCATTGTACTTGTCGGCGATGATGGTGATCGAACCGTCGAGTTCGGTCCGGGTGACCCGTCGGCCGCTGTGTTCGCAAGTGAGCAGGCGTCCTTGCCGATCAATGGTGTTGCCGTTCGAGTTCATCGATGGCTGGCGGTATACGCTCACGTGACCGTCGTCCTCCGAGAAGCGCATGATGCGGTTGTTGGGAATGTCGCTGAACAGCACGTAGCGGCCAGCCGGGAAGTAAACCGGTCCCTCGGCCCAGCGGAACCCGGTTGCGACGCGCTCAACCGCCATGGTGCCGGCGAAGGCCGGGAAACCGGTAGGCCCGAACGAAACCTTGGGCTTTTTCATGGACTCCAGGCGAGAATCCGGATACCGGGCCCCGGGCAGCGGTCCCAAGGGCAGCGGTGTTTGCAGGGTTGGGGCGCCCGTTTGGCCCAATGGCGCTACAGTCGCCGCAGAGGCCGCTTTCATGGTCACGGCCGTTGCGGCCAGCGCCGCCGCGCCCTTGAACAGTTTGCGGCGATCGAAACCACCGGCTTGAGGGTGAGGGTCGGGCAAACTTGGTAGATTTGTCATGATTTCCTCCCATATTTTTTTGTTGGGAGTAAATCGTGGGCCCGCAATCGGGCATAAAGCAGGCAAGTTTCAGGACAACCCGATATCGCGGGGAGGCGTACATCCCGGTCGTCCCTGCGAACGCCGAGACCACGCGTAGGGTGCAGCTGCGCTTCAAATCGCATCCCAGTTGAAAACATCCGCCGAGCGGTCGAGCTTGTAGAACGACGACTTCAGCGCCGGGATGCCGTGCTCGGCGAGGGTCTGCGGCGTCCAGCCTTCGGCGCGATGGACCGAGCGCAGCGGGCGCGACTGGCTCATCAGGAAAATCTCGTTCATCCGCACCGCAAAAATCTGCCCGGTGACGTCCTTGGCGGCGTCGCTGAGCAGGAAGGCGCAAACCGGCGCGATCTTTTCCGGTCCCATCTGTTGAATCTTCGCCACCCGCGCTTTCTCTGCCTCGGTCTCGGTCGGAATGGTTCCGATCAGCCGGCTCCAGGCGAACGGCGAGACGCAATTCGAGCGCACATTGTAGCGGTTCATGTCGAGCGCGATCGATTTCGACAGCCCGACGATGCCGAGTTTTGCGGCCGCGTAATTGGCCTGGCCGAAATTGCCGACCAGGCCGGAGGTCGAGGTGAAGTGAACGAACGAGCCGCTTTCCTGCTCGCGGAACAGCCGCGCCGCCGCGTGCGCGACATAGAACGAACCCATCAGGTGCACCTTGATGACGGACTCGAAGGCGTCGATGCTCATCTTGTGGAAGATCGCGTCGCGCAGGATGCCGGCATTGTTGACCACGCCGTCGAGCTTGCCGTAGGTGTCGACCGCCATCTTGACGATCTTGCTGGCGGGAACCGCCTCGGCGACGGTTTCGAAATTGGCGATGGCCGTGCCGCCGCGCTTCTTGATTTCCTCGACCACCTCTTCCGCCGGCGCGGCGCTCGTCCCCGAACCGTCGGCGGCGACACCGGGATCGTTGACCACGACCTTGGCGCCTTCCGCGGCGCAGAGCAGCGCGATCTCGCGGCCAATCCCGCGCCCAGCGCCGGTGACGATGACGACTTTATCCTGCAGTGATTTGGTGCTGGCCATGGCAGATGCTCCCGTTGTTTTCGTCATTCCGGGGCGCGCGAAGCGCGAACCCGGAATCTCGAGATTCCCCGATGTGCAATCGCACATCTGTGGTCTGGTCCTGCGGACCATCCCGGAATGACGGCGGTCATTACCGTTCGTTGGTAAAAATAATCGTGCCGCTCGCCCCGAACATGCCGCCGACGCCGTGGCAGACCGAAATCTTCGCGCCCGGCACTTGCGCCGGCGCGATGCCGCGCATTTGCCGCACGCTCTCCTGCAGCGCATACATGCCGTACATGCCGGAATGCATGTAGCTGAGACCGCCGCCATTGGTATTCAGCGGCAGCTTGCCGCCGGGCCGGGTGTTGCCGTCGGCGATGAACTTGCCGGTTTCTTCATGCGGCATGAAGCCGAGATCGCCGAGGCCATACAGCGGCAGATGCGCAAACGCGTCGTAGATCATCAGGTGATCGACATCCCCATGGGTGATGCCGGCCTCCTTGAAGGCGAGCGGGCCCGCGACCTGGAACGCACGCGAACTGTCGAAGGTCTGCATCTGGCTGACCATCGGCGTTTCCACGCTCTCGCCGGTGCCGAGGACATAGACCGGCTTGGTCTTGAAATCCTTGGCGCGGTCGGCCGAGGTCAGGATCAGCGCGCCGCCGCCGTCGGTGACGAGGCAGCACTGCAGGATGCGGAACGGATAGGCGATCATCCGCGAGTTCAGCACATCCTCGACCGTGATCGGCGCCTTCATGGTGGCGCGCGGATTCTTCGCGGCCCATTCACGCTGCACCACCGCGACCATCGCGATCTGCTCATGGGTGATGCCGTGGGTCTTCATGTAGCGCAGCACCGGGATCGGAAACATGCTGGGCGGCCCGTAGACGCCGAATGGCGCTTCGAATTGGCCGTTCAGGCTGTCCGCCGGGGTCGAACGCGGCTGCTTGCCGATCATCGACTTGCCGCTCTCGGCGTGGGTGATCAAGACGGTCTTGCAAAGCCCGGCCTCGATCGCGGCCGCCGCGTGGCGGACGTGAAGCATGAACGAGCATCCGCCGACCGACGTGCCGTCGACCCAGGTCGGCGTGATGCCGAGGTAATGCGCAATCTGTTGCGGCGTCTCGACCGCGGTAGCGATGCCGTCGATATCGGACAGTTTCAGCCCGGCATCGGCGAGGGCGTTCAGCGCCGCGTCCGCGTGCAGCTGGATCTGTGAGACGTTCGGGATGACGCCGAGTTCGGTGGTCTCGGCAGCGCCGACAACGGCGACCTGGTTTCTGCGCATGATGCTTAGCCCTTCGCCGGACGGAACAAGGGAAGGGTGATTTTGTCGTCAAGCTTTTCGAACGCGACTTCGAGCTTCATGTCGAGTTCGAGCGCCTCCGGCGTCTGCGGACAATCGATGATGTTGCTCATCATCCGCGGGCCTTCTTCCAATTCCACCACGGCAATCGCGTAAGGCGGCGTGAACTTTGAACATGCTGACCTTGCGCGATGCGCAGGCCGGGCAGAACGGTCGCGGCGGGAAATAGACATTGGCGCAGGCATCGCAGCGCTGCAGGCGCAGCTCGCCTGCCTGCGTGCCGTCCCAGAAATGCTGGGTTTCCGGTGTCGGTTTCGGTCGCGCGCGCGTTGGCTCGGCCATATCTGCCATTTTCCTCCCCTGGGGATCGGGCCGTGGGGCCCGCTGTTGCGGTCTTGATGCGACATTTGACCATGGGGCGTCAACGGTCCAGCCGACCTGCTGCATGGCGCGTATTCCGGCACGCGCACAATCGGTCTCCCGGAACGCTTGTATGCTTTCGGTCTCCCGCGCTAGGGTGTTTGTCATTGCGGCAACTCCTCACCGGGAATAGCGACGCTGCGCGGGAGGCAGAGGGTGCGAACGATTCGAATAGGATCCGGCGCCGGGTATTCGGGCGATCGCATCGAGCCCGCGGTTGAACTGGCCGAAAAAGGCGATATCCAGTATCTGGTATTCGAGTGTCTGGGCGAGCGCACC
>WNFK01203567.1_pt1 | contig 10796 bp, 7 predicted proteins | sample 5400281 | NCBI WGS metagenome assembly WNFK01 (sample SAMN13153350, study PRJNA577476) | soil metagenome | isolation source: 20 cm soil on Douglas fir-dominated hillslope | place: USA:California | collected 2013-09-17
CCAGACGGGACTTTCACCCGTTGGATTTCTTCAAGTGGTTTCCCCCTCCTTCACTTCTGGTTCCTCCACTTCCACGCTTTCCCCAGCGCGATAGGAGCCCGTCTGAAAATTGACCGAACTCGTACGTTTCACTTGAATCGGCACTGAATCACTGGGGAGTGAGTACACAGAGCCCGGTGTCGCTTACCTGTGTAACGACCGGTAAGCCGAAAGAGTACAGGACGCCGGAGTTTGCGATTACATTACGGACAATTTCGGAGCATCTCTTCTGGGGTTTCGTCGAAAAGCGGACACGTTATTCGAAATATCGAATTGGCGAACCAGAGAAGGCTTTGCTTGACTGGATTTACCTCACGCTCCAAAGCGGACTGACACCACGTCTCGATGAGATCGAGTTGCAAGTCCTCGATAAAAAGAAGCTAGTGAAATATGCCGACAAATATCCGAGAACGGTCCGGAACGCACTGATAAGTTCGCTCGCATTCGAGCATTTTGCGGCGAGTGGCGCATCCTTGAAAGGCTGAGACGGCTCCGGGTGGCCTACCCTTTGCGATTTTGTTTTGTGCGAAGGGTGGGCAATTCTTTGCTTCGCTTTGACCAGCCGCCGCCGACGAGGCTGTGCGCCCTGCGCTGGCGGCCTAGCGCCCTTGATGACGAGTCGAACTGCCCCAGTTCCCGGTAGTGGGCCAGTCTGCGATAATCCGACTGCTCAGGAGTTGGCTCAGTCGTTCGTTGATGTGCGGTGCAGCTCGCAAGAAAACACTGTACCTGGATCCACAACGAGCCCATCGAGTCTGTCGCCTTCGTCGGAGACGAAGAAGGTGATGTCCAGCGGCGGACCTTGCTTGCCGTTAATTTTTTGATCGTAGGTGATGGTGCCGTTGCAATCGGAGTTTAGATTCTCGGTTCCAACGACCGTCTGCGTGAGCGGGGGCCCCCCGCCGATCATGACGGTGCTGGCACCGGTGAACGTGCCATTGTCATCGGCGTTGAGGGTACCCAGCAGCTTTGCCGGAAGCAACGGTGCGTTCGGGCTTGGTGAAAGAAACCCATTGCAGATCACGAAATATCTGCCGACGGTCGTCTTCGCGGAGCAACCGTGAGCCGCATGAGGCCGCGGGTTGCCGTTTGCCCGGCTGCTGTTATTGACGAACAACAGGAGCGCAGGTAGGAGGAAAAACGAGAGAGCAATTGCGAGCCTAGCTTTCATGACTTACCTCCGTGCGTCGTAATCCGGGACTTCCATTTTGACTTCCCGGCCGACCGATAACGTACACCCACGCCCGTCAGTATGCAATTCTCGTTCAATGCCTGATAACGCGGCTTACCAGGCATGTGGCCGCTAGGTCACCACTTCCCATAAGCGAACCTCGGGCCCGAAATAATTTCGCGTTGCCAGTTATATGGCGAAGGGGATACAGTGCCGCCGGGTGATCTCTGGAGGCAAGACATGAAAGCGTCTTTGCTTTATCGAATCGCTTCGGTTCTTCTGCTGCTTTTTGCTATCGGACATACACTTGGGTTTCGCCAGACCAATCCCGAATGGGGAGTAGGCTGACTTATTGACGCAATGCGGTCGATTCATTTCGATGCACAAGGGTTTAGCCGGACTTATTGGGACTTCTTAGCGCGTTCGGGCTTTTCTTCTCTGTGTTTCTTTTGTTCGCCGCGGTATTGGCGTGGCAGCTGGGCGGCCTTCCGGCAGAGACTTTTGCACGCATGCGCCGCACCGCGTGGGCGCTCGCCATTGGCTTTGCCGCGGTCACAGCTTTGAGCTGGAAATACGCCTTCGCCACCCCCATCGTTTTCTCAACCATGATCACGATGTGTTTGATTGCTGCGGCATGGCTTTCAGCGAAGAAGCCAATCTGAAGCCGTTGAGGAAGAAATGGCTAGCGGCGCTTAATTCGAAGTCATCGGGGCCGCGCGGTGAGAAAGACTGGTAAAACAATGAAGAAATACAAATTCAAGGCGAAAATTGAAGCAGGCGATGGCGGAGGAGCTTATGTGCTTTTTCCGTACGATACCGGTACGGAATTCGCCACCAAAGGGAAGGTGCCTGTAAAGGCGACGTTCGATGGGGTTCCCTATACGGGTTCGCTTTTCAAGTACGGTAAGCCCCTTCATCTGCTGGGTATGCCTAAAGCCATACGCGAGCAAATTGGGAAAAGCCCGGGCGATACTCTTGAAGTCGTTGTTTGGAAAGATGAAGAGGTAAGAACCGTCGAAGTGCCTGCCCAAATTGAAAACTTGATGAAGAAAGAAGGCCTGCTTCCCGTTTTCAAGAAACTGAGTTACACCCACCGCAAGGAGTACTGCCGCTGGATTACCGAAGCCAAGAAGGAAGAAAACGATTGAAGAGTATAACCCTCGGGATCGACAATGGCCCCGCAGCGGTCGCCCCAAAACATATCCATCACGGGTCCCTTGAGAACGGCGCCGAGCTTTACGGCCTTGGCAACCGTCTTGTCTACCTTCTCGGTCAGCAGATACAAGCTCGTCGGGGAGGCGCCGATGGTTTTCGCACTGCGCGAACCCATCTGCGCCATTTCCGGCCCTAACATTAATGTCGTGCCGCGGAGTGTCAGCTCGGCGTGGATCGCCTTGCCGTCTGGACCATTCATGATCCCGCGTTTGGCAAAGCCGAATGCCTTTTGGTAGAAGTCGGCTGCCGCTTTCACGTCGGTCACCGTCAGCATTGCCGTTACGGAACCGTAGAGCTTTTTATTGAGCGGATCGATCTTTTTGGGCATAACACACTCCTTTCGTGAGGCAAGTATTCGAGCTGAACTTGGGCGTAAGTTGTCCACAAACAGCGCAGGAAAATTCACCGCCGGAACAAGCGAGCGCCTCGGTAAGTTCTTCAGGCAAACCAATGGTGATGTACTGCACGGTGTAGCTTACCCAAAATAGAGGTCAAAAGCACGTTGACGTTTAAGGAGGCGGTGCTACGCGGATTTCTTGGCGGTGGATTCCTTTTCTTTTAGGAAGGCGTCGAGGCGGAGGAATTTGCGGCCGAGGGCGCCGCTGTAGGCGGACCACTCAGGGTCGCCGGAATCGACGGCGAGGGCGGCGCGGACGGCGGCGAGCTTGGAATCGAGGTCGTCCATGTAGTGGAAGGCCATGGCTTCGCGGATCATGGGGAGCTTTGGCGAGCCAAATTCGTATTGGCCGTGATGGCTGATGAGGAGATGCTGGACGACGGTTTTCAAGTTGGGCGGGAAACCCTCGATGGCGTCCATGGCTTTGGAGACAGTTTCGAATTCCATCATGATGTGGCCGAGGAGCTGGCCTTCGATGGTGTAGCCGACGGCGCGCTCGTAGCAAAGTTCGTCGAGCTTGCCGACGTCGTGCAAAATCGCGGCCGTCAGCAGCAAATCAACGTCGAGCTCCGGGTAGTGGACAGCGATTTGCCTCGCGAGGCCGCACAAGCCGATGACGTGCTCGAGCAGGCCGCCGAGATAAGCGTGGTGCATCACTTTCGCCGCGGGAGCGCGTTTGTATTTCGCGGCGATGGCGGGGTCAGAAATGATGGAGGTCGTGAGCTCTTTCAGCCAGGGATTCGCGATCGAGCCCGCATATTCCAAAAGCTGGGCGTAGAGCTTGCCGACGTCTTCTTTGGTGTGGGGAAGAAAGTCAGCCAGGTCGACCTCCTCGGGTTTCGCGAGCCGAAGCTGCTGCAAAGAGAGCTGCGGCTTGTTGCGGTAAATCTCGACACGCGCGTTTACCTTGACGAAATCGTCGCGGCCGATGTCCTTCGCCGCGACGTCGAATTGATCCCACATACGAGCTTCGATGGTGCCGCTGCGATCGCCGAGCTCGAGGCGCAAGTAGGGCTTGCCCTCGCGGGTGTTGCGAATCTCTTTTTCGTGAACGAGGAAAAAAGTAGTGATGCTCTGTTCGGAGTTTAGATCAGTGACGAAGGGCGACTTCATGTTCCCGATTCCGACTTCTTTCCGAACAAGAGGAATTTCTTACGGGCCTTCTTCTGCTTGCTGACTTCCGGCGTCGCGCTTACTTCCTGAATCTCGGAGCCTCCGCCGCCGGCGATGTCCTGAAAACCGGGCTTAATCACCACGTAACTCTGCTCGCGCAGGGTCTTGAGATATTCGCGCATCGCGGGTTCCATGCGCCCGCTGTAGAGCTTGTCCATGATTTCATTTTTGACTTTCGCGAGCGATTGTTCGCCTTCGTCGTAGTGCTCCAGGACCTGCAGGACCAGGAAACCTTGCTTGGTTTCCATGACTTCGGTCAGCTCGTTGCGCTTCATCTTGAAGACCTTGTCCTCGAGTTCCTTGGAAAGTTCTCCGCGCTTGTAGATGCCGAGGAAGCCGCCCTGGCTCTTGGTGCTGCCATCGGAAAGCCGCTTGGCGATTGCGCCAAAGTCCTCGCCGTCCTGGACGCGCTTGAGGGCGGTCTCCGCCTTTTTCTTCAGGTCCGGGAGATCTTCCGGCTTCTTTCCTTCGGTGCTAACCACGATCTCCCGCAGCGCCACCTGCTCCGGGCGCACGAATTCGGTCTTGTGCGCTTCGTAATACTTCGTCACTTCCTCATCGCTGATGGTGATGTGCGAACCGACCTCGCTGCTGATCACGCGCTGCGTCTGCAGAGTGCTGCGAATGTTGCTTTTGAAATCTTCCCAGTTCATTCCCTGCCCGGAAACGGCCTTTTCAAGCTCCTCCATGCTGGCGAGCTTGTTTTCGGTGCGGATGGCATCGAGTCTTTTAATGAGCTCCGGCTCGACGCTCACGCCCATGTCCTTGGCGCGCTGCACCAGGAGGGACTGGTCGACAAGGTCGCGCAGAGTGTTTTTCTGGCGATCCTCGATGGCGATCTGCAACTGCTCCGGGGTGCAGCGATTCTGGCATTCCGATTTGGCTTCCTCTTCAGCAGCCTGGCGCGCTTTGTCGTACTCCGAGCGGGTGATGATTTCATTGTTGACGCGGGCAATAATCTCTTCGACGGTCTTGCCGCTATCCGGATTAGCCGCTTTCGGAGCGGCGGGTTTCGCGGGCTTTTCGGATTTTGCGTCGGGCGCCGCCATCCCCGGCTTCTCAAGAGTGGGCCCGGCCGCCGGTTTCGGCTGAGAACCTTGCGGCTGATCCTGTGCCGCGAGCGGCAGGGCGGCAAAGAGTGCCACGATGACAACAAGTTTTCGCATCAATTCCCTCACCTCTAAAGTCTAGCCCTGCCCCTGAAGGCCGAGCAATACGTTTCTCAACGCAGCGGGGATGGATTCACCCCGTTTGACCTCCATCCAGAGTACGCCGCTGGGGTCGAGTTTGATGCCCGTACGAGAGCGTACCACGGAGACCAGTTTGGCCGGGTCCAGGGTTGTCTCGGGATGGAACCTGACCGCGATGCGGGTCCCCTGGCGTTCCACGGCGGAGATTCGCAGCCGCTCACATATGGATTTGAGGGCGGCGTACTCCAAAAGGTTTTCCACGGAGGAAGGCGGTTTTCCGAAGCGGTCTTCGAGCTCCTTGCGGACGTCCTGCTTGTCTGCTTCGGAGGCGATCGAGGAGATGCGTTTATAGGTGCGCAGGCGGAGATTTTCGCTAGGGATGTAGTCCTGCGGGATGCGCACGTCAAAGCCCAGGCTGAGCGTGGTGCGCAGGTCCGGGGCGACTTCTTCGCCCTTTAGCTTGGAAACGGCGCGCTCCAGCATCTGGCAATACATATCGAAGCCGATGGCTTCGATATGTCCGTGCTGCTGGCGGCCGAGCATGTTGCCAGCGCCGCGCAGCTCAAGGTCGAGCGCGGCGATGCGGAATCCGGCGCCCAGTTCGCTGAACTCCTTCATGGCGGCGAGGCGTTTGCGGGCGATGTCGGAGAGCGAGGCGTCCGGCGGGACGAGGAGATAGGCGTAGGCGCGCTGGGCGGAACGACCGACGCGGCCGCGCAATTGATAGAGCTCGGCGAGCCCCAGGCGGTCGGCGCGGTTGATCAAAATCGTGTTGGCGCGGGGGATGTCCAGACCGTTCTCGACGATGGTGGTCGCGACTAGCACATCCGCTTCATCGCGAATGAATTTCAACATCACGCTTTCGAGTTCTTTTTCGGCCATTTGGCCGTGGGCCACCACGACGCGTGCCTTGGGCACCAGCTTCGCCACCATGGCTCCGAGCGAATAAATCGATTCGACGCGATTGTGAATGAAGAAGACCTGGCCGTCGCGAGCAAGTTCGGTTTCGATGGCACTCTGCACCAACTCTTCCTGAAAGGGGGCGACGACGGTTTGAATGGCCAGTCGGTCGCGCGGAGGCGTTTCGATAACGGACATGTCGCGAAGGCCAACAAGCGACATGTGCAAGGTGCGTGGAATGGGCGTGGCGGAGAGCGCGAGGGCGTCCACGTTTTTTCGCATTTCCTTGAGGCGCTCTTTGTGGGCGACGCCGAAGCGCTGCTCTTCATCGACCACGAGAAGGCCGAGGTCGGCGAATTTCACGTCCTTCGAGAGCAGACGATGCGTGCCGATGACCACGTCCACCTTGCCCGCTTCCAAATCCGCGAGAATTTTTTTCTGCTCCGCAGCGCTGCGGAAGCGGCTGAGCATTTCGATGCGCGCGGGGAAAGCGGCGAATCTTTTCTTGAACGTTTCGAAATGCTGGAAGGTGAGCACAGTGGTCGGCGCGAGAACGGCAACCTGCTTGTTGTCCACGACGGTCTTGAACGCCGCGCGCATGGCGACTTCTGTTTTGCCGTAGCCGACGTCGCCGCAAAGCAGGCGGTCCATGGGCTCGGCGCGTTCCATGTCGCGCTTGATGTCGCCGATGGCGGTGACCTGATCGGTGGTTTCCTCGAATTCAAAAGCATCCTCGAATTCGCGCTGGAAATTGCCGTCCGGAGAAAATGCAAAGCCCGTGGTGGTTCTGCGCTGCGCGTAAAGCGCGAGAAGCTGGTCGGCCATGTCTTCGACGGATTTGCGCGCGCGCGTTTTGCGAGCGTTCCAGACGGTGCCGCCGAGTTTGTCCAGCGGCGGATGCGTGCCCTCGAGCACGCGGTAACTCTGCACCAGGTCCATACGTTCCAGGGGAACGTAGAGACGCGCATCGTCGGCATACTTCAGCAGCATGAACTCACTGCGATGCCCGTCGGATGCGATCTGGCGAAGCCCCTCAAACTGGCCGATGCCGTGATCCACATGGACCACATAGTCGCCGGGCTTCAGTTCGGCAAAATCGCCGAAGAAACCGGAAGTGCGAATTTTGCGGCTGGGGCGCTCGACGGTGGGCGTGACGTCGAAAAGATCGGCGTGGCCGAAAAGAGTAAGCCGAGCGCCGGGAAACGCGACGCCTTCGGCAAAAGGCGCGCGGATCAGCAGCATCGCCGCGGATTCGTGCGCGCCCTCGGCGGTGAAGCCGGCGGCGGCATCTTCCGACTCGCCCAGCACATAGGGCACTTCATACTCGCGGCAGATGTCCGCAAAGCGTTCGATCTCTCCGGTGCTGGCGGCCGTCAGGAAAACCGTTCCGCCGGAAGCGAGCTGGGACTTGACGTCGCCCATGCAAGCAACTACATCACCATGTAAACGTGAGCTGGGCCGCGAGGAAAGTTCAAATTGCCGGATGGAACCGATTGTCAGCCCGAGCTGTTCGATTTGAATTTGCGAAGTTTTTTCCAGCGCCGCTGCAAACTCCTCTTCGGACCAGAAGTAATGCGAGGCGGCGGGGGAGTTGGCGCGCCCGTGACGCTCGTAATTTTCCGTCGCGGCGGCGAGATGTTTCGCCGCGGCTTCACGCAAAGTTTGCGGCTCATCTAGGAACACGATCGGCCGCAGGGAACTTTCTGCCAGCTCGAAGAGCGTGCTCGTCCCCGGTTCGCTGGTGGGGCCGAAGAACGAAGGCGTCTCCCAAGCGGCAGCGTTTGGATCCGTTTTTTCCGGCGCCGGCACGGACCACTCCGTCAAAGGTAGGAGCGTCGTGCGCACTACAGGCGCAATCGACCGCTGCGTGCGTGGGTCGAATTCGCGCACCGATTCAACGCTGTCGCCGAGCAGCTCAATACGCACAGGACGAGCGGCTTCCGGGGAGAAGACATCGATGATGCCGCCGCGGACGGCGAATTGCCCGGGCAGCTCCACCATTTCGGTTCGGGTGTAGCCCACGGAACCCAGATGGGTAATCAATTCTTCGTGGGGAATCTCGGTGTCCTTTGCCAACGTCCGGGTGAGATAGAGATACGCGGCCGGATCCTGATAGCGCCAAAGCGCCGCGGCAATAGGGGCGATCACCAGGGTAATCTGTCCATCCGCGACGCGAAAGAGCGTGGCCGCGCGCCGTTCGAGAATGTCCGCGTGCGGGCTTTGCGATTCCCAGGGAAGTCTGTCGAACGCGGGGAGGGTGGCGACGCCGCCCGGCGTTCCTGGAAAAATACCGCTGAAGAATCGCAGGGTTTCCGCGAAAGCTTCGGCGCGGCGATTGGAATCCGTCACAAAAAATGCCGGACGGCGCAACTCGCGCGTCAAGTAGGACGCAACGAGAGCTTTCGCGACATCGTGCAGGCCGGTGACGGAGATATGGCTCGCGCCGGAGCGCAAAGCGGCCAGCGCGCCCTCCATCGCAGCATGGCGAAGGACGGCCTCTAATATCTCGCGGACGGCGGGAAGTATCATGCGTGGTCCGCGTATGTTCCGCAGAATGGCCGTTGTCGAATAGCCGGGAACGACGGGAATGGAGAGGACGCGCCCGCCAGCAGCTTCCACTTCCTTGCGGCCAACAATTTGGTCGCCGGGCCAATCGCCACCCTTCACCAGGACATCCGGGAGCAAACCGGCGATCACTTTGCGGGGCGTCAAATCATCGAAGATCACTACGGCATCCACACATTCCAAAGCCGCGAGAATTTCCGCGCGCTCGAGTTCAGAGATAACCGGGCGGCCTTCGCCCTTCAATTGACGCACGCTGGCATCGCTATTCAGCCCGATGATAAGCACATCTCCCAGCTCACGCGCCAACTCCAGACTGCGAATGTGGCCCGGATGAAGCAGATCAAAGCAGCCGTTCGTGAAGACGACGATGCGGCCGTTGCGTTTCTGGCGGCCAAACCGCAGAATCGCTTCCTCGAGTGTCAGGACTGCCGGGTTCAAAGGGTCTCCATGCGGGCCGAGAAAAACCAAAGTGATATTCGTCGAAAGAGTAGTTTATCACGCGCGGGAGGTCCGGCGCCCGCAGGCCGGCGGCTCACGAGGACGTCACGTAATTTGGTTCGTGCCATTGCGGGAGTTTTGCTCTGCGTCGCAGGATTCTGGCTTGCCCTGCCCACGCCCTATCGCGAGCGGACATTTCTCATCGATGCCGGGGGCTGCCGACTGGAAACCACGATCGTGGTAAAGCAAGAGGGAGGCGCGCAGGGATCGGTTTTGCTTTTCCACGGAATTTCCGCGAACAAGAAAATCATGTCGTACCTCGCGCGGGGTTTTGCCGAACAGGGCCTTCGCGTCTATGTTCCGGATTTGCCGGGACACGGGCGCACGCCGGGGCCGTTTTCGCCGGCGCGCGCGGAACAGTGCGGAGAGGCACTTCTCCGCGAACTGCTGGCGCGCGGGGTGATCAATGCCGATCGCACGATTCTCGCTGGGCATTCGATGGGCGGCGCCATCGCCGAGCGGATTGCATCCCGTGTTGCAGTCGCGGGCTTGATCGCCATTTCGATCGCGCCGATGCGGGCCGCACATGGAGTGACGCCGGAAAAGCTGGTTTTCAGCGATCCCCCGGCTCTGCCGCCTCATTCTCTGGTGATCATGGGTTCGCTGGAATTGGAGTCGATGCGCGGCAATGCCGCTGACCTGGTTGCGTCGCGAAACGACGGGACCGTGAAGTACTTGGAGATTCCTGGCGCATCGCACGTCGGCATTCTCTTCAACCGTGCCACCATGCGAGCTTCGCAGGAATGGTCGGCGCACATCCTGAACTTACCCACGACTGCAGCATTGCCCTCTCACCGCATGCTCATGGGGGCACTGGGAGGTTTCGTGGGGATCCTGCTGATTGCAGGACCATTTCTCCGGGAAGTCTGCGGGAAGAACAGGAGCGAGGAAATCGCGGCGACGGGCGCGGCAATTGGCGTGCCACGACTTTTTCTGGAATTTGCCGCGGGCTCGCTCCTGATCGTGGTTCTCTTGCGATTCTGGATTCCTCTGAAGGTGATTGGACTTTTTGAAGGCGACTATCTTGCCAGCTTCCTGCTTCTCCTAGGGGCTGTGCTGGTTGCGATGCACTGGAATTCTCTGCGTTTTGCACTCTCGAGATTCCCTCGCCACTTGCTCGTGGGGGGATTTGCCGGAGTCGTGCTGCTGCTTCTCGCCACTGCATGGTTGGATTTGACGTTTTACGAAGCGTGGCTGACTGCGTCAAAGTGGGCGCGCTTCCCTTTCTTGATGCTCGTTCTTCTCCCCTACCTGGTGGCAGAAGAAACGCTACTCGGGCCTGTGGAGGGCGGAAAGAAAGGACGCAGACTGGCGCTAGCTTTGTCATTAAGGCTCATCTCCTGGGGAGCACTTATGGCCGGCGTATTGATTCTGCACAACGGAGAAATTTTGATGGGCCTGCTGGCGCTGTATATGGCACTGTTCAATTTGCTACAGCGGAGGGGTATGGACATAGTGCGTACTGAAACGGGCTCGGCGGCGGCGACGGCGCTATTCGGTGTTATACTGCAGACCGGGTTTTGCCTGGTGATCTTTCCCCTCACCTAATGGCCCATCCCCTTAGGAGCCGTCACAAAAGGACATCAAGACGGGGGTTCCGCGCCCAGGGACGGACACGAACATGGCTCAGATAGCGATCGTCGGCGGC
>WNFK01249682.1_pt1 | contig 10795 bp, 13 predicted proteins | sample 5400281 | NCBI WGS metagenome assembly WNFK01 (sample SAMN13153350, study PRJNA577476) | soil metagenome | isolation source: 20 cm soil on Douglas fir-dominated hillslope | place: USA:California | collected 2013-09-17
CCCTCGCGGAGCGGCAGCCAGAGCCGGTTGGCCGCGGCCACCGCGTCCTGGATCGCCAGGTTGATCCCGACCCCGCCGACCGGCGACATCGCGTGCGCGGCGTCGCCGATGCAGAGCAGGCCCGGCCGGTACCACTGGCGCAGGCGGTCCACCCGCACGGTCAGGAGCTTCACGTCGTCCCATCCGCGGATCTCGGCGACCCGGTCCGCCGCGAACGGCATGAGCGCGACCACCGAGGCCCGGAAGGCGTCGAGCCCGCGCCGGCGCACGTCCTCCGCCGAGCCCTTGGGGATGACGTAGCCACACTGCCAGTGCGGCCCTCGATTGAGTAGTACGAAGATTCTACCCGCGTCGAAACGACCCATGATGGCCGCGGGGTCGCCGGGCGCGCGCGAGAGCCGGAACCAGAGCACGTCCATGGGCGCCCCCAGGTCCTCCACGTGCAGGCCGGCCCGCTCGCGCAGGACCGAGGAGCGGCCGTCGGCGGCGACCACGAGATCGGCGCGCAGCTCGAACGGGCCGCCGGCCGCGGTCCCGCGCACCCCGATCACCCGGCCCGCCTCCTCGATCAGCCCGGTGGCCTCGGCCCGCATCTCGAGATGGAAGCCCGCGTAACGGGCACCGTGCCGCGCGAGGAAGTCGAGAAAGTCCCACTGGGGCATCATGGCGATGAACTTGCAACGCGTCGGGAGATGCGTGAAATCGGCCACCGCCAGCGACGTATCGCCGAACTGGGCGATCAAGCGCGGCATCTCCTGGTGGGGCACGCGCAGGAATTCCTGCAGCAGGCCCAGCTCGTGCATGAGCTCGAGCGTCGAGGGGTGGATGGTGTCGCCCCGGAAGTCGCGGAGGAAGTCGGCGTGCTTCTCGAGGACCATCACCCGGACGCCGGCCCGGGCGAGCAGGAACCCGAGCATCATGCCGGCCGGGCCGCCGCCCGCCACGCAGCACGTCACCGCGGATGGTCGCCCGGGCATGACGACCCAATGCTACAATGGCCACCCGCCGGATGCCTGAACTCGCAGCAAAGCCACGTGAGATGGGTTAGTATCACGAAATGACGAATCCGGGACAGACACCGGTCCAAGTGTATCGCGCGGCGGATGCGCCGCCCGGCGCGCTCGCCGGCGAGGCGGTAGCGGTGCTCGGCTACGGCCACCTCGGCCGCACCGCCGCGCTGAACCTGCGTGACTCCGGCGCGAAGGTCCGCATCGGCAATCGTGACGACGAGTACGCCGAGCAGGCGCGGAGCGAAGGCTTCGAGGTCGTGCCGATCGCGGCCGCCGCCACCGGCGACGTGGTGTACGTGCTGCTCCCCGACGAGGTGATCCCCACCGTCTTCGACACGACGATCGCGCCCGCGCTCCGGCCGGGCAGCGCGATCGCGTTCGGCTCGGGCTACAGCCTGGCCTTCGACCTCATCCACCCGCCCGCCGGCATCGACGTGCTGCTGGTCGCTCCGCGCATGGCCGGCAACTCGGCGCGCACGCGCTATCTCGAGGGCCACGGCTTCTGGGCGTGCGTGGGCGTGGAGGCCGACGCGAGCGGCCGCGCGCAGCAGCGCATGCTGGGGCTGGCCGACGGGCTCGGCGTGCTGCGCGCGGGCGCGGTGCAGATGAGCGCGAAGATGGAGGCCACCCTCGATCTGTTCGTCGAGCAGACGGTGGGCGCGGTGCTGGGCATGGCCATCATGATGGCCTTCGAGGTCGCGCGCGACGCGGGCATCCCGGGCGAGGCCCTGGTGCTCGAGATGTACATGTCGGGCGAGATGGAGGCGGTGTTCCAGGCCTTCCGCGAGACCGGCTTCTTCCGCGCCTCCGAGGACCACGGGCCCACCGCGGTGTTCGGGGGCATCACCCGCTCGCTCGAGATGGATCGCGAGGAGATGGCGGATCGCTTCCGGCGGGTGCTCGAGGACATCAAGAGCGGGGGCTTCGCCCGGCGATTCCAGGACGAGGCCCGCAGCGGCTACCCGATGCTCGAGTTCGCCCGGGCCATGATGCACGGCGGCTCGCCGATCGGCGAGGCGGAGGACCGCATCCGGCACCTCACCTCGCCCGACGGGGCCGGCCCGGCGCCCGGAAGCGCCACCTGAGCTTCGCCCCGCGCGCCCTCGCGGCGCGCCCCGCTCAGGGCTGAAGCCTCGTCCCGACCCACGAGCCGCCGGTGAACCCGGTCTCGGTGGGCTGCACCGCGCGCGTCCAGGCCGCGCGATCGTGCGCGCGGCCCGGCTGCCCCGCCCACAGCTCCACCCGCTCGGCCCAGATGCGGTAGCCGCCCCAGCGCGGCGGCCGCGGGACACTCTCGCCGTGCGCACGCCGCGCGGCCTCGATCTGCGCGAGGAAGGCCGCGCGCGAGCCGATCGGGCGGCTCTGCGCGCTCGCGACCGCGGCGAGCCGGGCGTCGAGCGGCCGCGTGCCCCAGTAGCGGTCCGAGTCCGCCTCCGACACGTGGGTGACCGGACCCTCGACGCGGATCTGCCGCTCGAACACCTCCCAGTGGAACACCACCGCCGCGCGCGGGGTCCGCTCGAGCGCGACCCCCTTGGCGCTCTCGCGGTCGGTGTAGAAGACGAGCGAGCCCGCCACCGCGTCGAACCCGCGGCAGATCACCATGCGGACGGTGGGGCGGCCGTCACCGTCGACGGTGGCCAGCGCCATCGCGGTCGCGCTCTTCACCGCGGCCGCCGCCTCCCCGATCCAGCGGGCCGCGAGCGGCAGGGGGTCGGCGGGCAGGATATCCGGGAGCGGCTCGCTCACTGGTCGATCGGCCCCTGGTAGTGCGTCCAGGCGATGCCCTTGATCCGGTGCCGGAGCCGCTCGAGGGTGGAGCGCTCCTCCACGGTGAGATCGACCGCGCGGAGCGCGATGTGCTGCTGCTCGAGACGGGGCCCGGTCGCGGGCACGTGCTGGACGTACGTGAGCCAGGCGACCGCGAGCCCGGTCGGGCGCTCGTGGTCCTGGATCAGGATGGTGGCGAGGGCCGGCTGGATGACCCAGCCCACCCGGGCCGGTCCGCTCGGCGGCGGGATCTTCCGCGTGCAGCCCTGGTAGAGCTCGTCCAGCTCGTACTGGACGTCGCGGGGAATCCGGGCGCGCAGGGGGTGGATGACCTGCTCCGGCAGCGCCTCCGGGTCGCTGATGGGCCCGCGGTAGCGGACGACGATGTCACCGAAGGGCAGCCCGTAGTCCACGTGGATCAACAGCTCCTGCTTCAGCAGCCGCGCGGTGACGCCCATCGATGGTGGACGTATTCTTCCGCATGACCCCCGTCACCACGGTATGAAATGTGCGGGCGGGCCGGCCCGAGCGGCTACCCGCCGAGCCGATCCACCAACCGGCGGGCCCACTCCATCGGAGCCTCGGTCATCACCAGCTTCTCGGCCGCGGCGTCCCCGAACCGCCGGGTCGCGTCGATCCCGAGCTTGGCGGTGAGCCCGTCGGGGCCCGCCGAGGGATCCAGGATCGCGCCGAGGCTCCCGCCGACCACCACCAGGTCGCGGTCGGCCTGCACCCGCGTCGCGATCGCCCACAGCACGTCCGACTCGTCGAACACGTCGATGTCGTCGTCCACCACGATCACGAGCTTGAGGTAGTGATCGACCCCCAGGACCACCGGGATCGCGTGCTTGGCCTCCCCCGGCCGCGTCTGCTTGATCGACACGTAGGCGGTGAACGAGGCCCCGCCCGAGGTGGGCACGTGCACCGCGCGCACGCCCGGCACCACCCGGCGCAGGGCGTTGCGGATCTCCGCCTCCCGGAGCACGCCGAGCGGCAGGATGTGGTCGGGGGCGCGGCCGGAGGCGATCGAGTGGAACCACGCGCCCTCCCGCACCACCAGCGCGCGGGCCACGAAGACGTTGTCGGTGCTCCGCCGTGAGAAGTAGCCGGTGAACTCGCCGAAGGGCCCCTCCGGCTCGCGCTCCCCGGGCAGGATCTCCCCCTCGATCACGATCTCGGCCCAGGCCGGGACGTCCAGGTCGATCGTCTCCGCCCGCCGGAGCTGCATGGGCTCGCCGAGGAGCCCGCCCACCACCTCGAACTTCGAGATCTCGGGCGCCGGGTAGGAGAGCGAGCCCATGCCGACGGTGGGATGGAGCCCGATCGCGATCGCGCACGAGAGGCCCCGGCCCGCCTTCTCCTCCCGCTGCTGGAACTCGAACATGCGCCGCCGCGAGTGGAGGCTGACCCCGAGGCGATTCGGCCCCTTCACCTGGAAGCGGTGAAAGCCCGCGGTGGCCACTCCCGTCGCCGGGTCGCGCGCGATGAGGAGGCCGGCGGTCAGGTAGGGGCCGCCGTCGCCCGGGAAGTAGGTCGGGATCGGCAGCGAGCCCAGGTCGACCGCGTCGCCGCGGCGGGCGTCGACCCGGAACGGCGGGCGCTCCAGCACCACCGGCTTCACCGGCTCCTTCAGGCGCGCCGCGTAGGTCTCGGGCAGCTCCGCCTCCCCGACCCCGAGCGCGGTGGCGAGCCCGCGGCGGCTCGCCATCACGTTCGAGACCACCGGGATCGAGTGCCCGCGCACCAGCTCGAAGAGGAGCACCGGGAAGCGCCGCCGCCGCTCGAGCTCCAGCGCGAGGGCCTGCATCTGGTAGGCCTGGTCCACCGGCTCGGCGATGCGCATCACCGCGTCGGGATACGCGCGCTCCAGGGTCGAGACGAAGCCGCGGATACTCTGGTGGGATTCGCTGCTCATGGCGAGACTCCTATGGCTTGTTGAAGATCAGGTCGCGGATGCGGCCCACGTACTCGACGAAGCGCGGGTGCTCCCGGACGTGGAGGCCGCGCGGGCGGTCAAGCGCGACGTCGAGCACCGCCCGCACCCCGCCCGGCCGCGGGCTCATGACCACCACCCGGTCGGAGAGGAAGACCGCCTCGTCGATGGAGTGGGTGATGAAGAGCACCGTCTTGGGCTGCTCGTTCCAGATCCGCTGCAGCTCGAGGTTCATCTCCTCCCGCGTCATCGCGTCGAGCGCGCCGAACGGCTCGTCCATCAGCAGGAGGCGCGGCTCGAGCAGCAGGGCCCGGCTGATCGCCACCCGCTGCTGCATGCCGCCCGACAGCTCGCGCGGGTAGTGGTTCGCGAACCCCTCGAGGCCGACCAGGCGGATCAGGTCCCGGGCCACCGGCTCGTACCGCGCGCGGGGGCGGCGCAGCGCGGCGGCCGGGAGCAGCACGTTGTCCAGCACCGTGCGCCAGCGCAGGAGGGTGGGAGTCTGGAACACCATCCCCACCCCGTCGGGCGGCTCATGCACCGGGACCCCGTCGATCCGGACCTCTCCGCGCGTGCACGGGAGCAGGCCGGCCACGATCTTCATCAGCGTGGTCTTGCCGCAGCCGCTCGGCCCCACAATCGACACGAACTCACCGGCCGCGATCTCGAGCGAGGTCGGCCGGAGCGCGACCTGCGGGCCGGACCGGGTCGCGTACCGCTTCTCGACGTCGCGGATCTCGATGAAGGCGGCCATCAGAGGGAGGTTTCGAGGCCGCCCTCGCCGCCCGCCCACGGCGTGCAGAGACGCTCGGTGAGCACGACGGCGCCGTACAGGCCGAGGCCGATCAGCGAGATCAGGAAGATGGCCGCGAGCCCGAGCGCGGTGTCGATCTGGTTGTTGGCGATGACGATCAGGTAGCCGAGCCCCACGTCCGAGCCCACGAACTCCCCGATGACCGCCCCGATGACCGCGAGCGTCGAGGCGACACGCAGCCCGGCGAAGAAGTAGGGCAGCGAGCTGGGGAAGCGGATGCGGAAGAAGACCCACGCGGGCCGGGCCTTGATGGAGCGGGCCAGGTCGAGCAGATCGGGCTCGATCTGGGTGAGGCCGACCGCGGTGTTGACCAGGACCGGGAAGAACGCGACCAGGAACGCGATGGTGGCCCGCGAGGTGAGGCCGATCCCGAACCAAACCAGGATGAGGGGGGCGAACGCGATCTTGGGCACGATCTGGATCGTGACCAGCAGCGGGGTGATCGCCCGCCGCAGCGTATCCGACGACACGATGAGCACCGCGCCCGCGGTGCCGAACACGACCGCGGCGAGGAAGCCGAGCGCGATGCCCTCGATGGTGGCGACCACGTGGCCCGCCCAGTTGGGTCCGAACGCCACCAGGCGGGCGATCACCTGCCCGATGCCGGGCAGGATGAAGGGCGGCGGCCGCAGGAGCCAGACCGAGGCCTGCCAGAGCACGAGCACCGCCGCGAACGCCAGCGTCGGCGCGATCGCGCCGCCGAGCCGCTCGCGCATCTACTTGACGGCCCGGTGGGCGGCCTCGACGAACCGGTTCGTGTAGAGCTGGTCCATCGGCGGCTCCGCCTTGAGCTTCCAGTACTTCACCACCGTGTCGCGCGTCGCCTGCATCTTGCCCGCGTCCAGGATGCCGATGCCCTTGGCCTTCGAGGTCTCGTCCCACATGCCCTCGAGCAGGGTGTCCACCGAAGCCTTCACGTAGTCGGCGTCCAGCTCCGGGTGGAGCTTGCTCGTGACCTTCACCGCCTCCGCCGGGTTGGCGACGGTGAACTTGAAGCCGCGGAGCAGGGCGGTCACCATCTTCTGCACCATCTCCGGGCGCTTGTCGATGGTGGCCTGGGTCGCGGTGACCGCGATCGAGTACATCGAGATGTACTGGGCGTAGTGGAAGCTCACCATCGTCTTGCCCGCCTGGTCCATGCCCTTCTTGATCAGGATGTCCTTGTCGAAGAAGGTGCCGAGCACCGAGATGCGGCCCGCGGTGAGCATCGCGAGGCGCTGGGGGCCGTCCATCTGCTGGACCTTGATCTTGCCGTAGTCGACCCCGGTCTTCTCGGCCAGCGCCGGGAGCATCATGGTGCAGATGTCGCCCGGGGGGCCGCCGAAGGTCTGGCCCTCGAGGTCCTTGGGCACCCGCACGTTGCCTCCCTCGGCGGAGGAGTACATCGCGCACATCTCCTGGTTGAGGTAGCCCATCACCGTCCGGAGGTTCCCGCCCTCCGCGTTGGCGATGATGAGCGGCGCCGGATGGTTGAGCCCGATGTCGATGGCCCCGGTCGCGAGCTTCTTGACCGTGTCCCCAGAGCCGTAGCCGCGCCCCAGGTTGACGTCGAGGCCCTGCTCCGCGAAGTAGCCCTTGTCCTGCGCCACGAACCAGGGGGCGTGGTACCCGCTGAGCGTGAAGTCCAGGGCGACCGTGACCTTGTCGGCTGCGCCCGCGCCGTCGGGAGCGATGAGGAAAGCGAGAACACCGAGGACGAGCGCGAGTCTGGCGGGCATGCATGGTCTCCTGCGCTGCGGGATCGCGGTGCCGTGCCCGGAGCGTAGCCGACCGCCTCCACGCGGGTCAAGCGGGCCCGGCCGGCCGGGCGGGGCGCGAGGCGGTGCGGCGACCGATCAGAGCACGGCGGACGCGAGGGCCGCGGCCGCGAAGCCGGCCCCCAGCGCCGCCCATTCCCGGTCGGTGGCCGCCATCGTGGCGACCGCGCCGAGGCCGCCGACGAGGCTCGGCCAGCCGCCCTCGAGGATACCGGCCGCGGCGAACGCGACGAACAGGTTGCCCGGCGCCAGGCGCAGGAGCCGCTCCAGCAGGCCCCGCGGTGGAATCGCGCCGGCCGCGAGGAAGCCGCCGGCCCGCATCGCGTAGCTGGCGAGGCCGACCGCGACGATCGCGGCCAGGACGCGCGAGTCAGGCATCGCCGCGCAGGGCGCTCACCAGCGTGCCGGCACCCCCGCCGAGCAGCATGGCCCAGCTCGGGCCGAGGGTGCCCGCCACCACCAGCGCCACCGCCGCCGACACGATCCACGGCGGCAGGCTTCGCGCCCCCGCCCACTGGGTGGGCAGGAGCACGACGACGAAGGCTAGGGGCAGGAACGTGGCGGCCACCGCCAGCGGACCGCGCGGGGCGACCGGCAGCGCGTGGCCGAGCGCGGTGCCGCCGATCCAGCCGACGGCCATCGGCACGCCGCTGCCGAGCAGGTATCCCGCGTCTCGCCGCCCGCGCTCGGCCTCCGCCACCGTCATCAGCCACGAGGCGTCGGCCAGCAGGGCCAGGATCGGCAGCATCACGCGCCGGGGCACGTCGCCGAACAGCTGGCGCAGGTGCGCGCCCAGCACGAGGTACCGGGCGTTCGTCGCCACGCAGGCGACCACCATCGCCGCGATCGGTGGCGACGTGGTCCAGAGGCCGAGCGTGACCGCCTGGGCCGTGCCAGAATAGACCACGAGGCTCCAGAGCACGGCCGACGAGAAGTCGAGCCCCAGGCCTCGATAGGCGACGCCCATGACAACCCCGCCAACCCCGTTGCTGACCACGAAGGGCAGCGCGGCCACGAATCCGCGCCGGAACGCGGAGGCCGTGAACGGCGGTCGGGCCGGTCCGGAGCTTCTCATGGTCAAGGGCATTAGAAGGCTGGAGCAGCCCGATGTCAAATGATCCGGTCCGCGCCCGCTCGCAGTTCTTCGGCGGGCGCGTCTGCCTGGACTTCGCCAACACGGTGGACTGGCGCACCTCCGCGTCTCCCCAGGAGCTGATCCCCGACTACGCCACCCTGCTCTCCTGGAGCCGCATGCGCGGCACGCTGCCCGCGGCCGCGGTCACGCGGCTGCGGGCGCGCGGGATGAAGCGGGCGGCCGAGGCGGCGGCCGCGATCGAAGACGCGCACGCCCTGCGGATCGAGATCTGGCAGGCCGCGATCGCGCTCAGCCGCGGAGGGCGGGCCCCGCTGCAGCCCTTCAACCGGCGGCTCGCGGCCCTGCCCGCGCAGCCGCCCCTCGTCAGGAGCGGCGCACGCTACGTGCTCGCCCTGCCGGGCCAGGCGCTGGACGAGCCCCTCTGGCCCGTGCTCTGGTCGCTGACCGCGCTGCTCTCGTCCGAGGACGGCGCGCGTGTGGGCTCCTGCCGGGCGGAAGGCTGCGGGTGGTTCTTCGTGGACGAGAGCCCGAACCACTCCCGGATGTGGTGCTCGAGCGACGTCTGCGGCAATCGCGAGCGCGCCCGCCGCGCCTACGACAAGCGCCGATCCACGCCGCGCGGGTGAGTTGCGTCCGGGCGAATGGATCGCCTATAGTCCGAGGCGCATCATCCCGCTGAGGAGAAGCAGACGGGCCTTCGTGGAGGTCGACATGTGGACGCCGACGCGTGAGCCGTTCCCCGTCCTCGCGATCTCTGGCTATCTCGCCTTCACCGCGGCCACCATGCTCGCGGTGATCGCTTCCGAGGCGGCGTCCAACCGCCCGGCGGTCGGTCTCCTCGCGGTCTCCCTGCCCGCGCTGGCCGCCTGGCTGTACATCGAATCCATCGGATGGGTGGGCTCGGAGCTGGCCAGCCGGATCGTCCACCGGGCCATCGTCTCGGTGGCTCTCGGGTTCAGCCTCGCCGGCTTCCTGACCGTGATCTGGAGCTTCTCGCGGCTCGCGGTGTTTGCGATCGTCCTCGAGGCGTCCGTGTGGTACCTGGCGATCAGCGGTCTGTCGTACCTGCGGGAGGAGCCGGACTCGCGGCAATGAGGTCAAGACCCGCGCGAGGCGGATCATGGGTGGCACGAGGCTACCCGGCAAGAGGCGGTACTGGCGGCTTGCAGGCAGCGTGATAAGAGGCAAATAGGTTGCCGTCGTCGTCAGCCGAATGCCAATGGTAATCATCTTCCTGCGCCCCTATGGGATAGCCGTGAGGCGCACCGCAGGGGAGGTAGAAATGGGCGATGTCCGTGCAACGGAGCACCTTCATCACGGTGACTCCTCGTTCCTCTGACTGCGGCAGAGAGAAGATGGAACCGGGTTCGCGGTCACTCATTGAGCTGGGCCATCCTGCCCGCGTCGCTTGAGTCGGAACATGGGCCGAGCCCTCCTGACTCCCGAGGGAGCAAGGCCCGGGCCACGGTGGCAGCCTTCGGACATTCAGGGGCTTGCGGGTTGGAGGGGCCTGGGCGGCTGACGGAGCCGGTCAGGGCGGGTGACGGGGACGGGTCAGCCCGCGCTGCTATGCTCCGCTCTCGCTGCCATGCTCCGTACCGCGTCGCGGAGGCCGCGTTCGGGTCACAATAGACACTTCCTGCGGCTGCGGCGAATCTACCACCGTCGCCGGGCGGGGGGGAATGGAGGGTGTACTTATTGTGAGCCCCAAGGAGCGGCCTCTGGAGGGCGGTCCCTCCCCCTCGGGCGACGACCGCGGCGGTACAATTTTGAGGTAGCGATGGATCCCGCGTCACAGCGCATCCGAGACAAGCTCTGGTACGGCATCCTTCCCAATGTCGCGCCCGTCAAGACGCGGGGCAGCCACGGAACCGGGCACAAGTTGTGTGACGGCTGTGACGCGACCATCTGGCCCAACGAAGGCGAGCAGGACGTCGAGCTAAAGAGTGGCCGGAGGTTGCGCTTCCACGTTGCGTGCGCGAGCCTGTGGCAAGTGCTGAGGGCAGCCCTTCCACGGGCATGAACAACACCACGATCCTCACCGGTTGCCTGTGCGAAGTCCAGCCGGAGGCCGTCATCCTCGCGGCCGGCACGCGCATCGCGCTCCCGCCTGCCCTCTCGACCGTGGGCGTATCCGCTGGGTCGAACGTCCTGGTGAAGGTGACTCGCTGCGCCCGGCCCCAACCGCAGGAGCAGAGGACGAGCCAGCGAGGTTCTCAGGCGTAGTTACCTCCGGAGATAGAGTCCGGCCAACAGGACCACCACCCCAATCACGACCCCAAGCCCCTGCAACCATCCAAAGCCGGGATACCGACCTAAGCCTAATTGATCCGCCCGGCCGGTGATGATGACCAGGAGCACACCAAGACCAATCATGCTCCACGCGAAGGCTGGCGTTTGCATGGTCGCCTTTTT
>WNFK01233163.1_pt1 | contig 10793 bp, 6 predicted proteins | sample 5400281 | NCBI WGS metagenome assembly WNFK01 (sample SAMN13153350, study PRJNA577476) | soil metagenome | isolation source: 20 cm soil on Douglas fir-dominated hillslope | place: USA:California | collected 2013-09-17
TGCCGAAGGCGCCGCATGAATTGCGCGAACGGAATTTGCGCATTGTCAATGAAATGGCCGGGGCCGCCAGCAAACCCGTCGTTTACATCAGCGCGATGTCGATCGGCTTTACCGAATTCACCAAGGGCTTGCGAAAGTCGCTGCCGCATATCGCGGTCATGCAGGGTCTCGATCGCGCGGTCGGTGCGATCAAGTCGCTGATCGATTACGCATCGCTGCGCAAGGAAGTGCCGGATATCGTATCGAGCTCCAGCACTTCGGCGCGCGCGACGCTTGAAAGGACGCTCAAGAACGCCAAGGGCGCAGCGCTCGACGAGGTGGCGTCGAAGAAGCTGCTCAAGGCGTATGGCATTCCGGTCTCAAAGGAAGAGATTGCGCAGACCGCAACAGAGGCCGTGAAGATCGCCAAGAAGATCGGTTTTCCGGTGGTCGCCAAGGTGGTCAGCGCGGAGATCCTGCACAAATCCGATATCGGCGGCGTGGTACTGAACCTCAACAGCGCGGCCGAGGTCAAGAAGGCCTTCAATGACATCACCGCCCGGGTGAAGAAACTCAAGAACAAGCCGAAGCTCGAGGGCATCCTGATCGCGCAGCAGGTCAAGGCTGAGCTCGAACTGGTGGTGGGCGCATCGCTCGATGCCGAGATGGGCCCGGTGGTGCTGTTCGGCACCGGCGGCGTCGATATCGAACTCATGAAGGATGTCGCTTTGGCCGGAGCTCCGCTCGACGAGGCCGAAGCGAAAGAATTGATCAGCCGGACCAAAGCCGGTGTGAAGCTCAGGGGATATCGCGGCAAGCCGGCATTGCACGAGGCTTCCGCCGTGAAGGCCATCGTCGGCCTCTCCAACCTGATGGCGGACGCCGGCACCCGCATCGCCTCGATCGACGTCAATCCATTTCTGATCAATGCCAAGACCGGGGTTGCCGTCGATGGCCTGATCGTTCTCAACAACGCCGCAGCCAAAAGCGCTGCCGGGCATTGATGCCTGGATCGGTAAAGTAGACATCACAGCCCGATGGTATCGGGTGGGCAGTTGATCCAAAAGCGGACGACTCAAACCACCGATATCGGAAGTGAACTACGGGCGCGGCATCCTCTTTTACACGCTTCGGATATTTCTTCGGGCCGCAGCGCGCCGTTGTGTGGTGGAACGTCGAGCGTGGTCGATGACCCGAAATCCCTTGGCGGGGTCCGGACCTCCGCGACATTTTCGATAAACGAACGCCGTCACATGATGGGTCAATTACTCTGACCTAATTCATCTATTTTTTGTCGCCCTCTGTGAACGCGCACACTTTTGTGACAGCGGCGGGTTGGCTAGCATTGGTTTTTTGCGGCCTGGATCGTTCGGAGGCCAAGCCTAGTGCTGAAACTAAATCAATGTCACTCTTGGCTCTTACAAGACATTTTCGATAAGTCATAGATTTGAGGTTTCCATGATTGACCGCGAGAGTGCAAACGCGCCGCGCATAAAACTCAATTGGGCAGCTTCCAAAACCATCGGCGGAATCAGCGAGATAGCCGTGCTGTCGCCGATAAGACGTGGATGCCCGCCCGGTGAACGGCGCACCTATGAAGATCCGACTGAACTGGGCAGAATACCCGCGATCCACTTCGGCCGCATGATCATCATTCGGCCTGAGCAGTATCTGCTTTATTCGGACCTCGCGGGCGTCGACTATTATCCGGACGACAATCGGAGCGACGGCGGTGGCGTACCCGTGCCGATCGATGACTATCTCGAGGGGTCAAAAACGCCTCCACCGAAACTGCGCTCTTTCCTGCTGACGCTTGTCGAGTTCGATGGTGAGTTGAAGGCCTACTTGCGTGACGTTGCGGAATTTCTCGCCCGCGACTTTGATAGAGTTTTCGAGAATTGCGAAGACTTTCCGGGCACGCGCAACTTCGAGCACTTCTGGCTGTGGATCAGACGTTACCAGATCAATACCAACCTTTTTTACGCCCCTTATTCAAATCTTTCGACGGTCCGCATCAAGCAGCTTGAAGATTTCAAGCGACGCTTCGACGCGCTCGTCGCCCGGATTTACTCTCCTGCGGGAACGCGCGTGAGATCTGTCGAAGAGTTGTTCGACGAATTCCTGCAGCACAACAAGCAATACGCACGCAACTTCCCGACGCCTGGCGGAATATTCGAAACGGACAAAAGCTGAGGGAGGCAAACGAGTATGACCGATCAAGCCCACGCCACCCGCGAACAGACCCGCGAAAACGTTCAGGCCCACATTCTCAGAGCCTCGAAATTTCAAATCGGCGACAAGCAAGTACCGCGAAACTGGTCATTATTCTTTTTCTTTCGCATCCTCCCGCAAGCGGAATTCGACGCCACGTTGGGACGTATGGGAGATGCCAAGGTCGATAGTGCAGTCGCGAAGCGCGATCTCTGGCTGGATTTTAAGGACCCGGCACTCCTGAATGCCGGCCTGGTCGAGCAACGCCTGGCCGATATGCCGGCACCGGGCGCACCGCCATCGGAGCCGGACGCACCGGCAAAGGCCTTTCTGGATTGGCTCAAGGCGATCGTATCTGCCGACAGATCGGGCATCTCGGATACAGCGGCTGCCATGCTGAAAGCTTCCAACTTTGCACCCAGCGAATCTCCACCTGGCAAGGCGGCGAGTGGATTTCGAGAAGCCAAGCCGACGAATGTCGATTGGAGGGATCCAGTTCAATGGATACAACACCAATTTAAACTGGAAAGCCTGGATCTCGATTTCCTTCAGCAGTTGATTGGTGTTTATACCGAGCCCGACAATTTTGCCGCCCAATTGCAATTGTTGAGGGAGAAGGTGGGGACTGCCGTTGCGGACCCCGTGTTGGGGCCACTTTCGCTCGTGACGCTTTACGAGATCCTGCGTCAATGCGCGCCCGCAATGATGAATCCTGCCGATTCAGAGGGGCCGTCGCCGGGAATTGTTCGCGGCGAGAATGCCGGCGATCCGAAAGCACCTGTCAAGGACGGCACGCCGATCAATATTGCCTTCAGCTATTCGGGCCTGACTGCCCTCAAGATGAATGGTACCACGCTGACGTCCTTTCCCGACGCATTCAAACAGGGAATGGCAGCGCGCGCGGAACGCTTGCACGACACCGGTCCAAGCGCTCCCGAATTCTGGGAGGGTGAACTAGGGTTGCGCAGCGTGCATGGTTATTTCACCGGTGGCTTTGTGCTGAACGAGGGCAAATCCGCCAACGAATCCTTCTGGAAAGCGATGCGCCGCGATGTCGAAGCGTTTAACGACCCGGTGAACGACCATGGTCGGATGCTTCGTTTCGGATTTCGTGTCCTGTTCCGCCTCTTCGGCCTCGAGATCCTGCATATCGAACTGGGCCAATATCCCTATGAGGTCGACGAAAACGGCGTCGTGACGAATCTCGAACCTCGCCTGGAGCATTTTGGCTTTCGCGATGGCCTGAGCCAACCCTTTGTCGACATGGGACTCGGCGACACGCTTCCGGGAGGCGGCACGCCGAGTCTCGATCGTACCTGGAGCCCGGTTGCACCCGGGGAGATCTTCCTCAACCTGCCGGACGAAAACGGGGAGGTTCAGTTGCTGCCGATAGGAGAGGACCTCACCCTCGGAAGCACGTTCCTGGTATTTCGAAAACTGGAACAGGATGTTGCCGGTTTTCGAGGGTTTCTCAGCCGAAGGCGCCCAAAGGATCGCGAAGCGCAAATGGCGCTGTCGGCACAATTCGTTGGACGGTGGCCCAATGGGGTACCGCTCGTACTGTCACCCGATCAAGAACGCGTTGTTGATCGGGAGATTGAGGCCACACTGAACGATTTCCGCTACGCGGCCGACGACCCGCTTGGAAAAAAGTGCCCGCTCGGCGCTCACATTCGCCGCGCCAACCCGCGCGACATCGGTGGGCGTAGTGAGGCCCGGCGCCATCGGATACTGCGGCGCGGGATCAGCTATGGCGGTCCGCTCCTGAAAGAGAACTCTCTGGACGACGGTGAGAAGCGAGGACTTCTCTTCATCGCCGCGAACTCGCGAATCGACCTGCAGTTTGAACTCATTCAGGCAAATTGGATCAACGGTGAAGAGCTTCTGGGCCAAGCCGGGCTGGGGCGATGTCCCCTGACCGGAGATCACAGCGGTACCGCATCTGATCGTTTCTTCGAAGCGGGCGCGACAGCCCCCATCACCGGACTGCCTCGCTTCGTCACGCCCCGCGGAGGCGACTACTTTTTCGCGCCGGGCATCGAGGCACTCAGGAAAATTGCAGAAGGCAATCGGTTCAATCCGGAAAAGGTTCCGTTTGGCGGCTTTAGCATGGGAGATGCAACAACGCCTGCCTTGTTAGACCCCGTTCGATTGCAGCGCTACGGACAAACCATCCTCGCGCCTGGCAATAACACGGCCATTCACGTTAAACCACCAACCTCTTCAGGCAGTGCGCTCGACAAACTCTGTTTCATCGGACGCTATGACGATGTCAAAACCGTCTTGAACAACCCGGTCACATCATCCGGGCAACTGGCTTTTTCGGTCCGGCAGTATACGCTCAACGGACAGAACATCACGCGGGGAGAGGATATCATTATCGGCACCGAGGACGTCGGGCCGAGTAAATCGACACGCGACCGGCTTCACAAAATCCTCTACTGGGCCTGGGAGACACTTGGTCAAGCGCACGACCCCAACAGGCCGGCCGACGTTGTATTGCCCGAGGTTGTGGCGGCCATAGCCAAGTCCGCTTCTGAAGAAGCTCTGCGCCGAACAGCCTACGAGCGGCGGATCGATCTGGTCAACGATCTGGCCGCTCCGGCCACCTACGCGGTCATTGCCAAATTGTACGGAATTCCGGCGCCGGATTGGCTGACCGAGCTTGCGGTGTCTCTGCGCTTCGCGCACCAGCATGCCGGCGAGCTGCCGCCCGAATGGATCATCACGTTGATCGGCAAAGAACCTGACAATCCTGGCTTGGCCACGCTACAAATCTGGTCTGCCATCATTCTCGCGGACCTGATCGGAAACGTCCAATCGATCGGGGCGCTGCATCTCCTGGCGCGTCAAGCCGGCACCGAAATGCTCAACTATATCGATACCGTTCTCTCGACGGCCAGGACCTCTCCAACAGACTCCCCGATCCGCTCATCGAAGACGCTTTTCGGCGCGTTCATCAAGAATGAAAGCCTGCCAAACATACAAACGCTCTACGCAGCCGGCGGAGGCAATTGGCGGTCTCTTTATTACAGAGACGTCGGCACGATCCTGCTGGAAATTGTCGGCACCAGCATGGCCACCATCCCGTTGACCTTTGCTTCGGTCATGGGAGGGCTGTTCAAGTTCCGCCTCGATTTGCCGACCCTCGCGCAAACCCCCGTCCCTCAGGTGTGGTCGCATATCATCTACGAGGCCGAGCGGCTCAATCCCAATTTGGCTGTCCGAATGCGCTACTGCGAGACGCAAACGACTCTGCCCAGCGGCGCTCTAATAGATCAAGGCGAATGGGTGGTGTCGCTGATCGCAGCGGCCAACCTGGACGCACGCAGCTTCCCCGAACCGTTCCGCTTCAAGCTCGATCGAGCTATCGCTACCTATCTGCTTTTCAATGAGGCAACGAACAAGAGGGCCTGCTGGGGGCGTGATCGGGTAGCGATGCTCGTTCTGGAAGAATGCCTCAAGGCTGCGAGCCGTCTGCAAGGATTGCGTAGGGTCGCAGGCAAAAGCGGCGAGCCGCCGAAACTCGTCGGCGTGACGGTGAGTTTGCCGGCACGCTTCACACAGGTGACGGAAAACCCCTGAAAAACCCCTGTCAGGCTGCAACCCGGGACATGGCCCAGGCGACGATGCCGGACTGAGCACAAATCGCGCGCTGCTCGGTGCGATCTTGATCGATGCGCGGGTCATCAGGTGTCGTCTCCGTCAGCACGCGAGCTCTCAGACCAAGGCATTCGACGATCAGCCACGGGTTCTTAATGGAACGAGCGATGGAAAGAGCATGCTCCAAGGCAGAAAGTCCACGCTCCGTTTCGCCGCATCGAACGAGAGCCTCAGCGTAGCCGGCGTAGAGATAGCACACCTCCGTTTGACCCGTCCGTAGATGCATTCCGTTTTCCAAACAGGCCTCTATTAAGCCGATTGCTTGGCGCGCTTCACCGGTACGCGCCATCGCCGTCGCTATTGCTCCGGTAAGGTTGGCCTTGATCGCATCGTAGCCGTTGCGTTCGGTAAGCTCTCTGGCACATTTCGGTGAAGCATGAGAAGATTTCGTCCCATAGAGCTACGGGCCAACACCTCCGAATACAGATCTTGCCCACGAACTGCGATCTCCAATGCACAATTCGCGAGTTTAAGACCCTCCTCATACTGACCGGTCGCGTTCATGAACCAGCTCATAAATGCCAACACCGTGGATTTTGGAATGGCTGGTGCCCCGAGCCGCGCAGTTTCGAGCTTCCCCGTGAGCATTTCGGCCAATTCTTCCAGCTCCGAAATCGCACGATTAACGTGGCCCATTCCATGTAACACGTTCGCCATCATCAGCTGATTTGAAAATATTAGCGCGGGCGAATTCAACGCGCGGGCCGTTCTTAGCCCTTCGCTCGTCACCTGCAATCCCTCCTCATAGCGACCCTCAAACCAGCAAATCATCCCAAGTTGCGATTGAGCGTGCCAGTTCCATCGTGCGCGCCAGATGCATGTTCATCTTTTCGAATTCGCCCAACTGCAACATCGAGGCGAAACTCATGAGAACGAAATCGACATACCTTTCCTGCGCCACCTCTCCTAACCGCTCGATGAGCTTGAGCGCACCGTCAAATATGAGGTTTAGAGATGAGGCGGCAGAGTTCCGGCGCGCCTCCAGGGCAGCCTCCCAGAGATAGCCGAGCGCGACTTCAGTCTCTCCAGCCTCTTCCGCATGGAATGCCAACTGTTCGTAGCGGCCGCTTAGACTCGCGTAGCGCAGAGTTATCGCCCGAATAGCGGCTCGATGGATTTTTCGGCGCTGATCGCGCGGTATCGTGTTTGCGCAGGCCTCGGCGATAATCTGGTGTCGAAAACGCGTGGAGTTGCCCGCAAGCGGGTGGACAAATGCAAACCGCTCGAGCTCGAACAACGCATTTAATAGTTCGCCAACATCCACGCCAAGCACCGCCGTTGCCAAATGGATTTCGACCTCCTCTCCCAGAAGGCTGAGCGCCTGCGCGAAAATCTTGACCTTCGGCGAAAGCCGCTGCAACCGCGCGTGAATCACGGACTCGACGCTCTGAGGCAGCAATTGGTCGCCGGGCGCGTTCGTGGCGTCCGCCGAACGCAGGAGCTCCTCCAATATGAACGGGATACCGTCGGCACGCTCGATCGCCCGAGCAAGTACAGTCGGAGATCGATCTCTCGACCACAATTGACGTCCCAGAGCTTCCATCTCCCTCCGTGATAGCGGCTGGAGATGGATTATCGATTGTGCAATCTCGGCGGCTTGGCTTGACGATTCCGGCCGGCCGGTCAGCAACAGGTAAAGCGGCTGCGGTGTATTTGCGTGTGCGAGCAATTTCAGGAATTGGCGACTTGCCGGGTCGATCAAGTGGAGGTCCTCAATCAGCAAGAGGGTCGGTCGGCTAAGAGCCAACGCCAGGAAAGCATTTATCAGCGCGCGCGCGAATTGCGTTTGTGTGCTATCGCTGAATCGTTCGCGCGAGCGAGATTTTCCGGCGATAAACAGGGTTTCAAGTACCTTGCGATCGCTTGCTTCCACGCCTAATCCTGCCAGCGCCGCGCGAACATGGTCGTCTGACTCCATGCTGCGTGTACCGAGCATGTCGCCGACTAACGTGCGGGCGGCGGCAAATGCTGTAATACGTGTTTGTGCAGCGCCGTAAAAGACGCAGCATCTCACATCGGATGTAAGAGCGTCCGTCATCGCAGCCGCAGCGAGGCGGCTCTTGCCAATTCCTGCTTCGCCTATCACGGCAACGGAACCGCTCTTGCCGCCCCACCGCGGAAGTCGCTCACGAAGTGCTGCAAGTTCGTCGAACCGATTTACGATCGGATTTTGATAACGGCGTGCCACGTCGTTATGGTCGATATCGTTTGGCCGAGCAGTCAGCCTGTAGACCTCGATGGCGCGATCAGCGATTACCGGAGATGCTTTATCCGGCGTCAGGTCGAGTGGCGATCGGCACAGTTTGGCGGTTTCGGCGCTGACCAGGACCTCACCCGGAGACGCTTCCTGTTGCAGCTTGGCAGCAACATGCACGGTGGCGCCGGCAACGTCGAAGCGTGAGATCGCATTGCGACCACCCTTGCGTACACCGACCAGGCCGGAATGGACACCGACACGGAAAGTAACCGGATTTCCTCCCGGTCCGGTCGACTCGCTATGGCCCTGTTGAATATCCCAGGCGGCAATGCACGCGCGATCCGCATGATCCTCATATGCGCTTGGCCAGCCAAAGATGGCGATACCACCATCCCCCGCATAGTGGACGATCTGTCCCCCGGCGCGTTCCACTGCACCACGTATGTGATCTAACCATTGGTCCAAAAAGGCCTGTGCGTCGTCAGGATCGCAAGCCGCAATGTGGCGGGTTGAACCCACCATATCGACAGCGAGAACCGTTATGATGTTGCTTTCCGCAGTTGAGGCCCCGCCACCCACCATTGTCTGGTCCCGCGTACTCTCACCAGCTTCCACCCGACGTTACCACAACCAGCCGATCTTGCGCCATCCGCCAGACATGGATGTTCTAGGACATTTCGCGTCGCCGGCGGGCGGCGCTGCCGTTTTCACGAAGCGGCATTCGTGGTGTAATGTGCGCTTGAGCGAACTCGGCCGTCGGCGCTCTTAAAACTACTCCAGGAGCCCGGCTATTTCTTGCCGCAAGATTCCGCCCGGCCATGTTCGTGCAACGACGCAAACAGGGAGGCAGTATCATGACGATGAGGCCCGACTCCACCTTTTATGCATCGCCGAAACTTGCAATGGAAGCGCCGCCGGAGAGCTTCGCCTACACTTTGTTGCTTAGCCCGGACTTCTCAAAACCCGACGCCCTCGCAGTGGTCGACGTCAAGCCTGGCTCTCCGACTTTCAGTCAGGTCGTCCACACGGTGACCATGCCCAACAAGGGCGATGAGTTTCATCATTTCGGGTGGAACGCGTGCTCATCGGCGTTATCGCCGCTGGCGGGGCATGCGTTCGTCGAACGGCGCTCCCTCATCATCCCCGGGATTCGGTCGTCGCGCATCTATATCGTGGACACGAAACCCGATCCCACCCAGGCGAAGATTCACAAGATTATCGAACCCGAGGAAATCTTCAAAAAGACCGGCTACTCCCGGCCCCACACCGTCCACTGCGGGCCGGAAGGCATTTACGTCAGCACCCTTGGCGGCGGCGGCAAGGATGGCACCGAAGGCCCGCCCGGCGTCTTCATCATGGACTGCGAGACATTCGAAGTGCTCGGACGGTGGGAAATCGATCGTGGTCCCCAGACGCTGCATTATGACTTCTGGTGGAACCTGCCACGCGATTACATGGTGACCAGCGAGTGGGGGTTGCCACCGCAGTTCGAAAACGGGATCGTGCCGGAGGATCTGCTCTCGAACAAATATGGCCATCGAATCCACTTCTGGGATCTTCGGGCCCGGCGAAACGTTCAGACCATCGATCTCGGCGCCAATCATCAGATGGCATTGGAAGTGCGTCCCGCTCACGATCCGGTTCGCGAATACGGTTTCCTGGGCGTCGTCGTCGACACCACGAACCTCGAAGGTTCGATTTGGACGTGGTGGCGCGAGGGGGGCAAGTTCCACATCGAGAAGACGGCGACGATCCCGCCCGAGCCCGCGCCGAAGGACCAGCTGCCGCCGCTTCTGCAAGGCTTTGGGGCAGTGCCGCCGCTGGTAACCGACATCGACCTGTCCATGGACGACAAGTTTCTCTACGTCGCCTGCTGGGGCACCGGCGAGATGCGCCAATACGATGTCACCGATCCGAGGAAACCCAAGCTCGCAGGCTCCGTCCACATCGGCGGCATTACACGACGTACGCCTCACCCGAACGGCAAGGTATATGCAGGCGGTCCGCAGATGGTGGAGATCAGCCGCGACGGCAAACGAGTCTACTGGACCAACTCGCTCTACTCGACATGGGACAACCAATTCTATCCCGATGGAGTTCCGGGCGCGGAGGTGATGGCCAATGCGGGCCCGAGCGGCGGCCTCGAACTGGCAAAGGACTATTGGGTGAGCTTCCCCGACGGATACCGGGCGCATCAGATCCGGCTTGAGGGTGGCGACTGCTCGACCGATTCGTTCTGCTATCCGTCAGCTTGAATTTGAGCGGAGCGGATTGGACACCTGTCGGACTCTGGCTGGCGGTTATCGCTAGCGGTCTCTTTCATGGGGTGAACCCCGGGATGGGGTGGCCGCTCACCGTTTCGGCCGGGCTGATGGAAGGGAATTCGCGCGCCCTTATCAAGGCGCTCTGGCCATTATCAGTCGGTCATTTGCTGGCTATGCTTTTGGTGCTCCTGCCCTTCGCCATCCTCATCACCCTCGTCGAATGGCAGCGCCAGATCCAGTCCGGCGCAGCCCTCCTGGTCATCGGGTTCGGTATCTTCAGGCTGCTTAACCGACGCCATCCACGGGCGCTGACGCGGATACGACCAACGCAACTGGGGCTTTGGTCCTTTGCCGTGGCGATCGCTCACGGTGCAGGGCTAATGCTGGTGCCGATCTATCTTGGGCTCTGCCAGGCGTCCGACCTCGACAAAGCCCACGAGGCGGCGGGCACCCTCATCAATGCCAATCTCGGCATGGCC
>WNFK01207900.1_pt1 | contig 10790 bp, 8 predicted proteins | sample 5400281 | NCBI WGS metagenome assembly WNFK01 (sample SAMN13153350, study PRJNA577476) | soil metagenome | isolation source: 20 cm soil on Douglas fir-dominated hillslope | place: USA:California | collected 2013-09-17
TCCCGCAATGGTATTCCGACGCCGGGCCGATCTCGATCTATTACGCGACGCGCACGTTGTTACCAGCCAAAACGCGCGTCTTCGTCGATTTCGTAGTCGAGTCATTTCGGCGCAACCGACTAGCGGAGCGCTTCGCCGGAAGTCTCGGCTAGATTTCAATGACCCTTCGCAAGGTCCGCTGTGGTCAATCTCGTCGTTCTGGCCGCGCGCTGATTACTTCCGGTCTTTCCCGAGCGCATAACGGACTTAAGTCAAAGATCATGCCATGTCCGCTAAGTGCCAACCGGAAGTCACCTCTAGTCGACTATCTCATTGGCGCGGATATCCATGATGGACAGTAGCACAAACGATCCAAGCAAGGGCCGCGGATACAGATGCGCAACACCAACCCCCTCCCATTTCTTCACATTCGGCTTGCAACGCGCGGCCGGTCCATGCAAAGGTCCCAACAAGCGACATACCGGACGCGGTCGATCTTAAACAAAACCGCCCGAAGACGGCTTCCTATTCAAGCCGATTATCGTGCATCACGCAGCCATCAATGCTGGCTTTGACTTTCGACGATAAGCCATGAAGCCAATGCCCGCAAAGCCGAGGAGCAGCATCGTTGGTGGCGAGGATTCTCCTGGTTCTTGAGCCCACGGACCTGCTCAACTTGCCGGCGCAGACAATCGCTGCCACGGCATAATTCTTATATTGTCGACGCGCTACCGGATGCTGGATAACATCATCACTCTTCGCCTTCATCGTTATTTAACAACGGGGGCTTCATGTTTAATCGCAAATTCGTATTAAGTGCCGGTCTGCTTGCGATTCTAATGTACGGAATTTCGTCCACAACCGCTGCGGCCGGAAACACTGTCGTCTATATTAGTGCGCGCGATTGTGTGCCCTGCGCTAGGTTTGATGCAAGCTATCTGGAGAGGTTCACGGCGGCGATGCAAGCGAAAGGCTACGCTGTTCGTAGAGTCGTTGTAGCGCGCCTGAATGACATACGAGACCAAAACTATTGGCCAAGTGATCTAAAACCATTGCTTGCGCAATTCGGAAATAAAGGAGGCACGCCGCGCTTTCTTGTCGTTCATGACGGCCGGGTGATCCAGAATCTCTTTAAGGGATCAAGTGGGCGCGCTTTGGCAGGAATTTCATGACGCAGCCGGTCATCCGACTGCTAATCATTCTCTGCATTTGGCCAACAATTGCCGCTGGCGAGACACGCTCGGATAACCTTTTCCGTGTTTCAGCCAGCGTTGGTCAAGCGGTAGTTAAAGTATGTGTGGAGGCCCTTGGAGAAGGTTCGCTGAGCGGTCCGCTGGGCGTGGAAATCTCATGGGTTGCGAGAGAAGCCCAGCGTTGGGCCGTCCCGTCACCCGTGCTCATGGCAGTTAAAGAGGATCATCTGCCCAGTCCGACGGTTGTTCAAATTCGACGACAAACCAACGATCTGGGATCGCATGTGACCGTATCATTTGGAATATGCGTCGGAGATAATTACTGTGTGCCTATTGATCATGTAGTTCGTCTTTCTCGGTCTCAGACTTTGGGGCCTCAATGCCATTGAAGCTGTCGTCCGCCGGTTCGGCGCCGCCCCAAACAGGCGCTCAGCCTCTTTGAACGGGAGGAGATTTCCAGAGGGCTCAGCACGCAACGTTCGTTGCGTTCGATTGCTCGGCAATTGGGACGATCTGCATCGACTATCAGCCGTGAAGTCAGCCGTGATGGTGGCTTGGATCGCTATCGGGCTGCCCGATCCGATCAAGCCGCCTGGGATCGGGCGCGGCGTCCCAAGCTTTGCAAACTGGCTTGCCGGCGCGCGCCATCACCGTGTCAGCTAGGCTCGACGATAGGACGAAGCGAGGATGACACCCGCTGGCGCCAAAACCCGATAAAAATCTTGTAGAATGAATCGGTTGTCGATGCGTTGTCGGCCATGCGACATCGCGAGGGCTAAAATATCAAGGATCCATTCATGAAGGAAGAAGCAGTCGCGAACCAACGGAAACCGCATTCGGGTTCGGCTTTTCAAGCCATTCGGGCGATCGACTATACGGTCATTTTCGTGCGCGACATGGCGGCGATGCGTCGCTTCTATGAAGGCATCCTTGGTTTTCCACTGGTGCGAGAGCTTTCGCCGGGTTGGATCGAATATCGGGTGGGCAACAACACCCTGGCCTTGGCGAGGCCAAGCCTGACTGCAGCGGATGCTCCAACGCCCAACGGCAGCGCCTCGCTGCAGCTGGCATTCAAGGTTTCCGCTCCCGAAGTCGATCAGTGCGCCGACGAACTGGTGCGGCAGGGCGTCAGTCTGCTCTCACCGCCCACTAACCAGGCCTTTGGACATCGCACGCTGTTCTTCCGTGATCCGGATGGAAATCTGCTGGAGGTGTTTGCGGACATTTAGTTGAGAGCTCGACTGAGTGCCCATGAAGTCGCGCGAGGGCATTTGCTGGCACTTGAACTCCGTCACCGCGAAGCCGAACGAGATATTGGACTCTCCGCTCCCGGTGCGTCGGGCTTTAGATGAACGGCCAGGCAACAACAACAAAGTCCGAGCCCGATCCGGATCGATCGATCATGGCTGGGTGGATCTGTTCTGTATGGCCGGTTGAAAATTTGGGTCGCTCGGTAGCGCGATAGCCCCGGCTCTGTCGACCACAGCCGTTGTGATCATGCTGATACTGTCGCGTTGAACGTCGTCTTTTAGGCCGACCTCCATGAAGACCAGCGCGGCTATTCCGACCACTGCAACGGCTGCAGCCGCCGCCATCGGTACAAGGTCTCCGTGCCGGTTTTTGCTATGGGCGTGCATTTTAGCCAGTCTCCCTGTTTTGGTCTCGTCTCGAGTTCCGGGCTGACTATGTTTCAGGACACATCGAGGCAATGAATCAAACGCTTCCAATCAAGGTGAGGCGAAGTGGCGAACCTTTTCAGGTCCGTCACCTCGTCTCATCAGGCAGCGAAGTCGGAAGAAGCCACGCAGCTTGATGATCAGGCCGGGTTCGAGGCCTAAATCTTGTCGCGGCTCGTTACCTCGTTATGCCTTCGGAAGCATCACGGTGTCGATCACGTGGATTACACCGTTCGACTGCTTGACGTCCGCAATTGTTACGGTCGCAACGCTACCCTTTTCGTCGGTCAGAGTGATCTTGTCACCGGTCATCTTGGCGGTAAGCATGCATCCGCCCACCGTCTTGACAGCATGGGCGCCGTTGTCGTCCTTGATCATCTTGCCGATGGCCGTCGACAGCGCGGCCGCTGACACAACATGACATTTCAGGATTGTAGCGAGCTTATCTTTATTTTCAGGCTTGAGTAGCGTATCGACGGTCCCAGCGGGAAGCTTTGCGAACGCTTCGTTCGTAGGGGCGAATACCGTGAAGGGGCCACTGCCCTTCAGAGTTTCGACGAGCCCTGCCGCCTTGACAGCGGCGACAAGCGTTGTGTGATCTTTCGAATTGACGGCATTGTCCACGATGTCCTTGTTGGGGAACATCGCCGCGCCGCCAACCATGGGATTATCCGCGAACGCAACGGTGGCCAAAAGGCCAAGACTGGTTGCTGCAGCAAGGGCGATAAGTCGATTTTTCATTGGGAACTCCCTGAATTGAGCCGTTGTCCCGCCGTGGAACTTTACGGTAATTCGAACTACGGCAGACCACTGAAAGAGTTTCAAAGTTGAATCTGAAATATCCCACCTCTTCCGCGATCCGGATGGAAATCTGCTGGAGGGTTTGCGGACATTTAGTTGTCGCGAGGTCGAGCGAGAGTCCACGAGACCGACCTCTCCTCCCCCTGTGCCCTCGCGCCTGCCCGCGTTGTTTGATATACAGGGTCTTGAAAACGCTGGACGAGGGGTTCACTGGTAGAACGATGATGCAGGTTGGCGTGACCGTAGCGGGAGCAAGAACCGGAAGTCGACTTGGCCGACTGCCGTTCGTGCTGTTGCTGACGCTCGGCCTGCTGGTTTCGCTGATCCGCTGCGCCGGGTGCGATTTGGATTTCGCCAACGCCAATGCGCCGACCGTGGCGATGAACCTCGACCAGGACTCCGCTCCGGATACACCTGAGCAACAGTTGCCATGCCACCATTGTCTTTCGCACGTTACCGCTCAGCAGGTGGCAGCCATGGTAACGCCGGCTGACCTGATCCCGCGAGCACCTTCATTCGGCCAGGAGCAATCCCCGCCCGCGCTCGCCGGACTTCCCCTGTTCAAACCACCCCGCGCCTAAACCTCCCACGCGGCCTTTAGGCCCGTTGGCATGTCTCGTTGCAGCCACAGGCAACGCGACAGCTTGCATGCATTCAAGAGCGGTTTGGCGAAGTCAGGAGCTGTCAAAGCTCGTCACGGGATATTTCCAATGGTCAGAATTTGGCTACTCGCGGCTCTATTGGTGCTCGACGCGGCATTTCCACTCGCCGCTCGCGGCGAAAAACCCGGTGCCGGCGAAGAAAAACACGACGAGGCGACGATAAAGCTCAACGACAGGCAGGTGGATGCCGGCAAGTTCGCTGTCAGCGAAGTGCAAGGCGGCATGCTGAGCAAACGCATTACCGTACCGGGCGCAATCGTGCCAAGCGGCGACCACATCGCACGCGTCGCGGTACGGTTGTTGGGGACGGTAGCGGAGCTGCGCAAGCGGCTGGGTGATGCCGTGCAGGCGGGCGAAGTTGTTGCCGTGATCGAGAGCCGCGAGGTGGCCGACGCCAAAAGCGAATACCTCGCCGCCCGGCTGGTGTTCGACCTGCAGCAGACCTTGTTCACTCGCTCGACGAGGCTGTTTGAGGGCAAGGTCCTTAGCGAAAACGATTTCCTGCGGGCGCGGACCACCTTTGAAGATGCCCGCGTTAAAATCGAAATCGCCCGCCAAAAGTTGTTCGCGCTCAGCCTCACCGCCGAACAAATTGAAGCGCTGCCGCAACAACCAGTCGAGACGCTGCGACGGCAGGAATTGCGCGCGCCGATTGCCGGACGGGTTGCAGAGCGCCGCGTCGAGCTTGGCTCGCTGGTCGGTCGCGAAGGCCAGGAAAGTGAGCTGTTCGTCATCGTCGATTTGAGCGTGGTCTGGGCCGATCTTGCGGTATCGCCTTCGGACCTCGCGACCATCCATGAAGGTCAGCAAATTACCATCGCGGCCGGCACGGGGGGTGAACCTTCGCCTGCTACCATCATGTTCGTCAGTCCACTGCTCGACAAGGACACGCGCGCCGCCCGCGTGGTCGCCTCTGTCGATAACGCCGCGCTCAAATGGCGGCCGGGCTCATTCATCACGGCCGAGATCCCCACGGATGAAACGCCCGCGGCTATCGTGGTGCCCAAAACAGCGTTGCAATCCCTCAAGGGCGATACCGTGGTGTTCGTCCGCACGGCTGATGGCTTTGAGGCACGCAAGGTGTCCATCGGCCGGCAGGGCGCGCGCCTGGCAGAAGTGACCTCCGGCCTGGCGGCTGGCGAGCACATCGCGTTTGCCAACACCTTCATCCTCAAGGCTGATCTCGGCAAGGCCGAGGTTGAGCGTGACGACTAGGAGGCGATCATGATCAGCCACGTCCTCGCTTTATCGATCCAGCACCGCTGGGTTGTCGTGCTGCTCAGCCTTGGCGCGGTGGTGCTGGGACTATGGTCATTGATCCGGCTTCCCATTGATGCCGTGCCCGACATCACCAACAAGCAAGTCCAGGTCAACACCACCGCGCCTGCGCTGTCGCCGGTCGAAATCGAAAAACAGGTGACGTTTCGCATTGAGACCGCGCTTGCCGGCATACCCGGCCTCGACAACACCAGATCGATTTCGCGCAACGGCTTTTCCCAGGTGACGGCGGTGTTCAGCGAAAAGACCGACATCTATTTCGCCCGCCAGCAAGTGGGTGAAAGACTGCTTGAACTGCGCCCGAACCTGCCGCGCGGTGTCGAGCCGAAGATGGGGCCCATCTCGACCGGCCTTGGCGAAATCTACATGTGGTCAATCGGCTTTGCACCCAGGGGTGCCGATGCGGGCGCTTACGTCACACCCGAAGGCGATCGGCTCGATACGGAAGTGGAGCGCGCGGCGTATTTGCGCACCGTGCAGGATTGGATGGTCCGGCCGCAGGTCAAAAGCGTGGTGGGTGTCGCCGGGGTCGATTCCATCGGCGGCTATGTCAAGCAGTACCAGGTGCAGCCTGACCCTTTGAAGTTGATCTCGCTCGGCTTGTCCTTCGGGGACGTCGCTCGCGCCATTGAAGCCAATAACGTCAGTCGCGGCGCCAGCGTGATCGAACGCAATGGCGAGGGGATCGCCGTTCGCACCGGTGGAAGGCTCGAGACTCTCGCCGACATTGGCGACGTTGTGATCAGCACGCGCGGTTCGGTGCCGGTGCGCGTCCGCGATGTTGCCCAAGTGGCAATCGGCGGTGAAATCCGAACCGGCAGCGCCAGCGAAAACGGCCACGAGGTTGTTGTCGGCACGGCGCTCATGCTGATTGGCAGCAACAGCCGAACCGTGGCTGCTGCTGTCGACGCCAAAATTGAGCAGGTGCGTCGCACACTGCCGGCGGGCATTGAAATCCAGACCGTGCTCAACCGAACCCAGCTTGTGGATTCTACCGTGAGCACCGTCGCCACCAACCTCGGCGAAGGCGCCCTTTTGGTGATCCTCGTGTTGTTCCTGTTGCTCGGCAACTTCCGCGCGGCGCTTATTACCGCGCTCGTGATCCCGGTCGCGATGCTGATGACGGCAACCGGCATGTTGCAAGGGCGGATCAGCGCCAATCTGATGAGCCTCGGAGCCCTCGACTTCGGCTTGATTGTCGATGGCGCGGTCATCATTGCTGAGAACACATTGCGGCACCTCGCCGAACGTCAGGCCGCATCGGGCCGCCCTCTTTCCATCTCCGCGCGCCTGCAAACGGTACGGGCGGCCGCGGAAGAGATGATTGGCCCCAGCGCCTACGGCCAGGCCATCATCATCATTGTCTATGTGCCGCTGCTGACCTTTGGCGGGGTTGAAGGCAAAATGTTCGAACCGATGGCGCTGACGGTCATCCTCGCTTTGGGCGCGGCGTTTGTGCTCTCGCTGACCTTCGTGCCGGCGCTGGTTGCCATATTCATTACCGGCCGCATCTCCGCGCAAGACAACTGGATCATCCGGCATTTGAAGGCATCCTATGCGCCGTTGCTTAAGCGCACGATCAAACACCCGCTGCCGGCGATAGCGGGTGCGGCCGTATTGTTCACCCTCGCACTGCTGGTGTTCTTCCGCCTGGGCCAGGAGTTCATCCCGACCCTGGACGAGAAAAATGTGGCCATGCATGCCCTGCGCATTCCAGGCACGAGTCTCGCGCAGTCGCAGGCCATGCAAATTGATGTCGAAAACACCGTCAGCGCATTGCCGCAGGTCGCGTTTGTGTTTTCAAAAACCGGCACGGCCGAGATTGCCTCGGACCCGATGCCGCCTAATGCCGCCGACACCCTCATTATATTCAAGCCTCGGGAGCAATGGCCCAATCCAGACCTCACGAAAGATGCGCTGCTTGAACAAATCGAGGCGGCGGTGCGTGAGCTGCCCGGCAACAACTACGAGTTCAGCCAGCCCATTCAGATGCGGTTCAATGAGTTGCTGGCGGGCGTGCGCGGCGACATGGCGGTCAAGGTATTTGGCGATGAGTTCGAGCCCATGCTTCGCGCCGGCGAACAGATCGCAAACATCCTGAGGGCCACCAAGGGCGCCAAGGATGTCAAAGTCGAACAAGCCAGCGGCCTTTCCATCCTGGACATCAGCGTGGACAAGGCGGAGATCGCCCGGCGAGGCCTCAGCTTGGCGGCTGTGCAGCAAGTGATCGGCTCGGCCATCGGCGGGCGGGATGCGGGCGTCGTGTTTGAAGGTGACCGGTATTTCGAGATTGTGGTGCGGTTGCCGGAAACGACCCGCAACGACCTCGATGCCTTGAAAAACCTGCCGGTATCCCTTCCCACGGCAGGCGCCGTATCCTTGACCGTGCCGTTGGGCCGGGTGGCTGCGTTTACGCTTGGCGAAGGCCCCAACCAGGTCAGCCGCGAGAACGGCAAGCGCCGTGTCGTGGTGACAGCCAACGTGCGCGATCGCGACATCGCCTCCGTGGTGAACGAAGCGCGCGTGCAGATCGATGCACAGGTGAAGCTGCCGGCCGGCTACTGGATGACGTGGGGTGGACAGTTCGAGAACCTGGAGGCGGCCCGCCGACGATTATCGATCGTGGTCCCCGTGTGCTTCCTGGTGATCTTCCTGCTGCTGACGAGCGCACTGGGCTCCGCACGCGATGCCCTGCTGGTATTTAGCGCGGTGCCGCTCGCCCTCACCGGCGGCGTACTTGCGCTCTGGCTCCGCGGCATGCCGTTTTCCGTCTCGGCGGCCGTGGGCTTCATCGCGCTGTCGGGCATCGCCGTCCTCAATGGGTTGGTGATGCTCACATTCATCAAGCAGTTGATGGCGCAAGGTCGCGAAAAACTGGATGCCATTTATGAGGGAGCGCTGACCCGGCTGCGCCCGGTGGTCATGACGGCTCTGGTCGCATCGCTGGGCTTCGTCCCGATGGCTTTGGCGACCGGTACCGGGGCTGAAGTACAGAAACCAATCGCAACCGTCGTCATTGGCGGCCTTGTTAGCGCGACCCTGCTTACGTTGTTGGTGTTGCCGGCGCTCTACGCCTTGTTTGGCCGTAAGCCGCTATTGAAGGAAGCGGTCCGCCTCGATGTCGCGCGGAGGGCCGCGGAATGATGGCGCGCCATGGAACTGGCTAGACCGCATCGTAACGCACAACCAAATTAGGCCACTGCCAAATTCATAATAGGCCAGCGAGGGTAGAACAGTCATTGCCGAGCGCGCCAAAGGAACAGTTTGGCGGCGCTTATCCTCGAGTAGGCCGCTTACCACACGTTGCTGCGCGCTAAAGCAGGCTCCCGGACCATCCCTCTAGGAACCGTGAAAAGATGGCCCTGGTCCCAGTTCTGGCGACGATGCTTTTTCGGCTTTGGCGTTGCCGCCGGCGCCCTTGCCTGCGCGTTGCTACCGGACGACACCGATGCCACTGGCGCCTCACCCTTGGCCGGTTCGCGTCCGACTTCGCGGCGCGGCCAGGCAAAATCGTCGGCGCGACCGGCCGGCGCCGACAAAGGCTCACCTTTGACCAAGACCCGCGCTGCTAGCGCATCGACCGCCACCGGCCGCGACCCCGGACCACCGAGCAATTGATCGGTGCCGACAGAGGAGGCCACCAAGGGAACGATCGGTCCGGCCAGCGGACGCGGCGCCGGCTGACCCGGCAGCGCATTGGCGTCGGGCGTTGCCGGTTCGGTCGGCAGCGCAATCGGCGCCGAGCGCGCAGCCAACAGCCGGTTGATCTCGCGCTCGACATAGTGTGCAAGCTTGCGCGCGCCGGCCTTGGTGAAGAATACGCCGTCGTAAGAGCGCAGCCGGCGGATCTGGCCTTCGAAATCCGGACCTTGCTGCAGGAATCGGCCGGCTTCATCAACAAAGCCGTCCCAGACATCAACATAGGTGATGCCGGCCTTGCCGGCCGCATCGCGATAGAGCGAGTCCAGGAACAGCGTGTCGGCGGTCGCCTTGGGGCCACGTACCACTGGCAGACCGACCCACAGCACCGGCACATCCACCGTTGCTCGCGAAACTCGTAAACGCCGTCCGGCGAGCGCGCTTGTTTCTCCGGCACAATGACTGGCGGCTGATGGGCACCGGCGGCATCATCGGATGACAGTTCGGCATCTGCCGGCTTGTCGTCGGGCTTCCCGGCGGCCTTGCCCTCCGGTTTGGCCTTGGCATCCTTGTTGTCTTTCTTGTCGACCTTCGGGTCTGCCGCGGACTTGCCGTCAGTCTTCTCGGCCACGGGCTCACGTATCGACATGCGGTCATTGAGGCCCAGCATGACGACAATGGCGTCCGGCTTCTCGGTAGCGAGGATGCCTTTAGCGGCGGCGGCCCAGTCGGCGGGATCGCCCTTGGGCTGATAACGAATTAGACCGGAAACGGTCTTGTGCTTGCGTATCACGCCCATGTCGGGCTGCTCCGAATAAGCCTCTTCGAGACCGTAAGCCAACCAGTCCGCCATCGCGTCACCGAGCACCAGAATGTGGCGCTCCGGTACAGTTTCGCGTTTCTCGGGCGGCGGCGCCTTTGAAAAATCCTCGCGCACGGGCGGTAGCGTTTGCCGACGAGGCTGGGGCGGCGCCTGCTGAAACGGCTCAAACATGTCGTTGCCAAACCAGCCGCCACCGAACCCGCCACCGCGTTGTGGCTGCGGCCGCTGCTGAAATCCGCCGAAATTGAAGAACTGCGCCGAGCTGGGTCCGACAATGCCGAGCACCATCCCCGTCGCGATTGCCAGCGCAATCAGCGGGCCGCTCTTGGTAAAGACGCGCAGCTTCCTTGGCTTGTCTAACATGCTCCTGGACCGCACAAGACGGAGAGCTTGCCTCGACATAAACTAGCACTAAAGTTGTGTGACGAGTCTCAGATCACCGTGAAGTGTACCGCCAGCGCGGACCAAACGAAGCGTTCGAGATGGTCGACGGCGGCCGTGAAGGGCCAGCACGGTGAGATGGCCAACGCCGAGGAGTCAGGGCGCCGGCACCGGCCTGCGCGTCGGGGTGGCAGTCGGCCGTGGCGGAGGCGCTGACATCTTGGGCCGCAGGTTCTGCTCCGAAGCCTTGGCAAGGACGCGGGCCATTTGTTCCCGGCTCGCCTTGAGCTGCTCGGCGGTGTTCGCATTGTCGCGGGCCATTTGTTCCTGGCCGGCCTTGAGCTGCTCTATTTCTTGC
>WNFK01004234.1_pt1 | contig 10789 bp, 16 predicted proteins | sample 5400281 | NCBI WGS metagenome assembly WNFK01 (sample SAMN13153350, study PRJNA577476) | soil metagenome | isolation source: 20 cm soil on Douglas fir-dominated hillslope | place: USA:California | collected 2013-09-17
ACGGAAGAAGGATCCGAAGACCGGCAAGCGCCGGAATCTAGGGACGTTCAGGACTCGCGCGGAGGCCGAAAAGCATGAGCGCGCGGTACAGTTCTTCAAGCGCCACGGTTAGCCACCACATGGCCGCAACGCTTCGCCAAGCCGAGCGCGGCGATATCCCACGTTAGGCGGCGAGGGATCATGGAGATTCAGCGCGCTGACCGGCAGCTCCGAAAGCGCATCTTCTTGGGCGTGCTTTTGGCAGCCGTCGCGGGTGTCGTCGGGCTGGTGGCGGTGCAGAACTGGCTGAGCGAGCTGCTGCGTCGGCCTCCAGCGGCAGGTACCAAGCAGGCCATGCTCGTCGCCGTTCTAGCTTGGAGCATCGGCGTCACCTGCCTGCTGCTCGTGGGCCTTGCCGTGTACGTGTGGCGCTTCGGCAATCGCATAAGGACGGCAATGCAATTTCCCCCACCCCGCGCGCGCGTTATCCGCGACACGATCGTCGTGCGCGGCTCGGCCGCCGCCGGCCGCGCCAGTATTCTTCAAGGCCTCGCCATAGTGCTTGGCCTCTGTGCCGTCGGGCTCTTGGCGGTAACGTGGCGCCTCCTTTCGCTGCTAGGCGCACATGCCGCCTGAGCGTCCATCGAGCGGACGGCCCACGGCTTGCCGTGGGCGGACGATCATGTCAAAGATTAGCTGTCGTGGGGAAGGCGGGAAGCGATAGTGGAAGTTCTCGGCTATGCCGTGTACGTCGTGGTCAAGTGCATCGCGTACGTGACATGGTGCTTCGTCGGCCTACGGCTCTTGGCCCCCGAGCAGCCGAGACCACTGCGGCGTGCGGCACTGCTGGGTGTCGCGCGCCTCGGGCTTGGCATCGTGGTTGGAGTGTTCATCTTCTTCGCGGCGCTGTCTATGAACAACGCGACCCGCAACGCACCGCTGACGTACCTCTCGATTTACGTCCCGGTGCGCGTCGTCGAGTGGGTGATCTTCCATGTTCTCGTATCGCGAACGGTCCAGTGGCCGAAGTCGCCCGCCTGGGTACTGGGTGGCGTGGGGGTGTCCTGCTTGGCGGACATCCCGCTCGGCATCATGGAAGGCGGGGTGGTGCCAGTGGGGAGACCATTTTGCTAGGCCGGGTAGTCGGGCACAGCCGCTGGCCAGCACCGGCAATGTCGAGAGGTAACGAGGCATGATCAAGTTCGATCATCTCCGGATCCCGGTGGCTGACCTGGCTCGCTCCCGCGACTGGTACATTCGCACGCTCGGCCTGAAGGTTGAGTTCGAGGTTCCTGACCGGCGTACGGTCGCGCTCCAGGACACCGGCGGCTTCACGATCTTCCTTCAGGAGCTACGATCTCTCGTGGTGCCGAACCAGTGCGCGCTGTGGTTTCAAGTCACCGATGTCGACTCCACGTTCACGGACTGGTCAGCACGGGGGGTCGAGTTCGCTCATGGCCCGCGCAAGTGCTACTGGGGCTATGGAGCCGAGCTCGTGGATCCCGACGGGTACTTGATTCGGCTCTGGGACGAGCATTCGATGAAGGAGAAGTGAGCGCGCGTGAGGCGATGAGCCTACTCGAGCCCGGGTCCTTCCGGTCCGTCAAAGTCGATGACCTACCCTGGCGGCCATCGACAATGGCGTCGGGTGTTTTCGTGAGGGACATCGCCGTCACGGACGGCTGGGAGATGCAGCTCGTCCGGTTCGAACCGGGAGCGCGGTTTCCCCTTCACACCCACGAGAGTCCCGAGTTCCTGTTCATTCTGGAGGGTGAGCTCGTGCAAGCGGGGCGCCGTCTGGGCCCCGGATGGGCGAGTGTCGCGAGTGCGGGAACTATCGACGCCGACGTGCATTCGGAAATCGGGTGTGTCTTTGTCCTTGTCGATCGGGCGTGACATATCTTTGCCGGCGGCGGTTCGGGACCGTCTCGCAGCGCCACGATGCAAGAACAGGTCGCGGAGCTGCTTCCGAAACGGGAAGGTCACTTCGTGTTTGAGTCGGGTCATCACGGTGAGGTCTGGCTCGACCTCGAGCGGCTCCTCCTGCACCCTGAACGCGTGCAACCATTGGCGGAAACGCTTGCGGACCGTCTCCGCGGCCACCGGGCGGAGGCGATATGTGGGCCCCTCGTCGAGGGCGCGTTCGTGGCCCTCATGGTCGCATCGTCGCTCGGCCTGCCCTTTTCGTACTCGACGCCGGTGCCGAGCCAAGGTGCGGCCGGCCCGTTCCCGGTCTCCTACCCAATCCCCAAGCCTCTCGCGCCCGAGCTCCGGAGCAAACGCGTGGTGATAGTCAACGACGTCGTCAACGCGGGATCGGCCGTTCGCGGCACTCTCGCCGCGCTCGAGCAGTGCGGCGCGCGGCCCGTCGCTATTGGGACACTCGCGGCGTACGGCGATGCCGCGAGCGATCTGGCGGCGGCACATGGTCTTGCCTTGGAGACTCTCGCGTCGTTTCCCAGCCGGATCTGGGAGCCCAGCGCCTGCCCCTTGTGTGCGAAGGGCGTACCGCTGAAAACGTAGCGGCTCGCTGTCGGTACTGTGATAGACGGTTGCGGTTTGTAGACGGGAAGGCTCCGAGAACGAAGGAACGAAGGAGGCCGACATGAAGCTCCTCAAGCTTCTGACCTGGGCGCTGTGGAGCGTGGTATTCCCCCTGACGGCCCTTCCGAGCCTGGCCGCCGACTACCCCGCGCCGAAGGAAGGCAGCTGGGTGGTGCGCAACTTCCGCTTTCACACCGGCGAGGTTCTGCCCGAGCTGCGCCTCCACTACACGACGGTCGGCGCGCCCACCGGCGAGCCGGTGCTCATCCTGCACGGCACGACCGGATCGGGCGCCGGCATGCTCACCCCCGCGTTCGCCGGAGAGCTCTTCGGCCCCGGGCAGCCGCTGGACGCCAGTCGTTACTACGTCATCCTGCCGGACGCCATCGGCACCGGCAAATCCTCCAAACCGTCGGACGGCCTGCGCGCGAGCTTCTCGAAGTACAACTACGATGACATGGTCGACGCGCAATACCGGCTGGTCACGGAGCACCTGAGCGTCCGCCACCTGCGGTTAGTGCTTGGGAACTCGATGGGCGGCATGCACACTTGGATCTGGGCCCAGAAATATCCGGACTTCATGGATGTGGCCGTGCCGATGGCGTCATTGCCGACGGAGATGTCCGGCCGCAATTGGATGATGCGCCGTCTGATCATCGATTCCATCCGCAACGACCCGGAGTGGATGAACGGCAACTACACCAAGCAGCCCCGCAGCCTCCAGTTTGCCTCGGTGTTCTACGGCATCGCCACCAACGGCGGGAACCAGCGACTCTACGCGGCGGCGCCGACGCGTGACAAAGCCGATCAGTTGCTCAACCAGCGCCTGAGCGCACGGTTCTCCGGTGATGCCAACGACCACCTCTTCCAGTGGGAGGCCTCGCGCGACTACAACGCTTCGGCGGGCCTGGAGCGCATCAAGGCGACACTGTTGGCGATCAACTCGGCAGACGACGAGCGCAACCCGCCGGAGCTCGGCTTGCTGGACCGCGAGATCAAGCGGGTGACAAACGGCCGCGTGCTGCTGATCCCGGCGAGCGACCAGACCGCCGGCCACGGCACCACCGCCCAGGCGAGGTTCTGGAAGCAGGACCTGGCGGAGCTGCTGCAAAGCGCGTCGCGCGGGGGGAAATAGGTGCGGCGAGCTGAGCAGCAAATCAGTACCGCGATCGCACCAAAACGCGCAAGGGCCGCCACGGCGTGATGTACGCCAAGGCGTTCTTTGATCTCCAATTTCAGCTTGCCTGGAAGGTCACCGCCCTCTCCGGAATGCCGTTGGCACGCGCTCTGTTGGAGTACACGAATTTCTATATCCGGTTTGGCTCGGGTCGGGACTCTGATCCGGCTCATCCGACCTGGCGGGAGTACCTGGCTGGCCTGCAGGATTCGTACGATGGTCGCGAGTGGACGTATCGCTTTTACCTGACGCGACCGGAGGCGATGGCGGCACCCACTGTGGTCGCGACCTTTGGCTGTTTTTCCTACGCCCGGTGGAGTGGTGATCGTATCCGCCTCCACTTTCAGAATGCCGAGACGGATGGGCGCTCCCCGTTGGGGATCGAACGGCTTGGCCAGCGAACGGCCGAGTTGGCCGCGCTCTTCGAGCATGTGAAACGCACCGTGCCGCTGCCGCGTCGTCTGTTTCCGGCCCCGTACCTGGCGACCGCTCGCGTAATCCACCATCGATTTCAGCACATGCCACTGTGGGGGCAATTTCTGGACCGGTATGGGGAGATCAGAGAGAGTATGACTCGGCCGTTCCTGGGGCGACTCGAGCGCCAGACGAGCCTGGACGGGCTGGACCAGTGCTTCCCATTTCCGGTGCTCGCAGTCGAGGGGTCGGTGCTGGAGTTCCACCATTTCTACGAGACCAATCACTGGGCCACCCAGAGGAAAGATGGTTGACCTCCGGCCGCTCGACTCGGCGGACCGCGCCTTCCTGGAAGAAATGCTGTTCGAGGCGTTCTTCTGGAACCCCGCTTGGTCGCGGCCGCCCCTGGGCGAGTTCCGGGAGCAGCCCGAGTTCACGAAGCTCCTGGCCGACTGGGGTCGCCCGGGAGACCGAGGTGTTCTTGCTGAAGAGCAGGGGACGAGGATTGGCGCGGCGTGGTTTCGCCTCTGGACGCCCGAGTTCCACTCCTATGGCTTCGTGGACGCCGAGACTCCGGAGCTGGGCATCGCCGTGGTTTCGGCCCGCCGTTCGAAGGGAGTCGGACGCTCTCTTCTCCGGGCGCTGGTCGAGATCGCGCGCGGAGACGGGCATCGGGCCCTCAGCCTGAGCGTGAGTCCCTCCAACTACGCGCGAGCCTTCTACGAGGCCGAGGGTTTCCACAAGGTTGGCGAATCCGGCACGTCGTGGACTCTCATGCTTCGTCTCCACCGCGCGTAGCCATGCTGAGCCTGCTCGGCCTCCTCGCGGTGGGGTGTTGCGGCTTGTTCGCCGGCGCGGCGCTCTACATCAACCTCGTCGAACATCCGGCTCGAATGAGCTGCGGCGTGGGGGTTGCGCTCCGGGAGTGGGCGCCAAGCTACGAGCGCGCCGCGGCCATGCAGGCGTCCCTGGCCGTGCTCGGCGGGGTGAGCGGGGTATTGGCGTGGGCTCTCCGGGGCGGTCTCGGTTACCTCGTCGGGGCCCTGCTCCTGCTCGCGGTGGTGCCGTTCACGCTCCTCGTCGTCTTCCCGACAAACAAGCGTCTGCTGGAGCTCCATGCCAGCGGCCAGATTGGCAACGCCTACGAGCTGCTCAAGCGCTGGAACGCGCTTCACGCGGTACGGAGCGGGCTGAGCCTGGTGGCATTCGTATTCATGTTACTCGCCCTCCGGGGCTAGATGTCGAATCGAATCGACACCACCGCCGTCCTGCACCCTCTGGGATCGCGTTCGCCGCCGCGACCAATGCCGCGTGGTGGGTGCTGGTGCTATGGTTCGTGATGGTCAGTGTGCGTGCGGTCAGGCGTCGGTTCGGGAACTCGCGGGGGAATTGGTGAGCGCGTGCGAGCGGGAAACCCCGAAGGGAGGAACGGTCATGATCATGCGGATCACGTGGGGCAAGCTCCGGGCCGGCTCGTGGAACGAGTTCGAGCGGACGTACAAGGCGACGGTGGCCGCCAAGGGCGGCAAGAGCAAGGGTCTGCGCGGGCGGTGGCTCCTTCAGGACACGGCCGATGCGGATACGGGGTTCGCGGTCAGCCTGTGGGAAGGCGCGGGGGACATGCAGGCCTACGAGCAGAGCGACCTCTACCAGAAGGAGTTCGCGCCCGCGCTCCAGCCGTTCTTCGTCGGGGAGTACAAGACGTATCGCTGTGAGGTCAAGTACATGCAATAGGCCGCGCGTGGCGGCGCGGTCGCGCACGACCAAGGGAGAGAGGCGATGAAGGTCCTCATCAAGAGCGCGTGGGGGTCCGCGGATCCGACCCAGGCGGCGTTTCCCTTCCACCACGCCAACGCATTCGTGGAAGCGGGTCACGAGGTTCAGGTCTTCCTGCTGGGCGAGGCGGTCTCGCTGATGCGGGCGGCGGTGGCCGAGTCCGTGGTGCCGGTGGGATGGGCGCCGCTCGCCGACGCGCTGACAAGGATGGTCGAGCACCGCGTTCCGCTCCACGTCTGAGGCGCCTGCGCGAGGGCCCGGGGGGTCCTGGATACCGATCTGACGGGCAAGAACGCGAGCTTCTCGAATCCGGCGATCTTCGTCGGTCTGGTGGAGTGGGCCGACAAGGTCCTCACGGAGTAGGAGCGCGGCCATGTCGTCGCCGCGTCCCTCATCTTCGTGCTGGCGTGCTGGCTCGGCCTCCGGCAGGCGTGGGGCTTCGGGATGACGCTCCTCGTCGCCTCGATCGTTTGGCTCGCGGTCGTCATGGGCTGGCACTGGCTCGCGAGATGACCGGAGCCGTGACCATCGAACGGTTGACGGGGTCGCCGGTCGAGCACGTGGCCGAGCTGGTCGTGGAGAGCGATCGACACGGGCTGCGCTTCGTCCGGCGGCTCGCCGAGGAGTGGACCCGCGGCGCGAATCGGTTCGACCAGCCCGGCGAGGCGCTGTTCGTCGCCCGTATCGGCGAGCGCGTGGTCGGCGTGTGTGGGCTCAACGTCGATCCCTACGCCGCCGAGCCGAGGGTTGGTCGGGTGCGCCACCTGTACGTCCTGTCCGAGCAGCGGCGGCTCGGGGTGGGCCGGCGGCTGGTCTCCGAGGTCATCGAAGTCGCGCGCGGCCGATTCGACCGCCTCCGGCTGAGGACCGAGGCCCCCGGGGCCGCGCAGCTTTACCAAGCGCTCGGCTTTCGTCCGAGCGTCGGGACCGACGACTGCACTCACATCATGACGCTATGAGGATGTAATCTTTTGGGCGAGCGTGTCGTGAGACGGCACCCCCAAAAGGAGCGCGGGCAGATGCAGCTACAGGACATGTATCCGGTCATCGTCACTCCCCATCACAAGGAGTGCCGAGACTTCTATGCGCGCTGGTTCGCGTCCGCGGTGGTTTTTGAGGCGTCGTGGTTCGTCCTGCTGGCATTGCCGGGCGATCCACCGCGAACGGTGGCCTTCATGGCCCCCGACCATCCGTCCTCGCCCCCCGGCCCCGAGGTCTTCAACGGCACGGGCCTGTTCCTCACCTTCCAGGTGTCGGATGCCGCCGCGGAGTTCTCGCGGCTCGAGCGGGCGGGCGCGACGTTTGCGTACGCCCTGCGGGACGAGCCGCGGGGTCAGCGTCGCTTCGCGCTGCGGGATCCGTCCGGCTGCTGGGTCGATGTGGTGGAGCACACGGAAGCGGCGCCGGGCTTCTGGGATCCCTTTGTCTCGTAGCGACCGGTGAAGCGGAGCTTCGACCTCGACGACTTCGGACCCGAGTGGGTATTCTGCGGGTGGCTCCGGGGCGAAGAAGCGTGGTGTCGTTCGGCGTTCGAGAGTGCGGGCGCCGCATGACCTCGGGTCCGCGTTCGCGCCACGCCATGCAACTCGTCTGGGGTGACCGCACGCGAGGAACGGAGGAAGATTGCCACGGACCCCGCCGCATTCCTCGCCGGTCTAGTGGACCGCGAGGCCAAGGGCCCGCCCATCACGCTACCCGACGGCTCAGCGGTCCCACGCCTTCCCGGGTATCGTCGTTGGATGTGGGACGGGGAGTTCTGCGGGAGCATCGGCTTTCGTTGGCAGCCCGGCACCACGGCGCTCCCCCCACATTGTCTGGGGCACATAGGGTACGCGGTCGTTCCTTGGAAGCAGGGAAGAGGGTATGCAACACTCGCGCTCAGGCTGTTGCTGCCCGAGGCCCGTGCCGAAGGCTTACCGTTCGTCGAGATCACGACCGATCCAACGAACTTGGCCTCTCAACGCGTGATTCTAGTGAATGGTGGGGTTCTGGTCGAACGCTTCACCACGCCCGCCCAGCTCGGAGCGACTGAAACCCTTCGGTTCCGAATCGATCTCGGGGGACCGGACGCGAGATGACCAGCAAGAAGCTCGGCGTGGTGGAGTGATGGCGCCGAGGCCGTTTCGCTTCGGCGTGAATGTGTGGGGCGCGGGATCCCGAGGCGAGTGGATCGATAAGGCTCGGAAGATCGAGGCGCTGGGTTACTCGGTCCTGACGGTGCCGGATCACCTGGGGGAGTTCTTCGCGCCCCTGCCGGCGCTGATGAGCGCGGCGGCGGTGACGACGCATCTCCGGGTGGGCACGAACGTGCTCAACAACGATTTCCGGCATCCAGTAATCGTGGCGCGAGAGGCCGCCACCGCCGACGTCCTGACCGACGGCCGCCTGCAGCTCGGCCTGGGCGCGGGCCACATGAAGTCGGAGTACGACGAGGCCGGGCTGCCCTTCGATCCCGGGGCCACCAGGGTCGAGCGGCTGGCGGAGGCGGTCACCATCGTGAAGGGCTTGCTCGCGGGTGAGGCGATCACTTTCACCGGCCGGCACTATCGAGTGACCGGGCACAAGATCCACCCGCTTCCCATCCAGCGGCCCCACCCGCCTATCCTGATCGGCGGCAATGGCCGGCGACTTCTCGCGCTCGCGGCGAAGGAAGCCGACATCGTGGGACTGTCAGGGATCACCTTCCGGAGCGGGGGGGCCGAGCGGGACCTGTCCGGCTGGCGCGCCGCGGGCGTCGACGAGCGGCTCCGGCTCATCCGAGAAGCAGCCGGAGACCGCTACGCGCAGCTCCGGCTGAACGCGCTGGTCCAGCGCGTGGTGGTGACCGACAATCGCCGCCAGGCGGCCGAGGAGCTCGCGAGGCGCTGGCCGCCGCTGAGCCCGGACGAGATCCTGGCGAGCCCTTACGTCCTGATCGGGCCGATCGAGCAGCAGGTCGAGGATCTTCAAGCACGGAGGGAGCGATGGGACATCTCCTACTACGTCGTCTTCGAGCCGTACGTGGACGCCTTCGCCCCGGTCGTGGCGAGGCTCGCGGGTAGCTAGATGAAAATCGCGATTGGCTCCGACCACGCCGGCTTCCGCTACAAGGAAATCTTGAAAACCGCCCTCGCCGCCCGCGGGCACGAGGTGCGCGACTTCGGCACCCGCTCGTCGACTCCCGTCGACTATCCCCTGTTCATCCGGCCGGTCGCCCTGGCAGTGGCGCGCGGCGAGTTCGAGCGGGGCATCGTGCTGGGGGGCTCGGGCAACGGCGAGGCGATCGTCGCCAACCGGGTCCGCGGCGTCCGCTGCACCATCGGGTGGAACGTCGAGTCCGTGCGCCTCGGGCGCGCGCACAACGACTCGAACGTCTTGTCGCTGGGGGAGCGCTTCGTCGCGGAGGGAGACCTCATGGCCATGCTCGACATGTGGCTGAGCACGCCCTTCGAAGGCGGACGTCACCAGAGAAGAATCGAGCTCATCGACGCGGTGGATGGCGCGTAGCCGGCGGAGGTTCGTGCGCTGGATCGCGTGGGCGGCGGCGGCCCTCGGGCTCGCCGCGCTGAGCCTGGCGATGGTCTCGCCGATCGGCGGCTGGCTCCAGTCCTTCGTGTTCGGCACCGGGGTGCGCTGGGCGGACGCCTATCGCGCCCTGGATACGGTGGAGCCGGATCTCCCGGGCAATCCGCGCGAGATCGAGCGGCTCCGTGTCGCCTGGGCGCGGGTGGACGGAGAGCCGCCGGCCGGGGCCCCGCTGGGGGCGCGCCTCCACCGGCCGGGCATGCTGGCACATCTGCGCTACGAGACGCTCGACGAGCGCGGCGAGCGGATGGACGAGTGGCAGGTGCGCGCGGTGGTGCCGTCGCTGAGCCATGACGCCAGCCCGGCCTGGCACGGTGGCTGCCCGGACGGATGCCGCCATGAGGTGGCGCGTGCCGGCGGCATGCGGCTCCGGCGCAGCGGCGAGCCGGGCATCGCCTCGGAATGGGTGCTGCGCATGCCCGTCGGCCAGGTCTTCGACCTCGGCGCGCGGCCGCTCGTCACGCACGACTTCCTCGACGCCGCGCCGCGGCGGCTGGGCCTCACGTCGGTGCGGGTGGGCGGCCGGTCGGTCAATCGCCCCGCGAATATCCGGGTCACCCTCGTGGAGGCGTGCCCCGCCCGGGTCCGCGTGGGGACGCTGACGCGTCTCGAGGTCTATCCCGGCGCCACCATCGCGATCCCGCGAGGGTTCCGCTATACCCGCTGGGTCCAGCTCGACCGGTGCGGCGCGCTCTCGCCCCTCCCGGGCGCGGTGAGCGAGCCGCTGCCCGTGACGGCCACGGGCGGGTGGACGAGACGTGGCTGGCGCGGCACGGGACGCCGGTCGTGCTCCAGGTGGACGCGATCTGCCGGTTCTACGACGGCCCGGCGAGCTGGGAGCGCCTCCCTCCGTCCTCGCCTCCCGTGCCCGTTCGGCTCGAGCCGCTGCCGGGCGACGAGATCGGCAAGGGGGAGCGGCTGGTGGGGGAGCTGCCGCGGGACACCGCGCTCTTCTGGCTGCGCTGGTCCGAGCAGAACGAGGACAACCGGTCGGCGCGCGGCGTCGCCCGTCGAGAGGCGCTCGTCACATCCGGGCCCGTACTCTGTCAGGACCTCGCGCTGGGCCCGGCGCCCGCAGGGCAGGTGGCCGCCTGCGTACCCCTCGCCGGCCGCGCGGAGGCACGCTTCGTGCCGAAACCGGCGGACGCCTGCGGGCCGTGACGCGTGATGGCGGCGCGCCGCGCGCGGCCGTGGGCGTGACCTCGCGTATCATGAAGCGATCTTGAGCCACATGGAGGACAGATGCAGATCACGGGCGCGATTCCTCAGCTCCGGACGACCGATCTGGCGGCCTCGATCCGGTTCTACACCACCAAGCTCGGCTTGACGCTCGAG
>WNFK01003779.1_pt3 | contig 10785 bp, 8 predicted proteins | sample 5400281 | NCBI WGS metagenome assembly WNFK01 (sample SAMN13153350, study PRJNA577476) | soil metagenome | isolation source: 20 cm soil on Douglas fir-dominated hillslope | place: USA:California | collected 2013-09-17
GGCGCCCATCTCGGGCTCGACCTCGAGGCTCCGCTGCGGACCGGCCGCCTGGTGCTGCTTCGCTACCGGCCGAGCTTCTCGGCCGTGCTGCAGCACGCCGCGGTACCGGAGCAGATGCTCGATGACCTGCGGCGCCTCTTTCTCCCTGCGCGCCCGGCGCGCGTCGTCGTCGACACGGTCTCGCCGCTCCTCTGCTCGGCACCGAGGTCCGATGCGATGATGGTCGCGCTGGCCGACCTGTGGGAGGAGATGGGGGCGACGTCGCTGATGACGTGCTCGGGGGACCTGTCGGCCGGACGCGTCGGGTACGACTACCGTCTGGAGCCGCTCGTCGAGCGCGCGGCGGCGGTGTTTCACCTCGCGCGGCAGGACGGCCGTCACGGCGCGAGCCACGAACGCGGTACGTCGTCCGTACCGACGTACACCTTCCACGTCGCGCGGGCTCGTCACGCTGTTCGGTCCACCGCTCCGGTGTCGTACTCCATCGAGGCGGGGGTCGGATTGACGGACGTCGTGCGGCCGCAGCGCGCGAGTGGCACCGGCCTGGAGCGCAGCCGGCGGCTGCTGGTGCTGGCCACTGCGGATCCGCCGTGCGACGAGATCCTTTCCGTGCCGGGCCGGGACTTCGTCGTGGAGTCGCAGCAGGTGGCGCCGGGGGCGGCGGTGCCCGACCCGGCGACCGAAGGCGCCGCGGCCGTGCTGGTGGAGCTGCGCCGGGAGACGATCGAGCGCGACCTCGCGTTGATACGCGATGTGAGCGCGCACCCGCACGCGGTGCCCGTGATCGGTGCGACGCGCGACAGGCTGCGCTCGTCGGACCGTGCGCGTGCGCTGCGCGCCGGTGCCGACGAGGTGCTCTCGTGCGACACCGGTCCCGCCGAGCTGTTGGAGCGTCTGCACGCCGTCGTGCGCCGCGGGCGGGCGCCACTGGCTGGCGATGCGCGGCCCGCGTGGAGGCAGGTGGAGACGCTGCTCATACAGCCGACCGAGGCGCCGCACCATCGAACGGCCGCGTCGGTGCGCCGCCGCCCCCTCGACCGGGACGGGTTTGCGCAGGCGCTGGCCGCGCACGTCGCGCACGACCAGCCGACCCAGTACACCGTCGTCAGCCTCGCGCCTGTGCCCGGAGGGAGTGCGCGGCTGCAACGCGCGTCCACGCTGCGGCAGCTGGCCACGACGGCCATCGGCACGATGCGGGTCGCGGGCGGCGATCTGGTCGCGATGCTGGACGATCGGGTCTGCGTGTACCTGCACGGCGCGCGGCTCCGCGACGGAGCGTCGTTCGTCGAGCGGCTTCGGGAGCGGTGGTCGGCGATGCATCCCGACAGTCTCGACGTCGAGTCGTTCGGGTATCCGTCCGACGAGCCGCTGCTGCGGGTCTTCATGACACTGCCCGACGCGGGCGGGCGCACGTCCGGCGCGTCGAGCACATCGAGAAGGCCGGCATGACACGCCATCGCCCGTCCCGACGCGGCAGGCGTCGTCGCCGAGCACCGTACGCGGTGCTGTTCGCCGGCGCGATCATCGTGCTGTTCGCCGGCGCGGTGGGCGCCTTTCGCGTCATCGGCTCGTCGGCGCTGCGCTCGATGGCCGCCGATTCCGCGGCCGCGGCCAGCATGGTGTGGGCGATGGGCTCCGCCGTCGTCGCGCCGCCGGACTTGCCGGTCTCGCCCAACCGTGCGGAGTACGAACGGTTTGCCGCCGAAGACCGGGCGTGGCGCGATGCCAACGCGCGCCCGCTGAGCGTCGAGGAGCTCCGCAGGCGCGGCGATGGGCGCCGCTCGCCACGGGAGGCGATGCAGGACCGGGTGTATCGGCTGAAGCGCGCCGGACGGAGCAGCCAGGCGATCGGCGAGTTGGAGCGGTGGGTTCAGGGTCAGCCGCGGGATCAGGACGCCCTGCTCTCGCTCGCACGTCTGCTGCGTGAAGCGGGGCGCACCGACGACGCGCTGCGGCGCTATCGGCAGGCGCTGGCCGTGGACGCGGGAGCGGCCGGACAATGACCGGGCGCAGCGTGGCAACGCCGCGATGGCGGACGCTCGCAATGCTGGCGCTGCTTGCGCTGGCCGCCGACTCGGCGTCCGCGCAGCGTGCCGCCACGCGCAGCGCACAGGCGATCCGCGCGGAGTACGCGGCCGTGCTGCTCCAGTCGGGGCGCTATCCCGAAGCGGCGCGGGAGTATCGCACCCTGCTCGCGAGCAACCCTCGCCAGGCGGACTATCGGCTGGGACTGGCGCGGGCGCTGGCATGGGGCGGGCAGCCGCGCGACGCGGAGCGCGAGCTGCGCGCGCTCCGTGCGCAGCGGCCGAACGATGCACCGATCGAAGCGCTGCTCCGCTCGGTGCGCGAGAGCTACGAGCCGACCGCGCAGGAGGCGGAGGAGTGGCTCGCGGATGCGCCGACCGTCGCGCCCTACCGCCTGGCGCTCGCGCGCGCGCTCGTACGCGAGCGTGCGCCGCGCGCCGCGGTGCCCCATTACGACCTCCTGCTCGTGCTGGGGCAGCCGATCGAGAGCCGGCCGCCCGTGAGCCATGGCGCGCTGCTGGGCGAAGCGGCGCTGGCACGTGCCGCGAGCGGAGACAGAACCGAAGCGGCGCGGATGCTGCGCGAAGCGCTCGCGCGGTCGTGGGGCGATACCGCCGTGCGGCACGCGCTCGCGGTGGTGCTGGCGGGCGGGGACGAGCTGGATGGCGCGCTCGCGCAATACGACACGCTGCTCGCGCCGAGCGCTCCACGGGTCGAGACGAGTGTCACCGTCGCGAGCGTCGCCCCGCCCGCGAGCGGCAGCCGTGACGAGCACACGTCCCGCGCTTCGCTCCTGCTGGAGCGTGCGCACGTGCAGGTCGACCGCGGCGACCTGAACGCGGCGGAGCGCGACACGAAGGCGTCGCTGAACAGCATGAACACGGTCGGTGGCTTCCTGCTGCTGGGCGATCTGGCAAGCTGGCGCGGCCAGTACGCCGCGGCGCGCGACGCGTACGAGCACGCGAGCGCGCTCCAGCCCGGCGCGCGCGCGGTGGGCGCCGCGCTCGGCCGACTCGCGCGCGAGGAGCATCCCGCCCTCGCCTTCGCTCCCATGGAGAGCGGCGAGGAGGGATGGCGCGCCGACGGCTCGGCGATCGGCGACAATCTCGGCGTCCGGTACCTGACCGTGGGCGCGCGGCGCGGTGTCGCGCTGCCGGGAGGCTTCACGGCGAGCGGCGGTGTGGAGCTCCGCGAGCTGTCGGACGACGCGGTCGCGCTGCATGGCTACGCCGCGGAGCTCGCGGCGTCGCAAGAGGGCCAGCTCGGTGCGCTCTACGGCCGGATCGGCGGTCATGGCGGATTGGTCAGCCATCCGGGTCTCGGCGCATTTTCCGAGGGCTCCGTCTCCGTCGCCAGCTGGTACGGGGTGTGGGGGGCAGGGCTCGACCTGCGCTCGGAGCTGGCGTATCCGTCGCTGCTCACGATCGGCGCGCTTCGTCCGTCGCTGGCAACGACGAGCATCGGGAGAGTGCCGCCGGCCGATCAGCCACTTCGCGCCCAGACCGTGACCGCGTCGATCGCCGGTGCCGTGGCGCGCGGCGACCTCGCGCTCGTCGGGCAGCGGACGCGCATCAGCGACGGCAACGTGCGCTCGACGATCCAGCTGTTCGCGCGCTATCCGGTGGCGCCGCACGTCGCGCTCCTCTATGCGGGAAGCAGCGTGGCCTTCACCGACCGCAGCACGCTGTACTGGGATCCGCTGGCCTACGTGTCGAACGCGACGGGGCTCGAGTACGCGGTCCGGCGCGCGCGCGGGCTCAGCTTCGCGCTCCAGGCCCTGCCGGGCTTCGCGTGGTCGAACGAGTCGCCGCCCAGCGCGTTGGGCGCCGAGCAGCGCCGCAGCTCCGCGCAGATCGCGGGCGCCGGCGATGCGTCGTATCGCACGGAGCGCTGGGATGCCGGGGGAGCCGTGTCGTACAGCCGCGGCCGTGCGGGCGACTACCAGCAACTGGGCGCGAGCGTCCGGCTGCGCGTGCACCCGTAGCGGCGGAAGGAGCGAACCGTGCGACCGCCCGGCGCGCGTCTCGGTCGTGCATCCACGATTCGGATGATCGGCGGCATTGTCGCCTCCCTCGTGCTCGTCGCCGCCACCGTCGCCCTCGTGGTGTGGGGGCGGTCTGGCCTGCCGCTCGACTCGGACGACGGCGCGCTGCGATTCGGCGTCGGCATCGTGCTGGCGTTCCTCGTCGTGCTCGTCGTCCGCTACGTGCTGCTCCTGTGGCTCGGCTTCCTCCATCACATCGAGAGCCATGGCGAGCTGGGGCCGACGGCCACCGCGTCGCTGCCGCGCGTGACGATACTGGTGCCGGTGTTCAACGAGGAGCTGGTCATCGTCTCCGCCATCCGGAGCCTCCTCGCGCTCGACTACCCGGCACTCGACATCCTCATCGTGGACGACGGCTCCGACGACGAGACGCTCGCGCTCGCGTCGGCCCTCCAGGGGCAATACGGAGAGACGAGCGTGCGGGTGGTCCACAAGAGGAACGGTGGCAAGGCGAGCGCGCTGAACACCGGCATCGCCCTCGTGCGCACGCCGTTCGTGGTGTGCATGGACGGCGATTCGCGCCTGACACCCGGCACGCTGCGGTACGCCATGCGGCGCTTCGCCGACCCACGCGTCGGCGCCGTGGCCGGCAACGTCAAGGTGGTGAACCGGATGAACCTGTGGACCCGCCTGCAGGCGCTCGAGTACATCGAGGGTCTCAACCTGCCCCGCCGCGCCCAGGGCTACATGCGGGCCGTGAACATCATTCCGGGCCCGCTCGGCGTGTTCCGGCGTGACGTGCTCCTGGCCGTGGGCGGATACGACACGGACACCTTTGCCGAGGACGCCGACCTCACCCTGAAGGTGCTCACGGCCGGGTGGCACATCGCGTACGAGCCGCGCGCCATCGCCTGGACGGAGGCGCCGGAGTCGCTGCTCGACCTCATCAAGCAGCGCTATCGCTGGACGCGCGGCATCCTCCAGGCGCTGCGCAAGCGCAGCTCCTGGCTCGCCTCGCCGAAGGGCGGCGTGGTGGTATGGGGCTCGCTCCTCGCCATGCTGTTCGAGGCGATCGTGTGGCCGGCGGTGAACGTGCTGGGCAACCTGTTCTTCGCGCTGGCGGCGCTGAATGCCGGCGCACCGGCGGGCATCCTCTCCTGGTGGGCGCTGCTGACGATGCTCGATACCGCGGCGGCGCTGCACAGCGTCGCCATGGAAGGGGAAGACCTCGGCCTGGTGCCCTATGCCGTGGTGTACCGGTTCTTCTTCATCACCGTGGTGGACGTGGCGAAGCTGTTCGCCACGGTGGAGCAGCTGCTCAACACGCGGATGACGTGGGGCAAGCTGGCGCGCGCCGGTCGCATCTGATGCACTCACCCGTCCACGAGCCCGCCGCATGAAGCTGGACGCCCTGCTCTCGACGATCATCCTCGTGTCCTTCCTCGTCACCATCATGATGGCGGTCGGGAGCTACGTCGCCTACAAGCTGCGCGAGGCGCGCCGCCCCCATCCGGGCCCCGAGCACGCGTCGCTGCGCGCGCTGGAGGACAATGCGATCGCCGCCGGCGAATCGGTGTTCTTCGAGCAGGTGCGCGCGACCGACGTGGCGGCCGCGCCCGCCGCGATGTCCGGGGTGCCGCGTGGGTAGCACCCCGGCGCGCAGGCCGAAGCGGGCGCGCACGGAGCTCCTGCTGTTCGCGGTGGCGATCGTCTTCATCCTCACCGTCTCCGTGGCGCTGACGCTCCGGCACGAGGACACGGGGCCGTCGCACCCGGAACCGAAGCGATTCTCCGGGGCGAGGACGGTGCAGCCGATGCCGTCGCTGCTGCCGGCGGGACGTCTGGACCCGAGCGTGCGCGTGGCGATCGTGCGCGACGAGGCGGCCGCGTCGTACTACAACTCGGCGTCGACGCTCGACAGCATCGTCGGTGTGTGGGACGACGCGCTCACCGCGGCGGGGGCGACGGTCCGTGTCGTCCCGTCGGGAGCGCTGCACGCGCTGGCGACCTGGCCGCACGTCCTCGTCGTTCCGTCGTCGCCCTGCCTGACCGTCGCGACGCGCGAGGCGCTGGACGCGGCCGGCTCGCGCGGCCAGGGGCTGGTGGTCACCGGTCCCGCCGGCGCGCTCGACGCCGCATGCCGACGGATCGGCTATGGACTCGTGGTCGCGCTCACCGAGGCGTCGCGCGTCGAGCCGCTCGAGAGCCGCCCGATGGTCTACGTGACCCTTGGCGCCGGGAGTCCACTGACGGCCGACATTCCGCCCGGTGCGCGGCTCGATCTCAATCCGGCCGGCCAACTGGCGCTCCGACACCCCGAACGCGACGCCTTCTACTCCGACTACGAGCTGCAGCCCGCGCCGGCGGGAGGACAGCCGCTGCTGGACGGCGCGCTGGCGCACGGCGTCCACGACAAGGCGCGCGTCGTGTACTGGGGGTTCGAGCTGCGCGACGCCGTGTCGCGACCGTGGAACGACGCCGTGCTCGCGCTGCTCGTGCGGAACTCGGTGCGGTGGGCGGCCGGCGCCGCCAGCGTGACGATCGAGCCGTGGCCCGATGGACGGCGCGCCGCCGCCGTGGTGGCCCAGGACGTGGAGGACCATTTCGGCAACGCGCGGTACGCGATGGACTCCCTTCGCGCGGCCAACGTGCGGGGGACCTTCTTCCTCATGTCCGACCTCGCCCGTCGCAATCCACGACTGACGCGGCGGTTGAGCGAGGAAGGGGAGATCGGGACGCACACCGAGAATCACCGGCTGCTGGGCGGCACTCCCGCCGACGAGCAGCGCCAGCGCCTGGACAGGACGCAGCGCGATCTCACGGATCTCCTCGGGCATGCCGTCCGCGGCCTGCGCCCTCCCGAGGAGCAGTTCGACAGCGCGACGATGGCGGGATGGACGGCGGCCAATGGCACATACCTGCTCGGCGCCAACGACTCACGCACGGTCGCGCCCGAGCTGCTGCGAGTGGGTAGCGACACCCTCGTGCTGCTCTCCCGCACCGGCGGCGACGACTTCGCGGCCGTGCGCGACGGCCATGGGGACCCGGCCGCGACCGCGGCGATCTTCCGGCGCGAGTATCAACGCGTCCGGGCGCTCGGCGGACTCTACGTTCTCAGCTATCACTCGCAGCTGCTCGCCGCGCCGGCGTTGGTGCCGGCGCTCGCGCTCGTGGCGCGGGAGGTCGCGGCCGACAGCGCCGTGTGGCTCACGACGGCCGGCGCGGCCGCGGCCTGGTGGCGCGACCGTGCCAGTCTCGACGCGCGGCTACAGGAGCGCGGTGCCGGACAAGTCGACGTGATCGTGCGGAACCACGGGGCGGAAGTGGCGCTCGGCGCCGTCGCGCGCCTCGATCTGGTGAAACCGCGGCGCGTGCTGGGCGCGAGCTCCGCCCTGCTGTCGTCGGAGCCCTCCACGGTGCGCGTTCGACTGCCGCCGATTCCGCCGCGAGAAGCGCGGACCGTCACCATCACCTTCGTGACGCCCCCGCCCCCGCCCCCGCCCCCGCGCCCCTCCGCGACGCGGAGCGCTTCGAAGGCGACTCACCGGAAGCATGCGGTGAGGCCGGAGCACAAGCCGCGCGTCTGGTGGGCGCCGTGGACGTGGTGAGCGCAGCCCTGTCGTCCTGAGCGCAGCGAAGGACCTGCACTCAGGCTTGTCGTCCTGGGCGCCAGACTGTGCGAGAATGAGATGGGGAGGATGCGCGGGCACAGCCAAGCGCCACGGCAGTACGCGGGTGGGGGGAGACAGCCACTGCAGTACGCGGGTATAACAGTACCGAGTACTCGGACTGGCATACGGCCCCCAGGAATGCACGGACGCCGACTGGCGGCGACCGACTCTCCAGACGCGGCCCGGCATTCCTGGGGCCGGTATGCCAATCCCGGTACTGCGTACTGGTCTACCCGCGTACTGCGGTGGCTGTCCCAGTCATCGTCCTGCTTGCCGCGAGCGAGAGCTTACTTCAGCTCGCGCGCCCGGGTGATCGCCATCGTCTTGTCGATCTTGTCGCCGCCGCGGTGCTGCACGTTCACGAACAGGCGGTCGCTCGTCAGGTCGAAGTAGATCCCCGTCGGCTCGGCATCGCAGTCGGTGAGCGTGGCGAAGCGCGTCACGCTCGACGCGGCCCCGTGCTGCCCGGCGGCATTCGGCGTCGCGACCCAGATGTCGTCGCCCGCCCGCTTGCCGCCGCTGAAGCTCCCGCCCGGATCCTCGGTGATGTACAGGTTGCCCGAGCGGTCGAGCGCGAGGTTGTCGGGCATCCGGAAATCGGCCGGTGCGTTGCCGCCGGCGCGGACGTACTCGGTGACGAAGGCCGTACCATGATCACTTCCACCCTTCGCCTCGCGCAGGTCGATCTCCAGCACGCGGTGCTCGCTCGTCATGGCGACGTACAGCGTGTTGGCGCCGCCCTGGTTGATCCCGGTCGACGTCGCGATCTCGACGTCCTCCGGCCGACCGTAGCCGGTGGCCTGCACCAGGTCCGCCGCCGCGCTCGCGTCGATCTCCACCGCCGCGCGGTCGAGCGGAACCCACTCCGCCGCGCCGGTGCGGTCGCCGTCGGCCTGGGTGATCTTCAGCACGTACGTCTGGCCGCTGGAGAGATCGCCCTTCACGTCGGGCACGAACTTGAAGACGTAGCCCGGCGTCCGCTCGCTGATGCTATAGAGATTGCCCTGCGGATCGAACCGCATCCCCTCGTGCGACTTGGCCCCGATGGCCGGCCGCGCGACGACCTTCTCGACGATGGTCGGGTCGCCCGCCGCGAAGAACACCTCGTACACCAGCCCGCCGACGGACGCTGGAAACGCCGGATCGTGCAACTGCGACGCATTGGTCTCCTCGCCGAACAGGAGCGTGCCCCACGGGGTCCACACGGTGGGATCGAGCGACTCCCAGTCGCTGCGCTGCGCGATCGTCTTCGTGATGCCCGTCGCCAGGTCGGTCACGGAGAGCGACCCATTGCTTCCCACTTCGTGGACACGATAGAGGAAGCGTCCCGCCTGCGGGCCGGTCTCGTTCTGGGTGCTCATGTCGGGCACGTCGGCGAACGACGGCTCCGACGCGATGGCCACCTGATCGTAGCCGGCGGGCAGCACGAGCGGCTTCACCGCGTCGCCGCCGCTCGTGCACATGGCCGACGACGCAAGGCCCGTGAACTTGAACGCGCCGCGCGCCTCACCCGCCTGCGCGAGCCGCGCCGTGTTCTCCAGCGCGCTCGGCCCGAACGCCGCCTGATCGGCCGAACAGGCGGCCATCACTCCGACCACTCCCACCATCGACATCGCGATGTACAGCGGTGCATTCCTCGCCATCTGACTCCTCCCTTTCCAGCGTCATGAGATCGTGGGGCCGACCCTCGCGTCGGCCGAGGTGACAGGGTAGGGGCGCTCTTTCACGAACTCGCAACGATGGTGTCTCGACGCCGTCCGCGATCGATGACGCCGGATGGATGCGGCCGCCGTTACACGATCGTGAAGGGTCCGTCGCCCATTCGCGTCGCGGGCCGGGGAACGTAGGGGACCCTGCAATCAATCGTCATCCCGCTGGAGCAAGGAGATGAGATCGTGAGACACGGTTGGTCGGCGGCGGCGGCGATCGTCGCGGTGAGCATCACCTTCGCCGCGGTGCGGCGCATGACGGCGCGCCCTGCGGCGGCGCGCGAGACGCGGCCCGTCGCGATCCCCGTCTACGCGGGGGCGCTGGCACGGCTCGACCGCTCGCTGGTGCGGCTCGACGCCTCACTCACGGCGCGCGATCCGGCGGCGGTACGCAGTGCCTTCCGCGAAGCACGGGCCTCGTACAAGCGCGTCGAGCTGTTCGCGGAGTACTACGGCGCGTCGGAAGTGCGCACGCTGAACGGCGTGCCGATGCCGAAGGCGGAGAGCGAGGACCCGGAGACGCCGCTGCCGCCGGTAGGTCTGCAGGTCGTGGAGTCGATCGTCTTTCCGGCGCTCGACACGGCCCGCACGACGGAAGCGCGGCAGCTCGTGAGCTACATGCGGGCCGCGGTGGGCACGCTGTCCCGCATGGGTGCCGACACGATGCCGGGCGACGCCTACCTGTTCGACGCGATGCGGCAGGAGGTGACTCGCGTCAGCACGCTCGGGATCGCCGGGTTCGACGCGTCGGCCAGCGGCGATGCGATCGTCGAGGCGGCCGAGGCGCTGACGGGCGTGCGTGAGGCGCTGGTGCCATACCGCCAGGCGCTGATCTGGAGCGCACCGGCAGCCCTTGCCCGGCTCGACCTCACGCTCGACTCGGCGACGACATACCTGCGGCAGCATGGCAGCAGGCGCTCGGCATCGGTGCGCCGCCGAAGCCGCGCGCCTGGTCGGCCCGCGCCGCCAGCATCTTCGAGCAGAGCGCGATCGACGAGCACTTCTTCGCCGCGACCGACGCGCCGCGCCGCGATTCGGGACTCGTATCGCTGGGCCGCGACCTGTTCTTCGACCCCGTGCTCTCGCCCTCGGGGGATCGTTCGTGCGCGACCTGCCACATGCCGGAGCGCGCCTTCACCGACGGGCGCGCGCGCGCCGAAGTGCTAGGCGGCCATGAGACGCGCCGGCCGGCGCGGAACACGCCGACGCTGATCAACGCCGCGCTCCAGCCGACGCAGTTCGCCGACGGTCGAGTGCGCACGCTCGAGGACCAGGCGTCCGACGTCGTGGGCAGCGTAAGCGAGATGGGCGGCTCACTGGCGCTCGCGGCGGGCACCGTGCGCCGACGCCCCGAGTATCGCCGGCGGTTCGCCAGCACATTCCGCGCGGACGCGGA
>WNFK01116921.1_pt1 | contig 10781 bp, 9 predicted proteins | sample 5400281 | NCBI WGS metagenome assembly WNFK01 (sample SAMN13153350, study PRJNA577476) | soil metagenome | isolation source: 20 cm soil on Douglas fir-dominated hillslope | place: USA:California | collected 2013-09-17
CTAGCTTAGTTGCGCGAGTAGTCGATCGTGACGACCAGCGAGCCGCGGCGGTCCGCCGGGCGCTCGACGGATACCTGAGCCACTGTCGCGACAGTTTCGAGGCTCTCGATTCTGGAATCGAGTCTGGAATCGGTCGCTGAGCGGACCGCCGTGCGGGCCGCATCAAGGGCGCTAAACCCCTGCCTGGTATCGACGACCGTGGCGCTGGCTTGCAGCGTGCCACGAGCTTGGGCTTCTGCGGCGGCGGGCAGCGCGGCGGCGCCAAGCACGACTAGGGCCCCGACCAGCATCGCCTTCAGGTACGAAAACCGGCTGCCTGCGTTCATTTGCCTGCTCCGTCAGAGGTTGACCGCTTCGCTCGGATCCCCTCTAAGGCAGGCGGCATACCGTCTCGCCTAAACAGCATAACTCTCTTAATACCAATCTGTTACACTGTTTATCGCCGACCGAAAAAAGCCGCCTGACTGTCAAGAATCTCTACAAAAACTGGCGATTGCATTCGCTAACCTCTAGTCCTATCTTGGCCTCCCGTTTTCGGGCTCTTTTCGTCAAAGAATTTGACAGCTGACTCAATACTGACACCTGGCACGGCTATTGCCCCTGTGGCGCTGCAGCAACAGTAGGGGAGCCGAATGGCCCCCCACCAGTTGGACTCACAGCTCAACACCATGAGGTCAGACCCGATGCGTATCTCCAAGCTGTCCCTGGTCGTGCTCGCGCTCGTTATCAGCGCGTCGGCCGCCCAGGCCCAGACGAACAACGCCAGCATCACGGCGACGGCAAGCGTGCAGACGCCGATCAACGTGGTGGGCGCTCAGCAGTTGAACTTCGGCAACGTCTTCCCCGGCGTAAACAAGACGGTCGCCGCGACGGACCTGACGAATGCCGGCCGTTTCGACGTCACCGGGCAGGCCAGCACGCCCGTGACCCTGACGTTCACGCTGCCCGCGACCCTGTCTTCGGGCGCGAACACGATGCCGATTGATACTTACACCGGTATCTCCGCGCTCACCAGCGCGCAGGTCGGCGGCGTGGCCTTCAACCCCGTCACTGGTGCCAACCCGACGCTCAGCGGTACGGGCGCGTTGTTTGTGTGGATCGGTGCCCGCGTGACCCCGGCGACGAACCAGGCGCAGGGTGTCTACACGGCCAACGTCACGATGACGGTGGTCTACTAAGCGAGTCCATGGCGTCGAGCTTGTGATATGCGCCGGCAGAGGGTACACCTTCCCTCTGCCGGCGCTGTCGCAAGGAGGCCTGAAACCTATGAAAACCCTGACCTGGCTCGTGATCGGTGTGGCGCTGCTCGAGGCTGCTGTGACCCCGGTTCTCGGGGCGCAGGGCAAGCCGCTGAACGTCACCGGTGTGCGCGGGCTGACGTTCGGGGCCGTGTTCCCGGGTGTGCCCAGGGTCATCAGTCGAACCGATGCCGCGAACGCCGGCCAGTTCGACGTCGGCCATGCGAAGTTCGCCCCGATTCAGCTCAGCTTCACACTTCCGAGCGTGATGGTTGGTCCGGCCGGCGCGACGATGCCGCTGGTCTTTGGCAGCAGCGACGCGGGGTATTCCTCACCGGAAACGATCACGAGTCAGGTGGGTTTCGATCCCCGCGTGCCGTTCACCACGGCGCTCGACAAGAACGGACGCGCCGCCGTGTTCATCGGTGGGACGGCGCAGCCTCTGCCTTCGCAGCGGGCGGGCGCCTATACGGCCACGATCACGCTTACAGTCACGGTGCTGCCGTGAAGCGCTCCCTGTGGCTGGCGGCGGCGATCGGCTTGGCCGCGTCGTCGCTCGACGCCCAAGGCGTCATGGTCGCGCCGCATGCGGTCTACATCGACCACCGCGTCCGCAGCGGCTCGGTCCTGCTCTACAACCCGGGCACCGAGCCCGTGGAAGTCACGATCTCGACGCTCTTCGGCTATCCGACCACGGACTCGACCGGCGCGATCGTGCTGCGCACCGTCGATGCCCCGGACTCGACGCTGCCGTCGGCGCTCGCCTGGATCCAGGCGTTCCCACGGCGGCTCACGGTCGCGCCGCTCGAGCGGCAGACGGTCCGTCTCCTCGCCCGTCCGCCCGCGGGGCTCGCCGATGGCGAGTACTGGGTGCGTCTCATGATCGCCGCCAAGGCCGGGCAGATCCCGATCGTCGGCGTGTCGGACACGACCGCGATTCAGGTCGGCTTGACCCTCGAGGTCCGCACCGTCATCGGCATCGCGTATCGAAAGGGACCTGTCCGGACGGGCGTGGCGCTCTCGAACGTCCGTGCCCAGCTCGATGGCGATACCACGCTCGTGACCTGGAGCCGGCTGGTCCGCCAAGGGAACGCGGCGTTCGTCGGCACCGTCCGCGGCACCCTGGTGGATTCAACCGGCGCGACGCGGGCCGCCTTCGCGACGCCGCTCGGCGTCTATTTCACGATGGAGCCGCGCATCGCGACCGTCGTCGGCAAGCTGCCCAAGGGCCGCTACTGGCTCCGCTACGAAGTCGTCGCGGAACGCGAAGATTTGGACCCCGCGGTCGTCCTTCGCGCCCCCACCGCCCGCGATTCCGTTCGGCTGGTCGTTCCGTGAAGTCGCGCCTGCTCGCGCTCGCGCTGGCGATCGCCGTCTCGCAGCGCGGAGTCGCGCAGGCGTCCGGGTCGTTCTCGGCCGACGCCGTCGTCGTCACCGTGGGGATGACGATCGCGACGATTCAGGATTTGAACTTCGGAAGCGTCCCCAAGGGCGTGGCGACGACCGTCGCGCCTGCCGCCGCGACGGCCGGCCAGTGGCAGATCACGGGAAACCCGAACGCGTTCGTCACGATCGCGTTCACGGTCCCGACGGTACTCACGAACATCCAGGCGCTGCCGGGCTCGACGATGCCGATTGCGTTCGGCCTGACGTCGGCGCTGTGGCGCCGGGCGAACAACAATCCCGCCGGCGCGACCGCGTTCAGTCCCGCCCTCGGGACGGTCGGGCGCTTTGGTCCTACCGCGAACCCGACGCTCTACATCTGGGTCGGCGGTACGGTGAACCCTGCCCCCGCGGCCAAGCCGGGGATCTACCAGGGCACGATCATCCTGTCCCTGACGTACCTCTAAGTCGATGAGTCCCGCGCGCCGCGCATCACTCGCCGGTGCGCTACTGGCACTCCTGGTTACGGTCGCCTCGGGCGCCGCGGCTCATCTCAGCGCGCCACCGCCCGTCCCGGCTGGCCCATCGTTCGCGCCTGTTCCCGCCGCGACGCGGGCGCCACGGGCCGCGCGCCCCGCGCCGCGAGCCGTCAGGGTCGTGATTCGCGACAGCGTCCCTGGCGCGGCGATGCCCGCGATCCGGTTCGGGTTCAGGTCGGACACGACGCCCCAGGACACGGTGGCCGAGCCCGTCATCGTCGAGTTACGAATCGGCCGTATCGCCCGGTCCACTCTGCAGGGCTTTCGGGTGCGCACTGAGGTGTTGTTGCCTCTGTCGCAGTTCATGCAGCTCGTCGAGATCCGGCACCGGCTGACGCCGGAGGGGCGACTCGAAGCCACGATGGACCCCGGGAACCGGCGCATCATCATCGACGCGCGGCGCGACACCATGCAGTTCGGTGACCGCCGCGTGCGACTCGAGCCCGAGTTCCGGCGGTTCGCGGACGGCGAGCTCTACGTGGGCGCCGAGCGGTTGGGGGATTTGTTGGGTCTCAGGTTCGGGGTGGACTGGGCGGAGCTGACGGTCACGGCGATCGATCCGGCCGACTTGCCCATCGCGCGGCGCCTGCGCCGCGAGGCGGCGCGGGAAGCGTACTTGCGACAAGTCGTCGGTCCGAAGGCCGACGTCACATTCGGTCGTGAACGGCCGCGCTGGGACGGAGTCGTCGTCGACTACTCCCTGTTTTCCCCGTCAGTCGATCCGCTCGGGGGCGCGGCCTACACGCTCGGCCTCGGCGCCGACGTCGCCGGCGGCTCGCTGGAGCTGCTCGGACAGAACGTCGGGCCGGCCTCCGACGGGCAGGTGCACGTCGATGCGTCGTGGACGGGCGTATGGCGCGACCAGCGCTGGCTCAAGCAGCTGCGGCTGGGCGACGTCGGGTCCACCAGCCCGCGTGGGCGCAGCATTCGCGGCATCATGCTCACGAACGCCCCCTATGTGCGACCATCGTTGGTTGGCGCCCTTCGCTACGCGGGCCAGCTCGAGCCGGGGTGGTCGGTCGAGGCCTACCGGGGCGGCGACCTCGTCGCCTTCGACTCGACCGATGCGGCGGGCGGGTTTGCCGTCGACCTCCCGGTGCGCTACGGCGAAAACCCCGTGGACTTCGTGGCCTACGGGCCGTTCGGCGAGATCCGCCAGTTCAACCGCACCTACCGCGTGCTGGGCGAGCTGCTGCCGGCCGGCACCTTCGAGTATGGCGTCTCGGGGGGGCAATGCCGCGCGGCGACATGCGCCGCCACGGCCAACGTTGATCTGCGCTACGGCGCGACGCGGCGCTGGACGGTGCAGGCGGGGCTCGATCACTTTTGGCGCGACAGCATGCCGGACCGGTTGCATCCGTACGCGTCCGTGGTCGCGAACCCGACCACCTCTTGGGCCCTGCAGGGCGACGTCGTGGGACGCGCGTTCGCCCACGGCGGCGTGCGCTACGAGCCATCCGTGGACCTCCGGATCGAAGGCGATTACACGCACTTCGCCCGTGACTCGTTCTCGGTGTTCGCCGCCCCTGGCCGGCGCGCGGCGTGGAGCCTTACCGGCTTCGTGCGGCCTCCGACCCACGGGGGGTTCTTCTTCTTCGACGCACGCATCGAGCAGATCATCACCGACGCGGGGCACCTGACCCGGACCCGGATCGGCGCCTCGCTGCAGACGTCGGAAATCCGTCTGCTGCCGTATGTCCGCACCGAGCAGGATGCGCAGACCCGGGCGTTTGCGGGGGTCAACACGTTCATTCTCCCCAGACCGCAGTGGGGCAGCTTCCTCGGCCAACTGCTCGTCCGCACGACGACGGAGATCGAGCCCAAAACGGGGCTGTCCGCGTGGTCGGCGTTCGCCGCGCGGCCCGTCACTCGAGGTGTGCGCCTCGAGCTCGGCACGACATGGCGCCGCGGCGATGGCGGGTTGACCTACAGCCTCGTGCTCACCTCGTACCTGCCCGCGGCGCGCACGGTCACTGCCGTTACGGCGCCACCGAGGGGGGGGCCCGTGACCGGTACGCAGTTCGTCCAGGGCTCAGTGTTGTGGGATCGTCCGGCGGGCCGGCTGAGCGTCGCGCCGGGCCCCGCGCTGGAACGCTCCGGCCTGTCGGGGCACGTGTTCCTCGACGAGAACGCCAACGGCCGCCGCGACGTGGGGGAGCCGGGGCTGGCGAACGCTCGCGTACTCGTAGGGTCCGTCGGCACCAGCACGGACTCGGGCGGCGGCTACCGGGTGTGGGACCTCGTGCCCTTCGAGCCGATCTTCGTCACGCTCGACTCGATGTCGCTCGAGTCGCCGCTGCTCGTGCCGGCGTTCGCCCGCGCCAGCATCGTCCCCGGCCCCAACCGGTTCCGCACGCTGGACATCCCGGTCGTCCAGGCCGGTGTCATCGAAGGGCGCGTGACCCGCGACGGTCGAGGCGTTGGCGGTGTGACGCTGATCCTGACCGACCGGCGCACGCGCACGGGGCGCAGTCTCGTCACGTTCACGGACGGTGCGTTCTACTTGTTGGGGGTCAAGCCGGGCGAATATGAGCTGACGGTGGACGAGCGGGTCCTGGACGCCCTGGGCGCCGATGCCGCGCCGCTGCCGTTCACCCTGGTGCCGACCCCACAAGGTGTGGGGCGCTCGGATCTCGAGCTGCGCCTCAAGCCGAGGTTCTAGCCGAGGCCACCTCGCGCACCAGGACTTCCAGCTTTGCGAAATCAAATGGCTTCACGAGCGACGGCACACCCGCTTCTTGCAGCAGGGCGGCGGTGTCGGGCGCGAACGTGTCGCCCGTCGAGAAGATCAGGCGGCTCACCATCGCGGGGTGATCGTGGCGCAGCCGCTCGAGAAACTGACGGCCGTTCATCCCCGGCATCCGCACGTCCGACACGATCGCGTCGAAGCTCTTCTCACGCAGCGCCCGCAGCGCCTCGACGCCGTCCCCGACGCCGGTCGCGTGGATGCCGCGCCGCTTCAGGAAGCTGAGGACGGCGCGCCGCAGGCCTTCTTCGTCGTCGACGACTAGGACGGCGAGCGGCTCCTCGGGGAGCGGCGGCCGCGTCATCGGCGCCGGCGTCAGGCGGCGGCGGGTGCGCTGGTCCCGCGGCAGCTCGACCGTGAAGACCGCGCCGCCCCGCTCGGGTTCCGAGTCCACCCAAATGCGGCCACCGTGGTCGTGCACGATCCCGTAGCAGATCGACAACCCCAGTCCCGTCCCCATCCCCTCCGGCTTGGTCGTGAAGAACGGATCGAAAATCCTGCCTTGGATGTCGCGCGGGACGCCGGGGCCCGTGTCGGCCACTTGCAGCCGCACGCGCTCGTCCAGGGCCGCGGTGCGCACCGTGATGGCGCGACGCCACTCCACGCCCGTCAACGCCTGTTCGGCGTTGATCAGGAAGTTCAGGAGCAACTGCTGCAGCTCGGACCCGTTCGCCCACGCGGTCGGCTCGCTCGGGTCGAGTTCCAGCGCCACGGTAATGTTGAGCGTCGTCAGGTGATAGGAGCGCAGCGCGAAGGTGCGGCGGACGCTGTCGTTCACGTCCACGAGCGCCCGCTCCTTGCCACCTGCGCGCGCGAAGGCGAGCAGGTTCGAGGTAATGCGCCCGATGCGGGTCGCTTCGTCGTACATCATCTGGATCGTCTCGCGCTGCTCCGGCGGGAGATCGTCCAGCAGCAGTGTCTGCGCGAACCCCGAAATGATCGCCGCGGGATTGTTGATCTCGTGGGCCACGCCGCTCACGAGCTGTCCCATCGCGGCCAGCTTCTCGGCCTGCTGCAGCTGCGCCTGCGTACGGCGGTGGTCGGTCACGTCGCGCGCCAACGCCAGGACCTTGGTGACCCGCTCGCCTTCGCGGATCGGAGCATACAGGACGGCGCACACGCCGTCGGCCCCGTCGGGGCGATGGTAGGGGACCTCGAACTGTCGCAGTTCGCCCAAGAAGGCTGCCGCCAGGTTCTCCCCGCCGAAGGCGGTGAACGCCGACTCCTTGGCGACGAACATCTGACGGCCCGCGGCGTTGGAATCGAGGACGTGGGCGTCGCGGTCGAGTACGACGATCGCATCGGGGACCGATTCCATGACGAGCCGCATGCCATGCTCCGCCGAGGCGGTGGCGGCGAGGGAGCTCATGAGGGAGCGCGTCTGGTGCGCCACCTCCTCTTCGAGCAGCTCGGCGTAGCGGCGATCGGCGCCGAGCGAGTACAACACCCGGGCGCCGATGATCAGGATGCCGAGCCCCACGATGACGGCGGCATCTGGGGCCCGCGCGGGTCGCAGAATCGCTCCGATAGCCAGACCGGCCATCCCGGTGAGGCCGACGACGATGGCCACCATGCGCGCGGCGCGACCCAGCGCCGCGACGGGCCGGATGCCACTCCCGCCCGCGTGACGCACGGCCAGATCGGGCGCGGCGGCCGCGGCCGTCGCGATCATCAGCAGCCCGGCATCCCAAGTCAAATCGAGGGGACCACCGGTCTGGTACGTCCCGCGCAGCGCCACCACCGCGTAGATCAGGTTCCCGACGGCGAAGACGACCACGCCGGGCAGGATCAGCGCCGCGGTCGCGATCGGGAAGGCGGTGCGCCGCAGCATCTGGATCAACACCATCCACAGGACCATGATGCCGCCGATCGCCCAGCCGATGCTGGTGATCAGCCCGCGCAGCGTGCCGCCGGCATCGAACATCGGCTCCAGCAGGAACTCGTATACCAGCGCGCCCGCGGTGAAGGTGCCCCCAATGCGAAGCAGACGTTGATGCTGAGGTATCCGACGTCGGCGAGCGAGGGAAAGGCGGGTGGTGTGCCCAGCAGAACATCGTGGTAGGTCCAGACCAGCTGGCCGCCGAGGAAACCGACGCATCCTGCGCCGAGCCATTGCCACGTGCGGCGTTCCTCGGGCTGGGTAATCCGCCGCCCGGCGAGGAAGCAACAATACGCCGCGTAGGTCGATGCCCAGATCCAGCACACGTCGGTGACGAGTGACAGCGTGGGCCGGTCGTGCGATGGGAAGGCGTATAGCAGCAGGATCCCCGCGAAGGACAGCGCGGCGATGGCAGCCAGCAGGCGGGCGGGGCGTCTCAGGGGGATCACGCGGGACTCCAGGCCTAACCTAAACCGCATTATGTTTCGCCGCCAATGAACCGCCTCGGCTGGATCCACACTCCCGAGCATTCGCTCGCGGAATGGGACCGTCTCGCCGCCCTCGCGCGCGACGTTCGCGCCGCCGGGCTCGATCGTGCGCTCGTGTGCGGCATGGGGGGATCGAGTCTCGCGCCCCAGGTCCTCGCGGCGAGCACGAGCCGGCCGCGCTCCATCCTACACGTGCTGGACAGCACCGATCCCGCCGCCGTGCTCGCCGCCGACCGGGCGCACGATCCGGCCCGCACGCTCTTCCTGATCGCGAGCAAGTCAGGCACGACGGCCGAAACCGTCGCCTTCTATCAGTACTTCGCCACGCGGGCGCGTCCCGAGCAGTTCGTCGCGATCACGGATCCCGGGAGTCCGCTCGAAGCGCTCGCGCGCGCACGGGGGTTTCGCGCCGTGATCGAGCACCCCGCGGACGTCGGCGGCCGCTACGCCGCGCTCACCGCCGTCGGCATGCTCCCCGCCGCGCTGCTCGGACTCGACGGGCGGACGATGCTCGAGCGCGCCCGCGCCGTCGACCCGGAACGCGCCAAGGCCTTCGGTCGCGGGTTGGGCGATGAGGCCCACGCCGGGCGCGATAAACTCGCGCTCACGCTGCCCGCGCCGGTGGCGGCGCTGGCGCATTGGATCGAGCAGCTCGTGGCCGAAAGCTCGGGGAAGGACGGGCGCGGCGTGGTCCCGCTCGTGGACGACCCCGTGCGCGCTGTGCTTCCCGACATCCAAGTCGTGACCGATGTGTCGGCCGACCCACTCGATGTGGGCGCCGAGTTCCTGCGGTGGGAATACGCGACGTGGGAGATGTGTGAACGGCTGGGTGTGAATGCGTTCGACCAACCCGATGTCGACGAAGCCAAGCGATTCGCGCGAGAGGAATTCGACCGCAACGACCCGCTACCGACGCTCACGCCGGCGGACCTGCGGCGCGGCGCCCGGCCCGGCGACTACCTCGCCATCCTCGCGTACCTCCCGCCCCTTCCCGAGGTGACGGCGGCGCTGCAACAGGTCCGTGCGACGTGGGGCCGGGCGCTCGGTTGCGCGACGACGCTTGGTTTCGGGCCGCGCTACCTGCACTCGACGGGGCAGCTCCACAAGGGCGGCCCGAACACCGGGCTTTTCCTCGTCGTTACCACGGATGATGCGGAGGACCTCGCGATCCCCGAGCAGGGGCGGACCTTCGGGGAACTCAAGCGGGCACAGGCACGCGGGGACATCCGTGCCTTACTGGCGCGCGGGCGCCGGGTCGCGCACGTCCACCTCGCGCGTCCCGACGACCTGCGCGATCTCAGGGTCTGAGAAACCCCGTCCGCGGCGCGGGGCTGCGCTCGCGCGGCCGCACGCTCGCCCAAATCTCCGCGTTCAACTCCGCTTCGTCGGCGCGGTCGGGACCGGCAAGATCGCGGTCCGGGACGCGGGATCGGAACGCGTGCGCGTTGCGCTCGTCGAGCGGCCAGCGGTTCGGCACCGCCGTGAACGGCGTCACGTCGGCGTGCGCGGTGAACGCCGCCCACAACGGTGTCGCACCGGCGTCGTACTGACTGAGCGGCGGCAACCCCAGCAGCATGCCGATGGTCCGGACGACCGAGCTCGTCGTGTAGAACGTGCTGTCTACCGCGCCGCGGCGCGCGAAGGGTGATGCCACCAGCAGCACGGACCGGTGCGCGTCCACGTGATCGGGGCCGTTTTGCGCGTCGTCTTCGATCGCGAACAGCGCCAGAGCGCTCCAGAACGAGGAGCGGCTGAGGCGCTCCACCACGCGGCCCATGGCCAGATCGTTGTCGGCCACCATGGCGCGGGGCGTCGGCTCGTTCGCGCGGCGGCCCACGGTGTGATCGCGTGGCAGATAGAGGATCACCAGGTCGGGGAAGCGGCCCTGCCGGTCCCAGCTCGCGACCGAATCGGCGAACAGATTGGCGCGAACGGTGTCGGGAATGCTCATGATGAAGCCCGGGTACCGGTTCGCGGTGATGCCCTTCAGTCCCGTGATGTTGGTGCGGATCGTGTCGGCCTCGTCCGTGGTCATCTCGCCGAAGTTCACGACCCACAAGCCCTTGCGCTTGGCGGCGTCCCACAGGTAGGACTCGGCGCGGTTGGCGAGATCCTCGCCGCTCGTGAGATCCCAGTCGCGCCGGTCGGAATACACCTGGGGCCAAGTCTTTTCGTTGAAATCGTTGGCAAAGGCGCGCGTGGTCCACTCGTGCCCATCGGCGCTGACTTCTCCATCCACGTAGAAGTTGTCGAAGAGCACCCAACGCCCCGCGAGGGCATGCGCGTTCGGCGTCACGGAGTCGTTGAAGATGGCGAGCGCGGGATCCCCGTTGCCTCGAGCGACATCGCCGAGCACCTGATCGTAGGTGCGATTCTCACGAATGACGTAGACGACGTGGCGGATGGGCGGTTTGGCGGTTGGGCGGTTCGTGGTTCCGCCCCGCAGAGCTGGATTCGAGTAGGGGCTGAGCGCATAGACCCGGGACGTGTAACGTGCCAGCGTGGCCG
>WNFK01048855.1_pt1 | contig 10773 bp, 12 predicted proteins | sample 5400281 | NCBI WGS metagenome assembly WNFK01 (sample SAMN13153350, study PRJNA577476) | soil metagenome | isolation source: 20 cm soil on Douglas fir-dominated hillslope | place: USA:California | collected 2013-09-17
AGCTCGACACGCTCGGCGAGCTCACCACCGTCGCGTGGGAGCAGGACTGCCAGGTCATGATCGAGGGGCCCGGCCACGTGCCCATGCACCTGATCAAGGAGAACATGGACCGGCAGCTCGCGGTCTGCCACGAGGCGCCGTTCTACACCCTGGGTCCGCTCACCACCGACATCGCGCCGGGCTACGATCACATCACCTCCGCGATCGGCGCGGCCATGATCGGCTGGTACGGCACCGCGATGCTCTGCTACGTGACGCCCAAGGAGCACCTGGGCCTGCCCGACCGGCAGGACGTCAAGGACGGTGTCATCGCCTACAAGATCGCGGCCCACGCCGCCGACCTCGCCAAGGGCCACCCCAAGGCCCGCGACTGGGACGACGCGCTCTCCCGGGCCCGCTTCGAGTTCCGGTGGGAGGACCAGTTCAACCTCTCGCTCGATCCCGAGACCGCCCGCTCCTTCCACGACGAGACCCTGCCCGCCGACGGGGCCAAGGTCGCGCACTTCTGCTCGATGTGCGGCCCGCACTTCTGCTCGATGAAGATCACCCAGGACGTGCGCGACTACGCGGCGAAGCACGGGATCACGAGCGAGACCGCCGCGGTGGTCCAGGGGCTCCGCGACAAGGCGGCCGAGTTCAAGAAGGCGGGCAGCCAGCTCTACGTGAAGCAGTAGCCATGGCCGGATTCGCGGACTACGAGCAGTACGACGCCCTCGGCCTGGCGGATCTGGTCCGCCGCGGCAAGGTGACCCCCACCGAGCTGCTCGACGCGGCCATCCAGCGCGTCGAGGCGCGCAATCCCAAGGTGAACGCGGTCATCATGGCACTCTACGACCACGGGCGGCGGGCCATCGCCGACGGGCTGCCGGACGGGCCGTTCCGCGGCGTGCCGTTCCTGCTGAAGGACCTCGGCGCGCCGCTCACCGGGGAGCGGATGACGCGGGGCAGCCGCTTCTTCGCCGACACGCCGCCCTCCACCTTCGACAGCGAAAACGTAGCGCGCCTCAAGCGGGCCGGGCTCGTGATCTTCGGACGGACCAACAGCTGCGAGGTCGGCCTCTCGCTCACCTGTGAGCCCCGCCTCTACGGTCCCACCCGCAATCCGTGGGACCCCACGCGGATCTCCTCCGGCTCGAGCGGGGGAGCGGCCGCCGCGGTGGGCGCGCGCATGCTGCCCATCGCCCACGCCAGCGACGGCTTCGGCTCCATCCGCGCCCCCGCCGCGAGCTGCGGGCTGGTCGGCCTCAAGCCCACGCGCGGGCGCAACACCTTCGCGCCGGTGACCGGAGAAGGTCTCGGCGGCAGCTCGACCGAGCACGCGGTCTCCCTCACGGTGCGGGACAGCGCCGCGCTGCTCGACACCACCCGCGGCCCCGGGCCGGGCGATCCGTACTCCGCGCCGCCCCCCGCCCGTCCCTACCTGGACGAGGTGACGGCCGCGCCGCGGCCCCTGCGCATCGCCTACACGACGGTCACCCCCAACGGCGCGGACGTCGCGCCCGAGAGCCTCGCGACCCTGCGCGACACCGTGCAGCTCTGCGCCGAGCTCGGCCATCACGTGGAGGAGGCCAATCCCGACATCGAGCGGGCCGCGGTGATCCCGACATTCATCACGCTGGCCGCGGTCAACACGGTGGTGAATCTCTCGACGCACCCGACCGCGGGCCGGCCCGCCCGGGAGGGCGAGGTGGAGACCGTCACCTGGAACACCGCCAAGCTCGGCGAGCGCACCAGCTCGGCCGACTACGTGCGCGCGACCCAGACCGCGCACCGGCTGGGGCGGCAGATGGCCGCCTTCCACTCGCGCTACGACGTGCTGTTGACGCCGGGCCTGGGCCAGCTCCCGGTCAAGCTCGGCTGGATCGACATGATGATGGACGACGTCGAGGAGTACTGGCGGCGGGTCTTCACGTTCTCCCCGTTCACGGTGTGGTTCAACCTCACCGGCCAGCCCGCTCTGATGCTGCCGATCGGCCACGCGGCGAGCGGGCTGCCGGTCGCGGTCCAGCTCGTGGCCCGCTACGGCGACGAGGCCACGCTGTTCCGTCTGGGCGCCCAGCTCGAGGCGGCGCGCCCCTGGTTTGCCCGCAAGCCCGCCCTCGCGTCGTAGGCCGCGCGAGCGCCCGTGACGTTCGTCTTGTTCATGGGAGCCCTCCTCCCCGTCCTGTTTCTCGGGGTCACCGCCGGTCCCGGTCCGGCCGGCGCCGCCGGCGAGATGCCCGCCTTCACGGTGGAGCGCTGGGTGAACTCGCCGCCGCTCACCGCGGAGGCGCTACGCGGCAAGGTCGTCCTGGTCGACTTCTGGGAGTACACCTGCATCAACTGGATCCGCACCTCGCCCTTCGTCCGGGCGTGGCACCGCGACTACGCCGAGCTCGGCCTGGTCGTGGTCGGGGTGCACGCGCCCGAGTTCGAGTTCGGCAAGCGCGCCGAGAACATCGACCGAGGGATTCGCGACCATGGGCTCACCTATCCGATCGCGCTCGATAATGGGTTCGTGACCTGGCGGGCCTTCGCCAACGACGCCTGGCCCGCGAAGTACCTCTTCGACGCGCAGGGGAGACTGGTGAAGCGCTGGGTGGGAGAGGGCCGCTACGACGAGATCGAGGCGGAGATCCGGCGCCAGCTGGTCGCGGCCAGGCCGGGAACCAGGCTGCCGGCGGTCAGCCCGGAGGCGATGGCGTTCGCGAGGACCGCCGAGCCCTCCTACGCCGGGATCACCCCAGAGACCTACGTCGGTGTCGAGCGGCGCGAGCCGGGCACCGTCACCCTGGAGGGTGACTGGAAGAGCGGACGCCAGTACCTCGAGCTCCAGAAGGGCACCGGCCGGGTCGTGCTTCCCTTTACCGCCGGTGAGGTGAACCTGGTCGTGGAGCCGGGGCCGTCGGGCAAGGCGGCGCTCACGGTTCTGCTCGACGGGAAACCGGTCGGCGAGGCGCGCGGCGCCGACGTCGGGCCGGACGGCGTGGCGCGCTTCGATCGGTCGGGAATCCTTCGCCTGGTTGCCCGCGCGCCCCGTGGCCCCCACGTTCTGACCCTGATCGCGACCGACCCCGGCCTGCGCGCCTTCGTGTTCACCTTCGGCCCCTGAGCCGCAGGCAATCGGATCGAGGCGTTCCGCGACCCGCGCGCGGCGCCTACCTGGGCAGGGCGGCGACCAGCGGCTCGAGGTTCTTCGGATCGGGCTTGAGCGTGCCGACCCCGTGCTGGCGCACCGCCGCCACCACCGCGTCGTTGACCGGGGTGGGGACGCCGAGCCGCTTGCCCTGCTGGCTCACGTAGCCGTTCAGGTAGTCGATCTCGGTGCGCCGGCCCTTCATGACGTCCTGGAGCATCGACGGTCGCCCGCCGGTCAGGAACTTCACGCTCGCGGCCATGTCGGCCTCGACCGCGGCCCAGCCCTTGCCCTGCGCCGCGTCCACGAAGCGCCGGGCGTCGATGCCGTAGATGGGCTCGACCTCGTAGCCGGCCGCGCGCCCGACCTGGATCACCTCCGCGGCCACGTGGATCGCGATGCGGCGCGGGATCGGGGCGGTGCGGACCTCGGCCGAGCCCAGGCCGCTCAGTCCGGCCAGCGGGTTGGCCATGCAGTTGACGGCCAGCTTGGACCACCGCTCGCCCCACAGGTTGGTCGTCACCTTGGTGCCGGCCACGTCGCTCATCACCTTGGCCAGGGCCTGGGCCCGCGGGGTGTCCTTGCCGTCGTGCTCGCCGATCTTGAAGCCCACGCTGCCGGAGTCGGTGCGCATGGCGTGGCCGGGCTCGTACATGCCGGCCCCGATCGTGATCACGCAGCCGAGGCAGCGTGACTTGCCCACCACCGAGGCCACCCGCTCGTCGTTGACCCCGTTCTGGAAGTCCACCACCACGCCGTCGGGCTGCTTGAGATAGGCCAGCGCCATCTGGGCCGCCCACTCGGTGTCGTAGGACTTCACCGACACGAAGATCGCCTCGAACGGAGTCGCCACCCCCTGCAGCTCGTGGATGTGGAGCGCCTTGACCGGGATCGTGTGGTCCCCGCAGGTCCCGCTGAGCTTGAGCCCGCGGCTCTTCATGGTCTCGATGTGCTCGGGCCACTGGTCCACGAGCGTGACGTCGTGCCCCGCCTTGGTGAGGAGCCCGCCGACCACGCAGCCGATCGCCCCTGCCCCGATGATCCCGATCCTCATGACCGTTGGCTCCTTCGCCTGGGATAGCGAAAACACGTCGTGACGTGGTCGTTCACCATGCCGGTGGCCTGCATGAACGCGTAGCAGATCGTGGGCCCCACGAAGCGGAACCCGCGCTTGACGAGGGCCTTGCTCATCGCGCGCGATTCCGCGGTCTCGGCCGGCACCTGCGCGCCCGCCTTCCACCCGTTGACGATCGGCTTGCCGCCCACGAACTGCCACAGGTACTCGGTGAGGCTGCCGAACTCCTCCTGCACCGCCAGCACCTGGCGGGCATTGCCGACCGTCGACTCGATCTTCTGGCGATTGCGCACGATGCCCGCGTCCCGCATGAGGGCGGCGCGCCGGCGCGCGTCGAACCGGGCGACCTTGACCGGATCGAAGCCCGCGAAGGCCTTCCGGTAGTTCTCCCGCTTCCTCAGAATCGTCGACCAGGACAGGCCGGCCTGGGCGCCCTCGAGCACGATCATCTCGAAGAGGTGCCGATCGTCGCGGGACGGCACCCCCCACTCGCGGTCGTGGTACGCGATCTCCAGCGGACCGCCGTTGGCCCAGCCGCATCGGGTCGGCATCGCGTCAGACCGCGTCGGGGTCGATGCCGTGTTCCTTGAGCTTCTTGCGGAGCGTGTTCCGGTTGATGCCGAGGAGCTGGGCCGCGCGCACCTGGTTGCCCTTGGTCTCCCGCATCACCGCCCGGAGCAGCGGCTTCTCCACCAGCCCGACCATCAGCCCGTGCAGGTTGGCCGAGGGGTGCCCGCGCAGGCCGCGCACGCACTCGTGCATCTTGCGCTCGATGATGTCCTCGAGCGAGGCGTCGGTGCCCACCGCGGCCGCCGCCGACACCGGCCCGATCGGCAGGTGCTCGGGCATGATCACTCCCGCGGAGGCCATGACCATCGCGCGCTGGATGACGTTCTCCAGCTCGCGCACGTTGCCCGGCCAGTCGTGGCCGACGAGTCGATCCATGGCGTCCCCGGCCACCACGCGGTCCCCGAGGGACTCGGCGTACTTGGCCAGGAAGTGCTCGGCGAGCAGGGGGATGTCGCCCCGGCGATTGCGGAGCGCGGGCAGCGAGAGCGTGACGACATTCAAGCGGTAGAACAGGTCCTCGCGGAACTGCCCGGCCTTCATCATGGCCTCGAGGTCGCGGTGGGTGGCCGCGAGAACGCGCACGTCCATGCGGATCAGCTCGTGCCCTCCGACGCGCTCGAAGCTGCGCTCCTGCAGGGCGCGCAGCAGCTTGACCTGCAGCTCGGCCGGCATGTCGCCGATCTCGTCGAAGAACACCGTGCCGCCGTGGGCCAGCTCGAGCTTGCCGAGCCGGCGCTCCTTGGCGTCGGTGAATGAGCCCTTCTCGTGGCCGAACAGCTCGGACTCGAGCAGGTTGACCGGAATGGCCGCGGCCGAGATGCCCATGAACGGCCGCCCCGCGCGGCGGCTGTAGTGGTGCAGCGCGCGCGCCACCACTTCCTTGCCGGTGCCGGACTCGCCGCGCAGCAGCACGCTCACGTCGCTGGCCGCCACGCGCCCGATCGCCTTGTAGACCTCCTGCATGGTCGGGTGGCGGCCGACCAGCGCGCCGAACTCCCAGACCTCCTTGAGGCCGGAGCGGAGCGCGGTCACCTCCTGGGTGAGGCGGCGCGCGGTGAGGGCCCGCTCCGCGAGCAGGAGCGCCTCGTCGAGATCGAAGGGCTTGGCCAGGTAGTCGTAGGCCCCGTCCTGCATGGCGGCGACCGCCGTCTCCATCGTGCCGTGGGCGGTCATGATCACGACCTGCGCGTCCGGCCGGCCCGCGCGCACCTGCTTGAGCAGCGAGAGGCCGTCGATGCCGGGCATCCGGATGTCGAGGAGGATCAGGTCGAACGGTCCGGCCTCGGCCTCCCGGAGGGCCGCGGTGCCGTCCTTGACCGCGGTGACCTGGTAGCCCGCGCCGCGGAACCCCTTCTCGAGGACCCAGCGCAGGCTGTCCTCGTCATCGGCGATCAGGATACGGCCATTCATAGTCCTCTGGGGTGGAAGATGCTCGCGCAGCGGTTTGGCCTCTTCGCGCAAGCGCTCATCGCGCGATCGGGAGAAAACAGGAAACCGCGGTGCCGCGGCCGGGCTCGCTGGCGATCTGGATCGCCCCGTGATGCTCGTCGATGATCCGGTGGCAGAGGGCCAGGCCGAGGCCGAGCCCCTTGTCCTTGGTGGTGAAGAACGGGGTGAAGAGCCGGGCGAGCGTGACTGCCGGGATGCCGTGTCCCTCGTCCAGCACCTGGATCTCGGCCATGCTGCGCTGGCCCTGCCCCAGATCCACCTTGGCGAAGAGCGGGTTCATGCTGAGCCGCGTGACCAGGGTCAGGCGTCCGCCCGCGCTCATCGCCTCCACCGCGTTGCGGACCAGATTGTGGAAGACCTGCAGGATGCGGTCCTCGTCGGCCAGGATCGGCGGCAGGCTCGGGTCGTAGCGCCGTACGATCTGCACCCCGCGCTGCGCCGCCATCTCCTCGGACAGGAGCGCCACGCGCTCGAGGAGCTGGTGCAGGTTCAGGGGGACCAGGCGCGGGGTGACCGGTCGGCTGATATCGAGCAGCATCTCGATGATCCGGTTGACCCGGTCCACCTCCTTGAGCAGCACGTCGGTGTACTCGGCGAGGCGCGTGTCCTCACCCATCTCCCGGGCCATGAGCTGCACCGCCCCCCGGATGGCCCCGAGCGGGTTGCGGATCTCGTGGGCCAGCCCGATCGCGATCTGGCCGGCCGCGGCCAGCGTCTCGCCGCGCCGCACCTCCGACTCGAGCTGGTGGAGCCGGCTCATGTCACGGAGCACCGCCACCGCGGCCTCCACGCCTCCGCTCCGCACCGCCAGCGGGGCGGTGACCACGCTCACGTGCACGGGGCGGCCGTCGCCGCCCTCGATCACCGCCTCCGACTCCGACCGGCTCTCCCCGGTGGCCAGCGTGTCGGTGAGGTGCCGCACCAGCGAGGTATCCGGCGGGAACACTTCCTTGAGCGCGCGTCCGATGGTCCGTCGGGCCGATCGCCCGAGCAGCGACTCCGCGGCCGGGTTCCAGAGCATCACGCGCAGCCCGTCGTCCACGCCGACCACCGCGTCGGGCAGCCCGGCGATGAGCGCCTCGTAGTCCAGGCGCGGGCTCACGCCAGCACCAGATCGGGCACCGCGTTGAGCGACAGCGGCGCGCGCTCGCCCGCCTCCAGGCGGTCGTGGCCGGCGGCCGCGATCATGGCCGCGTTGTCGGTGCAGAGCCGACGCGAGGGCACGTGGAGCGCCCACCCGCGCTCGCGACACTCGCCCTCGAGCGCTTCCCGCAGCGCGGTATTGGCGGCCACCCCGCCGGTGAGCACGAGCCGCCGCACGCCGGCGCGGATCGCGGCCTTCACGGTCTTGCGCACCAGCATCTTGACCGCGGTGGCCTGGAAGGACGCGGCCACGTCGGCGACCTGGGCGGGAGCGAGCGCGCCCGCACGGCGCACGTGGAGCGAGACCGCGGTCTTGAGGCCGCTGAACGAGAAGTCGGACGCGCCGTCGCTCATGTTGGCGGTCGGGAACACGATCGCGCGCGGATCGCCGCTGCGCGCGACCCGCTCGATGGCGGGCCCGCCCGGAAAGCCCAGGCCGAGCAGCTTGGCGACCTTGTCGAAGGCCTCGCCCGCCGCGTCGTCGCGGGTCTGCCCGATCCGCTCGTAGCGGCGCGCCTCCCGCGCCAGGTAGAGCGCGGTGTGCCCGCCCGAGACCACCAGGGCCAGGAACGGAAACGTGGGGGGGTCGCCCTCGAGGAAGGCCGCATAGATGTGCCCCTCGAGGTGGTTCACCCCGACCAGGGGCCGCCGGCGCGCGTAGGCGATGGCCTTGGCCGCCGAGCAGCCGATCAGCAGCGAGCCCACCAGCCCGGGGCCGTAGGTCACCGCGAGGCCGTCCACGTCCTCGAGCCGGATCGCGGCGGTCTCGAGCGCCCGGCGTACCACCGGCATCAGCACCTCGAGGTGCCGGCGCGACGCCAGCTCCGGCACCACGCCGCCGTAGGGCGCGTGCACGTCGTCCTGGGAGGCCACGATGCTCGAGAGGATCTTGCGGCCGCCGTCCACCACGGCGGCGGCCGTCTCGTCACAGGAGGTCTCGATGGCGAGGACGATCATGGCGCCTCGATTATCGCGCGAGTTGGGAGACCGGCACCAGCCGGAGCCCACGCGCCTCCCACCGCGGCACGTATTCCTTCAAGAGCCTCACCGTCAATGGATGACCGTGGGCGACCACGACCACCTCGCCCCGCCGCTCGGCCCATCCCGCCACCTCGTCCCAGCGGGCCCGATCGCCCGCCTCCCCGCCCGCGTGGTCCACCAGGATCTGGCGACGGGCCGCGCGTACGCCCGCGTCGCGCGCCTCGTCGAAGGCCACCGACTGGCTCGACGTGTAGGCGTCCACCAGGAAGAGGCGACGGGCCGCGAGCACCTCCAGCACCGCCCGCATGCGGGGGCGGTCCTCGGTGAGCCGCGAGCCCATCCGGTTCACCACCCCGACCGCCGTCGACATCAGCAGCGCGCCCGGCCCCGGATCGATCTCGGGGAACCGGTACGGCTCCATTGGCAAACCCAGCAGCACCTCCATGCCCGCCCGCGCGGCGTCGCGCGCGATCGCGGCCGACAGGGGCAGCGCGGGCAGCACCGCCACCGTGAGGGGCCGGCGGATCTCGCGCAGGACGTCGAACACGTCGCGGCGGCTCCCCAGGTCGTCCACGATGACGGCCACCCGGGGCGCGCCCGGCGGCAAGGGCGTGGCCTCCGGGAGCGCGCGCGCGAGCGCGACGGGAGCCGGCGCGGGGGGCCTCCGGGGCGCGCGGCCGAAGAGATCGGAGCCGAAGAGACTCGTTTCCCCGCCCCGCGCCTGCCACTGATCGAGGCCCACCACCGCGATCAGCAGCAACGTGATGATGCCGGCGAGAGCCTGCCACACTCTCGCCGGCATCGGTTCCCTCCGGCCGCCTAGCGGGTCTGGGCCTGGGGCCCGGTCGGGCCCGGTCGGCCCTTGTCGAGGATCTTCATGGCCTTCAGCAGGTCGAGCGCGCGCTGCAGCTGCGGATCGCGCTTGAGCTGCTCCTGCGGCGTCTCGGTCACCGGCGGGGTCGGCACGGGCTGCTCGGCGCCGGGCGCGGCCGCGGCCACCTTCGGCGCCTCCACGATGATGTCGGGGGTGATGCCCTTGCCGTGGATCGAGCGGCCCTTCGGGGTGAAGTACTTGGCGGTGGTCAGCCGCAGCCCCGAGCCGTCCGAGAGCGGGATGATGGTCTGCACCGAGCCCTTGCCGAAGCTCTGGGTGCCGATCACCACCGCGCGGCCCCAGTCCTGGAGCGCGCCCGCCACGATCTCGGAGGCGGAGGCGCTGCCCTGGTTGACCAGCACCACGACCGGAAAGTCGGTGAACACGCGCTTGGCGTTCGAGGAGAAGCGCATATTCTGGTTGCGCACGCGGCCCTCGGTGTAGACCACGAGCTTGCCCGACTCCAGGAACTTCTCGGTCACCTCCACCGCGGAGGTGAGGAGGCCGCCCGGATTGTTGCGCAGGTCCAGCACCAGGCTTGATGTACTCGATGCCGGGCTCGAGCTGGTTGGCCCGCACCGACTGGACCCGGATCTGCTCGCGGGTGATGAAGAAGTCCTTCGGCTCCGTCCAGCCCTCGCGCACGATCGAGATCGTGATCTTGCTGCCCGGCTTGCCCCGCATCCGCTTGACCGCGTCCGAGAGCTGCATGTCCTTGGTGGAGAGCCCTTCGATCTTCAGGATGCGGTCACCGGGCTGGATGCCCGCGCGGTAGGCGGGGGTGCCCTCGATGGGGGCGACCACGGTGAGCACGTCGTCCCGCAGGGTGATCTCGATGCCGAGGCCCCCGAAGCTCCCGCTCGTCTCGACCTGCATCTCCCGGTACATCTCGGGGTCGAGGAACGAGGAGTGCGGATCGAGACCGCGCAGCGTGCCCTTGATCGCGTTGTAGATGATGTCCTTGGGCGCGACCTCGTCCACGTACTGGCTCTGCACGATCGAGAGCACCTCGGTGAAGAGGCGCAGGTTCTCGCAGGGTGAGGATGAGCAGGAGCGCGGAGATCATGACCACCTTCTTCATGTGCCGGATGGGCCGCATCGTGTACTCCTCCATGGGTACTTCTTTCTCTTTCTTGTATTCGATCTTGTATTCGCTCGGCTCGCCTTCGGCTGCGCCTCGCCTAGCCACGTGGCCTGAGCCACTGAGTGGGATCTTGCGGCTTCCCTTCGTGCCGCACTTCGAAATACAGGCGCGGCCCCTGCAGCGAGCCGGTATCGCCGACCGTTCCGATGATCTGCCCCTGCTTCACCTCGTCGCCCTCGGTGACCCGGATGTCGGCGGCGTGCGCGTAGACCGTGTAGTACTCGCCGCCGTGATCCACGATGATCAGGTTCCCATAGCCCCGGAACCAGCCGGTGTAGACGACCTGGCCGGGGAACACCGCTGCGATGTTCGATCCCTCGCTGGCCTCGATGTCGATCCCGTTGCGGAACGTCTTCGTTCCGAACCGCGGATTGACCTGCGGACCGTACTCGGCGACCACCCGGCCGTCCGCCGGCCAGGAG
>WNFK01010107.1_pt1 | contig 10770 bp, 6 predicted proteins | sample 5400281 | NCBI WGS metagenome assembly WNFK01 (sample SAMN13153350, study PRJNA577476) | soil metagenome | isolation source: 20 cm soil on Douglas fir-dominated hillslope | place: USA:California | collected 2013-09-17
TCGCCTCGGGAGTGCCGCGCACGTCGCTCATGGCGACGTAGCTGCGGACCTCGTAGTTGTTGTTCGAGAAACGGCGGCGCAGGTCGAAGCCGCCGGTGTACGCGGCGTCGCGCAGGTAGGGCGCACCCCCCGGGTCGAGCGAGCGGTTGACGGCGGTGAGCATGAGCCCCATGTCACCCTGCCCGTCGCCCTGGTCGCGCTGGAGCCGGAGGACGCCGTAGTTCGTGCGCGGCTCGATGGCCGGAAGCTGTCCGCCGAATGGCGTCACGCCCTCGACGCGCTGCGTGACCGCCTCGAGCAAGCCGACGGAGAATCCGTTCGCGAGGCGTCCGGTGAGCTTGGTCGCCGCGGCGATCGGCGTCGCCGTCGCGCTGGTCGGGTCGCCGTAGTACTCGGCGAGCTGCGGGTTGCGGCCGATGCGGCGCGAGTAGAAGAGCCCCGTGCAGCCGCTGTCGATGTCGCCGCAGTTGGTGTTGAAGGTGAAGATGCCGGCGCCCTCGAGAAAGAAGGGGCGGCGCTCCTCGAAGAAGCTCTCGAACGCGGTGAGGTTGAGCTGCGCGGGATCCGCCTCGACCTGCCCGAAGTCGGGGTTGATCGTCGCGTCCAGGGTCAGGTTGGAGGAGAGCCCGTACTTGAGGTCCACGCCCGCCGTCATCTTGTTCGGGTGATCATACCTTGCGAGCCCGCCCGTCGGCAGCCGTCCGATGCCGCCGAGCGCGCCCGCCTGCGACACGTAGCCCTGGACGTTGCGCTTGATGAGCGGCCATGAGATGCGCTCGCCGGTCCGCGCGACGTCGCGCACGACAATGAGGCCGAAGGTGTGATCGTCACCCGGCGCGTATCGGATCTGACTGAACGGGATGCGGAACTCCGCGACCCAGCCGACGGAGTCGACCTTCGTCGCGACGTCCCACACGGCGTCCCACGACGGATCCTCGTTGTTGTCGTTGGAGACATAGAAGTCGCGCTTCACGCCGGCCGGGTTCGTGATGAACTGGAAGGCGGTCTTCTTGTCGTTGTACGAGTCGATCACGAGCTTGAGCTGCTCGGAGCTCGTGCGCACGTCGCGGCGCGACAGGAGCGAGATGATGCTGTCGGGCGCCGGGTCGAACATGCGCGCCAGCACATAGAGGTAGCGGTCATCGTACGTGACGCGCACCTCCGTCTTGAACCGCGAGACCTTGCCCTCGTTGGGATCGTACTCGAGGAAGTCGTCGATCAGCTGAGCCGAGGCCCACGCCGCATCGTCGGTGCGGCCGTCGAGCACGGGCGCCGTGATGACGCGCGACGCACGCGCGGCGGTCGCCGTCGCCTTCCCACCGAAGGACTCACCCTGGAGCACGGTCGCGCCACCATTCGCGGCGACGGCGGTGGCCGGAGTGGGCGTCTGGCTCCTTGCGAGGCGCGTGGGCAGAAGGGCAAGCGCGGCGACGAGGCCGGCGGACACGAGGCGGGAGAATGGATGAGACATGGCGCGATCCCGGTGGGCGCGCTGCAGGTGCGGACGTTCGGTCCATGCTCGCAGCGCGGGTGCACGCTCTGAGACAATGCGGTTCGGGAATTGGTTGGAACGGTTGCGCTCTCGCATCGGATCGTGGAGACACAGCGTTCGTCTCGGCCCTCCTTTCTCGCGCTTCGTCCCTTGCTCGCTGCGCTCGTGGGCGCGGCGTTCCACGCCGCCGCTCCCGTGAGGCGCCAGCGCGGCCGGCGCCGCCCGCCCTGCGGTAGCGTATCGCGCCGATTAGCTTCGGCGGATGCCATCCACACCGACCTCGCCCCGACCCGCTCTCGCCGCGCTGGCCGCGGCGCCCACCGCGACCACGATCCGCAAGCTCTGGAAGGCCCTCACGCCGGAGGAGCGTGCGCAGGGGATCACGGCCGCACTCGACGATGACGAGAACGGGTGGGTCAAGACGACGACGCGCGGCAGCGTCGCCGGCGCGCTCAAGTTCCGCCCGCAGACGGTGGCCACCTGGCCGAAGCAGAAGCTGGTGAGCGAGGCGGCGCGACTTCCCCTCGATGACGTCCAGCTGCTCAGCGCCTACATCGTCGACCTCCACCTGGGCCATCGCCGTCCGATGATGGCCGTCTTCCTCGACCAACTCGGGATCGCCAATGAGAATGGGCGGATCGATTCGGAGACGACCGAGGTAGGACCGCAGGACGCCGAGCGGGTGCGGAAAGCGGCGGATGCGGTAGCGGCGACGTTTCCGGCGGACGAGGTGGTGACGTACTTCCTGACGCTGCTGCTACAGGACGGCGCGGTGTGGGCGGGGCTGACCGAGTGGCTGACGTCTTAGGGCGGCGCTACGCCCGCCGCCTTACCGTCTCTGCGTGAGCGGCGAATAGGCGATTCCATCGGGTCCGGCACCGACCGCACCGAAGCTGACGACCTTGAGCTGCGACAGGTCGACGGCCACCACCTGGTTGGTGCCATGCAGTGTCACGTACGCAAAGTCGGCGATCGGGTCGAAGGTCACCCCTTCCGGGCCCGCGCCCACCTGCCCCGGCTGTCCGCCAACCGGCGCGCTGATCCCCTCCACCTTCGACAGGTCGATCTCGGCGAGGCGCTTTCGTGACGGGGTTTCGTAGATCCAAATCCGGTTGCTCACCGGATCGTTCACGACCGTCACACGGCCCGAGCGCGAGATGCCGATCCGGTACGGGAAGCCGAAGCCGTCGAGGGTGGCGACCTTGTTCGTGCTGACGGCGTCGAGCACGGTCGCGATGTGCTGGTCGTTGCTCCCGACCCACACCTGAGAGCCGCCCGGCGTCACGGCGATCCCCTCGTTCATCGACGCGCCGGGGAAGGTGCGGGTGGTGCGTCGCAGGTCGAGGTCGAACTCGGTGACGTTGCCGTCCTGGATGTTCGCCGTCCACGCCCGGCGTCCGTCGCGACGCACGGCGACCATGTGCGAGCCGCGCGCGTTCGTCGCGAGCGCCGTGTCCACCCGCCCGCTCGCGAAGTCCACGATCACCAGCCGCTGAGTGGCCTCGCTCGTGACGGCGAGCTTGCCGCCCCCGAGGACGAAGGCGACCCCGTGCGGACGGGTGTACTCGCCAAGCTCGATCGTGCGACTCACCACCGGCATGGCCGCGGCGAGATCGATCACGCTGAGGGTGTGGCCCGGCGCTGCTCGGTCGCCATACACGCTGACGACGGCCCAGCGTCCGTCGGGCGAGATCGCCACCTCGTGCGGGCCGGCGCCGACGGACAGTGTCGCGATCGTCTGCATCGTCGTGGCGTTGACGACCGTCGCGCTTCCGCCCTGCTGATTGGCGACGACGAGCATGCCAGCGCGCGCCGGCGCGTCGGGACGGTCGTTCTCGATCACCGTGTTGCGCCGCAGCGTGTCGAGCTGGCCAGCCGTCCGCCCCCCGCGGGGGTCGCGCGGGTCGCGCGGGTTCGGGGTGGGGGTCGGCTGACCCTCGGGGGGCGGATTGGACGGGCCGCACGCGGCGGCGAGGACGAGCGCCAGGGCGGAGGCGGAAGCGGCGATGAAGCGCATCGGGCAGTGCGGAGGAGGAGCGTGGGCGAGCAAGAAGGGGAAATGTGCGGGGCTGGGAGCAACCCGCGCCAGCGGGAAACCCGGCAAATCGCGCGCACCCCATGCCGAGCGGAGGCCCCGGAGGCCCGGAGGCCCGGAGGCATGCATCAGCTCGCGCGCGCCGCCGGTCCCCCGTCCGCCGGCGACACCAGGTCGGCATCAGGCAGGGTGAGGGTGAAGGAGGTGCCGTGTCCGACCTGGCTCTCGACGGACACCCGTGCGCCGATCAGGCTGGCAAAGGTCTTCACGATCGAAAGTCCCAGCCCGGTCCCTCCGAACTGGCGACGCGTCGACGAATCACCCTGCTCGAATGGATCGAACACCTTGCGCTGGCGCTCGTGCGGGATCCCGATGCCGGTGTCGATCACGCTGATCGATACCGGACGGTGCGTCGCCGGATCGGTGAGGACGCGCACGCACACCTCGCCCTCGTTGGTGAACTTGATCGCATTGCCGACGAGGTTGATGAGGATCTGCCGCAGCTTCCCCTCATCGGTCACGATCGGCGAGACACGCGCCGGGATCTCGCCGCGCACCACCAGCCCCTTCGCCTCGGCGGTCGTCTCCAGCATCGCAATCGTGTCCTGCACGAGCCCGTTCACCGACACGGTGTCCATCTCCAGCTCCATCCGTCCCGCCTCGACCTTGGCGACGTCGAGAATCTGGTTGATGAGCGACAGCAGGTGCATGCCGTTGACGCGAATCCGCTCCACGTAGCGCTGCACGCCGGTGGGGAGTGAGCCCTCCTTCCCCTGCAGGAGCACGCGCGAGAAGCCGATGATCGCCGTGAGCGGGGTGCGCAGCTCGTGGTTCATGCGCGTCATGAACTCGCTCTTGGTGCGATTCGCCGACTCTGCCGCTTCCTTCGCCGTGCGCAGCGCGTCCTCCACTCCCTTCCGCTCGGCGATGTCGTGCCAGACGGTGAGGATCACGTCGCGGCCGTTGAGGCGCACGGGGGTGAGCGTCACCTCCACCGGGAACTGCGTGCCGTCGGTGCGCTGGTGCATCCATTCGAAGCGATGGTACCCACGCAGTCGCGCAAGCTGCCGCATCTGCTCGCCGACGATGACCGAGAGGCGGCCGTCGGGCTGACGCCGCGGCGACAGATCCATCGGGCTGCGCCCGAGGACGGAGTCCTTGCGGTCGGCGCGCAGCATCCGCAGGGTGGCGTCGTTGCAGTCGATCACGCCGCGGTCACCGACCAGCAGGTGCGCATCGGACGAGCGCTCGAAGAGGATCCGAAAGCGCTCGTCCGAAGCCTCGCGCTCTGTGATGTCCAGCCCCGCGGCGATGAGCCCGTGCACGGGCTCGTCCGGCCCCGCGCGCAGCGGCGTGATGTTCCAGATGACGGTGCGCCGTTCCCCCGTGCGCGTCTTCACCGGACCGACCAGGTTGCGCAGCGGATCGCCGACGAGGACGGCGGCGATCCCGTCGCGCATCTTCCCGCGGTGCATCGGCGTGACGAAATCGTCGGCATAGATGCGCCCGATCGCGTCGGCGCGACTCACCCCGAACAGGGTCTCCGATTCGCGGTTCCACTCGAATACCCGGCCGTCGAGATCGAGGCCGACGATCGCGCTGCCGGCGGTGTCCACCAGGGAGCGGAAGAGCGCCTGCCCGCGCTCGAGAGCGTCCGCCTGCTGCAGCAGCTCCTGGTTCTGGAGCTCGAGCGCCTCCGCCTGCGCGAGACGCTCCTCCTCGATCCGGCGGTCCGCGGTGACGTCGCGGAACACGGCGAAGGCGGCGTATGGCGGCTCGCCGGGCGCGCGGAAGAGCGCGTGAGTGTTCTCCGACAGCCAGATCATGTCGCCCTCCTCGTGCGGCACGCCGAGGAGCACGTTCCGCATCGACTCGCCGGTGCGGATAGTGACGCGGCTGGGCAGGCGGTCGACGCCGAGCGTCTCCCCCCGTTCGTCCACGAGCTGGCGCGCGATGCGCTGGAGCGCGGCTTCGGCGTCGGGTTCGTCGATGCCGAGGATGCGGAGCGCGCTGGGATTCCATGTGAGCATCCGTCCGCTGCTGTCGGTGAGGAGCAACCCCTCGTCCATCGCGTCGAAGATCGCGCGGGTGCGTGCTTCGCTCTCGGCGAGCGCGCCCACCATCTCCTCGAGCCGTGTCTGCGTCGGCTGGAGCGCGAGCCGCACGCCGAGCCCCAGAGCCGTGAGCAGCAGGATGACGCAGGCCGCCTCGATCTGCACCAGGCGGTCCATGCGCTGCACGGCCTCGCTCTCCAGCTCCGCGACGACGCGCTCCAGCGAGCCGACGAAGCGCCACTGCCTCGACACGAGTGAGTCCTGCACGCCGGATGGAGCGCGGTCGCCCGCCGCCAGCAGCGCCGTGCCGACCAGCGCGCCCTGTAGCGGGGCCAATCCCGCATAGGTGCGCGCGGCCGGGGAGTCCGGGGAGAACACGGGACCGCCCGGCCGCTCACCCCGCAGGCGGGCGCTGGCCTCGTCGAGGTCGCGCGCCGCCGCGGCGGTGCGCCGCTGCCAGACGCCCCGGTCGCCCGGGGGCGCCGAGCGGGCGGCCAGCGCGGCGGACATCAGCCGCTCGCTGAGCAGTCCTTGCCGCGCCACGGCGTTCTGCAGCACCACCTCCCGTCCCTGCTCCGACGTCTGAGCGACGAGCACGCCGAGCATCGCCACGGCCGCAGCGATGACGACGAGGACGGCGACGCGCGAGCGTCGTCCGAGTTCGGAAGGAGTGGTCAATGAGCGGCGCGGAGGGGTACGTACTCAGACAGACGAGCGCACCCTAAGTCACGGCATCGTGCCCCTGCACGCGGGGCGGGGCGCCGCGGTCCACCACCGGCAGCCGCCTCAGTACGTCCGCTCGGGGGCCAGCAGAAGCCTGGCCAGCCAGACGAGCAGCGCGATGGGCACGAGGATCATCAGCGCGAACTTGAGCACCGTCCAGATCAGGCCGAGGATGGCTGTGCCGATCCCGATCGCGATGCCGAACATCGCCATGACCATCACGAACAGCACGAACGCCACCGGCACGCCGACGAACAGAATGAGGGCGGACACGAGCATGAACTTGAGAAACTTGCGCATGACGGGCTCCAGTAGGGCGTTCGATCAGCCCTACGAGCCCGCGCGCGCACCGGTTTCGGCGCGCGCCAGCCCATCAGTCCACGACGCCCAGACGAAGGAGGGTTTCGGCGTCGAGCCGGCGCCAGTTCGCCGGATAGTGCCAGACGCGGCGCACGCACTCCCGGGAGTTCAGCACCAGGCAGTGTGCGCCGCGGGCCCAGGGCTGCGGGGTCTTCACCTCGCGGACGGCCCACTCCACGCCGCTTCGATCCACGACGACGTGCGGGTACTGCTCATCGGCCGCACCCCCGTTCGCGGGGAAGACATGGCCGTTCGCGTCGACGCTCCAGGGCACCAGATCACCTACGGCTGTGCTGGTGAAAGGCGGCGGCGCTCAGACAACCGACTCCGCCAGACTACTCGTGCGTTTCCATAGGAAGCTTCGTGCCGTATCGTCGCCACCGACGGGCTTGCTTCCCGTTTCGTGCCGAGATCAGATCCCGCCGAGCAGGTTGTCGATGCGCTTCTCACCAGCGTCCATCGCGCGGCCCTCCAGGATCGCGCGCATGAGGTCGTCGACCTCGAGCTCGAAGTCCGTCGGGAACTTCCGGTTCTCCGGAAAGCGGAGCACCGCGCCGATCACGAGCGGGAAGTGCGGCTCCGCATCCTCGTCGTCCTCGTCGGCCTCTCCATCCTCGTCGTCGTCCTCGTCGTCCTCGTCGCTGCCGACGACTTCCTCGTACGACGTGCCGGTGAGCGACGCGGAGGCGGCCCACGGCTCCTCCTTCTCCTCCTCCTCGTCGTCCTCCGGCGACACGCTCTCCTGAATGGCGCGCATCGTCCGCTCGGGGAGCAGGGTCGAGAGCTCGCCGCGTACGCCGCCGTCTTCCTCCCACGCCGCGCCCACCACGATGACCGGCTCACCGAACGCGTCGCTGGCGAAGAAGGCATCCACGAGCTGGGACGGGTACGCGTTCACGGCGAGCAGGACCTCCCGCGGGCCGGCGCGCGTGAACGCCACAGGCTGTTCGCCGGGCGCTGCGCCCGGCCGGTCCACGCGTTCGATTCGCAGGAGCAGCGGCTCGGGGACGATGAAGGTCAGCGGGTTGTCGCGCGTAAAGGGCCCGCGCGGCACCGGCGCCTCGTCCTCGGAGGCCTCCTTGCCGGACTCTTCGTCCGGCAGCTCATCGGGCTCGTCCCCCGGCACGTTGCCGGGCTCCTCTGGTGGACAGCTCATACATGAATTTATCTCCCTTCACTCGCCTCCGCTCTCTCGATCTCAGCCTTGACGCTGCCCGATCGACGCTGGAAGTTGGCCGAAACCCTCCTCGAACCATCCTCCCCATGCGCATGCGGCACCCTCGCGCCGGCACTCGGCTGCTCGGCCTGTTCCTGCTCCTCACCTGTGCATACCCGGCATCGGCGCAGATGGCGCAGGATCCGGCCACGATGCGCATGGGCCGCGATCCCGCGCAGCCGATCGACGAGGAGTACACGCGCAGGATCCACGAGTACACGACGGAGAAGTTCTTCCTCTCGCCGCTCGTGGACTACCTCCCCGCCTCGGCCACCGTCCCGACGCCGAAAGCCGTGCTCGGGGACATCGCCGGCGCGCGGAACAATCTGCCCTACTCCAAGGAGGTCTACGCATACATGCGGCTGCTCGAGAAATCGAGCCCGCGCGTACGCGTCATCTCGATCGGCACCACGGAAGAGGGGCGTGAGATGATCGCCGTGGCCGTCGCGTCGGAGAAGCTGATTGCCGGGATGGAGGCGAACCGCGCGAAGCTCGCCAAGCTCGCCGACCCCCGCTCCATCAGGATGGACGACGCGGAGGCGGCACGCATCGCCGCCGACGCGGCGCCGGTCTACTACATCACGGGTACGATCCACTCCCCCGAGTCAGGCGCGCCGACGGCGCTGATGGAGCTCGCGTACCGCCTGGCGGTCGACGAGAGCCCGTACGTGAAGAGCATCCGCGACAACCTCATCACGCTCATCACGCCGATCGTCGAGGTGGACGGACGTGACCGGATGGTGGACCTGTTCAAGTGGCACATGGCCCATCCGGGCGAGACCTTCCCGAACCTGCTGTACTGGGGGCACTACGTCGCGCACGACAACAACCGCGACGCGATGGCGCTCACCCTCAAGCTGTCGCAGAACGTGCTGAATGCGTACGTCGGCGAGAAGGCGCAGGTGCTGCATGATCTGCACGAGTCCTACCCGTATCTCTACGACAACACGATCGGCGACGGGCCGTACAACGCGTGGATCGATCCGCTGCTCACCAACGAGTGGCAGATGATGGGCTGGCACAACGTGCAGGAGATGACGCGCCTCGGCATGCCAGGCGTGTATGCGCACGGCCAGTTCGACACCTGGTCGCCGGGCTATCTGATGTTCATGGCGGCGACCCACAACGGCATCAGCCGCCTGTATGAGACGTTCGGCAACGGCGGCACGGCCGAGACGGTGGAGCGCAGCCTGTCGCCGGGCGAGACGCAGCGCACCTGGTGGCGGCAGAACCCGCCGCTGCCGCGCGTGCAGTGGTCTCTGCGCAACAACAACAACTACGAACAGACCGGACTCCTCATCTCGCTCAACTACTTCGCCGCCAACCGCCGGCTCTTCCTTCAGAACTTCTACGAGAAGAGCAAGCGCTCGGTGCTGAAGCCGCGCAACGAGGGGCCGGCGGCGTACGTCCTGTCGGCGAGCGATCCGCGGCCCGGTGCCCAGGCCGAGCTGCTGCGCATTCTCCAGAAGCAGCACGTGGAGGTCTCGCGCGCCACCGCGCCGTTCAGCGTCGACGCGCCGCGCACCGCCGATGCGTCACCGCGTACGCCGACCGATTCCGCGGCGGTCCGCCGGCCCGCCGTCACCGGCACGGAGGCGAAACAGTTTCCCGCCGGCAGCTACATCGTGCGCATGGACCAGCCCTACTCGCGCATCGCCGACGCGCTGCTCGACCGGCAGTACTGGGCCCCGAACGACCCGCAGAAGACGCCGTACGACGACACGGGGTGGTCGTTCCCCGAGGGCTTCGCCGTGCAGGCGGAGCGCATCGCCGATCCGAAGGTGCTGGACGTGCCGATGCAGCGGGTGAGCGGAGAGGTGACGGCCCCCGGCGGCGTGAGCGGTCAGGGCTCGCTGTACGCCGTGAACCACAACGCCGACAACGCGCTCGCAACGCTGCGGTACAGGCTGCGGGCGGCGGACATCTCGGCCGCCGAGGAGCCGTTCACGGCGCGAGGCAGGAAGTTCGCGCGGGGGTCCTTCCTCATCCGCGGCGTGGCGCGCGACGAGCTCGATCGCGCGGCGCGTGAGTTGGGGCTGTCGATCGTGGCGCTGGAGGCGACGCCGACGGTGAAGGCGCACCCGGTGCGCGCGGCGCGCGTCGCGATCCTCCACACGTGGCTCAGCACGCAGACGGAAGGGTGGTGGCGCTACGCGTTCGATGCGCTGTCGATCCCCTACGACTACATCAGCACCCAGGACGTTGCGAAGGCGGCGGACCTGAACGCGAAGTACGACGTCATTCTGTTCCCGCCCGCCGGCGGCAGCGGGCAGCAGATCATCGAGGGCCTTCCGAAGTGGCGGAACCCGATGCCGTGGAAGAACACGCCGCTGACGCCGAACATCGGGACGTGGGCGCAGACGGACGACATCCGGCCGGGCCTCGGCTGGCAGGGCGTGGAGAAGCTGCAGCAGTTCGTCTCGCGCGGCGGGGTGCTCGTGGGCGTGATCGGCACCGCGGAGTTCGCGACGGGCTACGGGCTCGCGCCGGGCGTGGCGTACAACGGCTCTCCGCACAGCCGCGTGGTGGGCAGCCTGCTGCGCAGCACGGTCGTGGACGCGACGAGCCCGATCGTGTACGGGATCCCCGAGCAGCTCGCCGTGTACAGCGACGGTGGCGAGACGTTCGGCGTGAGCAACACGCGCGGCGGCCGCGGCGGCGGACGGTTCAGCGGCACACCCGAGCGTCCAACGGGACGCGGCACGGCCGACGATCCCGACGTCGTCCAGGGTCGTCCGCAGCTCGACTCCAGCAACACGGCGCTCCCGGTGCCCGAGGTGAAGCCGTGGCAGGCGGTGCCGATCACGCGCGACCAGCTGCGCAACCCGCTCAACGTCATCCCGCCGGCCATGCGGCCGCGCGTGGCGCTGCGGTTCGGCGATCAGAAGGG
>WNFK01026760.1_pt1 | contig 10764 bp, 8 predicted proteins | sample 5400281 | NCBI WGS metagenome assembly WNFK01 (sample SAMN13153350, study PRJNA577476) | soil metagenome | isolation source: 20 cm soil on Douglas fir-dominated hillslope | place: USA:California | collected 2013-09-17
ACTTCCATGGCCTGACCGCTGCGCAGACTTTGAGCGTGGACGAGCTTACCGACGTTGCCGCGGACGCGCAAAATGAACAGACGGGATATGTCGTGGGGATCGGGATTCTGAAGCTGCAGGGACTCTTCGTCGCCACTCATTCGAACCTGCAGCGGCACGCGGCATGAACCGACACCGCGATAAAAAAGAAACTTCTCGTGCTCAACCTGCTTTTCTTTCGTGGGCACGCGGATGACGGCGGCATCTGTCTCGCGAGCCGCATAGTAATGGGTTTTAGAATCGTCGTTTGGCAAAACGGTCGCGTCTGTGACTTGAGGCAGGATCGTAACCTTCTCCCACCGGGTGTGCCGCTTGGCGGCCAGCGCGGTTTGCGGGTACCATTCCGTCACCGTTCCCTGCGGAAAGGCCACATCCACATCCACCGTCCGTTCCCTGTCAGAATAGAAGTAGATGACCGGCGTCTCCATGCGAACGAGCGACAGGTAGGCGGACTTCCCCAGGTCTGGAACGTCCTGGCTGTTCGGAGTCGACCGATTCTTGTCATAGACGAATTTTGGCAGATCGGTCGCGGTACGGGGGTTCCATTCGAGTTGAGTTCCATCGGCAGCATGCACGGAGGTGAACGTGCCCCAAGCGAGAATTAGTTTTGTTTTCATAATATTACCATCGACTCATTCTACCGGTCGGGTGTCATCGCATCGTCAAAGGTTTGTAAAAAAATTGTGTGGAGTGCGGACGTGTCCTAAGATCGTTTGGTATGGCGACCTACGTTTACGAGACGATTCCAAAGAAACCGAAAGACAAACCGCGACGTTTTGAGGTCGAGCAGAAGATGAGCGATCCACCACTTAAAGTTGATCCTGAAACGGGCCTCCCCGTGCGGCGGGTGATCGTGGGCGGAAGTGGCCTGGTGACTCACGGCGCGAGCATCCTTTCCATGAACGTGAAGCGGTCGCGCTAAGGGCTATGACACAGGATTCTCAAGTGACCCCCGGTGGCGCATCCGCGCCCGAGCGGCTCTCGGATTTTATTCGTGATATCGTGGCCAAAGACCTGGCGGAAGGCACTTACGGCGGCCGCGTCGTGACGCGCTTTCCACCCGAGCCGAACGGCTACCTGCACATTGGACATGCGAAATCGATCTGTCTCAATTTCGGCATCGCGCTGGAGAGCAAGGGCGTATGCCACTTGCGCTTTGACGATACGAACCCGACGCGCGAGGACGTCGAGTATGTGGACTCGATCCAGGAGGACGTGCGCTGGCTTGGCTTCGATTGGGGCAGGAACATGTTTTATGCCTCGGATTATTTCGAGCAACTCTATGAGTATGCGGTGCAGTTAATCAAAATGGGCAAGGCGTTCGTGTGCGATTTGACCGCGGAGGAACTGATCGAATACCGCGGCGCGCCCAATACGCCGGGACGGGAAAGTCCATTTCGTAATCGCTCCATGGAAGAGAATCTGGATTTGTTTTCGCGCATGCGGGCCGGCGAATCTCCCGACGGGTCCAGGACGTTGCGCGCCCGGATCGACATGGCCTCCTCGAACATTCACATGCGCGATCCTGCGCTGTATCGGATTCGCAAGGTCGAGCACCATCGCACGGGCAACAAGTGGTGCATTTATCCGATGTACGATTATGCGCATTGTTTGTCGGACGCGATCGAGCGCATCACCCATTCGATTTGCACTTTGGAATTTGAAGTGCATCGGCCGCTCTACGACTGGATTCTGGAGCAGCTTCCGGTGCCTCAACCGAGGCCGCATCAATACGAATTCGCACGGCTGAACCTCGGCTACACGATCATGAGCAAGCGCAAGCTGCTGCAGCTCGTTGAAGAAAGGCTCGTCAACGGCTGGGACGATCCGCGGATGCCAACCATTGCCGGGCTGCGCCGGCGGGGCGTAAGGCCGGAAGCGATACGGCATTTCTGCCACCGGATCGGGGTCACCAAATACAATGGAGTGACGGACGTCGCGTTATTGGAACACAGCGTTCGTGAGGACCTGAACAGGCACGCGCTGAGACGTCTTGCGGTACTCCGGCCCTTGAAAGTAGTCATCACCAATTATCCGGCGGCTCAGGTTGAGCAGCTCGATGCCGTGAACAATCCCGAAGACCCGGATGCCGGCACACGCAAGGTGCCGTTTGGCCGTGAATTGTTCATCGAACGCGACGATTTCATGGAGAACCCGCCGAAAAAATATTTCCGGCTGTTTCCGGGCAACGAGGTGCGCCTCAAATATGCCTTCATCATCAAGTGCGACCAGGTGATTAAAAACGCGGCCGGAGAAGTGATGGAGTTGCATTGCACGGCAGACCTCGACTCGAAAACAGGCGGCGCCACTGCCGGACGCAAAGTGAAAGGGACGATCCATTGGGTCAGCGCTGCGCATGCGATTGACGCGGAGGTGCGCCTGTATGACCGGCTGTTCACGGTCGAGCAACCGGATGCGGAGGGAGGCGATTTCAGGCGGTTCCTGAATCCCGCCTCGCTGGAAATTATCAAGGCGAAATTGGAACCAAGCCTGGCGGGGGCCGATGGGACAAAGCGTTATCAGTTCGAGCGCATGGCTTACTTTTGCCTGGACCGCGACTCCAAAGCGGATGGGTTGGTGTTCAATCGGACGATCACGCTGAAAGACACGTGGGCGAAGGAACAGCAAAAGGCCTAATTGTATCCGTCCCCTCGTTGCAATTCGAGTGCTTCCGATGTTTAGGAACTCGACCGATATTAGACTTCACACGCGAGATTCAGATATACGGTTGCCAAAATTGTATCACCTTACGGGCTAAGGTGACCGCATCAATTGTCGAAGTCCCCAATTCTTTCGTCTCGTTCGGTGAAAGGTGAATGAGGAGAGGCTCATCAACATAACCCGGCTCGATGTAGCCTTGTTCGACGTAGCGGAATTTTTCGGTGCTGGTGACTGATTTGTGTCGGTTGTCATCCAAGACAAAGTGTTTTGCACCATTGGCGATGTGCGACACTACCTTAAGAATGCAGTGCTGCCGAACGAGATCTCGTCGATTGAGCCAGTCCGGCAGGTGCTCTGCAGTGACGAAAAAGTTGAACGCCACTCGTGCGTCTTGATACGACGCTTCGAGGGCCTGAAGGTCATCTTGAAGTTTACGAAACAGGTCTGCTGGCGTAAGGAGATCAAAAAACTGGAAGTGAACGGGCATACGATGTTATTCAACAAACTCGACTTGCTGAAGCAACTCCTCGTATCGGCGGACAGGCGCGGCAATCCAGCTCCGGGTGCAGTATTCACTTCGCTTTGACACTCCGCTGCGCGGCTTGCGCCAAATTCGAGCTGGATGGAAGCGAAGAAAATCCGTCATTCCAGCAACTCTTACCCTTAGAGCTTCTGATAAATTCCTGAATTCCGAATTCTTCGTTTGAAGCCAATGGTCAATCGCACGGCGAAGAAAGGGTTACTATGTCCTGACCGCAGCCCTCAGATCGCCAAATCGTCATTCGTAAATGCCCTGTGTTTTTGCGCTTTTTGTGGCCATCCCTCAAAATCGTACAACTGGAATCGACTTGGTTTCAAATCAGTCTGTGTTAAGGTCGAATAGATGTCCGAACGCATCACCATCAATCCGGATATTTGTAACGGCAAGCCCGTGGTTGGCGGCACGCGTATTACCGTGCAGACAGTGCTCGAGTTCCTCGCGGCCGGCGATTCAGTAGAGGACCTGCTGGAGGAGTACCCCGGCTTGAAGCGGGAAGACGTTCAGGCATGCCTTGATTACGCGTCGAAGTTAATGGCCAATCACTATTCAGTGGTGCCAGTAACATGAAAGGCTTCCTCTCACCCTGACCCTCTCCCCAAGGAGAGGGAACAGCCAGCGAAGCTCTTTGGGTTTTCGAAAAACGGGCCGGCAAATCTCGTCGCAGATTTCGAAAGAGAGCGCATGATGCTCTTACATAGGCCGCCCCTCGCGGGGCTAGAATTTCTTTTCGACTGGTTTCTACAAAGATGTCGCCCCTCGGGGGCTATGAGATTTTTTGGAACTGGTTCTTCCCCTCAGCCTGGCCGAATGACTCGCGCCGTCGTCGGGCACCCGCTTCGCGCTTTTGCGTCTCGATAGTTTCAATTCGTGTCGATTCGTGTTGATTCGTGGTTGCGTTTCCGAATCGCTTTTCCGGGCCGGAACACCTATCAATTGCCGCATGAGATACATGATCACAACTTTCCTGGTTACAATGGTTGTCGCTGCATCTTCCATCGCCGCCGAAAAGGCGGGAACTGGACCAGGCTTCAAAGGTCCTGTGGGCCTTCAGCTCTATAGTTTGCGCGATGAGTTCACGCGCAACGTGCCAGCGACACTTGAAAAGGTGCGCGATTACGGTTTCAAAATCGTCGAAACGGCCGGCACATACAATCTCACGCCGGCGAAGGTCAGAGAGTTGCTCGACAAGGACGGCTTGAAGGCGGTGAGCGGCCATTTTCCATTCGAACGCTTCCGCGATGATGTCGAGGGCGTCGCGAAGGATGCGAAAACACTTGGGCTGGAATACGTGGGATGCGCATGGGTGCCGCATGAAGGGGACTTCGACGAGAAGGAATGCCGGATGGCGATCGAGGTATTCAATAAAGCGGGCGAAGCGCTGAAGAAGCACAATCTAAAACTGTTTTATCACGCGCATGGCTACGAGTTTGCGCCTTTTGGAAGTGGCACTTTTATGGACCTGATGATGAAGGAGACGAAGCCGGAGAATGTCCGGTTCGAAATGGACATCTTCTGGGTGGTGCACCCAGGGCATGATCCGGTGAAGTGGTTGGAAAAATATCCAAAGCGCTGGGAACTGGTGCATCTCAAGGATATGAAGAAAGGCGTCAAGACCGGCGAGTTTACGGGGAAGACCGATGTGTCCAACGACGTTGCGCTCGGCACCGGCCAGATGGATTGGCCGGCCATTCTTAGCGCCGCGAAAAAGGCCGGGGTGAAATATTATTTCATCGAAGATGAGTCGCCGACGGTGACGGAGCAGATTCCGCAGAGCCTGAAGTATCTCGAACAGGTAAAGTTCTAGTCGACGATTAAGTCGGCAAGGTTACGTGGAAGATGGTGCCCTTCTTCGGTTCGCTTTCCACTGTGATGGTTCCCTTGTGTTCTTCGACGATGCGGCGGGTGATCAGCAGACCGAGACCGGTGCCGTGCCGTTTTGTCGTAAAGAATGCTTCAAAAAGGCGCCCCAGCTTCTCCCGGGGAATCCCCAATCCGGTATCGCTCACGCCAATTCGAATGGAACGCGACTTGGGGTCGTTTTCGGTCGTGATTGTCAATTCACCGCCCGGGCCCATGGCTTCGATGGCATTGAAAAACAAATTCAGGAACGCCTGCTCCAACTGGTAATCATCGCCGCGAATCTCGTCGGTCTGCGCGTTGAGTCTCCGCGACGCGCCCAGTTTCTTTGCGTCGAGCTGGTGCTGCACGAGGTGAAGGGCATGATCGAGGACCGTATGAACGTGGATGACCGCGAACGTCGGCCGTGCCGGTCCGGCAAGCCGCAACATCTGGCTGACGATAGAATCCATGCGCCGCATTTCGCGGCTCACGACTTCGGCGAGTTCCACGCCCTTGTGTTCCCTGATCAGCAGGTCAACAAAGGTCCGAACCGCGACCATTGCATTCTTGATCTCATGCGCCATGCTGGCCGAAAGCGCTCCCACGCTCGCGAGGCGATCGAGCTGGCGCGCATTTCGCTCGAGCTTCTGCACGGGCGCCCAATCGTTCAAAACCGCCGTCACGGAAGTCTTGCCACGACGAACGGCAGGAAAGGCGCTGACGCGCAAGGTGCCATGAGCGAGGGAGACCTCCTCATGCTCAATTGCTTCGCGTGACTCGAAGGCGCGCTGAATGACGCGACGCAGGTCCGCTTGCAGCCGCTGGATCGATTGATCAAGGACCTTGCCGACAGCGAGGCCTGTAAGCTGTTCGGCGTGGCTGCTGAAGCTGGTAATCATTCGGTCGTGGTTGACCGTAATCACGCCGAAAGTAAGACAAGCATGCAGCGTATCCGTGAAGCTCAGGCCGTAGTCCCGATCATTCCGCGTTGCCGTGTCGTCGTGCTCCATCATGGTTTGCGAACCGTCCCGACCCATCGCACGTGCCGTCACAAATTACATTCACAGACTTTCAGCGACAATGAAAATCGGTCGTGTCCCGACCTGATCCAATTGGGACTCCACGTGGATACGTGCTTATAAGGTCGAGTGGCTGTCACACCATTGACGCTGATTTGCGCAGGATGGTGTCGCGATTTGCGCATTCGGGATTCGGCTGTGGGTAATCGAGGTTATAATGCAGCCCGCGGCTCTCCGGACGCTGGAGCGCAGAAGCCACGATCAATTCAGCCACGGTGGCGATGTTACGCAGCTCCAGCAAATCGCTCGTCACGATAAAATCCCAATAATACTCGTGAATCTCTTCGAGGAGGTTGGCGATGCGCTTTTTGGCGCGCTCAAGCCGTTTGTTGGTGCGCACGATCCCAACGTAGTCCCACATCAGGCGCCGGATTTCGTCCCAGTTATGCGAGACCACCACCAACTCATCGGCGTTGTGCGCATTGCCCGATTCCCACGGTGGAATTGAGATTTTGGGCAGCGTGTATCGGCCCTCGATGACACGATCTGCAGCGCGATGCGCACAGACCAGTGCCTCCAGCAACGAATTGCTGGCTAAGCGGTTGGCCCCATGCAACCCCGTGCAGCCCACTTCGCCGACGGCGCACAATCCCATGATCTCGGTCGCACCATTCACATCCGTGAGCACGCCGCCACACTGGTAATGCGCCGCGGGAACAACGGGAATGGGCTCCTTCGTCATATCGATCCCAAACCCAAGGCAGGTGCGGTAAATATTGGGAAAGCGCTCGATCAAAAAGGGAGCGGGTTTGTGGGTGATATCCAGCCACACGTGGTCGGCGCCGCTGCGTTTCATCTCGCTATCGATCGCCCGGGCAACGATGTCTCTGGGCGCCAGCGATTGGAGTGGATGATACTTGTCCATGAAAGGTGTGCCGTCGATTCCCTTCAGCACACCACCTTCACCGCGCACCGCTTCGCTGATCAAAAATGACTTTGCCTTCGGATGATAAAGACATGTCGGATGGAACTGGATGAATTCCATGTCCGCCACGGCAGCTCCCGCGCGATAGGCCATGGCCACACCGTCGCCAGTGGCGATGTCGGGATTTGTCGTATAAAGATAGACCTTCCCGCAGCCTCCAGTCGCCAGCAGAACGACCGGCGCGGCGAACGTATCCACTTCTCCGGTCTTGCGCGCCAGCACGTAAACGCCGATGCATCGATTCGGTCCTTCACGGCCGAACTTCTGTGTCGTGATCAGGTCGATCGCGAAATGGTCCTCGAAAATTTGAATGTTCGGATGGCTTGCGATCGCGCCCAGCAGCGCCCCTTCGATCTCCCGTCCCGTCACGTCCTTGGCGTGCAGAATTCTTCGGCGCGAGTGCCCGCCCTCCTTTCCGAGGTCCAACTCGCGGGTTCCATGCGGGCCAGCCACTTCCCGTTCCGAAAAACGCATCCCAAGTTCGATCAATTCTGCAATGCGCGCCGGGCCTTCCTGCACGATGGTGCGCACCACGTCCTCTTTGCACAGGCCTGCCCCGGCTTCCAGCGTATCCCGCACGTGCAGTTCGAACGAATCTTCCTTGCTGGTCACGGCCGCGATTCCTCCCTGTGCGTAATTGGTGTTCGATTCGGCCCGATCCTTTTTGGTGATGATCGCCACACGGCCGTGGGGCGCAACTTTCAACGCGAACGAAAGTCCGGCGATTCCGCTGCCCAGCACCAGGAAGTCGAACGGTTGCATCAGGCCCTTCCGCCGTCGAGCGCGGCATTGTCAATCAGTCGCGTTGAGCCAACGAACACTGCCAGCGCCATGTGGGTGCGCCGATCCACTGAATTGACGGGTTGCAGCGTAGCCGGATCGAAGAATTCGATGTAATCGACTCGCGCCGCGGGCTGCTCCTCGATGAATGCCCGCAGTTCCGACCGCAGCGCGTCGGCCTGGATGGGGCCTTGTTGCCGGACGGCTTCGCGCGCCTTCGCGATGGCCTCCGAGAGTGCCAGCGCCTGCTCTCGCAACGGACCTTTCAAGTATTTGTTCCGCGAGCTCATCGCCAGGCCGTCGCGCTCGCGGATCGTCGGAGCGACAACGATCTTGACCGGAAAATTCAGATCCCGCGTCATACGGCGCACGACCGTCGCCTGCTGAAAATCTTTCGCGCCGAATACCGCCACGTCGGGAAGCACAAGGTTAAGCAGCTTGGCCACGACCGTGCCGACGCCACGAAAGTGTGTCGGCCGCGCTTCGCCTTCCATTCGGCGTGAGAGTTCCTCCTCCACAACGTAGGTGCTGAAATCCTTCGGATAAATGGCCTTTGTCTCTGGCGCAAACACGACATCTGCGCCGGCTTCGCGGCAGAGTTTGCGGTCGCGGCCAAAATCCCGTGGATAACGCGCAAAATCCTCGGTTGGCGCAAACTGCGTCGGGTTCACGAAAATGCTCACTACCACCTTGCCTTTGGACCCGGCGAGCCGACGAGCTCGCCGTATGAGCGAGACATGACCGGCATGCAAGTAGCCCATGGTCGGGACAAAGGCGACGCGCACGCCTTGCCGCCGCCAGCGCATGGCGAGACGTTGCATGATCATGACCGAGGTGATCACCCGCATGGTTGAAAATGTTCCGCGCTTTGCGTCATTGGCAATCTAAATGTCAGTCTCGGGCATCGCAGGGCTCAAACAAATTCGATTGAAAAGAACACCGAACCTGCTACAAAGGGTCTCAGAGCCCTTTAATTTCCCGGAAGCGCGGCGATGGCCGCTCTGCTGTGAAATTTTGTGCTAGCGGTGGCCGTATTATTCGTATGAGCACAGGCGTTGCGACTTCATGGAGAGGACGATCTATGACGCGCCCCGGTTGCCGCGGGCCCTCCAGAGCGGCCTTCACTGCCGCCGGCCTTGCCGCCACTATCTTCTTATCGCCGGCCTTCAGCGGATTCGGCCAGGCGCCGATCGTTTTGGCCGCGCCTGAGTTGTTGCCAACTGGCGATCTTCGAATCGGCGTGAGTGGCGCGCCAAATGATTTCGTCTCTCTTCAATATTCGGCAGACATTGGTGGCGCATGGAATCTCCTCGCCTCCTTTCACCTCGACGCCAGCGGCACGGGCGAATATATCGACTCCGCCGCCAGTCCTCAACGTGTCTACCGCGCGAGTATGGATGGGGGAGGAGGCAACGTCTACTCGGTAAACATTATTGGCTTCATCCGCGTCCCGGTCCCGGCTGCAGGAGCCTTCATTGGAAATCCATTCCTGACCACAAACGGAAATGCCATCGCAAGCGTGCTTCCCAATGCGCCCAACGGAATCGTGGTCATGAAAATTGGCGCCTCGGGTTACCAGGCTAACAATTTCCTCAATGGCTGGTGGGACCCCAGCATGCCTCTTCGGCCCGGGGAAGGATTCTTCGTCAAAAATGCGCCGGCTGGCGGCGCTACTCTCACCTTTTTAGGGGAAGTGGTGCAGGCAAACTGCAGCCGGCTTCCGGCAGGCCTTTCGCTTGCCAGTTCGATTGTGCCCCGCTCCGGTCCGTTGCAATCGCAACTCCAGTTTCCGGCAACGGATGGCGACGAAGTTTTTATCTTCAACAGTTCCTCAGGTGCGTACGACGTTTACGATTTTTTCTTCGACGCCTGGTTTCCCGGCGAACCTTTCATTGCTGTGGGACAAGCTTTTTGGTGCAGTAAGTCGACGGCAGCCGACTGGGTGCAGGCAGGGGGCGGTGGTGGTTGCGGGTTCGGGCCAACCGTTCTGGCCTCCAGCGTCGCTCAAGTTAACTTCTTCACCTACAGCAGCACTCCTGGTTTTGGCCGCGTGCTCGGATCCGATGGCGTTACGCCACTTGGCACGAACTTTCTGGCACAGCTTTACGCAGGCACGAACGCCGCCGAAGCGAGTCTGGTGCGAAGCGGGACAGCAGTTCGCTTTCTACCTGGGACTGTCGCAGGATATGTCAGAGGCGGAGTGGTTGATCTCAACAACGCTTCTCCCGGTCAAACCGTCTATTTGCAGGTGCGGGCGTGGGATTCCGCCTTTGGGACCAACTACGAAGCGGCGGTTGGAGGCAGTCGCGGCAAGTCCGGCGAATAACTTCCCGTCCTTCTCGTTGGCGGATCCGCCAGTGATTACCGCGCAGCCCATAAGCACTTCAGTTGGAGTTGGCGCCAGTGCCCAGTTCAGCGTAACAGCGAGCGGGTCCTTACCCTTGAGTTTTCGATGGCGCCGCAGCGCCACGACCTTGACTAATTTCGTCCTCAATTCACACACCAGCATTTTCATTCTTAACAATGTTCAGGCGAATCAAGCGGGCAATTATAGCGTCGTGGTCACAAACAGCGCCGGTTCGACCCTCAGCAGTACGGCCGTCCTGACTGTTTTGGCCGACACCGACGTCGATGGCATCCCGGACTCATGGGAGTTGGCCCATGGGTCCAATCCGACGAACGCAGCCGATGCGGTAGTGGATTTGGATGGTGATGGCATGACAAATCTGGACGAATATCGCGCCGGCACCGATGCGATTGACGCGCAAAGTTACCTGCGCCTGGAATCAATCACGTCAATCGGCGGTTCAGTGTCGCTGCAATTCGCCGCTCGCGCCGGGATTTTTTACAGTCTGCAATACAAAAACTCATTGAACGATACCGTCTGGGCAGCGCTCTCA
>WNFK01224929.1_pt6 | contig 10756 bp, 10 predicted proteins | sample 5400281 | NCBI WGS metagenome assembly WNFK01 (sample SAMN13153350, study PRJNA577476) | soil metagenome | isolation source: 20 cm soil on Douglas fir-dominated hillslope | place: USA:California | collected 2013-09-17
CGTTCAGCGTTGATTCGTTCAAAAACTTTACGCGGTATAACGGCTTCGCCGCGTACTTCAAGTTCTGCTTTGTCAGATTTCAAATTCGAGATATCAGCCCGCAACTTAAGCGGAATACTGCGAATCGTTCGCGCGTTCAAGGTTACGTCTTCACCGATGCGGCCGTCGCCGCGCGTCACTCCTCGAGCCAGCAACTGCTTCTCGTAATGCAGACTCAGCGAGAGCCCGTCAATCTTCAACTCAGCCACGTAGTCGACCCGCTTTCCATCCGCCAGCCGCTGGCAGCGCAGATCGAAGGCGCGCAACTCCTCGAGGTTGTAACTGTTATCGAGCGAGAGCATTGGACGGCGATGTACGACCTGGGAGAAACCTTCGGCCGGTTTACCGCCAACGCGCTGGGTGGGACTGTCAGGGGTTATTTGATCGGGGTGTTGTTGCTCGAGTTTCTGAAGACTTTCCAGCAGCGCATCATATTCCGCGTCTGATATCTCGGGATTGTCCTGAACGTAATAGAGATCTTCATGACGTCGAATCTCTTCGCGCAGCTTTTCAATCTGCTGACTGGCAGTACCTTGTTTTGCCAAGGTCTAATCTCCTCATGAATTTCGCTGATGAACCAGCGGGGGCAAGCCCGCCTTCCTGACCCTCGAGCTGATTAGAGTTGACGTTGGGATTCTCGAGTAGAAAGACCTTCAAAACAGGAAACTACCACTCTAGTAACAGAATCTCTCAGGTCGGGAAGGTGGGCTTGCCCCCGCTCTTCCAATCTTTAACTGTGCGACACAGTCGCGCGCCCTTCCCGAATCCCGCTCACCTTTGTGATGCCACTCGTTTTAGTTTTAGTTTCACCGAGCCGGTGAATAACCCGCCCGATAAACTTGATGCTCTGTAGAAAATCATCAACGCGAATATTCTCGTCTGGCCCGTGCGGGTTTGATCCGGCATAACTGATTCCGAAAGAGGCAACCGGTGTAGGCGGGCTCGAGGCTCCGCAAACCGCCCCGACCGGCCCGCTCGATGGATCCATCGGATAAACCAAAGGTGCGCTGCCATATAACTCCGTGGCAGCGCCGATTACTGCGCGGGCCACTACCGAACTGCTTGACGATTTCGCCAGCGGAGCGCTCCCGAGTTCGTTGATCTCGATATCCTTGAAACCGCGCACGTCGAGGTGGGCCCGCAGTAACTCGATGACAATTTCCGGCGTCAGATCAGGCACTAGACGAAAATCGAGTCGTGCCATGGCAGTGCTCGGCAGCACCGTCTTCACTCCCGCCTCGGTGTGGCCCGTTTGAATTCCACAGATCGTGCAGGTTGGGCCGAATATGTGTTCCTTCACGAGCGCCGGCCCCTTCATCGAACGCAACCAGCCGGCGATACGGAATTCCCGCTTCAACCCGGCTTCGTCAAGTTCGATTGCTTTAAGGGCTTCGTTGTCCTCTGCGCTGACTGGTGCGATACATGACGAAAAACCATCGATCGTTATTACGCCCTTCGGCGAAGTGATTGTTGCCAGTGCCTGAACCAGACGCCAGGCCGGGTTGGGAACAATCGCTCCCCACTTTGAGTGCAGGTCAGTGCGCGCGCCGTGGGCCCTCAATTCCAAAAACTGTATACCTTTGAAACCAAGACTGATAACCGGCCGCTCTTTTGTATCTTTGTAACCTTCGTCCCAAATGCATCCCTGTGCCGCCAGCATCTCTGCATTTTCAACAGCGAAGCGGTAAAGACTCGGACTACCCAGGCCGTCTTCACCATCAACCAGGAATCTCAACGACACCGGCAGTTTGCCGAAGGTTTTTTGATAGGCTTCGACCGCCGCCACGCGAGCAACCAGATCGCCCTTGCTGTTGGCTGCTCCGCGGGCGTAAAGCTTGCCATCGATGATCGTCGCGGCAAAGGGTCCTACTGACCATTCGCTCAAGTGTCCAACCGGCTGAACATCGTAGTGACCATAGACGACGAAGCTCTGCGAGCCGCTGCCACATTCGCCGTAGATAATCGGGTAGCCGTTGCCGATACGAAACGAGCGTGTGCCGATACCTACGCGCTGCATCATCTGTTCGACGGATTCGGCAACCGCGCGCATGCCCGTGCCACGCGCCGCGACGGAGGGCATGCGGCAAAGCGCCTGCAGTCTCTCGGTGAAACTGCGCGCATGACGGTCAACGTATCGATCGAAGCGAGTGAAGGGCATACTCAAATTTCAAATCTTAAATCTCAAATTTCTCGCCTGCGCACGACACGGCGTCGAGCTCTTAATCGGAACTAGTTCAATTGGCAATTCAAGTTTCACCGCTGAACGGATTGCCAAACTTCCTGCGGGTATAACAAATAGCGTGGTTGTTCTGACGCCCGCTCGAATCCTGCAGCAATCAGTCCGTTGGTCAAAGCCTGCTGAAACTCGCCGCGGACGCGCAATTGATCTTTTCGTGCCTGAGCGGGATCCTCCCGACAGAGTTTGGTCCAGTTAGCCGGGATTTCAATCATCGCTGCCGGTTTGATCGGCGCAGTCTCCGTCGAGGAAGAATCTCCGTTGGCAAGGCTGATCACCCTCGGCGAATCGAGCTGCCAGCTGGCGAACAGGCGATCGCTATCGATGCCTGCGGGTTCGACATTAGCCAACGACGGGCTGGTTGCGTAATCCGTTCCGTAAAAATTCACTGCATAGTTGCTTACCGTTACGCCCAGGCGGTTCAAATTGAAATGCGCGTTGCGAGCCTGCATCGGATCCCAGGTCCACTTGATAGAGCTGCGACCTTCCTGAATCGCCCGCTCACGTTGGCGCCACTTCAGGCGGGCGCCCACCCCCTGGTTTTGAAAATCCGGATCGACCGCCATCATATGCGAGTAACCGAAAATCTCAGTGCCGCGAATGGCCGCTAAATGGTGAACAAACCCAACCAGTCGATCGTCAACGAAGGCGCCTAACGTCCAACCGCCAGCCTGTCGGGAAACGATTAAATGACGGCGCGGCGAGATCTCGAGATCCGGAAGTCCAAAGACTTCTCGCTGCAGGCGAATGCAGCTATCCAGTTCATCGATCGTTGTGCATTCGCGAATAACGATGTCTGCCATCGGCATCAAGAAGCGAACAGGAATTGTTAACTGAGATATGGCCAACACAGGCTTGGCAAAGTACAGAACCGCGAGCGGTAGCGAGCAGATGCTACGAGCAAATCAACGCGGCATTGGACTGCCTGGAGGGATGCTTGTAGCATCCCCTCGCTACCGCTCGCGGTTCTGCAATAGCACCCCCGCCTAAGCTGTTGTCTTGGGCGAACACGCCGGCACCTCGATCACGGTTCGCAATCCGGTGGCGTGGCGATTCTCAAGTGTAACCGAACCCTTCATTAATTCGAGTAATCGACGTCCTACGATTATCCCTAATTCGTTGAGGTCGGTTTTGCCAGCCCGCGGTGTGTCTACCGGATCGAAAACGCGCGACATGTCTTTGATTGGTTCGCCTTCATCCTCTATTTGCACCTGAAGCGACGACGGGTCAATCAGCTTGGCATCGACGGTAACGCTCTGTCCTTCCCGGCTGCGGCTAACCGCCCAGGCCAGGAAAGTATAGAGCACCTGCCGTAAGCGTCCGCGATCAGACACGATGGTAGTTACTTCCGGGGCCAAATTACACTCGATCTTCACGTCGCGCTTTTGCGCCTGTCTGCCAACTGCGACGCAAGTTTCGCGCAGAGTTTCAGGAAAAGAAAGCTCCTGCAGAAAAATTTCAGCCGGGCCGGCCTCGAGACGAGACAGATCGACCAGTTGATTTAGACTGGCAAGCAATTGCAGGCCAGAGTTTTGAATTTTCTGACAGAAGCGCTGCTGAGGTTCGCTCAACTTTTCCTGGTCAAGCATGATCTCAGCAAAGCCAAGTATCGAGGTCAGAGGCGTGCGCAGCTCATGCGACATTCGCGCCAGAAAAAGCGAACGGTAGTGTGAAACATGTCGAAGCTCGCGATTGGCTTCTTCAAGCTCGACGGTTCGCAGCTGAAGTTGCTCGATTAGATCGGCGATCCGCTCGTCGTCCACGTGCTCTACCGACGCTCCATTGTTGCCTTTGGGACTATCAGTCACTTGCTTGCCCGGTCCTGAATTGGTAGAGGGTTAACGATTGAAGCTGCTGCGGGCTCCACGTGTGCTCCTCAAATTGTTTGGAAAGTTCAATATAAGACTGCGCCGATTGAGTGTCAAAGCCGTGCTTCTTTTTTAACTAAATCGTGCGTTATCATGCTTTAAGGTAGAGGCACGCTGCCACTGCCTCAAATCTCCCAGACAAAATCAACGATGGGCAAACTAACAGAGCAACCGCTGGCGGAACTCATTCGCGAGATCTCGATTAAGGCTTTGTCAGGAACACTTCGGCTCGAATACGAGCGGATGCAAACGGCTGTCTATTTTGATAAGGGTCAACTGATCTACGCAGCTTCAAACCTGCGAACGCTACGCTTGCGCGAATATCTCGTCAAGCGAGAACTTATCCCAGAAAAAGATCAGGCAAAGCTGGAAAACGGTCTACCGGATCTTGAACTCGCGGAAGCCCTGGCCAAAGACGGAACCCTAAGGCAAAAAGATATTGATGCGCTGCTGGTAATACTGGTTAGCGATATCCTGCGCGTCTCGCTGTTATGGACAGAGGGTACGTGGGACTTTAATGGCCGCGCCCGCCTGGCTGATTCGATTAACGTCAAGATCGATACCGGAACACTGCTCCGTGAAGCGGCTCAAAGGATGCCCCTCAACTTCGTTTCGGGCCGTTTTCGGAATCCAGGCGAGATGATTGCGCGCGCGCCGGGACTATCTCCAACGAGCAGTTTTCGCCCGGCCGAAAGCTTCATTCTTTCTCGGCTCGATAAGCCAATAAGGCTGGAGGAGTTGATTTCGCTGAGTGGCTTACCGGAACCGGAAACGCGGCGTGTCCTTTATGGCCTGGCTCTTAGTGACTTCATAACCCGCGAATACTGGCAAAATGCTTTTCGCACCGACACCACGAAGTCGGGCCAGGCGCAATCTGCAAGTTCCGCTGCGCCGGCCGTCACCGCTAAACCGGAACAATCCGATAATTGGCTTAGTGCGAGCATTGAGAATGTAGACCTGGAAGAATTTTTGAAACGGCTGAAGACGGCGACGAATCACTACCAGGTACTCGAGCTGCCGGCAACGGCGAACATAAGCGAAATCAAAGACACCTACTATTCGATGGCCCGGCGCTACCACCCAGATAGATTCCATCTAAAATCGGGGACGAAGGTGCACGCGGAGATCAGTTCGGCCTTCGCTCGAGTAACCCAGGCCTACGAAACCCTAACGAACCCGAATGCGCGGGCCGGTTATGACCACACGCTGGAACGGACCAGACAATATGCGGAGGCGGAGGCACAAAAGGCAGCCAAAACTCGAGAGAGCGGTGGGTCGCCTGAACATTTGGATCCTGATAGGGCCGCCTCCGAAACAGGAGTAGATAGTGCCGAATACAGTTTTCGCGAAGGGTCTGGCGCTTTAGAACAGGGCCGCATCAGGGCAGCGATCCAGTACCTGTCGAATGCTGCGCGGCTGGAACCGAAAGAGGCGCGTTATCGTGCCTATTACGGACGGGCGCTGGCTGCGGACGAAAACACGCGCCGGTTGGCCGAGAATGAATTTCAAGCCGCTATTAAACTGGAGCCCGCTAACGCGCTTTTTCGTACAATGCTGGCTGAGTTGTATTTTGAGTTAAAGTTTCATCGCCGCGCCCAGACAGAGTTGGACCGGGCGCTGGCAATTGATCCCCATAACGCTGCGGCAAACCTGCTGTTGCGCAAACTGGCAAAGTCGCGCAAGGTAGGTTAGCCTCGAGTTTTGAAATCTGAAGTTGCGATCTGAGATTTCAAATCTGAAATTTCAAATCTAATCTGAGATCTGAAATCTGAAATCTGAAATTTGAAATCGCTCTAATGTCCACCACTTACCGCAGCCCTGAAAAAGACCGTCAAGCGCGCGAGGCTTACCTGCAACTAGCTGCCGCCGCTGATGAGTTTGAAAAGTATGCTAACCCGCATGCTGTTCGCATTGCCGCGATCGCAGACAAGATTGCCGAGGCTTTTCACATGGCTCCCCAGGATCGGAAATCACTGCGCACGGCAGCGCGCATGCACGATCTCGGCGAAGTAGCCATGGAGCGAGAGTATATTCAACGGGCCGGCTCGCTTACGGATGAAGAGCGGACCGACCTCGAGCGGCATCCGGTCATCGGCGAGCAGGAAGCCGCGCGCGCCAGCGCCGACCGTGACGTGCAACTGTTAGTTCGCTGGCATCACGAATGGTGGAACGGTTCCGGTTATCCGGACGCGCTCAGTTGCGGGTAGCAGATTCATATGCGGCGTTAACAGATGCACGACCGTTTCGGCCGGCCCTCACCGAAGAGGATGCTCGCGCCAGTATTGTCGAGCGCGCCGCAATCGAATTCGATCCGGCAGTAGTCAAAGTACTTCTTTCACTGCAGGATCTTGAGGAGTTGCGATCTTACGCAAAGCCGGTTGACCCTTCCGACTCGACTGCGACAGTTGATGATGGTTGGAATCTTTTTTCTTTGTTCATGAGATAGATTTGGAGGGCGGTGACCTGTCACCGCATTCCAAATAGGAATCGCTTAAGGAATCAATAAGTGGCTTACGTCGCATCTGCAACTTTTCCCAACGGCTGGTTAAACTTCGAGCTAAGCGTCTTGCGTCGTTTGAAGTTCTCTTCAATCGCGCTTCCCTTCACCGGAGAACCAAATCTTGGCGTACAGCTAAAGCGTTGGAACGTGCGTGTAGCCGCCAACGACTCAATGATGTGGGCACATACCAAAGCCACCGCCTTGATAGAAAATGATTCGGAACGACTCACTGAAGAAGATCTGGAAGCTATCGTTGACGATGCTTACGTTCCGCGCGAGCGGCTTGACAATCCTTCGCTCGGGAATTGGTTTAATGAAACTGACGCCTGGTGGTTCGATAATGTTCGCTTCAACGCCGAGAGATTAGACAATCAATACAAACGCGCCGTGGCTTTGACGCTGGGTATGATGGTGGGCGACTACGTTCTCTCCTTCACCGCGGAAACCAGTCACCTGCGTGAGCCTCTCTCTTTGTCGCGCGTGTTCCGCCAGTTTGCCGAAGACCTGCCGTTTCATTACGACGGCTCGCTGCGCAGTAAAGCGACCAACCAGGAGACGCGCACGTTCGTGGCCGAACGCCGCCATACTGACCTGCTCTTTCTGCGTTTGCCCACGCCAATGCAACTGCAAACCACCCCACAACAAGTTCTGGCCTGGCGCGAAGAATGGTTACAGGGTGGTGATGATTTTTGGGGCGACTTTGAGAAAAACCGCGCCGGCAAGCTCGGTTCACGGGTGCAGAGCAAGCAGCAATATCTTGGCCTGGTGGAGGACTTGCTTCACACTGCCGCGCACCTGCCCGGATGGGCCATAGCCCATACCGAGAATGGTTTCATCTCCACCGACGAACTGGTTGAGACCATCAGCCGCGTCCGGAAGATCGACGCAGTTTACTCAAAGGATTTTTCTGATTTACTGGGCCTGCGCGCCGCGATCGTTACGGCTCAGGGTTAGCCACCACGAATCGATAGCCAACCCCTCTTACCGTCAGAAGATGTTCCGGCTTGGTGGGATCGTCTTCAATATACTTCCGCAAACGTACGATGAAGTTATCGATGGCCCGCGTGTCGGTATCCTCGTTGAGCCCCCACACATTTTCAAGAATTGCCTTCCGCGACACAACATTGCCTTCATGCTTAACGAGGTAACGCAGCAGCTGCGCTTCCATCAAAGTTAATCTAATCGTCTGTTCAGGTGTGCGCAGTTCGAGGTTTCCAAAATCAATGACGCGGTTATTGAACTCGAATTCTTCGAGGCTTTCCTGGTCCTGTTCTGCTTGCTGAGCTTCCGGCTCAGCTCTGGCAGCTTGTTCCTGCGTCAGATCCTGATGAAACCATTGGCGTCGCCTCAGTAAGGCATTGAGTCGGGCCAGCAGGACTGACAGCTCAAAAGGCTTGGGAAGATAGTCGTCAGCGCCAGACTCAAAACCGCGCAGCACATCTTCCGGACGTCCGCGCGCAGTCAACATCAGGACAGGCACAAAGTAGCCGGCGGCGCGCAGTTCGGCAGCCACAGTAAATCCATCTTTGCCGGGCAGCATTACATCAAGCACCAGCGCATCGTAGGTTTGCCGCTTATCGAAAAATAACGATAGAGCGGCCTCGCCATCACTGACGGCGTCGACGGTATAGCCTTCAGCTTCGAGGTTGAAGCGCAAGCCATCAGCCAGGTGTTGCTCATCTTCTACAACCAGCACGGCGCTCATCGGTTGAAATCCTTCTTCATTGGATAATGGGTCGCCTCGCCGCGAATGTCCGATCAACTGATGGAAACTCTGGCAACGCCTTCGTCGCAGAGCGACGATTGAATTTAGCCCGGCCTTAGGCAGCCGGGCTAAATTCATGCCGACTCTACGCGTCGAAGTCTCACAGCCGCGGGAGTTCGATTGTAAATCTACTCCCCCGGCCAGGACCTTCACTCTCAGCGAACACTTTTCCTCCGTGTCGCTCAACTACGGAACTCACGATAAACAATCCGAGGCCGGTGCCCTTAAACCTGGCCATCACCCGCCCGGGGACGCGGTAAAAGCGCCTGAAGATGCGTTTGAGCTGTGCCGAAGGGATGCCAATTCCTTTGTCCTCAATCCGGACCGCCACCTTTTTCGCATCAAGCGCCGCTACTTCAACCGAAATCTGAACGCCCTTGACTGAGTATTTGACGGCATTGTCGAGCAGGTTTGAAATGGCCACGCGCAATTCCTCGGCGTCAGCCTTTACTTGCGGGCGTTCGCCGTTGACTGCTTCGGTAAACGTCACCGCCTCAGGAGCGAGGTTGTGGCGAACGCGAGTGAGGTTTACGCATTCCGTAACCAGTTCACCGACGTCTACCTTCCTCAGGTTGAGTTTGCGGCGACGTTGACCGGATTGACCGGCCCGCAAGACTTGCTCGACGGTCTGCAATAGACGGTCGCTATCGGCCAGCATCACATCGTAAAACTCCTGCCGCTTGTTCTCGTCAAGTTCGCGCTTCTTCAGTGTCTCGAGATAGAGCCGGATCGAGGCGAGTGGTGTCTTTAGCTCATGAGTGACCGCGTTAATGAACGCATCATGCTGTTCGTTGCGCCGTATCTCACGAATGAGGAAGGTTGTGTTAAGGACGAGACCGGTAATAATTAGCAGGAAGAAGATTATGCCAAAAACGAGCAGGGCGATTTCAGTCGCGTTGAGAATGATCCAGCCGACATTCAAGGCCACAGCCAGCGCCACCAGGCACGCGCCCAGCGTAATAAAAAAGGCTATCGACTTACGACGACCACTAACTGCCATAAGTGCATTGTAGCAGGCGGAGACGCAGTGAGGAGCAGAGGCAGGGGCAGACGGCAGGAGACAATCAGTAGTTCAAAAGGAAAAAGCAGCAGGAAGGGGTTTTCCCTGCCTACTGCTCCTGCCGTCTGCTGCTGGTCTTGATCAGGCCGCTTTCTGCAGCTCAGCCACCGGTGGATTCGCTGCCGCCAGTATTTGCTCTTTACTAATAACTCGGATCCCGTTGGCCAATCCAAGCAATTGCAGCGTGCGGATCCCATACCAGTTGAAGTCGACTTCATACCACGTTAATCCGTGGCGTGCAGCGCGCGGATGTGCGTGATGGTTGTTGTGCCAGCCTTCGCCAAATGAAAGCAGCGCCACCCACCAGCTATTCGTTGAGTCGTCCGTCGTTTGAAAGCGGCGGGTGCCCCACAAGTGCGTTGCCGAATTCACGAGCCAGGTGAAGTGGAGTCCGATCGTGACTCGCAGGAAAACACCCACAAACAAGAACGACCAACCACCCATGGCAAACAAAAGAGCTCCTGAAATAATTAAGGGAACGTAATAGAACTTGTTAAGGAACATGTGCACCGGATCCTTCATCAGATCGGGCGCGTATCGCTGCAGCACACTCTCTTCGTGTTGCTGCGCGGTGCCGCGCAAGATCCAACCCATGTGCGCCCACCAACGTCCATCTCGCGGCGTGTGTGGATCGCCGGGCTCGTCAGTGTTTGCATGATGAATACGATGAGTGACGACCCAGTTGATCGCTCCACCTTCCAGCGCGAGCAAACCACAAAACGTCAAAAAGTATTCAACCGCTTTCGGCGTCTTATAACCACGATGCGTCAGCAAGCGGTGAAATCCCATGCCTATGCCTAAACTGCCCGATATCCACCAAAGCAACAACGTAACCGGCACCACTTTCCAGCTGAGCATGAATAGGGCCGCAATAGATCCCAAATGAAAAATGATCATGAAGATTGTGGTGTTCCACTTGATAGCGCCGTGCTTGTTAAGATTGACCGTTTTGCTGCTCATTAATACTCCAGTGCCTCTCAAAAATATTCAGTCATACATTGGATGCTGACCGACGATTTCATACTAACAACTGGCAGCGGCGGAGGTTGTAATAGTTATGTAATCAGCCTTTTAGCACTCGGACTTCGAGGTCCATACCTGTGCTGCAACTTGCCTGAACACGCAACATAGTGCATTATTGTGGTGTTACTCCTTCTCTCTTGCATCAACGGTGATGCGCCCACGCCTGATGTATGGCTTCGGCGTTTGAGATAGTGCGAGAGCGGGCAATGGAAAATATGAAGAAGCTGCTCAACTGAGCGCCCGAACGCGGGCCTTCGCTGCTACC
>WNFK01169372.1_pt1 | contig 10755 bp, 8 predicted proteins | sample 5400281 | NCBI WGS metagenome assembly WNFK01 (sample SAMN13153350, study PRJNA577476) | soil metagenome | isolation source: 20 cm soil on Douglas fir-dominated hillslope | place: USA:California | collected 2013-09-17
CGACGTGGTCTACCGGTCGCCGCTCGAAGCTCGCATCGCGGGGCTCCGCGGCCTCGTCGACGGACGCGCGATCTCGGTCGCGGCGTTCGCGAGCCAGGCGCTCCGCCGCGCGGCCGAGTTTCGGCTCCGCGGCGCCGACGCCGTGATCGCGTACTCCTCGGTCATGGCCCAGTACATCCCGGAGCGCTCGGGCGTGCCTCGCCTGATGGACTTCGTCGACGTCGACTCCGACAAGTGGCGGCTCTACGCGGAGCGCCGCCGCGGGCCCGCCGCATGGATCTATGCGCGCGAGGCCGGCCGGCTCGCCCGGTTCGAGGAGCGCGTGGCACGGACGTGGGACCACTCGCTCTTCGTATCGGTTCGCGAATCGCGGCTCCTCGCGGCGCGCGTTCCCGACCGTCCCTGGACCGCGCTCCCGAACGGCGTCGACCTGAGCTACTTCGCGCCGCCGTGCCGCGGCAGGGACGGGGCCCATGTACACGGAAACGGGAACGGTCACGGCGCGCACGCGAAGCCGGGAGCGGACGCGGCACCGGAAGGGACTCCGGGCATCGTCTTCACGGGGCTCATGAACTACTTCCCGAACGTGGACGGCGTCCGTCACTTCTGCGCCGAGATCTTCCCGCGCGTGCGGGCCGAGGTTCCCGACGCGCGGTTCGTCATCGTGGGCCGGAACCCCGTCCGCTCCGTGCGCGCGCTCGCGCGTCTCCCCGGCGTGTCGGTCACGGGCGCCGTCCCCGACGTCCGGCCCTACCTCGCGTCGGCCGCGGTCTCCGTGGCCCCGCTCCGCGTGGCGCGCGGGCTCCAGAACAAGATCCTCGAGGCCATGGCCATGGCGCTTCCCGTGGTCGCGACCTCGGCGGCCTTCGAAGGAGTCGGCGCGCCGCGAGGAACGGGCGGCGAGGTCGCGGACAGTCCCGACGCGTTCGCGCGCTGCGTCGTGGAGCTGCTCCGCGATCCAGAGCGTCGGCGGAGCGCGGGGGAGTCGGCGCGCGCCTATGTCGAGCGCCATCACCGCTGGGCGGATCACGGTGCGGCCCTGGACGAGCTGATCGGACGTCTCGTCGTACAACGACCTGGAGACACAGCTCGACGGCAATAGAGTCGTGCTTGTAACATGCATAACGATAGATCGTTGAACGCGTCATTTAAGGCTTCACTTGAATCTAAGCCCACGGCCTCCACGACGCCGGCGCGCGCCCGCCGCCTCATGACCTCCGCCGACGGTCACGCCGGCGTCCGCCCCATTCGCGTGATGCACGTCGTCGGCTCCCTCGCCCTCGCCGGCATGGAGTACGGCGTCATCAAGGTGGTGAACCGCCTCCCCGAACGGATCCAGCCCTCGATCTGCTGCCTCCGGCATCAGGAGGAGGCGACCCGCGCGGTACTCGACCCGAGGGTGCCGGTCGTGGAGCTGCGCCGGAGCACGCACCGGAACTACGCGCTCGTCGGCGTCCTCGCGGCGCTCTTCCGCCGGGAGCGGATCGACGTCGTCCATTCCCACAACTGGCTGACCTACCTCTACGCCGTGCTCGGCGCACGCCTCGCGGGCGTTCCCGTGGTGATCCACGGCGAACATGGCCACGACGAGGCGGCCGCGCCGGCCCGGCGCCTGTGGGGGAAGCGAGCGCTCAAGCCGTGGGTCACCCGGTTCGTCGCGGTCTCCGCCAACATCGCGCGGGAGCTCGAGCGGGAGTGGGGCGTTCCGTCGGGACGAATCGCGTGCATCCCGAACGGCGTCGACCTGCTCGCCTTCGGGGGCCATCTCGACGGCGCCCGTGTGCGGCGCGACCTCGGGCTCGAGCCCGAGGACGAGGTCGTGCTGAACGTCGGCGGAATCCGCCCCGTGAAGGACCACCCCACGCTCCTTCGAGCGTTCGCCCACGCGCGCGCCTCGCGCCCCCGCGCCCGTCTCGTGCTGGTCGGCACCGACTACGACCGGGGACTCCGCTCGGGACTCGAGTCGCTCGCGTCGGAGCTCGGCGTGCGGGACGACGTCCGATTCACCGGCGTGCGGCGCGACATTCCCGAGCTTCTCGCGGCGAGCGATCTCTACGTGAACAGCTCGCTCTACGAGGGGATGTCGAACACGATCCTCGAGGCGATGGCGACGCGGAAGCCCGTCGTGGCCACCGCGGTCGGGGGCAACGCCGATCTCGTGCGCGAGGGCGTCACGGGCCTCCTCGTCCCCGCGGGCAGCTGGAAGCGCATGGGCGACAGGATGGCCGAGCTCCTCGCCGACCGGGAACGGCGGAGCGCGATGGGCGCCGCGGCGCGGCTCCAGGTGGAGACGCGCCACGATATGGCATCGATGGTGGACGCCTACGCCTCGCTCTACGCGCAGTGCTTCGAGCGAAGCCGCGCCGGGCGGAGGAGCGCATGGCCGGGCTCACGGGTCCGTTCGGGGGGCGCCTGACGTGTGCGGCATCGCGGGCATCTTCGCAGCGGGCTCGAAGGATGCCCCGGGAACGACACGGAGCGGCAGCGGCGCGGTGCGCCGCGAAACTCTGGAACGAATGACGCGGACGCTCGAGCATCGCGGCCCGGACGACGAGGGGTATCACGTGAGCGGCCCGGTCGGTCTCGGATTCCGCCGGCTCTCCATCATCGACCTGGCCGGCGGCCACCAGCCGATCCTCACCGAGGACGGCAAGCTCGCGATCATCTTCAACGGGGAGATCTACAACTACCGCGAGCTTCGGAAGGAGCTCGCCGCCCGCGGCCATCGGTTTCAGACCGAGAGCGACACCGAGGTGATCCTGCTTGCGTACCGCGAGTGGGGGACCGATTCGGTTCGCCGGCTGCGGGGGATGTTCGCCTACGCGATCTGGGACGAAACGGAGCGCGCGCTCTTCCTCGCGCGCGACCGGTTCGGGATCAAGCCGCTCTACTATTCGTGGGACGGTCGGACGCTCCGGTTCGGATCGGAGATCAAGGCGATCCTCGAAGATCCGGAGATGCGCGTCACGCTGGACCCGCTCGCGTTGGACGAATACCTGACGTATCTCTACGTGCCGGCCCCCCGATCGATCTTCCGCGAGATCCGGAAGGTACTTCCCGGCCACTGCCTTCGGGTGACGGAGCGGGGCATCGAGGATCGCGAGTACTGGGACCTGATCATGCGCCCGGATTCTGCCCGAAGCGAGGAGGAGACCGCCCTCGGAATCCGCGCGGCGCTCCGGGAATCCGTCGCGTCACACCTGATGAGCGAGGTGCCGCTCGGAGCGTTCCTCTCCGGCGGCATCGACTCGAGCGCGGTCGTCGCGACCATGGCCGGCCTCATCGACCGTCCGGTCCAGACGGCGTCGATCGGCTTTCGCGAGGATGCCTACGACGAGCTTCCGTTCGCCCGGAGCGTGGCGCGGACGTTTCGAACGGACGCCCACGAGCGCACGGTGGAGGCGCACGCGGCGGACATCCTCGACCGCCTGACCTGGCACTACGACGAGCCGTTCGCCGACTCCTCCATGGTGCCGACCTGGTACGTGTCGCAGACGGCGCGCGAGCGGGTGACGGTCGCGTTGTCGGGCGACGGCGGCGACGAGAACTTCGCGGGTTACCGCCGCATGCGCATCGACGCGATGGAGAATCAGATCCGCTCGAGCCTTCCGCGGTGGGTGCGCCGGGGCGTTCTGGCGCCGATGGCGGCGGCGTATCCCAAGGCCGACCGGCTGCCGCGTCTCTTCCGCGGCAAGACTCTGATCACGAATCTTTCGCTCACCCCCGAGCGCGCCTACCACAACACCATGCGCTGGTTCACACCGGTGATGAAGGCGCGTCTCTACCGGCCGGGCCTGCGCGCCCAGGTGGGAGATCACGACCCCTTCTCGGTCCAGGAGGAATACTTCCGCCGCTCGGAGGGGTGGGATCCGCTATCACGCATCCAGTATGTCGACTTCAAGACCTATCTCCCCGACGACATCCTGACCAAGGTGGATCGCGCGAGCATGGCGCACTCGCTCGAGGTGCGCGTGCCCCTCCTCGATCATGTCTTCGTGGAGCACGTCGCGTCGATCCCGGCTTCGATGAAGCTGTGTCGCGGGGAAGGGAAGTACATCTTCAAGCGCGCGCTCCAGGGCCTCGTTCCGGACGAGGTGCTCACGCGGAAGAAGATGGGCTTCGGCGTTCCGATCGACCGCTGGTTCCGCGGCGAGCTGCGCGCTCCATTCGAGACGCGCGTGCTCGCCCCGCACTCCTGGTCGGCGTCGTTCTTCGAGCCGGCGGCGATCCGCCACCTCTGGAACCAGCATCAGCGCGGAGCCCGCGATCACAGCTACGGACTCTGGGCGCTCCTCGTGCTGGAGCACTGGGGCCGGCGCTTCGGCGGAGCGGCGCGATGAGCTCCGAGCGGCGGCTCCGGATCCTCTCCTTCACGACGCTCTTTCCCAACCCAGAAGAGCCGGCGCGCGGAATTTTCGTCCGGAACCGGCTCGCCGCGATCGCGGCGCACGCGGACGTGGTGGTGGCCGCGCCGGTGAACGCGGGCCGGAATCCCCGCGTCCTGCGCGCTCCGTTTCGGCGACGGGATCCCGCGGGATTCGAGGTGCTGCATCCCCGGTTTGCCGTACTGCCGGGCGTGCTCAAGTCGTGGGACGGAATGCTCCTCTATCGCGAGACCGCGGAGCGGATCCGTGCCGCGATCGAGCCGGGCGCGATCGATCTGGTCGACGCCCACTACGCCTATCCCGACGGCGTCGCCGCCGCGCGCCTCGCGGACGACCTCGGCGTGCCGTTCGTCCTCTCGGTGCGCGGCTCCGATCTCGAGGTGATCGCATGCGATCCGGGGCGGCGGAGTCCGATCCAGCGCACGCTCCGGCGGGCTTCGGCGGTGATCGCGGTCTCGCGGTCGCTGGCGCGCCGCGCCGAGGAGCTCGGCGCTCCCGCCGGCCGGATCCACGTCGTTCCGAACGGCGTCGATCCGGCGATCTTCCGTCCGCTCGATCGCCGCACGGCGCGCGCGACGCTCGGCATCCCCGAGCGTGAATCGATGGTCCTCGCGGTGGCGCGGCTCGACAAGGTGAAGGGACTCGATCTCCTCGTCGACGCGATGGTGGCGCTCCGGCGCCGCGCGTTCCTGTCGACGCGGGCCCACGTGGTGGGGGACGGCCCCGAGCGGCGCTCCCTCGACGCGCTCATCGCGCGCACCAGGGCTCCGGTCCGCCTGTACGGCGCGCTGCCTCCGGCGACGCTCCCGAGCTGGTACGCGGCCGCCAACGTGACCGCCCTCACGAGCACGAGCGAAGGCTGTCCCAACTCGGTGCTCGAAGCGCTCGCGTGCGCGCGGCCCGTGGTCGCGACCGCCGTGGGCGGGGTTCCCGATCTCGTCCAGGACGGTGAGAACGGGTTCCTCGTCCGGGAGCGCGATCCGGGGAAGCTCGCCGACCGGCTCGAAGAGGCGCTGGGAGCCCGGTGGAATCACGACCTCATCGCGGCTCGCTCGAGTCGGAGCTGGGCCACCGTTGCCGAGGAACAGCTCGAGATCTATCGGGGCGTCCTCAGCGAGCGCGCGAACGAGCCCACGCCGCCGAATCGAGCGCCTTCGCTGGCGCGCTCCGGGGCGAAGCGATGAGCGGCATCGCGGGCATCTTTCTGCCGCGCGGAGCGAGGCCGCTCGAGAGCGGAGAATCGCTCTCCCGCATGGAGCGCGCTCTGGACGGAACCGACGTGGGGGCGCCGCTTCTCCTCGACGACGGCCGCCTCGCGCTCATGGCGCGCGGCGCGCCCGGATACGTCAGCGGAGTCCGGTTCCGGCGCGCGGGGACGGCCGTGCTCGCGCTCGCGTTCCACGGAATTTCGACGGACGGCCTCACGGACCGCGTCTGGAATCCACCTCGGGTGGAGCCGGAGATCGATGACGACGATCCTCTCGACGCGCTCTTCGACGCCCTGGAGGCGCGCGGCGAGGAGGCCGTGGCCGACCTCCGCGGAGAGTTCGCGCTCGCGTTCTACGATGGCCGCGACCGCGCACTCCATCTCGCCGTCGATCGCTTCCGCGTCCAGTCGCTCCTCGTCGCCGAGTGCTCGGACCAGCTCCTCTTCGGGTCGCGCATGGCCGCGCTCCTCGCCTCTCCCGTGCCCTTCCGCCCGACGATCGATCCGGCCTCGCTCCTCGACGTCGTGGCCTCGTCGGTGATCACCACGCCCAGCACGATCTTCAAGGAGGTGGAGAAGGTGCCTCCCGGGCATTCCCTCCGATTGAAGGACGGCCGCTCCCATTCGCGCGCGTACTGGGACATCGACTTCCGGCGAGCCGACGGGGAAGGGCCGCGAGCGCTCATGGCCCGGACACGCACCGCTCTCGAATCCGCGGTGGCCGACCGCCTTCGCGCGGACGGCTCCCGGCGCTTCGGCGCGTTCCTGAGCGGCGGGGTCGACAGCAGCACGGTGACGGGACTCTTGACCCGGGCGCACGGCGCCTCGATCCCCACCTTCTCGATCGGCTTCGGCGAGGAGCTCTTCGACGAGCTCCGCTACGCGCGCATCGCGTCCGCGGCGTTCGCCACGAGCCAAACCGAGTACCGCGTGACGCCGCGCGACGTCGAGGACGCCGTGGAGCGTCTGGCCGCGGCCTTCGACGAGCCGTTCGGCAACGCCTCGGCCATCCCGACCTACTGCTGCGCCCGCCTCGCGCGCGAGCACGGAATCGAGGTACTGTACGCGGGCGACGGCGGGGACGAGCTGTTCGCCGGGAACGAGCGCTACGCGACGAGCCGGATCTTCGAGCGGTACGAGCGGGTGCCGGCGCTGGCGAAGAAGTACGTGAAGCGCGCGAGCCTGCCGCCGGCCGAGCGCGCCGTCTCGTACGGATTCTGGAACGTCGTTCCGCCGAGCGAGTTCGTGGACGGCGATCTCCTCGCCGCCGCGGCCGCCTACCAGCCTTCGGCCATGGCGCTCTGCCACCATCGCCACGCGCGCGCCAAGACCGAGCTCGACCGCCAGCTCTACCTCGATCTCAAGATCACGATCAGCGACAACGACCTCTTCAAGGTGACGCGCATGTGCGAGCTGGCCGGCGTCGCCGTGCGGTTCCCGTTCCTGGACGAGCGCGTGGTCGAGGCCGCCGAGTGCGTTCCCGCGTCGATGAAGATGCGAGGCGGGGAGCTGCGCACATTTTTCAAGGAGGCATTCCGCGATCTCCTGCCGGCCGAGATCCGCGCGAAGAAGAAGCACGGCTTCGGCCTGCCGATCTCCGGCTGGCTCCGGACCGATCCCGGGCTGCGCGCGATGATGCGCGACCTCGTGCTCTCGGAGCGAACCCTGCGCCGGGGATACTTCCGCCGCGCGGCGGTCGAGGATCTGGTGCGCCGGCACGCGGAGGATCCGACTCCGTACTACGGGACCGTGCTCTGGAACCTGATGGCGATCGAGCTCTGGCACCGTCGCGTCCTCGACGAAGCGTCCATCGCGGCGGAGCAGGTGCGGGCATGAGCGCCCCCGACCGATTCGAAGCGATCGCGATCGACGGGGCGCGCGCGCTCGAGGAGATCGCTCCCGCATGGCGCGATCTCCTTCACGCGAGCGCCTCGGAGACGCTGTTCCTCACGCCGGAGTGGATGTCGGCCTGGTGGTCGGCGTACGGCCACGGGAGGACCGCTGTCGTTGTCGTGGCGCGCCGGGGACGCGCCATCGTGGGCATCCTGCCGCTCCAGATCGCCGAGGAGCGTTATCGGGGACGGCTCCCGATCCGCGCGCTCCGATTCCTGGGCGACGGCACCTATGACTCGGATTATCTCGACTTCATCGTGCCTCGCGGCGAGGAGCAGGAAGTGCTGCCCGCGTTCTGGGCCTGGCTCCGCCGCGGCGCGGGGCCGCTGCGCTACGACGTGGCCCGCTGGTACGAGCTTCCCACGTCCTCACCGCACTACGCGCTCGCGCGCTCGCTCGCGGCGAGCGGCGGCGCGCTGCTCTCGGAGCAGCGGATCGGCTGCGTCTCGGTCGCGCTGCCGGGATCGTGGGAGGAGTACCTCGGCTCCCTCCGACCATGGTCGTGGCGTGCACCGACGAATCCGAGCTGGACGAGACCCTCGATTCGCTCTTCGACCTGCACCAGCGCCGCTGGGCGACGCGCGGGGAGCCGGGCGCGCTTCGCGGCCAGGAGAAGCGTCGCTTCTACGACGCGCTGGGGCGGATTCTCCTGCGTCAGGGCTGGCTCGATCTCCACACGCTCGTCGTGAACGGCGCCCCCGTGGCGCATCAGTTCAGCGGCCGCTATCGAGGGACGGTCTATCTGCTCCAGGAAGGCTACGACCCCGAGTGGGAGCCGATGGGCGTCGGGAACGTGCTCCGGGCCATGGTCATGGAGCGCCTCATCAAGGAGGGAGTCCGCACGTACGACTTCCTCGGTGGCGTGTCGCAGCACAAGCTCTCGTGGGGCGGCAGCGTTCGCGAGAGCGCCCGGCTCACCGTGCGGGGCAGCGGCTTTCGCGCGGCCGTGGTCGCGGGACTCACGCGGCTCGCCGAGACGACGGCGCCGATCCGCGCGGCCCTGCGCGGCTTCTCCGCGCCGCGGCGAACCGGTGGGCGCTCGAGGACGGCACCGGAGGCCGCCGTCTTCGCAGGCGGAGCGCGCCTCCGTTCACGATCCTCATCTATCACCGCGTCCATCCCCGTCCGACACCGTTCATGATCGACGCGATGCCGCCCGAGCGTTTCGAGCGGCAGATGCGGCATCTGGCGCGCGCCTACCGCCCCATGCCGCTCGACGAGCTCGCGATCCGGAGCCTCGAGGGAATGGTTCCGCGCGGAGCCGTGGCGGTCACGTTCGACGACGGGTATGCGGACAACGCGACGCACGCGCTTCCGATCCTCCAGCGCTACGGCATTCCCGCGACCGTCTTCCTCGCGACCGGCTGCATCGGGAATGACAAGATTCCCTGGCACGACGAGGTGCTCCTCGCGTTCGAGGGGACGCGCCGGAAGGACCTCCGCATGCCGATCACCGACGGCGCCAGGTTGCCGCTCGCGACGGAGACGGACCGGGCATTCGCCGCGTCGCACGCGCTCGCCATGCTGAAGCCGCTTACTGGGACCGCGTGCGCGCGATGCGGCGCGCCGGCGTCCGCTTCGGGGCGCACACGGTGACGCATCCGATCCTGAGCCGCGTGACCCCGGCGCGGGCCCGCGACGAGGTCCTGGAATCGAAGCGGGAGATCGAGCGCGCGCTGGGCGAGGAGGTGACGCTCTTCGCCTATCCGAACGGCCGGCCCGAGGATTTCACGGACGAGACCGTGGCGCTCGTCCGCGCCGCCGGATTCCGCGCCGCGGTCACCACCAGTTTCGGCGCGAACGAGTCGGGGAGCGATCCGTTCCGGTTCCGGCGCGGCACGCCGTGGGAGGCCGATGCCGCCCGCTTCGCGCTGAAGCTCGCCTACTACCGGCTCCGCTCCGAGAGGGAGGCCGCCTAGATGCGCGACGCCGTCCTCGCCCTCCTCATCGGTGGGAGCCTCCCCGTCTGCCTCTGGCGTCCCGACATCGGGATTCTCATCTACGCCTGGATCGGGCTCATGAATCCCCACCGTTTCTCCTGGCGGCTGGAGAACGCGCCCGTCGGCGCCGCGGTGGCGTTCGCGACCCTCCTCGGCATGATGATCAAGGGCGAGATCCGGTCGATCCCGATGCGCGTCACGACCGCGCTGCTCGTGCTCTGGGTCGCGTACACGACCGCGACCACGCTGAGCTCCGGCACCCCCGAGGCGTGGATCGAGTGGAATCGTTTTTTCAGAATTCTGATCATGTCCTTCGCCGCGATGATGCTCCTCCAGACGAGGATCCGCCTGGAGCGCTTCGTCTGGGTCTGCATGGCCTCGGTCGCGTTCTTTGGGGTGAAGGGCGGGCTCTTCTCCATCCTGACGCGGGGTCAGTATCGCGTCTGGGGGCCGCCGGGATCGTTCATCGAGGGAAACAACGAGCTCGCGCTGGCCGAGCTCATGATCCTGCCCCTGATTCTCTACTTCCTCCGCCTCGCGACGAAGGGCTGGCAGAGGTTCGCGTATTACGGCGCGTTCCTCCTCAACCTCGTCTCGATCATCTTCTCGTACTCGCGCGGCGCGTTCGTCGCATTCGCCGGACTCTGCGCCGTGCTCATGGCCCGCTCCCGCTATCGCTTCCAGGCGCTCATCATGGCGGTGATCCTGGGCTCGGCGGCGCTCGCCCTTTCTCCGGTGGAATGGCGCGAGCGGATGTTCTCAATCAAGGAATACCGGGCCGACGAGTCGGCGCTGGGACGCATCAACGCCTGGTCCTTCGCGGTCAACCTGGCCAAGGATCACCCGTTCGGAAGCGGCTTCCGCACGTTCACCAAGGATCTCTTCCAGGTCTACGCGCCCAATCCCACCGACGTGCACGACGCGCACAGCATCTACTTCGAGGTGCTCGCGGAGCAGGGATTCCCAGGCCTCGCGATCTTTCTCGCCATCCTATTCGGAACGCTCTGGAGGCTCGAGCGAATGCGTCATCGGTTCGGAAAGGACGTCGAGCGGCGCTGGATCCGGGATCTCGCGGAGATGCTGCAGTACTCGGTGGTCGCGTACATGTTCGGCGGCGCGTTCCTCGGGCTCGCCTATTTCGACCTCATCTATTACTTCGTGATCTCGGCGCTCGTTCTCGATCACGTCGCGCAGCGCGAGCTCGAGACAGCGCGGCTCCGCGCCCGCGCGGCCGCGACCGCCGCGACCGCCGCGACGCTGGCGCGTCCGGGCCCGGCCCCCGTGCCGGTATCGGTTCCGTCGGCGGCTCTGGGCTCGGAAGGATAGGGCC
>WNFK01093158.1_pt1 | contig 10754 bp, 7 predicted proteins | sample 5400281 | NCBI WGS metagenome assembly WNFK01 (sample SAMN13153350, study PRJNA577476) | soil metagenome | isolation source: 20 cm soil on Douglas fir-dominated hillslope | place: USA:California | collected 2013-09-17
GGCAGCCAACTGACTATCACGATCCCGATCGTCGCGACGCTTGCTTCCGGCGCAGCGCATCGAGTGGGGTTCTATGTGCAAACAGCTCCGTCGCCGGGCGGGGGGAGTGGCACGGTTTTCGTGGTCGCGTCCTTTCCATATACGGAGCCTACCGGGAGGTTCCAAATTGGGGCGGCATGGGATTCTACGTCTGCTGGTGATACCTTTCCCACCATCACAAACACTGCTTTACCGCAGATGACAATAGCAGTAACACCCTAAAGCGCTGCAGTGACTTGAGATATTCGCCGCCAATCGCGGAACAATACGAGGCGGCGCGGGGGCCCCAGCAGCTCTCCGAGGATGCAGTGAGCGGCCTTGGGCCCACACCAAGAGGCCGGCTAGCGCGAAACAAGGCGGCGGCGAGCGTCGGCAACTAGCGGGCCCTCGTCGGCTTTTTCCATTATCGCGATGAAGGTCCTGTAGGATTCTGCGGCGGCGGGGGACTTTAGCCCCTCTTGGGCGCGGCCGAGGTAATAGTACACCGGCGGGAAGAGTCGATAGGTCGGCACATCATCGAGAAAGACTGCGGTGGCCTCGCCGCGGCGCTTCAAACATGCTTCCAAATCATCGTGGGCCTCTGTGAATGAGCCTGCTTCCAGGTAAGCTCTGCCCGAATCGAACCGCGCCAGCCAACTGTCCGTGAGCCTCTGCGCTTCGTTGGCGAGGCTGACGGACTGCGCAGCGTTGCCTCGTCTCAACTCCACTTCGGCTTCAAGTAATTTTGCGTAGGACTGTGGTTCCGCGGCCACGTTCTGACGCAACCGAGAAGCCATCGCCATTGCCTTGGCCGGCTGCTCGGCTTCTGCATAAACCTGGCCGGCGGCAAAGAGGACGCTTTCTTCATTATCCAAGCCGACCGCCCGATCGGCCGCAGCCAGAGCTTGGGGTAGACGGTGGGCAAGCAGATCAGCATGAGCGAGAACATTGAGCTTGGCCGCGGCGGCTTCGGCATTCTTATTATTAAGATCAGCAGCAATTCCATTTTCAAGGATGGGAATAGCTTCCGCAACCTTCCCCTCATAAAGAGCGAGATCGGCTAGACCCGTAGCGGCCATAGAGGCGCCTCTGGCGCCCATTGTTTCCATTTGGCGATAGGTTTGGGTCGCCTCTGCCAAGTGCCCCTGGCCAAGCTGTCCTACAGCGATCGCACCGTAAGCGTTCAAATAACTGGGATCCAGTTTCAGTACTTCCCGGGCCTCATCCACTGCACCGGCGAAATCGCCGGCATATAGCGAATACAGTGCAACATTGGCCCGCTGAATGATTCCGGTGGGCGCCAATTCGATGTCGCGCCGCCCTTGTTCCAGTGCTTTAGACATGTCTCTGAGATAGAAATAGGCGAGCGCGAGATTTGTGTGGGCTCCCTCATCGAAGGGATACTGCCTGAGAAGTGCAAGGTACTGCTCCACCGCCTTGGCCGGCTCATGCTTGACGCTCAGGTAGTATCCGCCACGTGTACGGTATCTCTCGCGTTCGCTCATGGCATCGATGTGCTGCATCGCCAATTGGTAATACTTTTCGGCCTCCTGCCCGCGGCCCAGATTGCGGTATGTCATTCCCAACCCCGCATAGGCGCGCCCCAAATTGGGGTCATGCTGGGTGGCGCGCAAATAATGGGTGATGGAATTCTCCCATTTCCCCGCCCACAGCAATTCCTGAGCGAGGGCGTATTCGTGCGCAGCCTCCAGTGAACTTGTGCTGAAAGTTTCTGCGGCCGTCAGCTGCACCGATTCCGGGGTCGCGTCACCCAGGGCTTTGCGAATGCCGGCTGCAAGCGTCCCCATTTGAAGCAGGATATCTTTCTTCTCAGCCTTGGCCGCGTCGCTTGCGATTGTCTTTCCAGTTACAGCATCTAGGGCCTTGACGGACACTCGGTACATTGTTCCGTCGCGTGTCACCGAGCCACCCACGACGACGCTCACGCCTTCTCGCATGGCCACTAGGCGGCCCAGCCGGTCGTCCAGCAAGGAAGCTCCGGGCTGCAGCTGGGCGCCGACTTTGCGGGCTTGCCCGCGGTTATACAAGCTGATAAACGATGCCCCTTCGACGGCTACTCCGAGCATCGGCTCGAGGGTCCCGTCGAAGACGGAATCGCCCGTCTTATTGTCAAAATCTGCGATCAACAATGTGACGGGAGTATGAGGAGCCAGCGGATGCGTTCCGATTTTCCCGCGAATGAAATATCCAGATGTCACCAGAACGAGAGCGAGCCCCGCTCCTACCCATTTCGCATAGGCGGGCAAACCGGCCGGCCGCTGAACACCTAGCCGCGTCCCGGCAGACGGCCCTTGCCAAATCTCAATCTGCTGCAGCAGTTCCATTGCGCTGGCAAACCGCTTTTGGGGATCGATTTCGAGACATTTCCGAACGATGTCACAAAGGGCCTGCGGAATCGTCTGGTCGAGTTCGCCGAGAGGCCGAGCCGGTTCGCTCGTGCGCTTCCATAGCTTTCCCATGGTGGTGTCGGATTCGAAGGGAATCCGGCCACTGAGGATTTCGTAAAAGATGATGCCGACGGTGAAGAGATCCGAGCGCGCATCGAGTACCGATCAAGACGCCCGCCTGTGTCACGCCAGAAGCCATTTCGGAGCGCGCAATCCCAAAGTCCATGACGTAAGCTCTGCCGCTCTTGTCCAACATGATGTTTTGGGGCTTGAGGTCGCGATGAATTACGCCTTCGGCATGGGCAGCTTCCAGTGCCCTGCTGACCTGAGCAATGATGTTGGCTGCCTCGGCCGGCTCGAGCTTTTTCTTGCGGCGAAGAATGCTCTGCAGATCCTCGCCTTCGATGTATTCCATCGTAATGAACTTGATCCCATCGGCTTCGCCTAAATCGAAAATGCGGATGACGTTTTTGTGGGTAATCTGGCGGGCCAGGATCAACTCTTGCTTGAAGCGCTTCAGGATTTCCGGACTGGCCACCATATCGGCGCGAATCACTTTCAAGGCGACTTGGCGCTCCAGCTCACGATCGCGGGCCTGGTACACGGCTCCCATGCCACCTTGCCCGAGCAAGCGAATGATTTCGTAACGAGACGAGAGGACTGTCCCGGGACTCAATTGCGCGGGAGCCGGTTGCGAAACGACCACGTCTTCGGAAGGATCGGAAAAGCCCTGCGCTCCCGTGGCGAGAGTCTGATCCGCGTCACGACTGGTATTGGAGTCACGGCTGGAATCTTTGATCGTCGGGTCATTCAAGGGCAGAGGAGTGCTGCACTGACCACACAGGCTGGTACCCGAAGGATTCGACAATCCGCACTGAGGACACTGCATGAACGAGACCGCCTTGCAATATTGCGCATACCATACACTAGCAACTTGCTCGTTTCAATTCAGTATCCAGGAACTTCTGATTCCTTTTCAGGCAATTGGAACGTTCGCTTCGCTCTTGACAGAGGCGGAATCGTTGGAAAGAGAAGGGTTGCTTCGCAGAAGGCTGCTAATGACTTTGTCTTTTGAGGAGCAGGAGCCGCGCTACACCCGAAGGTCCAAGCGACGGACACCCTGTCAAGATTTGGACATGCGCACCCGGACTCTACGGGGTAGGTAAGCCCTTCTCCCACTTGTATGCTCCTCGTTATCAGTGTTTTGCGTGGCCTCTTAGCCCTCGCCGTAAAAGGGCAGGGTGCGTGCACCGAAAGAAGCGCGGCTCACTAGAGAAAGAGAATTAACTAGAAGCAATTTCAAAAAACCCCTTTTCTGACCAGTCTAACTTATTGATTCTAAATGGTCTGAAAAGGGTTTTAAAACCAGCTCTAAACAGAGAGGCTCGCGATGGCTTCGCGCAGGACATCGGCACACTTCCAACTCCCAATGCCTGCCGCGCTCCTGGCGGCACTGCTCGTATTAGGCGTTTCGCTGTTCTGTATTGGGTGCGGAGAAAAGAATGCGCAGGCCGGGAAGCCAGGCGCGGTTGACGTGCAGGTCGTTCAGGTTGAGCAAAAGGACGTTCCGATCTACGGAGAATGGATCGGCACGCTCGACGGACTGGTGAATGCGGACGTCAGGGCACAGGTCACCGGCTATCTTCTAAAGCAAGCCTACGCGGAAGGCTCCTACGTTAAAAAAGGCCAGTTACTCTTTCAGATCGACCCACGGCCCTTTCAGGCAGCGCTTGATCAGGCGAAGGCACAGTTGGTGCAGGCTCAAGCGCAGCTCGCCAATGCGGAAGCCACCCAACTCCAAGCCCAGCTCAACGTGAACAAATACGCGCCGCTGGCCGAGGAGCAGGCTGCCTCCCAACAAGATCTTGACAATGCTGTCCAAACGAACGTCGCGGCGAAGGCTACTGTGCTGAACTCCAAAGCCGCGATTCGGGCAGCGGAGGCGGCGGTCGAAAGTGCTCAGATCAACCTCGATTTTACTCGGCTCATTGCCCCCATCGACGGCATTGCTGGGCAGGCCCAGCTGCAGGTCGGCGCCCTAGTCAACACGAGCAGCTCAGCCGTGACCACGGTTTCGACGGTTGATCCCATCAAGGTTTTTTTCACGGTTAGCGAACAGGAATACCTTGCCTTCAATAGGCAGTACCCGACGGAAGCCAGTCGGCAAGCTGAGGAGAGGCGCTTGCCTCTTGAGCTGATCCTAGCCGACGGCACGATCTACGCCAAAAAGGGAAAAGTATCCTTCGCAGACCGCGCGGTGAATCAGAATACCGGTGCAATCCGCATCGCCGGACTTTTTGACAATCCTGGAAATATTCTGCGCCCCGGACAGTATGCCCGGATTCGTGCCGCGACCACCATCAGAGAGGGCGCATTGCTTGTTCCCCAGCGCGCAGTCTCCGAACTTCAGGGCAATTACCAGGTCGCGGTAGTAGACAGCGACAACAAGGTAAGCATCGTGACCGTAAAGGTTGCAGAGCGCGCCGGCAGCATGTGGATTATCGAAAGCGGGCTGAAACCCGGTGAACGCGTGGTCGCCGAGGGCGTGCAGAAAGTCCGTCCAGGAGCGCAGGTCAATCCCAAGCCATATGCCGCAAGCGCCGCCGAGATGAAGGGGAAATAAGCCAGATGTCTAAGTTCTTCATCAATCGCCCCATCGTGGCGATGGTGATTGCAATTCTTACGGTCATCATCGGCGCGGTCACCATCACCAGCCTGCCGGTGGCCCAGTTCCCAAACATCGCTCCGCCGGAAGTGCAGATACAGGCGACCTATGTCGGCGCAGACGCGGAGACACTCGAGCAGTCCGTGGCCACCCCCATCGAACAGCAGATGAGTGGCGTGGATAACATGAACTATATGTATTCGTTGAATGCCACGGCCAACGGGCAAACGACGATGATCATCGACTTCGACGTGAAGACAGACCCGAACACGGATCTGATTCTCGCCCAGATGCGCGAAACACAAGCGGCCTCTCAGCTTCCCGCCGACGTGACGAACTACGGAGTTACCGTTCAAAAGTCCGTTACATCGCCACTGATGTTAATCAGCTTGTATTCGCCGCACGGCACCTACGACGCGCAGTTTCTGGCCAACTACGCCTACATCAATCTTCACGACCCGGTCACACGCGCGCCGGGAATCGGCAATGTACAGATTTTCGGCGCCGGCCAGTACGCCATGCGCCTCTGGGTCAAGCCCGATCAACTAGCCAAGCTGGGAATTACGGTTACTGACATCATTAACACCATTCAGGCGCAGAACACCGTGAACCCTGCGGGCCAGATCGGCGGCGAGCCCGTGCCCAAGGGCCAGGAATACACATACGCGGTCCGCGCCCAGGGTCGATTGCTTTCGCCCCAGGACTTCGAGCAGGTGGTTCTTCGCGAGACTTCGGACGGCGGTATTGTGCGCGTCAGAGACGTGGCTCGCGTGGAACTGGGTGCTCAGGATTACAGCACTCTCAGCCGTTTGAACGGGAAACCCTCCGCAATCATCGCGGTATACCAGTTGCCCGGTTCCAACGCTGTTGATGCGGCTGCGGGAGTGAACAAGCTGATGACCGGGATGAAGCAGCGCTTCCCGCAAGACGTGGACTACGTCGTAGCGCTTGACACGACTAAGGCGGTCATCGCGGGAATGAAGGAGATCGTCTTAACCCTGTTGATCGCCATCGTGCTGGTGATCATCGTCGTCTACATCTTTTTGCAAGGCTGGCGCGCGACCTTGATTCCGATGGTTGCCGTGCCGGTCGCGCTGGTTGGCACGTTTCTGTTCTTCCCTCTTTTTGGATTCTCTATTAACACTCTTTCCCTTCTCGGGCTCGTCCTTGCCGTCGGCTTGGTTGTGGACGATGCCATCGTTGTCGTGGAAGCAGTCGAACGTCACATCGAGGAGGGGCTGACGCCCAAGGACGCGGCCTTGCGCGCCATGGAAGAGATCTCCGGCCCGGTCGTCGGTATCGCCCTGGTGCTCTCAGCTGTGTTTATACCGACGGCCTTTATCCCAGGAATTACCGGGCGCCTTTATCAGCAGTTCGCCGTGACCATTGCGGTATCGGTGATCCTCTCGGCTTTCAATGCGCTCACCCTTAGCCCGGCGCTTGCCGCCCTCTTGCTCCGGCCAAGACAGGAGAGTAAAGGCCCGCTGAGACGGTTCTTTGATTGGTTCAACCGCGTTTTCGAGCGCGCCACCAATGGCTACGTTAGCCTCTGCGGAGCATTGGTTCGCAAGAGTGCCTTTGCACTCTTGATATTGGCCGCGTTCGGCGCAGCCGCCGGTTTCATCAGTAGCCGGGTGCCCTCGAGTTTCCTGCCCGATGAAGATCAAGGCTATATCTTCATCAACCTCCAACTTCCAGACGCTGCGTCACTACAACGGACGGACGAGGCCGTAAAGAAAATCGAACAGGTACTGGCCAAAACACCGGGTGTGGAGTACACCACCAGTGTCATCGGTTTCAGCCTGCTCAGCTTCGTCCGAACCAGTTACAACGCCTTTTTCTTTGTCACATTGAAACCTTGGGATGACCGCAAGAAGAGAGAAGAACAGTACCGGGAGATTGAAGCCCGTCTCAACCAAGAGTTAAGCCAGCTCCCGGAAGGAATAGCTTTCGATTTCTCCCCGCCCTCGATCCCGGGAGTCGGTAACGCTGGCGGATTTACTTTCGTGCTAGAGGATCGCTCAGGAAAAGACGTCCAGTTCCTCGCCACCAACTTGAATACATTCCTGGCCGCGCTTCATAAGCGTCCCGAGATAGGTTTTGCGGCCACCACGCTCCTTCCCAGCGTGCCGCAGCAATTCGTCCACGTCGATCGCGACAAGGTACTTAAGCAAAGCGTTTCGATCAGTGACGTCTATAGAACCATTCAAGTGTTTATGGGCGGGTATTTTGTGAACTACTTTAACCGTTTCGGCCGCCAGTGGCAGGTGTACGTCGAGGCCGAAGGCGACTACCGCACGAGAGCCGAAAATGTAGGGCGATTCTACGTACGGAACACCAATGGCGACAACGTGCCCCTCTCTGCCCTGACGAGGATTGTTCCGTCTTCCGGCCCCGAGTTCACCATGCGCTTTAACGAATATCGCGGCGCGCAAATCTTTGGCAACCCGGCTCCCGGCTACAGCTCCGCGCAGGCGATGAAGGCGCTCGAAGAAACTTTCGCTCAGACGATGCCAGCAGAAATGGGCTACGACTACCAGGGAATGTCCTTCCAGGAAAAAAAGGCGCAGCAAGGCGTGCCGGTATCGGTGATCTTCGCGTTCTCACTCCTGTTCGTCTTCTTGATTCTTGCGGCGCTGTACGAGAGTTGGTCGCTGCCGTTCAGCGTACTGCTCAGTACGCCCGTAGCGGTATTCGGCGCGTTCGCCATCCTGTGGCTGCGGCGCACGGTCGCAGGGTGGTTCTTTCCGGCCTACATGGTACAGATCGAGAGCGATGTGTACTCAGAAATCGGGCTGGTGATGCTCATCGGTTTGACGGCAAAGAACGCCATTCTGATCGTGGAGTTCGCCAAGGCCGAGTATGAGAAAGGCCGGCCGCTGATTGACGCCACCCTTGCCGGCGCCCGTCTCCGGCTGCGCCCAATTCTAATGACCTCCTTCGCGTTCATTTTTGGCAACGTTCCGCTGTGGGTCGCCTCGGGTAGCGGGTCGGTTGCGCGTCAGATCATCGGCACGGTGGTCATCGGCGGCATGCTCGCTGCCACCGTCTTCGGCATTTTCCTGATTCCGGCGATCTTCTATCTGGTGGAGAGATGGTCAGGCGCAGGCAAGGAGCACGGCCTCGCTGGAGCGCCAGGAACACCTGCTCCCGCGCCGGGCGACTGAGATGAAACATCGACTGATTCACTGGAGAGGACAGCGGCAGGATCGGCCTATGAAGCGACTATTCCTCGTGACGGCGCTGGCCGCGACTTTACTAACCGGGTGCAAGGTCGGGCCTAATTACCATAAGCCCGTCGTCCAGGTCCCCACCGCCTACCATGGTCCGAGCGAGAATCAGCAGGCTCAGGCAGCTTCCTATGCCGACCTTCCGTGGTGGCAGGTCTTCCAAGACCCCGTCCTGCAGGACTTGATCCGAACCACTCTCAAGCAGAACTATGACCTGCAAACGGCCACCGAAAGGATTACTTATGCGCGCGCTCAACTTATGGTGACGCACTCAAACCAGCTCCCGCAGGTGAGCCTAACGGGCTATGGGACGGATGAACGAGCCTTTAGCGGCTTCCCCTTTAAAACAAAATATGCGACGTATGCCGCCGATGCGACCTTTCAGTTGGATCTTTTTGGCCAACTGCGACGCGCCACCGAGGCGGCGCGCGCCCAGTTGTTATCTACGGAGTACGCTCAGAAGACCGAGATTCTGACGCTGGTGAGCGACGTGGCGAGCGACTACTTTGCGCTGCTCGCACTTGATCTACAACTCCAGATCGCACGCGACACGGTCAAGACCCAGGAAGATGCCGTCAAACTGACCAAGCACCGGCTGGAGCACGGCGTCGCCACGAAGCTCGACGTGCTGCAAGCTCAACAGGTGCTCGACACCGCGAACGCGCAGATTCCCGACTTGGAGAGACAGATCGGACTGGAAGAGGATGCGCTCAGTATTCTTTTAGGCGATTACCCACACGGGGTGGCGCGTGGACGCCCGCTGGTCGAGCAACCGATACCTCCTGAAGTACCCGCCGGGCTAACTTCCTCGTTGCTCGCGCGGCGTCCGGATATTCTCCAGGCCGAGCAAAACCTGATTGCCGCCAATGCCGAGATCGGAGTCGCCAAAGCCGCCTTCTTTCCGCAGATTACGCTCACCGGGACCGGTGGCGGCGCTGCCGGACGGAGCACTGTGTTCACGTCTTTGCTAGACACCAATATAGGAACCTGGGGCGTCGCCGGGCAAATTACTCAACCTATTTTCGAGGGCGGCCGACTACGCGGGAATCTTCGGGAGGCCCAGTCCCAGCACCGACAGGAACTGATCGCCTACAACTACGCCATCAAGTCGGCGTTTAAAGACGTCTCCGATGCCCTGATCGGCTATGAGAAATATCACCAAGTCCGCGTAGCGCAGGAAACCACGGTCCAAGATCTCAGCGATTCTGTTAGCACATCACTCAAGCGCTACGGCGGCGGCATCGCTACTTATCTAGAAGTCCTCGACAATCAGCGCTCTCTGTTCAGCGCCCAACTGACCCTGGCGCAGGACCGCGGCAACGAGTACCAGAGCCTTGTGCAACTTTACAAGGCTCTTGGCGGGGGCTGGCAGCAATAGCAGCCGAAAATCGAAAATTCAGCCAAAAAGATAGATCTGACGAATGGGGGAGGTCTGCAAGACCTCCCCTTTTCGCGCCGAAGCGGACCTGGAGGTTCGCGGAAAACCTCATAAACAACGGGCTTGGAGGCGCGGGTGGGATTCGAACCCGTAAGCTCCATTCATAAGACTTAAGTTGCTGATTTATCAAGACGGCAGAAACGTCAGAATGGGCAGAATCCCCGCATTGAGGTACACGCCGGGTACATAGCGCGAAACATCCTCTACCGCCTGTTTGCCTGCGCATCGGGTCCTGTTGCGCTGTGCGCAAAGTGCTACAACTTTCTTATCAGCACAGGAGACATCTGGTACGCGGGAAGAGAAGAGTCCCGGCAGATTCCTCGGTTCGATTTAACTTCGCACCTTTTTCTTCTCAACGTAGCTGTCGAGGTCCGCCCTATCCAGCAGGATCTCGATCATATCGCCGATGATGGTAACGACGAAAGAGGCGGATATAATCCCGGCATCCAGCGCGGCGCGAGCGCAGCCGGGAAAACGAGATGCAGCGGCGCTCTAGGACCGCCAGAGGTGAGTACACCTTTATCGATTAATGCTGAGACGATGCGCTGCGCGGTACGCTCCGGCATTCCAGTTGCGATGTCTACTTCACCACGGGGCATCTCTCCACCACGATAGAGAAGGGCTTCGAGTACGCGCCCTGAATTTGGTGGTAGATTTTTGAGTTTGATTTCCTCGTCTGCCCACGAGAGAATCCGTCCGCGCAATTCTTGTGGCTGCATCAACTTCTCCATAAAGCTGACCTGATCGATGCAGACCTTCAAAAAGAATTCCGTAAACGCCGCGAGTGCTTCTTCGCTCAGATTCCCGCGACCGTCAAGATCATTGCGCCGGGGCGCGTCACTGGCAGCAAGATGTTCTTTGTAGTTGCCAACCTCGTTCCGTGCAAGGCCACGCGCCACTGACCAAATAGCGCCAGTATCTAGCGCCTCCAGGAATGTTGCGTGCGACATAAGACGCGCTACACGCCCGTTGCCATCCAAGAACGGGTGAATCCA
>WNFK01045856.1_pt1 | contig 10752 bp, 12 predicted proteins | sample 5400281 | NCBI WGS metagenome assembly WNFK01 (sample SAMN13153350, study PRJNA577476) | soil metagenome | isolation source: 20 cm soil on Douglas fir-dominated hillslope | place: USA:California | collected 2013-09-17
CATGTAGGAGTGGGTCGGCGTCGAGTCCAGGTAGAAGTAGTACTCCTTGACGTCCTCGCCGTGATTGCCCTCGTTGCCGCTGAGACCGAAGAGGCGCTCCTTCAGGATGGGATCGCGGCCGTTCCAGAGCGCCAGGGCGAGGCAGAGCCGTCCGTGGTTGTCGGTGATTCCGGCGATCCCGTCCTCGCCCCACCGGTACGCCCGCGACCGCGCGTGATCGTGCGGAACGTATTCCCAGACGGTGCCGTGCGGGCTGTAGTCCTCGCGGACGGTTCCCCACTGACGCTCGGCCAGATACGGGCCCCACCGCTTCCAGTGGGCCGTGCGATCCTGGGATTCCTGGAGTCTCAGCTCCTCTCGGGTCGCGCCTCTTCGACGGCTCGAGGCCGGGGAGCTATCGGGTGCCTTGGGCACGGCGCGCTCGAGGGACAGCCCGGGATCGCAGCGATCTGGCGATAGCGGCCGCCCCGAGGAGCGCCGCCCGCGGCTCGAGGACCAGACGCACGGGAATCGAGGCCAGCATTCCGCTCAGCCGACCCTTGTCGCGGAACGCGGTAATGAACGCTCCGTCCTCGAGCTTGGCCCGGATCTTCGGCGCGATGCCGCCCGCGACGAAGACGCCACCGACCGCGAGCGCCTTGAGGGCGAGATTGCCGGCTTCGGCGCCGTAGACGGACACGAAGATCTCGAGCGCCTGGACGGAGCGAGGGTCACGGTGCTCGAGGGCTGCCTCGGCGACGACCGCGCTCGGATCGCCGCTCTCCATCCGCGAGCGCAGCCATTCCGGCTCCGGCGTGCCGTCGCTGGCCACGAGGAACCGGTAGATGTTGTAGAGCCCGGGTCCGGAGACGACGCGCTCGTAGCTGACGCGCCCGAACTCGCGCTGCAGGAATTTGAATAGATCGATCTCGAGATCGGTGCGCGGGGCGAAGTCGGTGTGGCCGCCCTCGGAGCTCACCACGCGGTGGCGGCGGCCGTCCCAGGCGAGCACGACTTCACCGAGCCCCGTGCCCGCCGCGATCAGCGCCATGTTCGCCCGGTGCCCCACGCCCGCCTGCAGCGTCGCCAGCGCCGACGGTCCGAGGCCCAGGACCCCCTGGGCGGTGGCCTCCAGATCGTTCACGAGCTTCACTCGCGGCGTCCCGACGCTCGCCGCGAGCGATTCCTCGTCCACCGCCCACGGTAGATTCGTCGCCGTGCATCGCCCGTCGATCACCGGGCCGGCGACCCCGACGCAGGCGGCGTCGATCGAGACTGACGGGCCCTCCAGGAGAAATTGCCGGATCGCGTTCTCGAGCGCCGCGTAGCCGTGGCTCGCCAGCACGGTTTCCCGGACGACCGCCTGGCCGCGCCCTCGCTCCTCGAAGAGGGACAGCGCCGTCTTCGTACCGCCGACGTCGCCGGCGAGGATCACCCGGTCGTCTGCTCGACGTGACCGCCGAACTTCTGCCGCATGGCCGAGAGCACTTTCTCGGCGAAGGTGTGATCCTGGCGGGAGCGGAACCGTGCGTAGAGCGACGCGGAGAGCACGTCGGCCGGCACGCCTTCCTCGACCGCCGCCATGACGGTCCACCGCCCCTCGCCGGAATCGGCGACGACGCCCGTGTAGTTCGACAGCGTCGGATTCTCGGCGAGCGCCTGCGCCGTCAGGTCGAGGAGCCACGAGCTCACCACCGAGCCGCGGCGCCACACCTCGGCGATGTCCCGGATGCTCAGCTCGTATCGCAGGTCGGGCTCGAGGGTCTTCGCGCCGGCGTTCTTGAGGATGTCGAGCCCTTCCGCGTAGGCCTGCATGAGCCCGTACTCGATACCGTTGTGGATCATCTTCACGAAGTGCCCCGCGCCCGCGGGGCCGCAGTGCAGATATCCCTGCTCGGCCGTGCCGCCCACCGTCTCCCGTCCGGGGGTGCGCGGGATGCTTCCCGACCCGGGGGCGAGCGTCTTGAAGACCGGCTCGAGCCGCTCGCCCCCACACACCGCCGCTGGTGCCGACGTCGACGTAGTGGATCCCGTTCGGCCGCAGCATCTTCATCCGCCGCACGTCGTCCTTGTAGAACGAGTTACCGCCATCGACGAGCGTGTCCCCGGACGACATGCGCTTGGCCAGATCCGTCACGACCTGCTCGGTGGCCGCGCCCGCCGGCACCATCACCCACACGACGCGCGGCGGCCGAAGCGCCCGGACCAGGTCGTCGAGCGTCGTCGTGCCGATCCCGCCGTCCGCCGCGATCGCCTTGACCCCAGCCGGGTCCGAGGCGTAGCCGACGATCTCGTGGCCGTCCCGCATCAAGCGGCGCGCCATGTTCCCGCCCATCCGGCCCAGCCCTACCATTCCGACTTGCATGCGATCCTCCGATTCTTCGTTGCCGCGCCGTCGCGCGTCACGCCTCGATGGCCTGGCGGAGCCGGGCCAATCCGTTCTTCACATCGGTCCCGAGATGCACGCGCAGCGCGCGGCGCCCGCGCTCGCGCAGCACCTGGAAGTCGCCGAGCGCCTGAGCCGCCTTCACGACGCCGAACGAGTATCGGCGACCCGGCACCGGGAGATCGTCGGCATCGTCGCAGGTAACCTACCGCCGCCTCGAGGCCGTCCGGCAGCCGGAACGTCGTCTCGCCGCTCACGGCGATCTCCGGCGGACAAGCTCGCGAACGGAACTGGCCTCGGCGACGACGACCGTGTCGGCGGTGCCGAGAAACAGGCCGGTGTCGATGACGCCGGGGATCGCGCGGATCGCCTGCTCGAGGGCCGCCGGGTCCTCGATGGGGCCCACCGCGCAGTCGAGGACCACGTTGAAGTTGTCGGTCACGAACGGGCCGTCCTCGTGAGCTCTGAGGGTCGGCTTCAGCTCGAGGTCCCCCAGACGTCGCCGGCAGAGCGGGAGCGCGAACGGCAGAACCTCGACCGGGAGGCGGCCGTGACTGCCGAGGGTCTCGACCAGCTTGTCGGCGGTCACGAGGATGACCTGCCGCCGCGACGCCACGGCGACGATCCGCTCCCGCACGAAGGCGCCGCCGTAGCCCTTGATGAGGTTCAGCTCGCCGTCGACCTCGTCGGCGCCGTCCACGGTGAGGTCGATGTCGGCTTCGAGGCCCACGAGCTCGATGCCGAGCTCGCGCGCGAGGCGCGCCGTTTCTTCCGACGTCGCGACGCCTCGGACCCGGAAGCCGTCATGCACGCGGGCGGCAAGGGCGCGCACGAACGCGCGGGCGGCCCGGCCCGAGCCGAGCCCGACGACGGCGCCGTCCCTGACGAAGCCGAGGGCGTGTGTCGCCAGTGCTACGAGCGGATCGCCGGTCGTTGCCGCCATGCCTGGGCAGGCCTCGTCACCAAGGATACCGCCAAGCGCGCAAGCGTCCCCGTCCGATTTAGATCCGCCGGGCATCGCCGGCGATTCAGAATCCCCGAGGGCCGATCGGGCGTCGCAAGGGCCGGAGGCGATGACCATGTTGACGATGCTGCTGCCGACCATCATGCTGCTCGCCCTGGTCGTGTCGCCGCTGGCCTGGCGAATCCGCGCCGACCGGCGTCGCGACCGGGCCGATATCCTGCGCGCCGACATCCACAGCGCCATCAATCGACGGCTCCACGGCGAGTCCTTGCTCACGGTCGAGGTCGTCCCGAAGACGCTCTGGCATCCTGGTCGCGTCGTCCTCTGGACGCCGGCCGGACACGAAGACCTGGCCGAGACCGTGTGGCGGGACGTCGCGGGGCGCATGCCGGTGGACTACGAGCTCGTCGTCAGGCCCGGGCACGCCGAGGTGCAGGTGGGGCGCGCGGCCTGACACCGCGCGCCCGGCGCCCCGAGTCGCGTCGACTGCTGGCACACTGTCCGCGAATGATCTAACATCCCGGGCGTGGCACGGGCAACCGTCCCGCCGCGGTTCGCGTTCAGTGAGCGTGGCCCCCGGTTCCTGATCTACCCGCAGTCGCGAGTCGTCCCGGGATTCGAATTACCCCGTATCGTCCGTCTGAATTCACGACCGGGCGCCATCGGGCCCGGGCCCCAGGACGGGCGGATGTACGTCATCGACGCCCTTCGCAAGGTGCCGTATCGCGACACGGACGGGACCTACATCTGGCATCCTCCTTCCCCGAGGAGCCAGGCTCGAGAAGTTCCCACCCGCTCGGATCCGCGCGGTCAATTCGATCACGTCACGCCGGGAACTCGGCCATTCTCCGTCGCCGCCGTCTACGCGACGGTGCGCTGCGTCCTGGAGATCTGGGAGTACTACCTCGGCCGGCGCTTGCCGCTCGTGCTCAAAGGCCGCCAGAAACGGCTCGAGATCGTCCCGCGCGTGACGGCGGTCGGCGACAACGCCTGGTCGGGTGAGGGATTCTTCGAGTTCGGCTTCGGCGGCGGCGACCCGCGGCAGCCCAACTGCGAAAACTTCGACATCGTGGCGCACGAGGTCGGTCACCTGGTTCTCAGGCGTGTGATCGGCACGGCGCACAAAGGCCCGCTCGAATTCGAGCGGCGATCGCACGACGAAGCCGGCGCCGATCTGATCTCCCTCGTATCCATTCTTCACCTCGACCGTGTTCGCACCACCGTGCTCGAGGAGACGCGCGGAAAGCTCTTCTCCGCGAACATCCTGTCGAGGATCGGCGAGTATCGGCTCGGGCGTGGTGGACGACGCGCCGGCCGACTGTTGCTCCAGAACAAGACGATGCGTTCGGTCAGGGGCCTCCTGCGCCGGAAGATCGACAAGTTCGGCTACGCCAAGCCTCTGCTCGGCGCCGCCTTCGACATCCTGATCGAGATCTACGAGGCGCGGCTCGTCCAGCGCGAGCTCATCCGGCCGGAGCTGGCGAAGCGCTCGACCGCCGCCACCGCCCGGGGCCACCCCGGCATCCGTCGGGAATTCGCCAAGCGATACCGGGCGAACCCTGACGGCTTCGATGAAGCCCTGCGCGACGCGACCGCCGACTTTGCGCGAATCCTCGCGCTGGCGTGGCGGAAGGCGCGCTACTCCGGCGTAACCTTCTCGACGGTGGCCTCTCACATGGTCACCGCCGACCTGCAGCTCAACCACGGTCTCTACGGCCCGATCATTCGACGCGCCTTCGCCAAACGGCGGATCGCCGTGAGGGTGCGACGCCGGTGAAGCGGCGCCTGCTCCTCACCGGAGCCGGGACGACCGCGGCCAGCAATCTGATCCGGAGCCTGAGGGCAGACGCTCGCTCCCCGACCATCATCGGCTGTCATGGCGATCGGTTCGTCCTCAAGAAATCGGACGCTGACCGGAACTACCTGATGCCCGCCCTCGACCACCCCGAGTTCTTCCGGGCCCTCTCTCGCGTCATCAAGAAGGAGCGGATCGACCTGCTCATCCCGACCAGCGACGCGGAGGTTCGCGCCTTTGCCCGCCGGCGAGCCAGGATTCCGTGTCGGCTCTTTCTTCCGCGGACGTGCATCATCGAGCTGTGTCAGGACAAGTACCAGCTCAACATCTTCCTGCGGGAGCGCGGCGTGCCGGTCCCGCTGACCTATCCGGTGACCAGCCTCGCCACGATCGCGAAGACCTTCGCCCGGCTGCCGCGGCGCTCGCTCGTCTGGTGCCGGGCCCGTGTGGGGAGCGGCGCGCTGGCCGCGCTCCCCGTGAGATCGCCGGCCCAGGCGCGAAGCTGGATCGAGTACTGGCGGGACATGCGAAATGTCCCGCCGAGGGCCTTCACGCTCTCCGAATACCTCCCCGGGCGGGACTTCTCCTGCCTGTCCCTCTGGGACCGGGGTGCCCTCATCCTGCTCAAGACCTGCCAGCGCCTGTCGTACTTCACCGGCGGTGGCAATCCCAGCGGGATCTCCTCGGTATCCCATCTCGCGAAAACCGTGGCCGAGCCAGAAGTGGCGCGCGTATGCGGCCAGGCCATCCGTGCCCTCGACCGCAGAGCGACCGGAACGTTCAACCTCGACATCAGAGAAAACGGCGACGGGGTGCCGTGTATCACGGAGATCAACGCTGGCCGCTTTCCATCCGGCAACCTGATTCACGCTCTCACGGGCAAGCACAATCTCAGCGCGACGTTCGTTCGTGTGGCGCTCGGCGAACGGGTCGGGCTACGCAACGAGTACGACGCCGATGAGGGCTGGTACACGGTCAGAGATCTCGACACGCCGATGGGCATCTTCCATGTGGAGGACTTGTTCGATAAGATCGAGGACGCGCGCGGGTAAGACGCGTGTCGGGTCGGATCACCATTCACCTCAGGAGGACTTGATGCCATTCAAGATGCCGCCTCCAAAGCGGGGTAAAAGGCGCAGGGTCGTTCTCGAGTTCGGCTCAATGACCGAAAGCGCGCTGAAGAGGCTCGCCAAGGCCGTAAAGGCCGTCGCCAAGAAGCACAAGATGCGCGTCGTCAGGCGCAAGCGTAAGTAGCAGGCGTCTACGAAGCGCGGCGGACGGAAGCGGTTCGGGCGTATGCGCATCCACCGGATCGAGATGGTGGGCGACCTCGACATCCACGCTGCCGAGGAGTTCGCGCTCGAGATCCAGCGGTTAGCGAAGCTGCATCGAATCGAGATCCGTCACGTGACGACCGCGGCCCCGGCGGGCCGGAAAGTCGACTACCGCAGGCCCGCCAGGGTCGCCTCGACCTCGTGCAGCCAGAACGTCATGCCCAGCTCACGGAAGAGCGTCGCGGCCCCGGTGAGGTAACGCTGGGCGTCCTCCCGCTCGCCGGCGCGCAGGTGAAGGCGCCCGAGCGCCGCGCGGCAGTGCGCCACCAGCGGGCGCATCTCGAGATCGTTCGCGCGCGCCATAGCCTCCTGTAAGCGCTCGCCGGCCGCCGCGAACTCACCCCCGTCGGTCCGCAGCGCGATCTCACCCTCCAGACGTAGCGCCCAGACCTCGTGGCCGGCCTCACCGTGCTCACGGGCAAGCTCCCGGGCGCCGCGCGCGTTCTCGACGGCATTGTCGCGGCGGCCGGCCGCCAGATACGCTTCAGCGAGACAGGTCAATAGCGGACCACGTCCGCGGACGACCCGCATCGTCTGCGACTGCCGCTCCGCCTGCTCGAGCAGCATGACCGCCTCGTCCGCGCGACCCGCCAGAACGAAGGCCTCGCCGAGCGCGGTCGCCACGCGCGGAAACCAGAGCGAGAGTGTCCAGCTCCGGCAGAGCTCGAGGCCTCGTTCAAGGACCGGGATCGCCGCGGCCAGATCACCCCGCCGCACGTACGCGCCGCCGATTCCCGCGCACGCGTTGGCGAGCGTATACGGGTGGTCTACCGACTCGGCGATCAGTATCCCTTCCTGGCCCCGCCGCGCCGCGGCCTCGAACTCGCCCAGCTCGGCGTAGCACCACGCAAGGTTCGTCCGCGCGTGTACCGAGGGGAGCTGGGAGTGGCCGAGGAACTCGCGCTCCCTTCCACCCTCGAGTGCCGCGACATTCCACTGGAGGAACCTGATGGCCGTGCGGTAGTCGCCACGCGCGTAGTGGATCTGCCCGAGGTAGAGGTTGCTCCGCAATCGGAGCGAGAGGTCGTCGAGAGGCTCGGCGATCGCAAGCGCCTGTCGGCCGTACTCCAGCGCCCGGTCGTGGTCACCCATACGGCACGAGTAGTCGGCCAGGAACGAGACCACGCGGCCGAGCCGCGGCTGGTCCCCGAGCCTTCGCGCGAGGGCCTCGGCGTTGCCCAGGGTTTCCAGGATGCGGCCGAACTCGCCGAGCGGCTGGAGGGCGCTCCGCAGATTCAGCTGGAGATCGATGACCCGGATGGCCTTTTCCCGCGCATCCGGCATGCGGTCGAGTGCGACCAGCGCGCGCTCGTAGCAGACCGCGGCCTCCCGATGAGCGCAGCGCAGAAACGCCTTCGTCCCGGCCTGGTGCAGGTACGCGTGCGCCTTCTCCCACGCCCCGCCCTCGAAGGCATGGTGCGCGAGACGCTCGACATTGTCGCTGACCCGCTCCGGCGAAAGGCGCTCGATGGCGTCGGCGATCTGGGCGTGCAGCGCGCGGCGCTGCGACACCAGAAGCCGGCCGTACGCGACCTCGTGGGTGAGCGTGTGCTTGAAGGTGTACTCGGCCTCCGGGCCGAGGCTCGTCTCGTACAGGAACTCGGCGCTCTTGAGCCGTTCGAACGTCCGGCGGAGCGCGTCGATCGGCGTTCCCGCGACGGCGTGGACGATCGAGAACGTCACGTTCTTTCCGACGACCGCAGCGACTTCGAGCAGCCGCCGATCCTCGGCGGCAAGCCGGTCGATCCGGCCGCCGAGCACATCCTCGATCGTATCCGGAACCGCCATCGGCGTTACCAGTCCGGCTTGCTCGCGAACGGTCCGCGCCAGCTCTTCGACGAACAGCGGGTTGCCCTCGGCCTTGACGACGATCACCGCGTCGAGCTCGTCGCGCGACCGCTCCGTGCCCAGGACCGACCGTAGTATGCGCAGGCTCTCCTCGGGAGCGAGCGGCTGGAGGGCGACCTGCGTCGCGTAGGACTTGTCCATCCATGGCGGGCGATATCCGTCTCGATAGGTGCACGCGAGCAGCACGCGCGCGCCCGGAACCGTTTCCGCGAGCGAGGCGAGAAACTCCTCCGACGTGCGGTCGATCCAGTGCAGGTCCTCGATGACGAGGACGAGTGGAGTGTGACGGCTCTTCTTCAGCACCATCTGCCGGAGAATGTCGAAGATGCGCGCCTTGGCCACGTCCGGCGCCAGGGCGGCGAATCGCTCGCTGTCCGGTTCGATGTCGAGCAGATGCAGGAGGTACGGTGCAGTCTCGAGGAGGTCCATGCCCGCTTCGAGCAGATTCGTGCGCGCCTTGTCCGCCATCGCGCCCGGTGAATCGTCGTCCGTGATGCCACAGCTGGCCCTGAGCACGTCGAGTACCGGAAGGTAAGGAATCGAGGCGCCATGGGAATGGCACAGTCCTTCGAGGTATGTCACCGGCTTGCCGGTGAGGCTCTCGCGAAACTCGTAGACCAGGCGAGACTTGCCAATGCCGGCCTCGCCGCTGATGCCCAGGATCTGGCCCTGGCCACGCACCGCGGACTCGAGACGGCTCGAGAGGAACTCGAGCTCGCGGTGGCGGCCGACGAATGGCGAGGCCCGACCCCCCTGACCCAGCCCGGTCCGGCCGCTGCCCACCAGAGCAAAGGCGCGGCCGTCCGCGTACGCGATTGATCAGAGCCGCGAGCGCGTGGAGCGATGTCTGCCGGCCCTCTAGATCGAGCTCGCAGACGGCGGGACCCTGGCCGACCAGCATCTGGCTCGTGTGCACCGCAACCTTGATCTCGGGTCCGGCCCCGACATCCTGGCGGGCGCGCACAAGAGCTTTCACCATGGCCATCGCGGCGTGCGCCGCGCGGCTCGGAGCGTCCTCGGTCGGATCGAGCCCAAATGCCGCCGCGATCCCGGTCGGGCTTCTCCCCTCGATCCATCCGCCGAAGCTTCGAGCCTTGTCCAGGAGAAGCTCGAGCGAGCGACTGGTCTCGAGGAAAGACTCTGGCGCCGAGGGTGTGACCAGCACCGCACGCAGCATCGTGACGCGCCGGCGCTCCCACAGGAGCGGCGGCGGGACGGACGGGGCGATGATCTGGGCCGGAGGGGCCGGCGAAGGCGCGTCCGGCGTCGGCGCCGGGGCGCTTGCCGGACGCGGCGCAGCCCGCGGTGGAGGAGCCGGTGTGGGCGCCGGCGACACCGCGTGGCCGGCCGGCGCCGGCGCCCCGGCGGATCTGAGCCCGTACTTCTCGATGCGGGCGCGCAGCGTGTTTCGTGAGATCCCGAGCACGGCAGCCGTGCGGGAAATATTCCAGCTCGTCTGGCGCAGGACCTCGGCGACACGGTCTCGCACGGCGTCGTCGAGCGAGCTCGCCCCACCGGCCGCGCCGCCGGCCGGCGGCGGCGCCGAGGGCTCCGGCGCGGCGACCGGCGTCAGCCCGAGCGCGTCGGCCGTCACCTCCGGCTCGCTCGACAGGAGCGCGACCCGCTCCATCAGGTTGGCGAGCTCCCGAACGTTGCCCGGCCACGGGTACGCGCGCAGGGCCGCGCGCGCGTCGGCCGACAGGCTCTTGGCCGACACGCTGTAGTCGGCGCACGCGCGCCCGAGGTAGTGCTCGGCGAGCAGCAGGATGTCGTCGCCTCGCGAGCGGAGGGGCGGCAGCGTGAGAGTCAGGACCGCGAGGCGATGATAGAGATCCTCGCGAAAGCGTCGCGCGGGAATCGCTGCCTTGAGATCCTCGTTCGTCGCGGTCAGGATCCACACGTCGATCGGCTCGTCGCGGGTGCTGCCGAGACGCCGCACCGACCGCTCCTCGAGCACCTTGAGCAGCTTCGCCTGGAGTCCCTCGGACAGGAGCGCCACTTCGTCGAGGAAGATCGTCCCGCGGTTGGCCGCCTGGAAGAGGCCCGGCTTCGCCCGGCGCGCGTCGGTGAACGCGCCGCGCTCGAACCCGAACATCTCGGCCTCGAGCAGCGTCTCGGGAATCGCCGCGCAGTTGACGTCGACGAACGGCCCCTGGGGCCGCGGGCCCGACCGGTGAATCAGCCGAGCCAGGAGGCCCTTGCCCGTCCCCGTCTCGCCTTCGATGAGTACCGGAGGTAGCCGGCGCGTGTCCTGCTGACGCGCCAGGAGCCGCACGATCTTGTCCCGGATCGCGTTGATCCCGGAGCTCTCGCCCAGGAGGTCGGCCAGCTGCTTCATCAGGCCTGCAATCTTAGCCGCCGGTCACTATGGTGTTCAACTCTTGAGCACCGACCATCTGGGCCTCCGCTGTGGTGCATTACAACACTGTGTTTTATCGAAGATTCC